>Ga0075163_10000643_pt1 | contig 45392 bp, 28 predicted proteins | sample JI1023141ADNA_FD_71478 | JGI IMG/M metagenome (GOLD analysis project Ga0075163, IMG submission 71478) | Wastewater effluent complex algal communities from Wisconsin, to seasonally profile nutrient transformation and Carbon sequestration -... | ecosystem: Engineered > WWTP > Effluent > Algae...
GGTGATAGTTGTTCGCCTATCAAGCGGACTACCTTTTGATCGCCTGGTTTGAGTATTTGTTGTGGATAGGGCACGACTACCAGTAGCCCAAGTCTTTGACCGCGAATATCAATTGGTTGAGTCAGTGAATTATCTGGCAAGTAATGACTGCGTGGTAGTTCGTCTTTTAATGGAGGCATACCTAGCTGCATTGCTAATTTGGCCACATAGGCTTTGAGAGCATTAGCCTCAAGAGACGGTGACTGATCCACTTTTAAGACTGAGTGTTGACCGCAATTGATCACCAAACCAACAGCCTGATAATCCAAAATGGATGAGAGTAGCTCGAACAATTTGGTTGTCACTGTGTCGATATTGAGTTCGTCTTCGGCGATTTTGCGCACTTCATCGGCGATTGTAGCCTCAAAGAGAAGACGCTCAAGGAGCTGATTGAGGCGATTATTGATGTCTTCGGTTGTGAGGGTCTTGGTAGGCTCGCTTAAAACTCTCAGACGCGGTTTTGTCGAGGGGTCCTCTAGGATCTCGGCAATAGACTGTATCAGACTGCGAAATCCAGGCTCTTTAGGTATGTACCGTTCAGCACCGGACTGATAGCCCCAGAAGCGGTCGACAGAGCCGTCCAATTTGGTTAAGAGGATGACTGGAATAGTGGATAGATCTGGATCGTTTTTGACCAGGCGGCAGAGTTGATAGCCATTGATACCGGTCATCACCACGTCGGAGATAATCAAATCAGGAGATTCGTGGTAAGCCCTGGCCAGACCTTCTGCTCCATTGCGCGCTTCGATAACCTGATAACCTTCGGTTTGCAAGGTTTTTGAAATGGTTAGTAGCTGCGTTGGACTGTCCTCAATAAGAAGCAGTCTAAAAGACATCAAGCACCTTCTTTCTTATTTATTCAAGTACGAAGCTAAAGCACCCCGACAGGTGCTGTCTTTTTTGAGCGGGTTCCCTGAGCTGCCGTGATGCCCTGAACTGCCGATTAAAAGATCCCCATAAAGTGCTTTAGAGAATGATCCTCCAGACGGAGATCAAAATCTGGTCCACTCTGTACTTGTTTTCCTGTTCTATTTAGTATGCCACTTATGGTCAGGAATGGGAAATGTTTTTTTTACTACGATTGACTTCAGAGCTAACCAGGGGGCCACTTTAAAAGCGAATTGGTAGCTGATTGGGCGGGACTTATGGGCTCCCTAATAATTTGGCTCAGGTCCAATTCTGCCTTCATTAATCCTGAGGATTTCGCAGGGGTTTAAATTGTCCCAATTAGTACTTAATAGGATTTAAGTGTCGTGTATATGGTTGTTTTTGTCGGTCTAGAAGCAAAATATTAGATCTGATTGTATCTTCGGTTACATTTGTCCCATAGTCGGGCAGATAAGCCTGGTACTGGAGTGCGAGATTGTCGTCGGTGGAGCGTTTTGTCCCGGTCAGTGCGCTATTTTGAGCAAGTAAGGACCTTACCTGCTCAGCCGTGAAAATAGAGTCATTCAGTTGCTCTTGATTGTCTATGCCTGCTTGCTTCCAAAGCATATTGAACGGAGCTTTAAGGTGAGCAGCGATAGTCTGCACACTTTGGCTTTGCTCAGAGGCACTGGCGATAGTATTGCGACCTAGCAGTATGATTTCCCCGGACCCTTTTTGATGGAAGACCAGGCAATCGCTATAGGTCTCGCTGAAGAGTTTTATGTAAGCAAGAAAATTGCTCTGGTCCAGTCCATAGAGCTGCAGCCACTGAGCAAAGACGCCATCTGGCTTGAGTCTGCTTTTGCTCAATTTTAAAAACTCTTCTGTAAATAAGCTGCCTGAACCATTGACCCAGGGCTCGGAGGGCTGGCAGGAGATGATATCGTATTTGGTGTCGCACTGGGCTAGCTGCCGTCTGGCATCAGCCCATATAATTTGAGGCTTGAGCTTGCTTGTAATGGGCTTACTGATCCAAAGTTTTGCAGCGATATTGTTGGCATTTACTATTTGTTTTTCTATTTCAATCACTGTTACCTTATTTACTGGTAGCTGGCAAAAGGTATCGGCGGTGATACTCAGACCCATGCCAATAACCAGGACATCTGGATGATAGTTGCTTATTGCCTGTGGCAAGAGGGCCAGCAATATGTGGGTAAACTGAGCAGAGTTTGCCACACTGGATTTGACTGCTTCTATTTTGCCACTGCTAAGCAGTATCTGCTCATTTCTTTGCTTGTCTTCAAATAGTCCAACTGTATCCAAAAGTCCGTCTGCATAAAATTGGAGCTTGTGGTTTTGTCTCTCGTAGGTGAGTAATTTTTGCCAGGACTGGTGCTCTGGCAAAAATATTGGACCGGTGGTCAGTGCTTGCTTTTGCTCGGGCGGAGAGGACAAAAAGCTGAGCAATACCAGTGTACCGGGTAGAGCACTTAAACCTGACTTGAAGCGGCTTTTGGCACTGTCTCTGGGCGTATAAATCAAGCTTAGCGCAGCACTTATGACCAGGCATAGTCTGAGCAGTCCTAAAATGACACTGTCGCAAACTGTCGGTATCTGATAAGTGAGAGCAGCAAAATAAATCCAGGGTGCAACCACACTGGCGGCTGTAGATACCCCCAGGAGTTTGGCAAAATGATTGGCGCCAGATTGTTTATTGCAGGCCGGAAACACAAAACCAAAGATAGTCGCCAGTGGCAGGCAAACCGTTATACAAATCAAGATTGATGGCAACAGCGGTATTGCTGTGCCTGCAACTGAGCCACGCCAGTGCAAATAAAGCTCAGGCAGATAAGGTAGACTAAGCGAGAGCGCTGTCAAGTCTAGTACTACCAGTAGTGCCAGCCAGCTAAATATGTTTTTGTTTTGAATTAGAGGTTTGTTTAAAACTGCCAGGCAATTACCTAGAGATAAACCACCTACATAAGTTGCTGCCACAAGGGCCAGACCAGTTACGGATGAGCCGACCAGGGCTGTTACCAGCCGTATCATCACTGACTCGCAAAGTAAGCAAAGTGCACTTGTCACTGCCGCAAATACCAGAATAAAATTTGCCCCAGCTTTTTCTGGTACTTCTTCATTCTCTAAAGCCTTCGAGCCATTATCCGTTCTCAGGGTTTGCAGGGCGCAAAAGATAAACAGCGCTGAAAGAGTTAAAATGGTCCTTTTAAGCCCGAGCTGTGGCAAAAGGTAGAGACCGGTAGTGCCAGCACCAAGGGCTGCTCCGGTATTAAAGAGGGCGTAGATGAGAGTGCTTTTGTAGCTAGCAAAATTGGCAAACAGAGGCAGTATCAAGCCGCTGACCAGGGCTGGTAAAAAAATTAAAAGTGAGGCAAGTAATAAGTCCCAGCCAGTGTTTGTCGGTGTGGCAATGTAAAGGGGCAAACATAACAAGGCAAGCAGGGCAAAAACGCCACAGCTCAAATATCTGTGGTGTTTAAAACCTACTTTTGCAAACCAGAGCGGCGGCAGTGAAAGTCCGAGTAAAAAGAGTGAGAGTGTAGTGGTTGTGGCTAGCGCCCCTTCACCCAAAAATTTTGTAACCACACGCATCAAAACCACTTCTAAAGTAAGAGTGGCAAAACCGGCTATAAACAAAGCTAGCTTATGTTGGTGAGTCAATTCAGACCTTTTAGTGTATCTATGATTATGGCAGCTTGCTAACCATTAACTTGCAACAATGTACTCATCTTGGCAATGGCTTAGCCTGTGGTCATGACCGTCTGCTAAGCTAACAGTGGTTCAAAAAGGTAACCCATGATCCTCAACCAAGTGCACCTCCATAACTTTATGAGTTATGCAGACGCAACTTTAGATCTGACGGGCATACCGGTGGTTTGTCTCACCGGTCTCAATGGAGCAGGCAAGTCTGCCTTGCTTGATGCTGTCACCTGGGCCATTTTTGAAGAAGCCAGAGCCTCCTCTGACGACCTGGTGCGTCTAGGTGAACGTGAGATGTGGGTGGATGTGATTTTTGCCCATGAAGGTTCGCTTTACCGGGTTAGGCGCTCAAGGCATCGTAGTGGCCGGGCCGGTTCCAGTAAGGGTAGCTCTAAGGGCAATCTCGAATTCATGGTGGCAGACAGCGCTGAAATAGATGCCAATTCAAGTGCCAGTGCGCAATATGCCAATATCAAATGGAATAGTCTCACTGCCGCTAGTATGAAAGAAACTGGCAAACACATACTTGATTTGTTGCGGATGGACTACGATACTTTTCTCAACAGCGCTTATTTGCGTCAGGGACGTTCTGATGAGTTTGCCCTCAAGCCTCCTTCTGAGCGCAAACAAGTCTTGTCCGAAATTTTAGGGCTGTCCTATTTTGACAAGCTGCGTGATGAAGCCAGAGATCGGGTGCGCTTCTTAAAAGCTAAGATGGATTTTTTGAGTGGCTCGGTCAGTCATGGTGAACAGCTCAAACAAAAAAAGAGCACGATTGAAGAAGAACTGGTCGTTGCTAAAAGAGAAGTCGATGACAAAACTGCTGCTGCCAGTGATATCGAAGAGCGAGTCAATGAGCTAACTGAGCGTGTCCAGTCTCTGCGTCTCATCGAAGCCAATATCAGTGGCAATGAAAAACGACTGGTCGAATGTAGACAGTCTTTGCAAAGGCTATCGGTCGATCGCATTGAGCTTAAGCAAAAAGAGCAGGGACTGGGAGCGCTTTTGGCAGAGTCCAGCTCAATAGAAAAGGACCTGGCAGAGTTTGAAGCAATAAGAGAAAAAGTACAAAAGCTAGATCATTTGCAACTTGCCATGCAGGAGTTGAGCGAGCGTAAGATCGCCCTCTCGGGCGAGCTTGCTACATTGCGCTCAAGGCTGGAACTTACCTGTGAGCAAAGACAAACTGAGTATAAAGAGACGCTGTCAAAACAGCAGGACTTGCTCAAAGAGACTGATGGTGCCGACAAAGTCATGGCGCAATATCAGGAATATTTGCAAATGGTCAAACTCGAAAGCGAGCTATCTCAGAAGCAAGAAGCTTTTGGTCAATTGACCAGGCGCTCACAGGAATTGACTGCTCAGGTGCAGGAAGCCAAAATCAGATTGGAAGCTGAAATTGAGCAGAAGCAGCGTAATATCAGTGATTTAAATGTACTCAGCGGCGGTCAGGATAGCCTCGAGAATGAAGGACAAGCCCTCAGTAAAGAAGCCGAAAATCTCGACAAATTAGAAGCAGAATTTGAAATTTGTGAAAGCCGTGGCATGGCCATCAAAAATGAGCTTGCTAATTTTGATCTAAAAATCGAAGACTTCAAAGTAAAGCAAAAAGAAAATCTGGACAAAATAAAAGAACTGGAAGAGCATGCCCATAGCTCTATCTGCCCTCTTTGTTCGGCGCCAATAGTAGACAGAGCGGCAGTCTGTCAGCTCTATTTGCAACAAAACGAAGAAATGCATCAGGAAATCAATAGACAGGAAGCGCAAAAAGAAAATCTCAATATTGAGCGTAATCAACTGCGAGTCAAATACATAGATCTCAAACGAGAACTGGCCGGGCGCAAAGAGTTAGATAAAAGAATCGGTCAATACAATGAGCGCATGCGCGCTGTGGACGGCGCCAGACAAAATCTGAGCAAATTGACTGGTGAGCTTGCCGCTCTCAAACAAAAACTGCTCACAGAAAACTACGCTCAACTTGAGCGTGAATCATTGATAAAAATTAGAGCGGAGCTAACAGCGATTGATTTTGATCCAGTCGTTTATACCTCTATGACCTCTCAGCTCAGGCTCAAGAGACATCTTGAAGGACGCAAAGAACAGCTAGAGAAGGACCTGGCTGAACTAAAGCGTGTGGAAGAGAAACTACCTCAATTAAAGGAAACAATCGAGACTCTCAAAGCGGAGTTAAGTAGTGAGTCATACGGTGGCCAACTGCGCGCTCAACTGGTAGAAGTGCAAAGTGGATTGAATGAGCACTCGTATAGCAGAGAAGAACATAGTCGTCTCAAGAGTCGCTTGAGTGAGTTGTTTCACCTGGCTGAAAAGTCACGCGACGTAAAAAAAGCTGAAGAAGAATTACCTCAAATTATCAGAAAGCTGGCGGAGATAAGCCTGGAAGAAGAACGCAATAATCGTCTGGCTCTGGAGCTTGAGGACGAACTCAAAGCGCTCAATGCCGAGTTTGTGCAGATGGATCAAGCCAAGCTTGCTCTCTCAGGATTGACGCCAGTATTGCAGGAGATGCGTCAGCAAAAAGAAGAAGCGGCCAGTAAGCTGGCTGTACTTACCGAAAAAGATTGTAGTATCGAAGCTGAGCTGGCCCTCTTAGGTGAGCGATTACTGGAAATAGAAGCACTAAGAGTTGAGCTTGATGACTTTGAGTTTCTCAGTGAGGCCCTGGGCAAAAAGGGCATACAAGCTGTTATCATCGAAAACGCCATTCCAGAAATTGAAAGCGAAGCAAATCGTATTTTGTCTAGATTGACTGACAATAAAATGCATGTGGCTTTGATTACTCAAGCTAAGACTAAGTCTGGCAGTATGTCTGAGACTCTGGATCTGGTTATCGGGGATGATCTCGGTACGCGTAATTATGAGTTGTACAGTGGTGGCGAGGCCTTTAAGGTCAATTTTGCTTTGCGCATAGCACTATCTCGCTTGCTGGCTAGAAGAGCCGGTGCCAAGCTGGAAACACTGATTATAGACGAAGGTTTTGGCTCGCAAGATGACGCCAGCCGTGAGCGTCTGGTTAAAGCTATACGCCTTGTGCAGCAAGAGTTTTCGCGAGTTTTGATTATCACTCACATCGCTGATGTTAGAGAGATGTTTCCAATTCAAATACAAGTCACCAAAGTCAATGGTGTCTCTCGTTTAGCCAGCGTCAGTTAGTTAGTACACTGCACGCTGTCTGACATAATCAATCTGACCATGGTTGGCTAGCAGTGCTGTGGCATGCCAGACGATAGCTGTCGGGCAGTAATTCAAGACAGCAAAAATAGTATCTAGGTTGGTTTTACCATCAGCCATTTTCATGATTTCTTTGAGTAGATGTTGCTCTCTTTCGCCTGGTTGTTCCTGGGCCAAAAGTTCATTCCATCCGGCTTCGGTGTAACAAGCTATAACAGGTGTCTTGAGGTCTTTGATGATGTGTCTGGCAGAAGTATAGTTATCTGCTGCCAGAGCAGCGTCCATCAGACTGTTCATCAAGCTGGGCATGGCTTGTCTGGGTATGGCTGGCACTTCGCTGTCCATGTTTTCTTTTTCGACAAAATTAAAAGAGCCTGTCTCGTATGTACTGATAAATTCTACTAATGCATCAAGACCAATGAGTTTGCCCAGGGCTGCGCCAATCGGTTTGCCATCTGCAATCAAAAGGACAAAGTTACGGTTGCTCGCTCCGTCTTCCACCGAGAGAATACCGCTTCTATTGCCGCTGGCCACTGATTGGATGATTTCGGCGCCATCTAGTGCGCCAAGCTCTCCTTTGACGGCCATAAACTTGCGTTGTGGTTTAAATTCAGCTGGTATAAAGCGTGCCTTAGCCAGTGAAAGAGTTACTCTTAGCGCGTTTGGTAGGGCGCCGCGCTGATCTGGTCGAGCCAGGTTTTCGGCATAGACCATAGCCAGCTTGGCTCTCGATAGCACATCTTCGCCTTTGAGGGCATCAAAAGGAAATATCGCCAGTCCGAGACTTATCACCAGATGGTGCTGCACAGTTTTTTCGACACGCATTGAGGTCTCAAGTAAACGACCTAGCTCCAGGCAACATTCTTCGTAAAAGGATTCATTCTCGCCTTTCATTAGCACAGCAAACTCAAGTTGTTGCGCTCGGATAAATTCTAATTTGTTGAGATCTCCTAGTTTGGCGGCCATTTGCGAGTTGCGTAGATGTTTGAGTGCGACTGTTACGGCAAGAGCATAGTTGTCAACGCTGCCGTCGATGTTACCGCTTTCGGCATTGATACTAAAGTAAGCAATGGCATAAGTCTGACCTGATGTCACACCTATTGTATTGGTCAGATCGCTTACTACTTCCTGGAGATAAGCGCGGTTACGCAAGTCTGTCAGCGGGTCGGTCCAGACTTTTTCTTCTTTGGCTTCTCTCAGCAAAAGACCATGATAAACAGACGACGTCTGATCCAGTAGTCTCTCCAGCGCTCTGATTTGATCTGGACCGAGGGCGACATTGGTAAGTACCAGTAAGTAGCCCAGGCAGCGCCGACGGTGTCTGATTGGGGCTAGCACTACGTGATGGGCGTCAAGCCTTTCCATTAAGGCATCCAGTCCAGAACGCTTCAATGACATTGGTCCCAGAGTGATGGCTTTACCGGCGGTGCGGGCCTGGTCAAAAATATGAGTGAGATTAAGAGAGCGCAGCTCTCTGATTTGAGACTCTCTGAGACCGGCTGTGCTGACAATAGAGCTTGATGTGGACTTGCCTTCCAGAGTGTCGCCTTTCATAAAGACAACACCACTGACAAGACCGGGAAATCTCTCCATCACACCTTCGCAGATGTTTTCGCCGTAACTTTCTTCGGATTGCTTGAGGGCTCTTAAGCTATGGACTGTAGCTTTTACTGCATTTATCCTGGGCAGGCTGGGATTGGACATCTCCTGCACTTCTTTGGGGCTTGGTTGATGCCACGGACCGTCTTTAGCGCTGGTTTGTTCTTTGATACTATCGCGCTCGCGCTCGGTCTGCACTATCTGGGCGAGCAACTTATGGATTGCTCCTTTGAGTTGCCAGAGTATGGATGATGCTTCGGGTGCTAATTTGATTTTGTCAAAGGCCACCAGGCTGGGAGCGCCTGTTTCTGACAGCTGTCTTATATCCCTGGCAAAGGCTTGTACTGGTTTGAGCAAAATAAAATTGAGCAGGATGTAATTGAGCAAAGCGCTGAAGGCAAAGATAAGAAGCACAGAGAGCCCTTTAAAGGGCATGTTGAAGAACAAATAAAAGTCATCCATAGCACTCAAAGGTAAGTCTGGATAACCATTGTCCATGCCTACATGGAGCATATAACCATCAGATAAAGGCACGACTGCTTCGTAGTGTTCCACTCCGCGCAGATTGATGGTGCCGCTGCGCATAGGATAGTCTGTCATGTAAGGTATATAACGGGCGGTCTCTGCCGCTGGCTTGGTGCTGCCATCTGTGACATAAAGCCAGGAGAGGTTAAAGCGCTCTACCAGGCTCTTGGCCTCAAGGCTGTTGATGTCGTGCCCACCATTACCGTTGTTGATATGGGCTTTGATACCATAGGCGGTGGCTTCGGCCAGCATTGGTGTAAAAAATGGGGTAATCAATGCTGCGGCAAACATGGCAAAAGGCAAAGACAAAAGCAAGCAAAAAATATAGACCACAACACCGGATCTTGAAGTACTCAGTATTTTTGCCTTGAGGTTTTCGTCCACCTAGTAGGTCCTCGAAATATTAAAGCCATATAGCGGAAACAAATAAATCATGGCTCCTATTGCCACACATATATTAAAGACGAGGAGACTGAGCAAAAGCGGTTTTCTCCAGGTAGGTGGCAGGGTGGTGAGACCGGCAACAATGATGCTCATGATAGGGATTTCGGAGGGAAAAAGATAGCGTCCCTGCCCTCCCCCCAAATTAACGGTAGACGCATATATCATCGCTAGTATATTGGCTCCAAGGCATACTGTCATGGTGATCCAGAGAGCTGCGACCGGGCAGTCCAACAGGTGTCTGGTTTTATCTTTGATGGTCTGAAACGCCAAATTGAGAGCCAGGATAAGACCTACTGTGGCGTAGCCAAAATAAGTCCAGTAGACCCAGCGCCACATGTATTTGTCCATGTAGCCAAAAAGTCCCCAGAAGCTAAATAAAATGGAGCGCCACCAGCGGTGCTCTTTGACTACCTGCCAGGGGGTCATGTGGAAGTTTAAGTCGCGTCCATAGGTTTTGGCCCAGTTGGCGTACATTGTTTTGGTACCCATCAAATCACCTGGATAGATACTCAGTGTGCGCACAAACCACCAGCCACTGAGCGCTAGAGCACTGCCAGCCAAAATGACCAGGTGTAGCAATATTTGTTTGATACTAAGTGCAGCACGGCGAAAGGCAAGAAGCAGACCGACTAAAGTTGCGGGAAATATTGCATATGCTGAATATTTTGTTAGTGCCAGATAACCGCACAAAAGCCCAATAATCAGGGTCAATCGGTATGTAGGACCATTAAACAGGCAGCGAGCAATTAGGGCCAGAATAATTGATGAAAGGCAGGTGGCAGTTGAGTCGTTGTTGCAATAGCAATGGACCAAAATCAATTGTGGTTGAAATACTATCAATAAAGGTACAGCCAGAGCCGCCAGCCTACTTTTGTCTGCAAAGAGCTTATGACCGATATATATAGCGCTTATTAGCATGCCCAGTCCGCTAAAAAGCGAGCCCAGGCGTTCTGTTAGCCAGAGCGGTAATGCACAAATTGGCTTTAAAATGGCAGCAAAAAACAAATGGGGTAAATAGCCCAACTGCGGCAATGAGCCATAAACCGCACTGGGTCCGCCGGCAGTCATTTCTTGTGGTGAGGGCAAGTGCTGGTTTTGGAAGAGAAATTTGGCTACCCAGTAGTGGCTGAATTCGTCGGGGGCTTGCTCCATGGGCACCATAAAGAGCCAGAAAAGTCTTAAGGCCACAAACAAAAGCGATAGCACTGCAACCACTTTAAGTGGAAAGGCATCTTTATCCCTTGTTGGTGTCCCCGAGCTAGTCATCCTTTAACCTGTGTATGCCAATTAGAGTGAGAAGCTCCCGTTCATTTCCTCACCCATCAAAACCAGATCGGCAAGATCTCTCATTGGCTCGACATACCGGGCATAGGATTCCTCGACCTGTAAACTGTGCCTTATGGTGTCAAGAGTGGAGCGTCCCCGCTCTACGTCTCGTCTGAGGCGGCGTGCCATACGCTGGTCTATGGGCGTATCGATAAAGATTTTGAGGGTGGCAAGCTCATTTAGTGGTGAGTGAAAGGCAAAAATGCCTTCGATAATGACGATATTTTTGGCAGGCGCTGCCACGATTTGCTGTCCTACCCTGAGGCAGCTGCGCATATCGTAGACAGGTATCGTGACTGATTCACCCCGGGCCAGTTGACTGGCGGCTTGGGCACATTCATCTAGGGCGACTGTACCGGGATGGTCAAAGTCAAAAGTGCCATCTTCTTTTGGGGTTAAATCTTTGAGGTCTTTATAAAAATGATCGGTGGAGAGTATGGCTGCTCCACGAAATTTTTTAGCCAGAGTTGACTTGCCGCTGCCAGATCCGCCGCATACGGCAATAATCTGGAATGTCCTTTTTGCCATTGCACCAGTCCTGAACTTATCGTTTGAGATAATATCCTAGTAAGAGAGATGATGTCACGGAAGGCATTTTAGATAAAAAGCTGAGCATTTTTACAGGCAGTCACTAAACCCCGACAGGTTCCCATTGGACGACACCAGCGACAAACTTTTGAGCACGGGCGGGGGATTTTCCTTCGAAAGTCTCATTAATTCGGTTGAAGCCATTGTCTGGGAAGCAGATTTCAAGACATCAAGAATAGCCTTTGTTTCCAACTACGTAATTGACCTTCTGGGCTTCAAACTAGAAGACTGGCTTGCCAATCCGGACCTCTTTTCTTCCATTGTGCATCCTGATGATAGACAAAAAGTAGCTAAAGCCAAAGCCATGGTAACCAGGCAAAACAACCACTATGAGGTTGTCTACAGGGTGCGCAAAGCTAATGGCGACCAGGTTTGGCTTTCGGATCGTGTTTCGGTCTCGTTTGATGGCGAAGAGCCGCACACATTGCGCGGTGTGAGCTATGACGTCAGTGAAAGGCGCAGTATCGAAGAAGCTCTGGCACTAGTTGTGGAAGTGACACTGGCTGCTTCAGAGCTTGAAACTGTCCAAGAAATAGCCCAGACCGCTCTTTCTCGTATTTGCGAGATATTGGGACTGGGTTTTGGCCAGGTCTGGTTTCCTGACGTAAGTAACGAAAATCTTGTTTGCTCGCCGCTAGCTGGTTTTTCGCTATTAGAGCAAGAGCAACTGAGGCAAGAGAGTCTGGATAGAACACTAAACATAGGGCGCTCCGAAGGTTTGCCTGGTATGGCGGCGGCTTCGCGTACGGCTGTCTTTTTAAGTGATCTTAAGAGTGAAAGCAGGCCAAGTCTGCATCACTCAGACAGTTTGCGTCATGGTTTTGCTCTGCCGGTATTTAATGGGGACAACATTCTCTGTGTTTTTGAGTTTTTTGGTCCGCACAAATTAGTCACTGACAAATATTTCCTCAATGCTCTCGATGAAATCGCCGCCCACCTGTCGGTCGTCTTTGAGAGGCGCAGAGCCCAGGAACTCCTGGTGATTCAACGCGCTCATGAAGAAATCATTCTTGACAGCATGCCGGTTATGGTTTGGTTTAAGGACACTCAGGGGCGAATACTGCGAGTCAACCGCTCTGGTGCTGCTAAGCGCGGCATGGAGCCCTGGCAGATGGTGGGCAAAAGTGATTGGGAGCTTTATCCTGATGAAGCCGACCTTTATTATGCCGATGACCTCGAGGTAATGCGCTCGGGCAGACCTAAGCTGGGAATTATCGAGCAGCATTTACAAGGCGACGGCTCTAAGACTTGGGTCTCAACAGATAAAATCCCATACCGCTCTCCTGATGGGACGGTCCAGGGCGTCATTGTTTTTGCCTCAGACATCTCTAAGCTCAAATTTGCCGAAGAAGAGCTGCTTACTATAAGGCAAGAGCTGGAAGATAAGGTGGCTGAGCGTACCAAAGAACTGGACGAGGCCAATATATATTTTGCCCTCTCTCGAGACTTGCTTTGTATTGCCACTACTGATGGTTATTTCCGCAGGCTTAACTTTGCCTGGCAAGAAAAACTTGGTTATGAGATCAGTGAATTAATAGAAAGACCTTATCTCCATTATGTCCATCCGGATGACAAAGAAAAGACCATCGAACAAATGCAGGTGCTCCTCACCGGAGGTATTGTACGTGAATTTGAAAACCGCTACATCCGCAAAGATGGCTCTATCTGCTGGTTGCTCTGGAGTGCTAGCACACCGTCTGAGAGCGACTATGTCTATGCTGTAGCTTATGATATCACCGACCGTAAGGCAGCAGAGTCAGAGCTTTTGGACATCAGTATGGCTCTCAAAAATGCTGTCGAAGGCATCGCTAAAGTCAACGAAGATAGCCGCTTTCTTTCTGTTAATGAGTCTTACGCCAGCTTGCATGGTATGCCATCTCATGATTTTATAGGGCGCAAAGTGACCGATTTTATTGCCAGTGAAGATATGGGCAAATGGCTTACTTGTTTTGGTGGCATGCTCAGAGATGGTAAATCAGAAGCCGAGCTGCTTGGTGTTACTGATGGTGGCGTGCAGTTTCATGAGCAAATTACGCTTGTAAAAAAAGTCGGGACTAATAGCGACTTTGAAGGCTACTATATCTTTGACAAAGATATCACCAAACGCAAAGCGACCGAGGCCTCTTTGCAAAAGAGTGAAGCGCGTTTTCATCACCTTGCCACCCATGTACCTGGCGGTATCTATCAATTCATTCGCCACACCAATGGGCTCTATTCGTTCCCCTATGTCAGTCCTGGCTTTGGTCGCATTGTGGGAGTCGAGCCAGATCGGGCTATGGATGATGCCAGCAATGTATTTAATAACGTCCATCCTGAGGACTTGCATCCTCTAATGGAGACAATTGAAGAATCGGCACGTGAAATGACTGTTTTTGTCTTTGAAGGAAGGATTTTGACAGACCAGGGTGTGCGCTGGTTTCACGCAATTAGTACGCCTGAATACACCGAAGACGGTGATATCAGTTTTAACGGCTTGCTCACTGATATAACCGACAAAAAAGTAGCAGACCAGAAGATCAGAATGCTCAATGAAGATCTCTCTGAGCGGGTCGAAAAGCTTGCCGCAGTCAACCAGGAGCTCGAGTCTCTTACTCGTAAACTGGAGCTTGCATATGACGCTGCCATGGAGGCTTCTAAATTTAAGTCCGAATTTGTGGCTAATATATCGCACGAAATTCGCACACCAATATCAGCCGTTATCGGTATGTCCGAGCTTTTGCTGGATACTTCGTTGACTGATGAACAAAGACAATTCAGCAGTATGGTGCGAGATTCTGCTCAGTCGCTTTTGACCATCATCAATGACATTCTCGACTTCTCTAAAATGGAAGCGGGACATATGGAGCTGGAACTGGCAGAAGTGAATTTGCTTGATTTGCTGGAAGATTGTGCTGAGCTATTGGCGCCATCCGCGCGTAAAAAAGGGCTGTCCTTTCTCACTTTTGTCTCTCCCGATGTGCCTGAAGTAGTGTTGGGAGATACTGTGCGCATCAGGCAAATTTTGCTCAATTTGGCTTCTAATGCCGTTAAATTTACCAGTCGTGGCGAAGTCATTATTACTGTCAAAAGTTCCCCGTTTGAGCCAGATATGATGCGCTTCAGTGTGCGTGACACTGGCATTGGCCTATCAGACTCGGCCAAGCTGCGCCTCTTCAGTCCCTTTGTGCAGGCGGATGGCAGTACCACACGCACTTTTGGTGGTACCGGTCTTGGCCTTTCTATTAGTAAGCTCCTGGTGGAGTTGATGGGTGGTGTCATTTCGTTTAGTTCGGTGGAGGGCGAAGGCGCTTTATTCTGGTTTGACTTGCCTCTGCCCATATCGGCGGCGACACGCTCAGTGGCTGAAGTGGCAAGAGCATATGCCAACAAAGCTAAATTGCAGGCAGAAGAAAAACTGGCTAGTGTCAGTCGTCGCTTGCTTGTCGCCAGCTCGTCGGAGCAAGTTTTGGCAAACTTGCCGCCTTATCTGAGCGCCACAGCTCCCAGGCTTGATATCGCTACACTAAAATTGGACTCTCAAGAGAGTTTTAGTGCAGATGCAGTTATAGATGCACTGATAATTGACGTTACCGGTGCAAGTGATAGGCAGGGCGATTTTGACGGGGATGACAGTGAGCCCGAGAGCAATATTGCAGTAAAGAGAGACCCTGCCTCCGAGCGTCTTGAGACCGCCCCCAGTGGCAAAGAACTGCTCAAAATTACATTCGAGCAGCTCAAAGCTCAGTTGCCTAAATTGCCGCGCTTTGTCGATGGGCAGATTCGCATCCTCGTTCTTTTACCCGGTGAGGGGCACGGTCTCGATGAGCTTGCTCGCTATAATCTTGCCAGACTTGTTGACAGTGCAGACTCAGCCGCCGTGGCTAGCGGTATTAAGCTGCTGTTTATGGTAAAGCCTCTGCGTTTGAACGATCTTATAGAAGGATATTCACGCCTGATTTTGAGTAAGGCTAATTTTGACCCTGCCATTAGTAGTGGTGGCATGTCTCGCAGTGCTCAGAGTACCAGCGGCGATAATCTTCCAGTGTTTTCGCGATTACCTTTGAGCAGTAGTTCACCCTTAATCCTGGTAGCCGAAGACAATGCCGTTATGCGCGAATTGGCTTTGCGCCAGTTGACACGACTGGGCTTAACTTGTGTTGTTGTCAAAAATGGCAAACAAGCTGTAGAAGCTGTTCGTACTAAAAACTTTGCCCTGGTCTTGATGGACTGTCAGATGCCGGAAATGGATGGTTACGAAGCCACCTTGACGATCAGAAGAGACGAGTCAGAGCGTGGCGGTCATGTACCTATTATTGCCATGACTGCCTCAGCTATGAAGGGCGATCGCGAAAATTGTCTGGCCTCTGGCATGGATGACTATGTGGCAAAACCAGTTGGTCAGACTGATTTGCTGCGTCTGGTACACAAATGGGTGGTAATGGACGAAAAGGTCGATATACTGGCCGAAATTGGTGCCGCTGCCAGTTTTGCCGGTGCTCATGGCGAGAGCGTCAATTCCGACCTGGCTGCCAGTCCGGCCCCGGATAAATCAGCGCTCGTTGCCTCTTTGTCTGCGCCAATAGACGTTTTGCAGCTGATTAATCTATATGGTCAAGAGGATCTTGCACGCCTATTAAAGAGTTTTCTCAATGAAACCGCCGAATTGATTGCCGAAATAGGCATGGCCGCTGAACACAAAGACGGCTCGGAAGTGGCACGCCTGGCTCACCAGCTTAAAGGATTGGCGCTTGTTATGACCGCTGTTAAGCTTTCTGAAAACGCCACAAGCGCCGAAAAACTTTGCAATCAGACAAAGGAGCTGGGCGAGGTTTTGACAAAATTAGAGGATGATTTTTATCGTGTCCGTGAATATCTGGCCACTCATCCTCAATTCTCTACTCTATAATTAGGTCTCTAATTCTTTCTGAGTGCCCCTTGCTAAGACTAATCTCATTCTTTCTATTCACAGCCATTATCGCTGTAGTCAGTCTATTTTTTATAGCCCAGAGCAGACTGCCCTCTCTGGATGGCGTAATCAATATGGCGGAGCTGTCCAAAGGCGCATCGGTCAAATTTGATGAGCGCCAGGTGCCCTATATCGAAGCCGCCAATGAGCTTGATCTATATCGAGTGCAGGGCTATATCACTGCCTCGCATCGTCTATTTCAAATGGATATGCAAAGGCGCACTGCCCTTGGGGAGCTATCCGAAGTATATGGAGCGCAGTCGCTAACTCAAGATAAATTGATGCGCACTATTGGTATCAACCGAGCTGCCAGAGAAGAACTCAAGAATTTGCCTAAAGAAGTCCTAACAGTTTTGGATTGCTATAGTCAGGGTGTTAATTCGTATATGCAGAGCAATAAAGACCGCCTGCCTATGGAATTTTTTATGCTTGGTTACAGTCCGAGACCATGGACTGCGTTAGATACGCTGGCTATTCTCAAATACTCTCAATATGAGCAGGATGAGACCTGGCGTCTTGATGATTTGCGTCAACGCATCCTTAATAAAGCCGGCGCCAAGCCTGCTTCGGAATTATTTGAGCGACAGTTTGCTGCTCCTCCACTGGTGGGATTTAAGCCTCAATTTAGAAATCCTTTGTCGGGGTTAGTGGCACAAGCTCTGGCGCCAGCCACTCTCACTGGTAGCAATGGTCTTGTCCTGGCTGGTGCGATGACCGATACAAAAGGCGCCATCCTCGCTCTCGATAAGCATCACCGCTACGGCCTACCTTGTGACTGGTATCTAGTCAGTCTGCGTTGCCCCGAGTTGCATCTAGCTGGTGGTACCATCCCTGGTGTGCCCGGAGTGCTCAATGGTCGTAATGACAAAGTGGGATTCGGCTTGCTTTCTTGCAAATTAGATGTACAGGATTTGTTTTTGGAGCAGTTTTCACCGCAGTTTCCAGGTAAGTATAAGACCGCTACTGGCTGGGATACGGCTAGCGAAATAGTCGAAGAAATTCCGGTGCGCTTTTCGGACAAACTATTTTTTACCTCCAATCTTTTGCATAAAGTAGGTCAGACCAAGCATGGTCCGATGTTATTTAAGAACGACGAAAGTGCCGTCACTTTGTCCTGGGTTGGGCTCAACAGTCCGGGCAAGCAAGCCGGTTATATGGAGCTTCTTTTGGGTCTTAACAGAGCCTCCAGCATTGCTCAAATGCAAACTGCTCTCTCTAAATACAGTGGATCGCCGCTTACTGCTTTGTTTGTCGATAAAGCTGGTAGCTGTGGCTATCAGCAAGCTGGCTTGGTACCACTGAGAGCCAAGAGTGCGGCTTTTGGCGAGCATGAAGGCTGTCTTTTGACACCTGGCTGGACTGGTAGCGGTGACTGGATCTCTTATATGCCGTTTGCTGAACTAGCTCACGGTTTAAATCCGGCTCCGGGATTTTTTGTGGCTAACTTTCAAGAGTTTAGACCTGATATGCCGCTCAATACCAATCTCTACCGTGGTCAAAGAGAAAAAGCTGTGCTCGATGGCTTTGCTCAAAATCGTACCAATAGACCGGGCTTGCCTGATATGGCTGTATTGCAAGGCGATAATCATGGCGCTTTAGTAAACCTGGTCAAAACTACTCTGCACGAAGCAATAAATAAGTCTGACTTGATTGATAGCTATCAGCTAAACGCACTCGATGCTCTCGATAAGTGGGATGGCGCTGTCAGTGAAAATAGCGCTGGCGCAGCCCTTTATGAGTGTTTTATTCGCACAATCGTGAGACGCTCTCTGGCTACATCTCTTGGAGCACCACTGACCAACGAATATCTGGAGCGTTATCCTGGCTGGTCTAAATTTGTAGAGAATATTTTGCAGACAAAAGCCGCTAACTGGTTGCCACCAGAGGAGCGTACATTTAAAAACTTTGTCATTACTTCTTTTGTCCAGTCTATCAAGGACATGAGGCTAGCTACCGGCTCTGACGATAGCAGTAAGTGGCACTGGGGTGATGTGCACAGGGGTAATTTTGCTCACTTTGCTCTGCAGATATTTCCTCAGACTGAGCCACTACTGGCACCACTACTCTCTGTCTCCAATGTAAGACTTTCTGGCGATCAAGATACAGTTAATACGACGGAGAGTTCTTTTAATCGCGGCAAAGATCAGTTTGTCTCAACTCAGGGCTCTACCATGAGACTCTTACTTGATATGAGCGATGACGAGAAGTTTTACCAGACTCTGGTGCTGGGTCAAAGTGCTCATCTCTTTGCTGGTGCGCGCGGTGATCAGTTGCGTTCATGGCTGGCTCTCAAGCCTCTGCCTCTGGCTTTCAATCAAGATGCTGAGGCCAAACTTTGTCAGCACAGGCTTTTATTCACAGACCGATGAAAAAAACTATTGCCTGGTCTCTGCTTTCGCTTTTGCTATGGTCTCAAATACCGGCAAAGGGGCAGGCATCTATCGACACACCCGTGAGGGGTCTGGGCGATACTGGCATGAGACGCACTAACACCATCAAACTCAATGACTTAGAGGACCCTGCTCCCCGTAGTTTTGGCGCCCCTACTGCTCAGGGCACATTTCCAGTAGTGACACTCAATCTTGCTGTGCCGCCGCCGCTATCACTTAGTGGGGTCAAAGTAGCCGGACTGAGCGATAAAAACGTGGCATCTCTGGCTTATCACCATATGATCATGATGCAAGGGACAAGCTCAAAAGGCACTGCCCACAGTACTATGTATGGCGTCTATCAAGCCAATAAAGCCCAGGGGCGAGCCAATTTTGTTACTGCTGATAGCCTCATGCATGGCTACTTTACCTATATCAATACACTGACAGTTAAGGTTGTGGATGAGTCTCTGCACAAAGAGCTAATGAGCTTTTTGAAGTCTCTCAAAGAGTCCACGTCAAAGGATTATAAAGCCTGTGAAATCGCCGAAGTCAAAGACGACTTGTTGCGCAATTTGGGCTTTATCATTGTCGCTATCCAGCTTTTAAATCCTGCCGAGGTGCTGCCTGACATGGGTGGGGCAAGCGATCTCGCTGCTCAGGAAATGGCTTTGATCAAAAAAGGAGGGCAAGCGCGCTCTCCGATTTTTAATCGCACCATAGACTACAGTGCCTTGAGACCGCTTGGATATTTTAGTCTGACTGCTAAGTCTCGCACCTTTTACACTGCCTATAGCTGGCTTTCGCGCTGTTATTTGTCATTGACCGATTTGACCAACAATACAGAGCAGGGTGGCGGCAACACTTTTAGAAGAGCCGTACTCTTATATCGAGCTATCTACAATGGCAAGACTATCGATGGACAGCCGCTGCTCAGTCAGTGGCGTCATATCTCGGAGGTGGTCACTGCTCTCAGTCAGGGGCAGCTCAGTCGTGAGCCGTCTATTTTTGTAGACGAGATGAATAGCATGTTTAACGGCAATAATCTCGAATTCAAAGATTTGCTCACTGCTCTTGCTCAACCTCTTTCTCGCGCCAAGCTCTTGATCTCAATCAAAAAGACTAAGCCGCAGGGTCTCGATGCTACTTCTATCTTTGATATGCAAAGAACGCAAAAGTCTGATGATGGAGCCATAGTCTTCCGTTTATTTGCGCCTTTTAGCACAGTCGAAGTCGATTATTTGCGGGCCCTTACAAATTGCTTTGTTGAAGAAAGCGAAGACAAGCCGCAGACTCCCCTGGCTTTGTTTTTGCTGTTTGCGATGGGGTCTCCCATGGCCAGCAATGTCCTCAACGGTATGGGCGATAATATCGAGCCGCGTGTCTTTGCTGTCGTGCCCGAATTTATCAAAATCCTCTCTCGTCGTCATATCGAAGACAGCATTATCAATCCCCGCCAGACAGAAAAACGCTGGTCGCTATTATCTGAGTATTTTAAGCCGCTTAAAAAAGGCTCTCAGGCTTGCTTAATTAGTCAATACTGGCTCACTCAAAGACTACTCAGCGCTGCCGGTGCCTTTGTCGATAGTTATGTGGCTTATGACCCATCTGCTCTGGGCCTGCCAGCCGTACCTGTCAGTGCCCCTAAGTCTGGTCCATCTGGAGATAGTGGTGGCGATAATGCCAGCGATCCTAAAGCCGCTCCACCACCTGAGGATAGCGCTGCCAGTAGTACAGTGAGCAAGGTTAAAGCTGTTAACTTCCAGTATCTTGAGCCAGCCCTCGTACTCTATCAAAAGCTTGCTGCCTACACTGGTAATACCGTGCAGGAGTTGACCAGATTGTCCGTCATGCCGGAGAGTCTTAAATCTAAAGGTACCGATCTGGTTAGGTTGATGGAGCGTATGGCTAAAATCTCCGAAAAGGAGCTTGCCACCGAGCCTTTGCCGCTAGCTGATTTTAGATTGCTGGCTGGTATCGAACAGATTTTACCTGCTATCGGTGGTCCAATATGCAGTCAGCTCTATCTCTCGCCTGTCACCACTGGTGGTGCAACGATAGGTGTGGGTGACGCTACTCTAGCTTATGTCCTCTTTAATACGGATCAGGGACCGTACCTGGCACGCGGCTCTTTGTATTCATACTTTGAAGTAGCCGGCGGTCCTTACAAAGCTGAACAATGGCAGCGCAAAAAGGATTTTGGTTTTTTGACTCCGCCTGGATGGGTCCATGCCCTCGATGTGATGCAACTTGACAGAGCGGGCACCCAGGCTGATGAGAGCGGTGCGCCTGGTACTGCGCCCCGGGGCGGTGCTCAAAAAAGTGGCAGCGCTCCCCAAAGTGTCCCAGCCAGGGCGCCTCAAGTAGAGCAATCCGGGCGCAACGTCACTCCCGCTTTGAAACCGCAAGGTAAATTTACAGCCCCGCTACATTAATATGTTGTTTTCTTAACAACCTTGGTTGCCGTCAAAGCCCCGCTGCTAGAGGGTTTTGCCTGTGTATGTCAGGGCGATATCGCATCGCTCTCTTGTCAATTATTGTAGGACTGATACCATTCCTCCTGAAGTCACTGGTCTAGTTTTAGTGACCATTGAGCAACACGCCACCCCAAGGCAACAGATAAATGGATACCATGGTTTTTGCATCCGCTCAGACGGCAATGACGCAAGCAAGTGCGTCGCCCAGCTCCAGCACTATGACCGCTGACTTAGCAGTGGCTTTGCCCATATCAAATGGAGTGACAAGCGAGCCGCTTTTTGACCACGCCTTGATGGCTAAAGCCTATCTTAGCGAAGGGCGCTTTGACGAAGCTGAGAGACTCTATGTACTGGCTCTAAAAGTCTCCGAAGAAGTTTACGGCTCAACCCATGTGGAAGTTATTCCCCACTTGGAGAACCTCACTAGCTTTTATCTCAACCGAGCTAAATACGAAGAAGCCAGACCTCATCTTGAGCGTCTTTATGGCATGCTGGTCGATACCAGACACAGTCAAGTCAATCCAGAAGCAGTGGTGACAGTGGTCGAAAACCTGGCTCTTGTCCTGGAAAAACTCTCACTATCAGACCGCTGTGAAAAACTCTATCTCAACCTTTTGCGCACCAACGAAAGAGATTTTGGCGGCACTCACAACCACACTCTTGATGCTCTTGGTCGCCTTGGTGACTATTACGCTCGCACTGGAGTCTATGTAGCAGCGCGAGCTGTATTTGAAGAACTGTTGGAAGTAAAAAGTGAGCTATTAGGCGATAACTCAATCGAGCTGTCCCTGGTGCTCTCCAGTCTCGCTGACGTATACGGCAAGCTTGGCCTGTCTTATGATCGAGTGCGTACAATGGAGCGTCAAGTCGAAATTACAGACACTGCTCATGGTGGCACTGGCGTGACCCTGGCTGCCCAATTGGTACGTCTAGCTGATGCTCTCAGCGCAGTTAGTAAGCAGTATCAATCGGTAGAGTTTGGTGAACGCGCTGAGCTGACCTATTGCCGCGCTCTAAGTATCTACGAAAAGTCTAGCGGTGCAAATACACCAACAGTACAGGGACTCCGCGCCAAGCTTTTGGCTAGACGTACACCGGTCTAGCGTCTGCTTTTGATTGGAGCTTGTTGCTTTCATGCGACTAATTTAGGCGTGGAGCTATGGACCTCATGCTAGGTTGGTTTTGTGCCTAGATCTGCCTGTATTAGCTGCAATGGAATTTCAATCGCCGCTATGTCTTTAGAGAGTAGACCCTTTTTCTCCAGGTCCAGCACATAGTTGTTTCTAAATTCAAGCTCGGATTTTGCCGATGACCTTGGCCAAATCTGGATGCTGGCATTCTTGATTTGTATTTTGCGAACGAGCCAAAATGCGTCAGCAGCTTCATTGAGATTGATTATATCGAAATGGCGAGAATGTCCAGTAGCCAATTCTATGATCTTCAACGTAAGCATGGACACCGGTGCGATAGTAAAAACAACTTCTACTTCAAAAAACTGATTGGTTGTCTTTCCTACCTGCACTTCCAGCAAAAGCCTTGAATCGAGGAGCTGCTTTCGTACGGTTTCTACTTTGGCAAGCTCTTCTTTACTCATGGCAGTTATCATCTTGAATGCTTTAGTGATAATTTCTAGCAGCAGATTCTCTCTTTCTTCTGCCGCTTCTGGCAGGCTGTTTTTGTCGATGCCACATTCGAAAGTGGCGATATCACCACCTATTCCAGTCAACTTAAGTTCTAGATGCGGCAGGTAAGATGTCGTCTTAATAAATAGATGACTAAAGCCGGGTAGCTTTATCTTGAGCTGTCTTAGTTTGAAAGTAAACAAGTTAGTCCAGTCAGACTGTCTTTTGATACTGAGCGTAGTTGAGTAGAAATTAGCGTGCCTATTTGCATCGCCGTCATAGATACGAATATCGAGAATTGTTTTGTCTTTAGTCACTGATAGGTAGATTGGCAGATACTACTTGTGTGCTGCTTGGTTTAAGGTGTAAAAGCAGTATCGTCTTTGGTTGTGCCGCTGCCGCTTGAGCTATTGCCATTGCCGTAGATGCTGCCTGTGCCAGTTGAGTTTGTACCACTTGTGCCAGCACTGCCAGCTGTGCCACTATTTTTATCCGCAGTGACTTCAGGTGCGGGTGCATCCTGCTCAATTAGTGGACCTTTACTGTAGCCCGGTGACTTGGGTTTAACAGTTGACTTTGCTGGTGGTCTAAAGGCGTACATACTGCGGGGACCTTCGATAAAGTCCAATCTCAGCTTGCCGTCAGGATCTTGATAATACTGTTGCAATATCTGGTGGAATAACCAGCCGCGTTTGGCCAGGGCTTGTGCACCGTTTTGACTCAGTCCGCGTGCACCATTGCCGGTGCCACGATAAGTAAACTTCCAGCAGTTGCCGTCTTCGTTGACGTCAAGGATAGCGGCAGTGGCAAAGTTAAGCATCTTGGCCAGGGCGATACCATAGACTTCTTTTGATTCTTTAGCACCCATTATCTGCACACGCACAGCGTTGCCCACCGGGTCCCATTGTCTTACTGTAACGCCGACGATATTTTTGACGCCGGTAATGCGCTCAAGAGTTGACTGAGGTACTCGGCTAGAGCGGATGTTGAAGTTTTCGTCGTTGGTAGTACCGACAGTGGCACGGTAAAAACCAGGTTTTACTTTGCCCGAATCTTTAAGCACTAGGCTGGTTGTGCCGCGTACCGCGTGATAAGTAGAAGTAGCTTCGGCTGCGAGTCCCTTGTAAGCCTGATCGCTCACGTCTGGTTTGAGATCATAGCCATCACTGCGCCACTTGGAGCCGCTGCCCAGATGCGCCCAGGCATAACTGCGTGCTGCTACAGCTTGCGATTTAAGTGCTTCTATATGCCAGCTAGATGGCATCTCAGATGGCACGACCCCGAGCAGATAATCTTCCAGATCCAGTACATTTACAGCTGTAATGGCACTGCCTGTGTTGATAATCTCGATGGAGCCTCTCCACCAGCGGTTAACAGTCCAGATGCGGTAATCAGGAGCAGCGAGAGTGGCGCGTTTGTCATATGGCAATGCCATGGCTAAACCAGTGGCAATCTCTGTAATACGTCCGGGAGTAATGGAGTAGACCATGCCTGGCTTAAGGGCAAAAATCGGCATATTGTCGACAAAGACTGCTCCGGGCTGCCATACCGCTACTCTCAGAGCCGAGGTGCGTGTGGCCAGTCCGATGCGGACAGGGTGGACCATCATTTGGTATGGACTGAAGCCCATCATCACTGTGTGACTGGTGCCTGCAGTTTTTACAGCAGTCTTACCTGTAGCTTCGGGTAAGAGCAAAATTACCAATAGGAGCGCCAAGATAAAGACTGGTGCCAGTCCCAGAATTTTACCTGATTTGAATGTTTGCTGCGTTTTCAATTGACTGCACTCTATCTTGCCTACTGATGTTAGCAATTTGCGCTGATTTTGTCGCGCACAATGCTACTATTTATGGCCTGGCTATCGTTTACGGTTTTTTATCACCATGAAAAAGCTTTTGATTGTTGACGACGAAGTAGACATCGTCTCAAGTATTCAGTATGTCCTCAATCAGGAAGGGTTTGCTACATTAAGCGCCCACGACGGCTTAAAAGCCATGCAACTTTACGAAAACGAGCGCCCTGACCTCGTTATACTCGATTTGATGATGCCTGGCATTGATGGTCTGGAAGTGTGCCGACGGATACGCTCAGTGGACAAGCGCACTCCTATACTGATGCTTACCGCCCGTACATCGGAGATTGATACTGTTGTCGGGCTGGAGCTAGGTGCCAATGACTACATTGCCAAGCCGGTCCGTCTGCGTGAGCTTGTCGCCCGGGTCAAAGCGCATCTGCGCGAGACACCCAAGGTGCAGGACAATGCCAAAGGTATAAAACTCGGCGATCTCTTTATAGATATGGAGAGTCGCACTGTGCTTGTGGCCGAAAAGCCCGTGGAGCTTACATTTAAAGAGTTTGAGTTGCTTTTGGCCATGGCCAGGCAGCCCAATCGTGTCTTCAGCCGTGACCAGCTATTTGCTCAGGTCTGGGGTTCGGACTTTTTGGGCGAGAGCCGCACCGTGGACGTACACATTAGATATCTGCGAGAAAAATTGGAGTCAAATCCCAGTCAGCCCAAACATATTTTGACTGTGCGCGGAGTCGGCTATCGACTTGTCTGGGATTAAATAAAAAGCATAGTTGTCATGGTGGTGGTATTCCCACCGACCTCCAAAATTGGCAAGTTTTCTTCGACTTGATGCGTATTCTTCCCAGTGACAGTTATCCTGGCCAAACCTACACTAAAGGAGTCGCAAATCAGATTGCGGCGCTGGAGAGTTTTTCTTGGCGGGAAAAGGTATCAAATGAAAGCAAACGCAATACTGATTGGGGCGAATCTAGCGGCCTCCGTGCCACTCTTGCTGAGTCAGCAAGCAATGGCTGCCGATAATTCGGACACAGCCTCATTTTTGCGCAGCGCCATAGGCAATAGCAGTCACTCCGCCAGTGCCAGCCAGTCCGCCACAAGCTCTGCCACACCAAGTTTTAAATCGACCTCGTTGTCTAACGTGCGCAAATTGCCGCGGGCAAGCGATCTCGGCGTCCAGAGCTTTAGCTCGCCTCGGGCTCTGCAGACCCGTACTGCACTCATGGACAGTGATAAGTCTTTGAGACCCTTTGTACCTGGTCGCAAGTTGCCTCGCAAAGCCGATCTGGATGCTGCCAGAATGGCCAATCAGATGCCACAGATGGATGAGAGTCACTCATCTCTGGCTGGTAGTGTGGACATGAGCTATCAACGTGCCTCTGCTGATGCCAATTATTCTTCTCCTGGTTATGGCACTTATTCAGGTTCTAATCTGGGATCTAGCTCTAACCGCGACATCGTCGTGCGCGAGACCAGCCGCCGCCTCAAAAATGCTGCTCAAGCCATGGCTCACATGCAGAGACCGGCGCAGCCGCGCGTCACACCTGGTCAAATGATGATTACTCCCGGACAAGTTGGTCAACCCTGCACCAGACAAGCCTTTAACCCTGCTCAAGCCGATGCCAGCGCTCCCAGTGAGAGCGAATGGGCCGACATGGCTCGTTCGGTTGGTCAAAATACAGCCACCAGCATGACTCCTGCTGCAAACAGTCAGGAAGACGAGCTGGAATCAATGGCCCGTCAACTCAAAACTCAAATTGGTGAATCTAGCGCGCCAGTAAGCACTGCTGGTCCTGCACCATTTCCTCTCAGCCTTATTCCTGAGGCTTCTTTGAAGCAACTCATGGGCAAAAAGAGCCCGGGCATGAGTGCCATGGGCAGCCAGGGTGGTCAAATGGGTGGCGGTCAAATGGCTGGTAACAGACCAGCGGCAGCTCCAAGTTACTTTGGCTCATGGCATGGACAGGGTCAATCCTCTGCTGCCGCCCATTCCAATTTGCGCCCATCGGGCTTCCATACTTATTTGACATCAGCCAATCAAAACTCGCGTGCTCTTACATCCAGCGCCTTTAAGCAATATTCGCCCATTGCTACACGTAACGCGCGCCGGACTGCTCCAGCAAAAGTAGCGATATTGGGCAAGGTCAAGCCTGCTGCTAAGCCACACAGCGCCACAATGGCAGCATATGGCGAGTATCACGCTCCCAGTCTCTAATATTGGGCAGCTAGACAGATAGAGTACTTGGTCAAAGCATTTGGATCGGCAGGTATACTTGCCGATTTTTGACTTGCACATTTACCAATTTACATTTTCACCCGGTCAGTGTCCAAAAACTGGATTTTGCGGATAGATATTGACGTGACAATATGGACCATCAATGGGCGTAAAATAAACAGTACGGCTGGTTAATAGAGGTTGAGGATGTCCGCAAAGGACCGCAAGGCGAGTAGCCAGGCAAAAGATAACGCTAAAAAAGAAAGGCTCAAGCTAATCGAAGAGCTTGGCGCCAGTGCTTTTGAGCATCTGCGCTCCAACCAACCAGACAGCGCCCGGCAGGCACTGCTCGAGGCTATCGATCTCAGCGGACAAGAGTCCAGTGCCAGTCGCGTCGAGATCGTATTGCGCACTTATCTAGCTCAGGCTGAGCGTATGCTCGGACACACCGATGCCGCTGTTGCTTGTTTCGAAAACGTAATTGAGCGCGCTCAGGCTGCTGAATTTGTCGATGTGGAAGTTTTGGCTCGGGTCTTTCTTGCCGAGTTGCTTAAGGAGCGCGGCGATTATACAAGAGCGCATCATCATTTTGAGCTGGCCTACAACTGTGCTAGCTATTTAAAAGACGCACCAGCTATGGAGCTTGCTGCTGGCAATCTGGGCTCGGTTGCTTTTAGTCTTGGTCATCTTGAGCAGGCTTGCGGCTGGTTTAAGACCGCTGTCGATGTGCAAACTGTAGAGACCGGCAGTACGCTTGCTATCTGGCTTGGCAGTCTGGGGCTGACCATGAGCGAGCTTGGTCAGTTTGATAAAGCGCGCGAGTACTATCAACGTGCCTATGATCTGGCTGGTCAAAATGACGATCCGCTCACCATGAGCATTTGTCGCGGCTCCATCGGCAATATTTGCTTTGAGCAAAAACAATATAAAGAGGCTCAAATTTGTTATGACCAGGCACAAGACCTGGCTAAACAAGCTGGTGATGCTCGTCGTCATGGCATCTGGGTGGGCAATATTGGTATATCGCTCAGTCGTCAGGGTGACCAGGACACTGCTCAGCAAAAACTCAAGGAAGCCCTGGCCATAGCCGAAAGTGTCGGTGACAAACAGTCTATGGCAGCCCATCTCGATAGTCTGGGTGATTGTTTAAAAGAAATCGGTGATAATCGGGCCTCAGATAGTTACTATCGTCAGGCTATCGAACTTGCTCAGGAGACTCTAGATAGGCTGGGTGAGCGCATCTACCTGAGCAATCTAGCCAGGCTCAAGCGCGATAGCGGCGAGCTAAGTCCTGCTTTTGAGTATTTTGCCAGAGCTGTTGAAATTTTTGACGAGCAAAGAGGCTTTATCAAAGCTGATGATCTAAAAACCAGTTTTGCTGACAGGGGTCAAGAGCTGTACCGCGATATCATTGCCACTTGCCTCAACATGGGCAAACGAGTGGAAGCCCTGGAATATGTAGGGCGCGCCAAGTCACGAGCACTGCTCGACTTGCTCAGCAACTCGCCTATCGATATCAGTGATATTGCCACTGAGGGTGGTGCGGCTGTGGATAGTAGTGTGCGTCAGCTGATTGCTCGTGAGGCTGATTTGCGTGCACAAATTGCTCAGTTAGAGCGTCTTTACTGGCAGGGAGATGATCCGGCCGGACCGTCGACCAGTCAATACCGCGGCGCCCAGATGAGCCAGGAGGACACGCGCAAACTTTATGGCGAGTGGCGTGATGTGCTCAATCAGCTCAAAAGACAGCATCCTAATTATGCTTCACTGGTTAGCTCCAGTACGCTCAAGTACAGTGAGATTCAAGCTCTCTGGACCGATAAGATGCTGCACGAAAATACGGCTGTGGTGGAATTTTTTCTTACTGCCGATTACCTAATGGTAGCTGCTGCAGTCAGTGGTGGAGCCGGTGAGCCAATTACTCATATCTTGATGGAGCCAACCGAATTAGAAAATCTCAAGAGCGATATCTTTACGTTTTTAGAGATGAGTTCTACTGAGGGGTGGGAAGTACCGCTCAGTCTTTGTAAGCGACTCTACAAAAGATTGCTGGAGCCTGTTGTAAGCAAGCTCCCGTCCTCAATCAGTCGCCTGGTCCTGGTGCCTCACGGCATGCTCTATCACTTGCCTTTTAGCGCCTTGCACGACGGTACCGGCTATCTTTGCCAAAAATACTCAGTCAGCTATGTGCCTACAGTTAGTTTGATACCACTGCTTGCTTCAGCCAAGCGGGTGCAAAGTGAGGCCGGACCTCAAGCAAACTTGTCTAGTGGGTCTTATCTGGTATCAGCTATTTCGGACTATAGCAAAACCAGAGAAGGCGGCATGGTCTTTAGCTCGCGCTTACGCTCATCAGCCGGTCTTGAGGATCTGGCATACACAATGGAAGAAGCCAGATCCATAGCCCATCTTGGTGGGGATGGTACACAGTCGGCCACTCTCATTACCAATGAAGAAGTGAAAAAATCTCTACCAGCAATGTTTGGACAGTATGAAGTTGTCCACTTTGCTGGGCACGCTGTATTCAATCACGACGAGCCCCTGGCCTCGGGACTGGTACTTTCTGATGGTAGTATTCTCTCTGCTGCTTCTATCCTGGAAGGCAATACTTTGCGCACGGTCAAAGGCAAATTACTCGTGCTCTCGGCCTGTCAAACTGGGGTTAACGTAGTCACCGAGGGTGGTGAAATACTCGGTCTGGCTCGAGCTTTAATGTATGCCGGTATGCCTAATCTAGTGCTATCACTCTGGGAAGTTGCAGACCGCTCCACTGCCAGCTTGATGCAAGACTTTCACCATGCCCTTTTAAATGGCTGGCAAGCTGGCAAAGGCACAGTCGCCGATGCCCTCAGACAAGCTCAACTTAAGGCTATTGCCGATAAGCAGCCTATCCACGCCTGGGCGCCATTTATTCATTTTGGCATCGACTAGAGGCTGCTTGCTACAATAGTCGCTATACTAATTGTCTAGCAATTATTGAGGGAAAAGCCTTGTATCCAAGTACTGCTTTGAAGCGCAATACAACTGTCACCTTGAAAACGGGCTTTGCCCTTATTGTCGGTGTAAACGCTGTATCGGCACAGCCTGTGAGCGATGCTCCAATAGCTGCCGCTGCTAACACTCCCAAAATACCTGCTGGATCGGCACTGGGTCGCAACAGTGATCCGCTAAAACTCTACCGCGAAGCCGGTATCGACAAAGAACAAGAATATAAAATCCGTAAGTTGGCAAAAACATTTGAAGAGCAACAAAGAGTGAGAATTGGCTTACTCGGCAATCTACTCAAAGATATGCGCAAGCTTGAATTGCAAGCTGATCCAGACGAGAAAAAGGCACTCGACAAACAGAGCGAGATCAATAAAATACAAGCTGAGATAGGCACTGAGCGCATCAAGCTTTTGCTCGCTATCCGTAACGTACTTACTTTTGAGCAAAAAGAGCGTCTGGTGCAAAACATCCAGAAGACTCAAGCCAGTCTATTTGAAAAATAGAAAGTATTCTAATTACTAAGTCACTGGTCTATTGGAAGTAAAATGGACTGTGGCAAAGTTTTGACTGTAATCAATACGGCTAATCGATCCCGTTGGAATGGAAAGGCGCCAGAAGTTGTTAACGGGCATGCCGAGAGCGTGTACGAGCACTGAGCGGATAATGCCAGAGTGGGTCACCATGCAGATTTTTTTGCCTGCATAGTCTTTATTGGCTAACAGTGCTTGTAATGCTTCACCGATGCGACTACAAAGATCTGCTATTGATTCACCGTTTGGGGGGCGGTTATTAATTGGATCTGCACTCCAGGCGTGATACTGATCAGGATCATTTTTTTTGATATCGAGATAAGTACGCCCTTCCCAATCACCGACTTGCCATTCTTCAAAGCCGTCGACTATATGAGCTTTCTTGTTTAATAATTCCTCGATAGGAGCAGCTGACTGTGCCACTCTCACTGCACTTCCGCGCACAATAACGTCGGGTGATAGACAGCAAATATAATGCGCTGCTGCCGCTGCTTGAGAGATACCTTTGGTGGTCAACTCCAATTTGGGATCACTATAAAGTAGACCCATTTCTGTGGCCGGTGTATGTCCATGGCGTACAAAAAATATGGAAGTGATTTCTTCTAAAGGATGTAATTCTTCACTCATTGTTTGCCCATTTTGTTGCAGTAGCTGGTGGTTTAATGCCATAAACATGGCAAATATCAAATAATGTCTTGATCTGGCTTGCAGTCAAGCTCTTAGCTCCTCCCAGGATATGGGCGGTGAGCAGAGTTTTGGCATGATGCTCCAGAGTCTCCAGGAGATAATAGGCATCAAAGACGGTGGCACCCATGGTGATCGAGCCATGGTGATCCATGATCAGACAATTGGACTTTAGCACAGCTGCTTCAATACTTTTAGAGACTTCATCAGTGCTTGGTGTCGCATATGGTGTTATCGGTACGTCACCCAGAGCCAGGATTGACTCCGGTAATATAGGCTCTCCCAGCCCTCGTCCTGCCACTGTATATGCTACCGCTGTGGTGGGGTGAGCGTGTACGATGGCGCGCACATCGGATCTTAGTCTGTATGCAGTAAGATGCATTTTTAGCTCAGTGGATGGTTTGTGACATTGGTTGAGACTTTCAGCCGTAAGTTCACCGTCAAGATTTGTTACCACTAAATCAGACGGACTTAATCTTCCCTTGCAGACACCTCTTGGAGTTGTCAGTATGCGCTCCGAATCTAGCCGGATACTGATATTTCCCTCAGTTCCACTAATGTACTGACGCTCGTAAGCGAGCCTGCCGACCTCGATTATGTCTGCTTTTGCTCTATTTTCGTTTATTGGGATAAAGGAATTCATCTTTTTAATCCAGGAAGGATGAGTATTATATACAGTCGCAAAGTCTTCAAGGGGCATAGGCATGACCGTGCACCCGCCGCAGGAGAACTAGCAGGCAACCATGAAATGTCCCGAATGTACAACTAGAAACTCCGTTGCTGCGCCCAAGTGCGTGCAGTGTGGCGCTAGGTTTAAACGCAGACCGATACCGGTGGCGCTTATCCTGGGTCTCAGTGGCGTCCTGGGTCTGTTTGTACTGGTGCTGGGTGCCATGGCTGTTGTGCCCAATATGATGAGCCCCGAAGTCTCCCTGCAAAAAGTTGCTAAAAGAGTCGCTGCCGGACCGAAGACTCCTCAAGACGCCGAGCGTCTCAAAGCGGATCTCGAAGACGCTGTTAAACGTTACATAGAGCGCAATCATCAGCTCACTGCCAAGCAAATAGCCGAAAAATTGCGTGCTAATTTGCCCAGTTCGGCTTATGAAATAAATAGCTTCGAACTGCCGCGCGGACTCAAACTGATTGATGTTGACACAGTGATGCAGCCCTCTAACTATCTGATAGCTGGCAAAAGTGTCACAGTGATGCGCGGTTTTGAGGTCTATGACATAGCTAAAGCAATCAATGATCCTTCAGGCCCGGTACTTGCTGTACTCGGTCACCGCACAGCTCAAGCTGGTCGCCAGCCTCAATTGCGTTTGTATGCTCTCATGGGTGATGGTGTCAAAGAACGTCCCAGTGATTCTGTACCAAAATTTACTGGTGATGGTGCCGCCAGCTTTGCCGCCAATGAAAAAGACGTGGATGTGGAGCTATCACTCATGTCCAGAGCGATTCAAGAGGGGCTGTTTACTGCTTCTAGTCTGACATGTCTTGGGCTTGCTGACGAAAACCTCAAAACCAAACTAACTTTTGATAGTGGCAAGTACACATTTGCTGATGTAAATGGTCGTGGTCCTATTGCTGCTCTGCGCGCTGTTGCATTTACTGTTGCCGACCCAAGAGAAAAAGATCGTTTTGCCGCTTACCTCTCACCCGGTGTACAAGCAGCGTTACCAGGGCTTGGTAAGTTGAGAGTCTGTCCTCCAGAGTTTGAGTTGAAGCGTCTGTCTGCTGGTAGAACAGTGATTAAGAGTGCTCCACAGCAGCCAGAAAGACGCAGTCGTCGCAGTAGACGGAGCAGACGCAGTCAGCCTCAACCTGCACCAGTAGTAGTATCAACTGGCGGTGCTAGATATCTCATGGCCAACGGCGATGATGCCTTTGAAGTCACACTGGGTCAAGCTGATGGTCGCTATCAAGTGGTGGCAATCAATCGCACCAAGACCAGTCAATCATCTTCAACTGTTGCTGTTAGTGACCCTGGTCAACCAGTCCCTTACGAAGATAAGACCTCGACTCTTGTGGACAGACTGCTTGATGCACCAGCCCCAGTGATGCCTGATACTTTTAAACAAAAACCTGTAGGTTATGAAGCTCCTGCCACTAATGGTGGCGTAAAAGCAAATGAGCCTGCCAAGGTCGTCGAAAAGCATATTGCTGGTGAGTCTGCCACAATTCAGGCATCAAGCGCCACAGTCAAACTGCGTGGTGGTCCTGGTACCAACTTTGAATCGCTCACAGAAATCGCCAGAGGCGCCAACGTTGAGGTAATCGGCAAGGATCAGGGCTGGTATAAAGTGCGCGTGGACGGCAAAGAAGGCTTTGTCTATGGCGGCTTTGTTAACTGCAAGACCTCGGACGCTTACGCTAGTGCTACAGTCAACTGGGGTCGGTCTATCAAAGACGAGCATAACCGCACCGTAGGGCACACCAGACAGGGCGACAAGGTCGTTGTGCTGGGCGGCATGATGAATGACAAATATAAGATACAGATGGCGGATGGAAAAGTCGGCTATGTGGATAAAAAGAGTCTGAATATAGTTGGAACCAGTGATTCGTCCAGCGCAGTCTCTAACAATAATGCTGGCGGATCTGCTAGCACATCTGGTAACACCTCAGCCTCCAGTGCATCTGGTTACACCTCATCAAGCGGCGGCAGCAGTCGCCGCTCCAGGCACAGAGTCAAAGCCACAAACCCAACTACAACAAACGATTCAGCTCCGCAATTTGTCCCTTAGATGGATTTTTGTGGATGCCAAGCTGTGTGGCATTGAGAAGTTTTGAGCTTGAACGAGCTTAAATTTGTGCTGGGCTCCCTGTCCGTGATATATTGGATTTTCTGCTAACGCGGATTAACGGGACGTAGCGCAGCTTGGTAGCGCGGCTGCTTTGGGAGCAGTAGGTCGCAGGTTCAAATCCTGTCGTCCCGACCATTTCAGAAGAAGTCTTCAAATTTTGACTCACTATTGACTCACTTCGCGAGCGAGGCAATTTTTTGATGACATTTTCTCGACGGACAAAAGACATACTTGGCAGGCGCTTTGAATTTCGCCACCAGATAGAACTGCATGAAGGATTTGAGGCTGATGATATTGGTTTTGACCGATGGTCATACTATGTCTTGAAACCAGTCATCTCGGACACTGCTTCCCTGTCTGACACCATAAGCGGTGAGAATGCGCAAACGCTTCTTGATGAGTGGCTGCCCGTTTTTATCGAGCGCTCTCCCAGTTCGCTAGCTGAGGCTATAGCCTGGCAAGATATTGCTGCTGTTATGGAGCGTCCAGACAATCAGCCGGACTGTTGCGGAGCGCCCGAGGTTGAACACTGGTTTCAAATTGTGAGGCGCGAGCTAGTTAGTGTCTTGGAGCCATTCAAGGGACCACCGGGGCATCGCTATCAGTCTCAAATTACTACTAGAGACGCTAAGACCGGTTTACTCTCACTGCGTCAGCAGACTCCTGCTAGAACAAGAATTGGAATTGCGCTCTGTTTGTTCATGGATTGGAATAGGACAGGCTTGTTTTACGACGAGCTTGATTGGCTTCAATTGGATGCTGGAAGGCTGCTGCTTCATGAGCAGTTACTGAGTCGACACTTTGAGAAGAACGTAATTCAAAGACGTGGCAAATTTGCTGATCAATTCGATGAGTTTGAGAGTCAAAAAAGTGATATCGGTACTGCCTTGACTGCCTCTATAGTCAAACAACTTAAGGAAAATAGCGGCCAGGAGTATTTGTATGGAAATGCTCTGAATGATGTCGTTGCTGAGATTGCTGGGTTTGAGGCGGGGACTGTAAGAGACAAACTATCAAAGGCAAAACGCTGGCTTATGTCTACTCAGCGTCCAGGTGCTAATCAGTTGACTCAACCAGGAGTCGAAGGCGGCAATCTTTGGGGAGAAGCTGTGATATTTCGAATTCCATTGAGTGACCTAAGTCAAAAGTTTGGTAAGAGCGAGTTACTGATTGCTACCGAATGAGGCGTATTAAGTGACCTACTGCGATCGGTCTCTATCCGAGAGGATAAGAACAGTCAAACAACAAAGTAGGTGGTCAAACATGGAAGGACAAAAGCCGGAACGAAAATATGTCCGACAAAAGCAGTTGGAGCAAATGTATCCAATGAGTGCAGCATTTTGGGAGCGTCATAGATGGGCTGGTTCTGGACCGCCTTTTCAGAGATTGGGCAGAGCCGTCGTTTATGATCTGGCAGAAGTAGAAGCATGGATGGCTGTCGGTCGAGTGGAAGGTGCTCCTGTAAATAGATGATGCGTATCTTGCATTGTGGTTTCCCTGATCGCCCAGAGTGAAATAGACCAAGGCATTTGATATTTAAAATTGTGAAGAGGTCTGGATACATCCAGACGCTGGTATCACTTGCCGTTTTATGTCCCGAGGAGGGCATACATGAATAACAGAATACAAATCAAACCATACGATTCTCATCGCAATTACTCATTGCCGGAGAAACCGACCATAAGAGTGGAAAACTACCAAAGAACGGGTTCTCCTGCTCAGTCTGCTATCTGCGCTGTCGTCCTTTCTCACTTCAATCTAAGACTCAACGGTATTTTGATTGAGCAGAAAGGTTGCACCGCCAATGTAGTTATCCCAAATTACTTCGCCTGGAAGAAATTCGGTATGGCTGATCGAGCTGCTGCCGTCGAAATCCCAGAATCACTGTTTGAACAAATTAAGACGACTGTCCTGATGCACCATAGAGCCTGTGGACGCTCTGCTGACGCAACCACTGCAAAGGCAAGGGGTGGCAGTGATGAGTAACGATGTTTGTGAGGCAAACAATGCGCTTTATATTCTACCGATGGCTGTTTGTCAGATCCTTGATCGTGCTGCTTCTTGCATACTTTCTCTAAGATCCTCGAAGATCGATATAAAACGGTCCGAGAGCACGGTCAGTGAATTTTGCCGAATGCTGAAGCAGGAAGCTCAAAAGATTGACCAATTTTGTGACTGTGCTGATTGCGATGTTCTGAAGGCCAAAGGGCGCTATCTCAAACTGAGATCAGCTATAACGGCAATAAGACTTGGGCTGACAGATTTAGCTCAAAAGATTGAGCTTCAGGTGTCTGGCGGGATCTGCTCAGCATCTCCTGAGCGTTATCTTCCCGGACGCACGAAACCAGACCTTGAGTGCATCATGACTGGTGCCTACCTAGCTCTTATGGAGCTACAGTCACACTTTGAAGGCGCACATCCAGAAGTATAAAAGCAAAAAGCCTGACTGCGACCGTCAAGCTTTAAATAAAGGTATTTGAAATCATGATAGACCAATGTTACACCCCTGACAAGGGGGCAAATCAAACACGCCGAGATTCACTCAAGAGCGCTTTGCGGCATCACTGGGAAGAGGTATTGATACAGGCTGGTATAAACCCAGCGCATCTCTCTGGTCGGCATAATGCCTGCCCCATCTGTGGTGGTAGTGATCGATTTAGGTTTGACGACCAAGAAGGAGACGGAACCTTTTACTGCAACCAGTGCGGTGCAGGTGATGGCTTTAAATTATTGATGTTACTCAAGGGGATTGGCTTTGGCGCCGTCCTCGATCTACTTGATGGCAACAGGACTGAGCTGGAGCAACTGACGTCTGTCTCAGTAAAAAGATCAGCACCGATCTCAGAGGCTCAACGCAAACGCTGCCGGGACAATATGCTCAAAGCCTGGAGTGAAGCAAAGACCGTTAGTAAAGGAGACCCGGTCTGGCTATATCTAAACCATGTGCGCAAACTCGATCTTTCGACTATTCCTGACACTTTGAGATATCACGCTGGGCTCAAGACCAAGAATCAGGATAACCTGCTAGTTACAGCTCCAGCGATGGTGGCAGCGATGACCAATCTTTCCGGTGCGGTCGTCCAGGTGCATCGAACATTTTTGACTATCGATGGTCAAAAGGCGTTTGGCAATCAGTCCAAAAAGCTCATGCGCATAATGGATAGAGACACTCTAAAGGGCTCTGCAATCAAGCTTTACGAGCCAACAGAGCAACTTGGATTGGCTGAGGGCATCGAGACGGCTTTAGCTTGCGCCCGACATTTTGAACTACCAACTTGGTCGGTATTTTCTTCGGTACTGCTCAAACAGGTGGACATGCCGGAGAGTGTCAAAGAAGTGTTTATCTTCGCTGATAACGATCAGAGCGGAGTAGGCAAGGCGAGTGCAGAGGTGTTGGCTGAAAAGCTGACCTCAGTCGGCAAGGTGGTCAAGATAATTATGCCTCCTAACATAGGCGCCGACTGGTGCGATGTTATTACAGGAGCTAGAGCCTAATGCAAAAGCCTGATAAGAAAATCCTTGCATCAACACCTGTTTATCAATCCAAGTTAGAAGAAATCAACTGCAAGCCAGAAGGCGGCGATCTTGATATCGATATGAAGTGCCACCCAAACTTACCAGATGCATGCCTGGTAGGTCTGGCAGGAGATATTGTCACTCTCATCACATCCAACAGCGAAGCTGACCGATCGGCTGTGTTGATCACTCTTCTTACTCTTTTTGGTGCCTGCTGCGGTTCAGGTGTACATGTAAACGTAGGAGAGACCAAGCATCCACCAAGACTGTTTGCGGCGATTGTAGGCGCTTCTAGCCGTGCGAGGAAAGGCACATCATTTGATCCAATCAACCGGATTATTCAAAGAGTAAGCGAATTAAACTCTGCTCGGGTCTGTCAGATTTCCTATGGACCAAGTTCAAGTGGCGAGGGACTAACCTTTGCAGTCAGAGATGCGTCAGAGGAAAAGAAGAAAGACTCTGACGACCCGGTAGATCCTGGTGCGACCGATAAGCGCCTATTTGTCCTTGAGGGCGAGCTTGGTGCTCCATTGAAGGCGATCCAAAGAGAAGGCAACACGCTCTCTGCAGTTTTGCGAACAGCCTGGGATCACGGCAATATCAATCCACTGACCAAAAATAATAGGACCAAAGTTACAGCCGGTCATATCTGTATGGTTGGCCATATCACCGGTCTTGAGCTGAGAGGATTACTCTCTACTAGTGACATTTTTAATGGACTGGCAAATAGGTTCCTCTGGATATGCTCACGCCGTCAAAAGCTGATCGCCTTCCCGAGACCATTGGAGCCACACCTGGTAGATGATCTAGCCAAGCGATTGCTCTCTGCGATCGATTTTGCCACTGACTCTACCAACATTGAATTAGATCGAGGTGCTCAACAAATGTGGGCAGGGATTTATCCATTGCTTACACAGGACCAGCCCGGAATAACTGGAGTCATAACGGCCAGAGCAGAGGCTCAAGTTATCAGACTTGCCCTTATTTATGCGCTACTCGATCTTTCTCCGTCCATTCGATCCTTGCACCTGGGCGCTGCTATGAGCCTTTGGCAGTATGCCGCAGAATCGGCAAGCTACATTTTTGGAGATTCAGAGCCTGAGCCACACACAAATAAAATTCTTGCGGCATTGTCTGACGGCGAGAAAACTCAGACAGATTTAAATAGGCTCTTTGACAGCCACCTACCAGCACCGAGACTTAAAACTATTCTCCGAGAGCTGGAGTCCAGCGGACGTGTCACACAGAGGAAAGAGAAGGGGCAAGGTCGAGCGATCACCTTTTGGAGCATCACCCCTGGTTTTTAATTCTCCGTTGCGTAAAAAGCGTAATAAGCTGAAAAAGCCACAGGTGGGCAAAAACGCCCATAACACAGATGCGTAGAGCAGCGTAATAAGGTCGGGTTCGCTAAATACCTTGGACCTTATTACGCACTTAATACGCTCGACTAAATTGCCTGTATCCCTAGCTGGGTGACTTAATACGCATAATACGCATTTTACGCACCCCTTGTAGCCGGAAGAAATGAGGATGATGTGAAACAAGATAATTCAAACGAGTCAATAAGGACCTCCCGATAGTCGAGTTTCGCTCAAGAGATCGGTCACGGTTAGCGGATTATCCCCTACCGCAAGTACGGACCACACCCTCAATTTGCAACCTAGTAATGTCTATTTCCACCAAGGTTGAATAGACAGCAATTGCTCAATTCTTACGCTGTTCTCTTTTGCCATTTTAGTCGCTCGCCAGATCTCATTTGCTTGAGAATCAGGTATACAGTGCACTGAGACCACTTGTAAGTAAATGGTCTTTGATACGGGGCATGTCGCTTCTTAATCTGAGGCTTTTGCATTGCTGTCGGGAAGACTCGACCTCTCAACCCGGTCTTTGGATCAATCAGGTTGTTCTTTCCGTTGAGGTAGTTGGCAATCTTCTGTGTGCCCATCAATGGTTTTCCATTCTTCTTTTTGAGCCTACTCAACCAAACAATCAAGCGGCAGACTCTCCACCGATCGCGATTTAGCACTAGCTCACCTGACATAACATCATACTCATAGGGTGGTACATGACCGTTCCAGCCGCCTTGACTCACCTTGCGAGCTTTACCAGTGTTGCAGCGCCTGCTTATTCGTTTACGCTCGGCCTCAGCTTCCACCATCCGATGTTGGATGGCAGTCTCTAGGTAGTCATCATCTGGTCTGTCATGAATGGGAGTTAGATAGGACTCTTGGACACTTATAAGACGTTTGCCGTTCTGTTTGAGTTGTCGCTTCAGTAATTCATAGTCCAACAAGCTTCTAGTCGATCTATCCAGGTTGGTAATGATTATGGCTTCTACATCTGACTGATAGACTTGCGCTAGCAGCGATGTGAAAATCGGGCGCCCGATCATGCTACTGGCACTCTCGACTTCTGGATAGTGCGCAACAAGCTCTAAACCCTCGCGTTCGGCAAAGCCTTCGATTGCCTGTACCTGATCCTTCAAACTAAATCCTTGATTGCCTTGCGTGACGCTAGACACTCGTGGATAACCAATCGCTTTCATATATCGAAATGCCTCCAAATATTAGACACCACAAGACGTAGGATGTTAGCGAGAGCCACATCCCATGCTAGCGACAGCCAGCTAACAAAGTGTATACCACCAACTTGATAATCGAAACTATTGTTGAAAGCGATAATCCATGCGGTTTTTGTATCATGTTCTACACTTCAAAAATGCTATTGCTGGCTGGTGGCTGAATACAGACCTGCATGTCTAGTGGGTTTGTGTAGCAAACGGCACATTAATTTGTGGGATTAATCTCGTAAGTCATATGATGTTCCTACTGGTGTACCTACAGTTGTTAATACGATATCGGCTATCACGCTCTACACCATGGGCGGTGTACGTACCGACGTAATTACTTTGGCGCCATTGTTATAACGCACGTTAGTACACCGGTAAGAACAACACCAAAAATACCGGGAGTTTTTTACAGGCAACCGGGGGACCCTATTCTCTGGATCGCAATCTGGGACCCTCCCCCTCCCCCTTTGATACCGGGGCGGGGAAGCCGCACGGGTTGCGGTTCTTCGCGAATCGATTAGCTAACTGTGACTACCTAATAACTTGACCACTGGTACTACCAAGAGTGCCGCTGGTGCTGATCGTTTTGGACGCCTTCCATGATGTGGATGCAGGGATTATCCCCGCTTGTTGTGGAAGGCAGGTAAAAAAGGCACCTGGTTGCCTCTCATGAGGTGGCGGCGCCCGGTCAATCCTGCCCTTTTCGGCGCCTCAAAATTCGTAGTCAATATAAAATAGTGTTTTTGATGCGAACCGATGCCAATGCTATTGCCCAATCTAAAGCACTTTGAAGTGCATGGACTTAAGAGAACACTCTCACCATTTTTTTTGGAATTTAGCCTTGCGTAGGCTTGTTGCGGGTAGTGTCATAGAGGTTTGGATCATTGCAAGTCTTCGAGCGTGGCACTAGTCATGACACCACCACCAGTATGTCTCACTGTCAGCACTCCCTTGTGGGAGAAGCCGTCACAGTAGACTTGATAATCTATCTCACTAATTGACGTGAAATTGAGATTCGCTTCGTGTGTAAGGTGATTGTAGTGATTAAAGAATGCTCTACTGCAACCAGGATGGATAATTAGGTCGGCCGGAGATTCCAGGCAAACGCCTTGTAAGTCGAAAGGATTAGTAGCATCTCCAAATCCTTGCGCATATTGCCAGCCATGGCTTCTGTTGAAAGGGAACTTGGAACCAAGAACCACACTGATATTTCTAGCAATTCCTCTGCCATAGTTGACAACAGACAACTGTACAGTGGCCATTTGATCATTCATGTTTCGTTTAGAGGTTCCGTATACCTTTAATTTAGGCTGAGGACGCTTTCCGAATTTGTCAGCAAGGATACTGTAGGGCATCTGCACAAATTGATTACCAGCTCTGATCATAAAGTCGGCGCCGCCTTTGAAAACAGATCGAACAGGAGTTCCGTCCCAAGACGGTACAATTGTCACTATGTAACCGCTCCCTTTAGTAACACTCTCAATTTTGTGGTGCTCGACCCCTGTGACATATGGCTGCATGTATTGAGGCGTCAAAGTGTCGAGTTCTGTCTTGAACTGATCGATTTTAGCGATCGGCTTCAATTCGGAAGCTGCATCTATTCCATCGACTGGAGCACAAGCAACGCCCCAAACTATTACACCGCCATCAGTATTTGCAAAGCCACCAAGAGATTTTGATAAATTCTTTTTGTCCGGGTCGGATATTGGCGCTGTTTGTCCTGTGACTTCCTTAAAGTCCAAAAGTTGATGCTCGACCTGCTGATTGTCAATCATCTTCTGTAGACCAGCCTCTCCCGCTGCAATTATGTCCTGATAGATTTTTGTAGCAGCGTCCATGGCTTACCTCGTGAATGGATTCGGCTATAGCCTACCACTCACTGTTAAATGCGCATCTTGAAAATCTCTCAGGCTTGCCCTTGTTTTGGAGCTTTGATATCCAGTTTGGGGGGCCGTATGATGCCACAGTGTTCCTTAAGGAAATCTGCAATCTTTTGATTTGGCTCCCTGAGCTGGTCAGTGTCAATGGTGATGTAATGGTGCGCTGTCACATCATTACTGACAGAGTGATTGAGTAAATACTTGAGCTTGTACTGGCTGATATCGAGACTCTCTCCTGCTGTGGCAAATGTCTTACGCAGTGTGTGACAGGAGAATTTAACTCCTGATTTTTTGATTACCTTTGCTATTGCGCGTTTGGGTTCCTGTAAGCACTCGCCTTCTTTCTCACCAGGAAAAACATAGGGATTGTTCAATACCCTTACTCTGCTTTCAAGAATGGTTTTGACTACGTCTGATATAGGGAGTGCTTGGGCTTTGCCCATTTTATCTATCTCATCAGGGATGTAGATGGTCATGGTTTGAAAGTTGACGTTGTCCCAAGTCAATGTTGATGCGGCATTGCGCCTGAGTCCACTAAACAGGCAAAAAAGTAGGAAATGAGACATCGTAGGATTATTCAATGCAACAACAGCTTGATACCAGTCTTTTAACTGCTCTTTCTTTATGATGTCGCCTTCTTTTCTGCTCACCTTATTCCAACCACGATGCAAGTTGGATAGCTTCTTGACTGGATTGTCTGGCAAAAGCGCTTTGCCGTCTGCACCTTCGCTCATAGCGTGAGTAAAATTCAGTACGGATCTTAGTGTCCTGAAAGCTTGGCTTGCTTGGGCTTTAGCACCGCCTGCTTTGCTTCGTGGTCCTTCAGTGGTGGCCAGTTCCTGGTATCTTTTCGCCACCATATTGGGAGTAATCTCAGCCACCGGCATGTCCATCCAATCAGGAAAGCAGCGGTTGAGGGCGCTGCTATAGACGCTGATGGTCTTTTGTCTCAGACCGCCACCCTGATCAGCTTTTCTGCCTTCAATGTAGTCCGCTAATGCTTGCGACAAAGTGGTGGCTTGTTTCTCCGCTGCTAAGGAAGTGGCCTTTGGGTTGATTCCTTGCGCCATTTGTCCAAGATGCTGTTTAGCAATCTTTCTTGCTTCCTCAGTATAAATTGTGCCGTGTCTACCAATGGCAATGCGAACGAGTTTGGCTGATCCGGTCGGGCGTCCTTGGACCAGATAAGTTTTGGTCTGACCGCTGACTCTGACAGCAAAGCCTTTGACTTCTGAGTCAAAATAATAGACCGCTTTGGAGTCTGGGGCGGCTGGTAGTTTCTCAACGTATGATTTGGTGAGCTTCTCTGGCATCTGATGATTTGTTGACCCTTACTGCTCCCGCATGAGGAGCTGCTTTTATAAAACGGCGAGTTTTTGACTCACTATTGACTCAAACTGTTTCAAACAACTTGGTACTTGTTAAAACCATTATGCCCATTATACTGGGGTTATGAGGACTTATTCAAACTTTTTCAAACCCGGTAAAAATCTAATCTACTGCTTTGGGAGCAGTAGGTCGCAGGTTCAAATCCTGTCGTCCCGACCATTTTAAAACTTAGGACCTGGCCATTAGGTTTTGCCATTTTTGACAAAGGCAAGAGCCTATTTTGTTGGCTGCTCTATTCGTTGATTTTTGGCTTTTGTAGGGTGGCATTATTTTGGGGTTGCGGACTTCCTGGTCGAGCGCCGACTTTTGTCCCGTCACCTTCATCGTCTTTGCTGACTATGGGCCTTAAGACTCTGCCAATAAACGCCAGCCAAGCCGCCTTTATCAATAAAGAAGTTCTTTCAAAAGTATTTGCAATTCTATGGAGCACTGACCTGATCTGTGTTCTGATTTGAGACTATCTAATTGCTATTGTAACGGTCTGCAGATCAATTTAAGTAATAGTGGAGAATTGAAGGCGAGTATTTCTTCCAGGCACACTGTACGAAAGCTTCTGCAAGCCTTTAGCAATGACCATTCGGTCCACTTCTCTCTGTCAATTTTGCACCAGTAGGCAGCAAGAAAAAATTGAAGATACTTGCGCGATGAGCCGTGAAAATGCTCTCGAATGAATTTGATGCTTGCCGCCAGGTCCAAGACATGTCTGGTGGGCGCGCAAACTTTTGTGCCTTCTCTCTTTTCGGTTGCTGTTTGTTCACTGACTGGGTGACTCTGGGCTGGCGTTTCGCTGCTTCTTTTGCAAATGGCAGCCAAAAAGCTAGCTGATGGTTCCAATATAGCTTCTGATTCAGTCTCCATATTGGTGTTGATGACGAGGTGGATCTTCTTTAGTATCAACCATGCCGTTGACGTTGCAATATCTGCCTGTCTGTGGAGCAGTCCAGCGCTCAATCCCACACCTCTCTCTATGAGCCAGATGGCAGCAAGCCATGGTTTTGCTTTGCGTATGCGATGAAAGAATGTACCGGCAGTAAACCAGGTTGTCTTTTTGCAGTGACTGCACTTGCCAGTGCGAGCGCCATATTCTCTGTCGACAACTTCGCTTTGGCAGTAGCTGCATTTTATTGGTTGATCGTTGTATCTAGTGTAGAGAACTTCTAAGCAGTCTTCTTCTCCAGGAAATTGGGAGTCGAACTCTTGCCATAGAGCTAAAACGTTTGCCTCTTGCTCTGAAGTGGCTCCGCCAAGGCGGTCAAAGTTGTTATGCATGGTTCCCTCCATGATTTATATAGTTCGACGTAACTATGGGGTGGATAGTTCAAATGGGAAGGTAAAAGATTTGGTTCAATCGAATTCGGTTGAGAAAGATAGTCGAATTCGGTTAAGTCACTGATTGATTCAACCGAATTCGATTTAGCGTGGGTCTTAACCGAATACGGTTTGACTATGAGAGGAACAACACTAAAGCGAATTCGGTTTAGCTCATCGTGTTTTAGCAATTCGAGCTAAAGATGTGCGCATTTAAATCGAATTCGATTGAACGCAGCGTACTCAACTGCGCATAGCGTTTATCAGGAATATTTAAATCGAATTCGTTTGAGTTCAAAGCTATTTGAAGTATGAGAGTTTGCGCTGCATGTATCTAAAGCGAATTCGATTGAGATTGGAAAGGTCAATCGAATTCGCTTGACCTAACCACCACCCTCCCTCATTTTCACTTCCCCTACCTTCCTCCAGTCTTATAAGTAATCTGCGGAGCCAATGTTGCAACGACTTTGACAAGCCCAGCATCGACAAGGTCGCTTACAACAATGTCGATGTTTTTATACGCTTGAGGCGCTTCCTCATAAAGCAGGTCTTTGTCTTTGCAGATTACTCTGCCGCCCAGTGCTGTGTGCTCCAGGCTCTCTCTGGTGTATTTGTCTGCCAGGCGGGCGCGGCAGTCTGACCTCTGCCATTTGCGTCCAGCGCCATGAGCCAGTGTAAAGAGGTTTTGCTCCTGGTCTCCTGTGGGCATTACCAGATAGCTCAAGGTGCCTCTGGAGCCTGGAATTACAATTGGTCCCTGGTCAGAGGGCGCGGCTCCCTTGCGATGTATCCAGCAGGTTGCCATGGCTGTCTCATCCGACTTGGAGCGCTCGACACAGTTGTGGCAGACATCTAGTAACATTGTGCCATCGGTGCCTAGTATGCGCATAAAGTTTTGCGCAATCAGCTTACGATTGAGCTTGGCCCATGTCACTGCCGTATTGTGTTGGCTGAGGTAGCGAGTTGCCTCTACCGAATTGTCCTTGAGTGCCCCGTT
>Ga0075163_10000644_pt1 | contig 45388 bp, 77 predicted proteins | sample JI1023141ADNA_FD_71478 | JGI IMG/M metagenome (GOLD analysis project Ga0075163, IMG submission 71478) | Wastewater effluent complex algal communities from Wisconsin, to seasonally profile nutrient transformation and Carbon sequestration -... | ecosystem: Engineered > WWTP > Effluent > Algae...
CAGTTTGAGTACTTTGGGCAGTAGTGTGTGTGACGGGTTGCGCCAATTGAGTCTCCTCCGCAGCAGCATTTATTATCTCGGTCGTTAGCGTTTCCTAGCAGCTTTAAGTCTCTCAGCACTGGGGCATTGCGGTCAAGCGTAAAAACATCTTTAGTACTATTATAGTGCTTAGCGGTCAGCTTGCTCTTTTCAGCGAGCATCTCGTAAGCAATAGGCGACATGTTGTCGAATGTAAGGTCCACAAGCTCGGATGTCGCCCAAGTCACTACACCACGTTGTCCGTAAAACTCAACTTCATCCCCGACCTTCATAGTGAGTCCTCACCGGCCAGCACGTATCGACCACCTACGAAATCCATGGTGACTTCCTTCCGTTGCGCAATCTTAGTGGCCTTTTCTAAGAATGTCTTCAAACTGTGGGCTCCTTTCGCTTTATTGCAGAAGTTACAGCATGGTACGACATTGCCCACAACGTAGTCTCCGGCGTTGTCGACGCGGTCTATGCCGTTGTACGCGAAGCAATCGGCCCACGATTTTTGAGTATTTCCTGGAGCGTCGCCACAGTAGACACAGTTAGAGAAAATCAAACTCTCAAATTCCTCGCGGCATAAATAGAAATTATAGCCCCGCTTAACCGCGTGTTCCTTGTATTTGGCTATAAGTGTGTTTACGCCCGAAACCCTCGGTCCTTTGTAACAAGTGTCGAATTTGATCTTGCCTTCCTTGGCATCTTTTCTGAGGCACCCGCAGGATTTAGAACCGCCGCTTCGAAGATCACTGCCGCCCCGGATAGCTCGGTTTCCACAGGAGCATACACAGTGCCACCGTGTATTTCCGTACTTATCAGACCCGGCTTGGGTCGTAACTGTAAGTCTACCGAACACCTCCCCAGATAGGTCGATCTTTCTCACAGACTGTCTTCCCCCTGTACTATGTAACGTCCCCCGACAAAGTCGCACGTAACCTCGCGGCCAGTAGTCCCGAAGAATCGGTCTTTATGCACCTTAAACTTTGTAGTGAGCGTCTCAAAGTCCGGCTCGATTTCGATCGCTAGGAATGCGTGGTTGAACAGCGTCTTGTCGTTCTGCACCCGTGAAGCGAAGTCTGCTCCGTCCGCCCCGTCCTTAAGTTGGACGAAATCGAGAACAGGTACGCCGTGCTTTTTACCGTAGTCCTTAAGGTAAATTCCCAGACGCTTAGAAACCTGGAAGCTCTCAGACTCTGGTTTAAGCCTACTCTGAGTAATGCATTGGTGGTAGTCAACGACCACAAGGCCAACCTTATCGCAAGCCGCTGTTTCAAGGACTGAAATAACGTCTTCTTCGTAGGACATATCGAACTTGCCATCTTCTACGACCTCCACACGGGGGATGATGAACTCCTCGATGCACTGCTCGACTGCGCGCTCCTCTTTCGGGCTGAACGATCCCTTGGAAAGTTCGATGTAGTTTAGCTCCAGAAGAACGCACGCAGTACGCTCATAAACCGCGTCAGTAGCTTCTTCGTTTGAAACAATAATCGCCGTCCTATCGGGCACGGACGAGAGGAAGCCCGCAAGGACGTTAGAGGCTGTGGTGGACTTAGCCCGCCCCGACTTAGCACCCACGACAATGAGTCCCTGCGAAAGCCACAGTCCGGGCAGGAAAGATTTGCTAATGAAAGGCACTCGGTTTTGTCGGATGGTTCGGCGGACACCTCTAGCAATCTTATATTGCTCGACCCGAGCCTCAGTCGTCTTTTGCTCATATATACGTCCTGTCCTAATCTGCCCGGGCGTAATCTTCTCGAACGCCGCCACGGCTTCCTGTGGTGTTTTAACGCCGTCTCGGATGTCGGTTACTACTGATGCTATTAGCGTTTTTACTTCGCTCATGGTTTTTTTGCTTTCTTGTAGCTGCCCGCGTTCTTCTTAGGTACCGTACCAAATGATCCGTGAATACCGCCGTGCGCAGTAGGGGACGCGAAGATGTCCGTGCTTTTACACGAGGGGCACTGGGTTGGGATGTCAGCTTCTACCCGGATTAGGTGCTCACTAATATCCCCACAATTGCGGCATGCGTAGTCTCGTAATGGCATAATCAACCCTCCCAACGGCTCATAGGGCCGCTTGCTTCTGCTTTCAGTTTCACACTCAACCCGATCTCCTCACCCACCGCGCTCATCGCTTCGAGGAGGATTTTTTCCGCTTCTTCCGCGTGCTCTGCCCTCGCTTGGATGACGATTTCGTCGTGGACCGTGAAGAGAGAGCGCCCGATAGAGCGAGCACGGAGTTGTTGATCCGCAAGATAGAAAGCTCGACTAGTGCAATCGCTTCCAGTTCCCTGCACGAGTGCATTCCAAGCTTGTCTGTAGGCCGAATCCCAAGCAGGTCTCTTGCGCGCCTCAAATCTTCTACGGCGTCCGAAAGGCGATACAATCGGTTCGCCACGATCGACCTTAGCGGCGCATTCGTCCATGATACGCTTTTGCCCCGAGTATGTTTCCCAGTACTTGTCATACGCTTCCTTCCCTTTTTCGTTACTTACGCCGAGCACCTTCGCGACCTTGAAGTGCGAGCAGCCGTACTGCATTCCGAAGTTTACGGTTTTGGCCAAATTGCGCGGAATACCGAGAGACTGTGCCGTAATGTCGTGTTGGGATGCTCCTTCATTAACGATTCGAAGAAGGTTTTTATCTCCGGTAAAGTGCGCGCTGAGACACACTTCAAGTTGGGAGAAGTCAGCGGATACCAGTACACATCCCGGATCGGGAGTAAATATACCGCGTATACCGCCATCCCTGGGCATGTTTCCCATGTTAGGATTTGAGTGAGAAATTCGTCCAGTTGCGGTTCCGGCAACGTTGAAAGAAGGGTAAATTCTTCCCTCAACCATTCTCTCCAGAGTGCCCTCAATGTAGGTTCCATATATTTTTTGGTGCTCACGGTATTCGAGGATGAGTGGGATTACAGGATGTCGGTCTTTAATCTTTTCCAGACTGTCGTAGTCCGTGCTTACGGCTTTTGTTTTCTCGTTACGTTGCTCGGGTAGGCCCAGCTTGGAATAAAATAGCGTTTGGAGCTGTTTTGCGGAGTCGAAGCTAAAGACTGGTCGAGCGACTCGACTACGTCCTGCAGGTGTTTTTCGTTTTTCGATTTCTCGGACCCAGTCGTCGCACTCGATGACCGAGATTTGATCCGCCACCAAGCCGCGCATCTGAGGAAGAAGCGACTCAATCTTAGTGCGTAATTCGACTCCCTTTTGCATGAGGTAGTCTCGATCGACGGCGATTCCTGCGATTTCGGTATTAAGCAAGCTTCGTTGCAGGGAATGGACGTGGGAAACGAGAGACTCTGGCACGCCTTCTTCTCGCAACCCGTTGACCAACAAATCATGCAAACTTCGGGTGTAGGATACGTCTTTCGCATTGTATTCCGCGAGGACATCGCGTGGAGCTTCCTCGGCTTTTTTATACGTGCTCCAGAAGGTTGTTTTGTAATCGTCATTGAAATATCTCAGTACCAACGGGCCAAGCCCGTGCTCACCATTCTCGTCCAAGAGGTGAGACAAAATGAGAGTGTCACTATACTCAAACCCCTGAGCCAAAAATACTCCGGCCCAAGCCAGATTCCGAAGATCGAAGCTAGCGTTATGGAAGACAAAGTGAAGGCCCTTTGGCGCGTCGTTAAGTTCATGCAGCATCTCCGGCCCGAAAAACGCAACGTCGTCCACAGTCGGGCCTGTTACTGCGGCGCTGATGATCTTATCGGTTCTCGATAACCCCGTCGTCTCTATGTCGAGTGCAACGGTGTCTTGGCCCTCTTGTACTGTGTCCTCTAACCACTCGCGCAGAGAGCCCGGCGCAGTGAGTTCCGTAATACGTATCAGAACCTTACTCCAGTTTCGATAAGCGCGTAATCACGTCCGCGATTCGGCTGCGCAAGACCCGCGCTTGAAATATGACTGAGCAGTACCGCGACGAACGTCATGCGATCCCGAATCCCGATCCCCGCATCAGTACAAAACTGACCGTGCCCACCTAGAAGAACGTCCGTAGCGCTAATCACACAAGGTCCCACGAACGCCTTAGCAAAGAGCCCCGTATCTGGGCCGGGCGATGTTCCGACCTGGAACTTTGCAAGGGCCGCTCCGCGCTTACCGCCCCCTCCGTTCTCGACGTAACCGCCAAGCTCCTGCGCAAAGTAAATCCCGTAGAACTGGTACGCCTCACGCCTAAGCCCGAACATCTTTGTCGTGCCAGTCGGCTGACCATCACGCAGTCCAGGCCCAAACCGCACGGAGTAGTCCGCAGCGCGTGAGTGACTCGTAACGTAAAACAGCACAGTAAGGGCGATCGTCCAGGCTACTAAGTACATCTTATAACGCATGACTAGCTCCGTTAAAGAAGCCCCGAGGAACTCACCATGAGTAACGTCTCGGGGCCGTGGTTGCGTCCTGGCAAGGGCGCTCGAAATGAATCGGGGCGTCTCTAGACCGCAGGCCGGAATCTATCCGGTGGCCGTCTGCACAGGGATTCGCACCCCGACCCCGAACTTATTAAAGTGAGTCGTCGCCTTGTGCAAAACTCGCAGCAGGAGCGCGTTGTCCGTTCTGCTCAGCCATACGCGCACGTTCCTCAGCAAGCAGGTCCGGCGTCACGGCTTCGAGGAAGTAGTCGGGGAACTTATCCCCCTTCTGCGCCTTCGTCTCAGCGCGAGTAGCTTTCACAGCGAGCTTACCGCCCACAGCAGCTTGGATCGCAGCGCACGCTTTGTCCGCGTTTTCCTGCGTGATGATCGCACTGCGGGAGTTAGCGCCCGAGGTGGTGTAGAGTCCGAATACAGTGAGCGGAAATTTACGAGTTTCATTAGCCATTTGCGAGTCCTTCTAGGTTAGTGAGCAGGTCCTTAGCTTCCACGTCGTCTAGCCCTGCCGTGCTGTCCGCGCCGTACTTTGATTTCATGTCCGCTTTCAGCTCATCCAGCGTCTTGAGCCGCTTCGCGATCACGACTTTACTCATCGCCGTGATGCGCTTGTTCAGTGCTTCTCGGTTCGTTTCGCTAGTAGTGCTTCCGTGACCTGGGGGCTGCGGTCCGTTGCTAACCGTCTGCGTAGGTGCGGGCTTCGGAGCGAGCGCAGCCGCTTTCGGTGCGTCTTCGATGTACTCATCGCTCTTAGTGTATAAAGCTAAGCCTAGCGACATACCGAGCGACTTCGCACAACGCTTGAGAGCGTCGGTGACTGCTTCCTTCGTCGCGAGTTCATGCGGCTTACCGGGGTCAGTCTTATCCGTACCATTACCAAAGCCCACGTCGGTGATGCGCTTCGCCTGGGTGCCGTCTGGGAACTGAACAAAAAGCTGTACCGTAGCGACGTATGAGGCCGACTGCACGGGTCCATACTTCCCGTCAAGTTGACCGCTGTGCACGTTCCGGAGTTCTGACACGTCGTAGGACCAACCCTCAGGGCCGAAGATCTTGTTCATGCGGTCGATGACGTACCAGCCTTCAAGGTACGACAGCGCCTTGGTGCCACCCCCCTGTCGCAAGGCAATGGCGTTACGCGGAATGTTTGCGTCTAGGTCGGTTAGAATCTGCTCTTTAGTCCTGCTCATTTAACTCCTTTACGAACTTTTTAGCTTCCGTGCTAATCTTACGCATTATTTGTTTGTCTTCTTCTACAGGTATTAGGTAGTTGTCCCCTGTAACATCATCTCTCATACATAGAAAGGCTACTTCGGGTTTCGCTACCAACATTTGCGTTAGTATTTGTACTAGATAAGGTTGCCATACCTCGTAATTACGTGCAAGCACTAATTTGCTCTCTGCCGTACTATTTTTCGTCTCGACCAGTACGCGGTACTCCGCATTCCAGCAGTCAATAGATGCTAAAATCCCCGCCTTCTCATCGAGCATCACAACTGGCTCAAAGCGCATACCGAGCTTTGCTTCACACCATGCGCGTAGTTCCACTTCCACAGCGTGGCCACGGTCGAAGATGGCTTGTGTCGTCGGGGACACGGGCTTATCGACACCAGTCCGCTTCTCGGCAAGCAGGCGCTTGCGAGAAGAGAACGCGCCTTTGACACCGAGAATGGATGGCATATCTGACGCTGTAGCCCAGCGCCTACGCTCTTCCTTCCAGAGTTCGGAGCCTTGAGGCAGGTCTAATATTTTCATCCGTACAACTTCTCATCATGGCGACCGCTACCGGGTTCTCGCATAGTGCTAAGAGCCTGTTCTGGGTTAAGCCCGTCTCTAGTGAGCCGCTGTCGGATAATTCTCCCCGGTATTCCGGTCTCACGGGACCAACTCATAAGTGACTGGGTTTTACCAAACGCGGTTAGGTAAATCGTAGTTGTCTTATTATCCATTTGCTCCGACATGGTAGCCCACCTACAATTACTAGGGCCGTAGTCCCCGTTAACGTCGATTCGATCTAGGGAATGCTGGCGCGAGGGCTTCTCTCCCATATCGGAAAGAAAAGCAGAAAACGACTCTTTCCAAGATTCACAAACCCGTATACCCCGGCCACCATACTTTGGGTACCGTATTACGGACGGGTCGTAGCAACGCTTCCGCATCTCGATCCATGAGATATAGGTTGGTGTTCCAGTATACCCATGGCGCTCGCGTGTGTCCTTCGACTTGATCGGTTTCCGTATGCCTCTCATGCTTTTTTGCTTAAAATAATAGTCGTGTGCATGTAGTAAGGGATGGCCTTACCCATCATTACTCCGAGTTCCGGAGTTGAGACCTCGTGCCCACGTTCCCTAAGCCCTGCTTGAATAGCATTAGCTACGTTCGCCATGATAGGGCAGTAGTGCTCACAGGACCCTTGGTGTTTCTCGACCACGAACCCCACCTCGTTTAAATAACGTTTATGTAAATCGAAATCGTAATGTCTGATATGTTCGATTGTCCAATGCTGATCGAACATGCTACGAATTCTTTGATGGTGCTCAAGGTGATGAGTAATCCACTGGAAATTAGGTGTACTAATTACATAGATCCCATCTCGTTTTAAGAGCCTCTTTGCTTCTTTGTGGACGATTCGGAGGTCCCACAGATGCTCAGTACATTCCGATGAGATGATCGCGTCGAAGTACTTCTCAGGCCACGGGTAGGGTGGCTTCATGAGGTCGTGTGCAACGGCCCGGTCCTCGTAGCCGTTCGCCTGTCCGTTACCGTCGTAGGTCGTTTCGCGGCCCAGACGAGTAATTGCACGCTCAATGTTAATATCAACCCCGTACCACTCAAACTCAGGCATAAGCTCCGCGAAGATCGCGTCCCCACATCCGATATCGAGCACCTTCGCTCCCGGTTTAAGCTCAGCACGTAGCCACTCACAGAACACAAGCATTCTGGACGTGTGCTTTACCGATTCTCCGGTGTACGAGTTAGTACCCATTCGGTCGTAGTACGATTTGTAGTATTCCGTGTCGTTTGAGATTTCACTCATCCGAATCTCCCACTAGGACGGGCAATCCCCATTAGCTCGACTTTCTTGTCCATGATTTCTTCCCACGTTAAATGCCCCGGGTTCTCCCAATCCTCGCAAATGCGGTACTGGAGATCGTTTCCTAGCCCCCGAAACTGAATGGAATCCCCGTTGCATTTAGCGCACTCTTCCCGCTCTTCACTCATGGTCCACAATCTCCTTAATGTAAGCAAACAGCGCCTGTACCCGCGACAACTGCGGCACGGTAAGAGCCGGGGTCGCGGCTTGAATAATATCCCCGATCTCGCACGTTACCTTAGCCACGTCTTTCGACCCCGCAACATACGCCGCAATCACATCGTCCTTAGCTCCCTGCGACTCCTGCACAGACATCACAGTCCGATTCGTACTTGTGAAATCTCGTACTTGTTTCTTAAAGCTCATATTCCCATTTCCTTCTTTAAGACACATTGTTCAGTCCACAGGTCCTCTAGTGTTCTGGTCTTACTCTGTTCATCTAGAAACTGTGTCGTAATATGTCTTGTGTCGATTTGCTTCCATTCAACCTGGCAAGCAATAAGAAATAAGGTAATCATGCACCCTCCTTAAGTATCGCGATCAGTGCGATTGCCTTCTTTGCCTCTACGTCCGTTAGCTGTCTCTCTTCGCTACGGGACAGATAATGAAGACCTTCCGTGGTCAAGATATCGCGATTACGCCGAAGCATTACTGTCGCGATAGTGCACAGGTCTGCCGGTTCCTTGCGCTTTGGTGGTTTAATATGTCGTACCGGAAGTGGTGGGTTCTCTTCAAGGGTGCTTAGGGGCTTAAGTTTCATGTATTAAACTCTACAGAACCCGGTACAAAAGGCAAGCAGATATTTATTTTTAGTACCCACTATCTTTCTGGTTGAAAATATGATATATCTAGTATTGCGTAGTTAAGTGCCCCCCTAGCTACGCTCAGGTTTCACATATTAGTACTTAGCGAACTCGCTTAAAGAGTGAGCGATACACGAATAAATTCGAATTAAGTTGACTTCTTAAATACAACATGTATCATGTATTTAGGAGATCCTAATGAACATTATCCAATATGTTAGACATAACAAAGTTACACTCGGAGTACTTGTCGCGGTATTGTCCTTTACTGCTTATAAGCTGACCCCACCGAAAACTCAAACACTGAGTCGTAAATCCATCGTCAAGGTACTCAACCTCGCAGGTAACGGTGGCGGGACCGGTTGGGTAGCCAATTCCGGCGGTAAAAAAGTCATTGTTACGAATGACCACGTGTGTGGCGTTGAATTCGGTGGGTTTGTGCGTATCGAGGATGATGACGGACAGCCGTCAATTAAGCGTATTATTAAACGCAATTTTACTCGTGACCTTTGCTTAGTTGAGGGTGTAGACGCTCCTGCGCTTACGATTGCAAGCAGTCCAGCTCGAATCGATGATACTGTTAAAGTACTCGGTCACCCGGGTCTTCGTCCTACCGCCCCAGCGTCCGGGACCTATACCGGTAACGGTATTGTGCCTATCGGCTTTGGTGCTGATCCTGCTGGTGCCTGCCCAGATGGGTCGGAAGCTATTCAATCTATGTTTGGTACGTTCTGCGTGCTGGTTATGGAGCTAGGATACACTACTGTACCTATTATGCCAGGTAACTCTGGAAGCCCTATTACTAACGCTGATGGAGAAGTGATCGGAGTCATTAACTCCGCCGATAGCACGGGTAATCAGGGAATGTTTATTCCACTTAATTATCTGAAGGATATGTTAGGTGACTGAGCAAGACACGGGCATGATCTTCGGATTAGGTGTCCTACTCGGGGTGGGTATTAGTGCACTAGTAAGCTTTATAGTGGACTTTCTTAATCATGAGTGAATATCTTTACGAGTGTAGGTACTGCGGTAAGCACTGGGGTGGTATGTACAGAGTACATGACCCAGTGTGTTCTAAATGTGGTAGTGAAGGTGATTACTACGTTAAGACTAGCCGGGTCGATAGATCAGACATCTTTGGTTACGAAGTAGAGGAGAAGAAGCTTGGCGAAAAACAAGGATATCCGGTACATCGACCCGATAGTGATTGATGAGGTCCTGACTCGCCGGGTTGCTGTGCTCGCGATTAACAGCGCTTCGGTGCCTGATATTATGAAGCAGCTAGCGCTTAGTCGTCAGGCTGTGGAAATGATCCAGGCGTCCCCTAAGTACAAAGAAGTCGTTGTGAAGGCGGGTGAAGAGGAAACGAGTAAAGCTCTGGCTAAGGCGAAACTCGACCTTACCCGACTCAGCAGCAAGGCTGTAAAGGTCGTAGAAAAAGCTATGGATAATGCGCTAGACGGAACGGGCTCTATGCGTGAGGGACTTGGTGGAGCACAGTTAGTGCTTAAGGCAGCAGGTATACACGAGACCGAGGAAAAAGCGTCTGATAGTGTGATAAACATCGTCCTACCGACGGGTGTAGAACAGCAGGTAACCTATGCAGTTGAAAAAGAAGAATCCGAAGGATCTTAGTTTTATTCTCGGTTGTGGGGGTACCGCTAAGGGCGTTGGGCAGTTCATGGGCCTTGGTGTGCTCACGCTTCAGAACATGAAAAAGTCCGGGGCTATCGGCTCCGCTGTAAATAAAAATAATACCATCCCCGGCACTGCATCCATTTACTTCGCTAACGACGAAGCTGTTGCCGCGCTAGTTGTTGAACTCACTAAGATGCGTATTGATATGGCAAAGTTCGTTAAGGGAATTCACACCAAATCAAAGAAGCTAGGAATCACATTTAATGCCTCAAACAATAACCCCACTAGACGTATTAACGAGCGGAAACAAGCACCCAGACCGCGAGCAAAGCGATGAGTGCACTAGTGCTGTCCGCATTGCGGCCTCTGATCTTGCTGAACGTGTGTCTAGGCTCGTTGATAAACTCGGCGTTGTTCCTGACATCACGAGCGGCTTTCGGACACGCTCGGCTAACAAAGCGGCTGGAGGTTCTAAGAATTCGGCTCACTGCGAAGGAAAGGCGGTAGATCTTGCAGATCCTAAAGGTGCGCTCGCTACTGCTATTACTTCTGACCCTGGTTTACTTGTCGCTTGCGATCTTTACTGTGAAAACCCTCAATTTACAAAGGGATGGCTCCACTGCCAGTCCCGTCCGACTCTTTCTGGACGAAGGATATTTACCCCCTAATGGCGCGCAAGATTAAGTACGAAATCTCAACGAGTTTTGATTACTCACATGTCATGATTGAAGTCTCCACCGATGATGGAGAACTAATCACGCCTGAGGAATTGGATACTGTCCTCCTCGAAGCGGTGAAAGAATACTCCGAACTGGATCTCGGGTCGGAGATTCACTAGTGAAGGGCTACCTCCAACTAGAGTTCTTCATACTCGGCAAAGAATGGACACTCCGCGTCCTGTCCGAGAAGTATTTCAAGAAGAAGAACGGTAACGCAGCCGCAGCCGTCACCAAGGTACACAAGCGACGCATTGAGCTACGCCCTAAGTTCTTAGACCGGGAAACCATCGTTCACGAGCTATTTCACGCGTACCTCTCTGAGATGTGCCTTCACAGCACGAACGAGCTTACTGTCGCTGACATGGAAGAGATCTGCGCCGAACTCATGGCGAAGCGTGGGATTGAACTACTCGCTAAAGCGGATTGGGTTGAAGAAGAGATTGCTTCGGCGTTACAAAGACCTAAATAAAAACCCCGGATACCTTTCGATACCCGGGGCCTAGTCGTCAACGTACGATTTCCAGCCCCGTGGGTAAGTGCCGACTAGTTCTGAATCCCGCAATTCAAGTATTCTGCTAGTCTCAGCAGCAGGTCCCGATCATCTTTTAAGGTACCTAAACAGAGGTTGCACCGAATACATAACAAACCCCGAATTTTACCTGTAGCGTGGCAGTGGTCGACGGCCAGGTTACGAGTAGTCCCGTAGCGCTTATCTTTACTTTCTTCGGGTTTATAGCAAGCAGCGCATACCCCACCCTGAGCACTAAACATCTTATCGTATTCCACTAAGCGGTCTTCTTTCGATAAGTCCGGCCAGTATTTATACAGTGTATGGGCGTGCATTTCTCGACGGTACATCCGTCTCTTGTCGTTGGACCTAGAGAGGTAAGCCCTATACGCTTCGGGGTTGGCTTTTTTGGCGGCGGCCTGCACCTTAGAAGAACACTCTCGACACTGGGGGTTCATGCCGTCACCCCGACTCTTGCATTTCCCAAATGCCGAGAGCGCCTTCACTTCTTTACAACGAAAGCAGTACTTGCTTAGTTGGTTACGGTGCAATTCAAACCCACGACAAAGTTACAGCTCGCGTTAATTCCGTTTGATCCGTAAGTTCCTGGGGGCATCTCGGTAGAAAACCCACCATTCGCTGAATAGGTGCCATAAAGAGTTTCACCGATACAAAAAGCAATCTCAACGAACTTGCTTGGATATGTCGTTACTCCAGGGCACAGTTTAACAACTGTTACCGGAGTAGCGTCAACGCCGGGCTCGCCTTGAGGACCCGTAATTGATTGCCCATCTTTGCCCGGCGCTCCCGTAGCCCCAGCCGGACCACGCCCACAGCCCGACAAAGCAAGCAAGACAACCCCGAAAACAAGACCTTTTTTACATTTCATTTTTCGACTCCTTATATTCAAAGCATTCAAGCTCACAGGCGGGACATAAATCATAGTGTGAGGTAGCCTCATCACAATTACCAGTACAAAATGTATTACGGTATGTGATTAGGTCTAGTTGATTTATTCTTGAAGTATATGAGCCATCGCCTAGCGTCTTGGGCGTGCTGAATGTATGAGTCAAGAGCTTTAATTCTCGCATCTAGGTCCTCCTCGAATGCCTTAGTAGGCGCGTTACGGATGATTTGTAGTGCCATAATAGCACTATCCACCGATTGACTCAGTTTGTAAATATATTTCGACGCTAGGCTGCTCATTATAGCTTTAACAGGTCTAACCAGTCCCTTACTACGTTCTTAAGTCGGAAGTTAGCATTTCCTCTAACCTTCGGCCTACCAGTCCGCCACTGCTTAATACGCTCGATTACTGCCCTAGCGTCTTGTACGTCGATAAGCTCTGCCGGATGATCCGCAAGCTCTGGCGTAGCTCCGAGGCGCGACGAGATAAATGGAGTTCCCACCGCGCTGCTCTCCGCGTGGACGATTCCCATCGTCTCGGGAAATACGTTATTAAGGTGAAACACACACAAACTACTACGTACTTGATTGATAACCTCGCTATGTGATAGTGCGCCCAGATTAACAACATTCTTTTGCTCCGTTTTATGGTCTGGGAAATACCCTGGGTTTGCGATGTAAAGCTTCATTTCTTTTAGCTCAGGAAATTCCTGAAACTGTGCGAAGACTTTAAGCGTGTGTTCTAAGCCCTTATGTGGCGAACTAAAGAACACTAGTTTGTTAGTATCAACGATAGTATCATCTGGTACTAAGTCGTCCGCTATCGGATTGTAAATACGACGGCACGGGATAGCGTACTCAAGCTTTAGGCTCCGCATTGTGTCGTACATATTCGTTTTGTGAAACTCACTCACCACAATCGGAACGGCTTGAGTATCGACGATAGCTTTGAATCCTTCGGCCCATCCCGGCCCGCCGAAAATATCGTGACAATGTAAGTAGAGCTTAGCGTTTGGCCATTGCTTACGCGCTTGGTACAGAGCAAGCGGAGCGCGCAATACGATAACGTGTGTAGGTTTATCCGACCGCGCATGTCCGAACGGTGTGTAATTCGCTCCGAACCTCTTCGTTTCCGTCCTACAATGTTGTGCTACTTCCACATCTAGCCCCTTTGCCGCCATCCCTTCGGCTAGACGAATAATCGTGCTTTCCGTACCGCCGAGAGCCTCGGTAGCCAGAACCTCGGGGTCATACTGCTTAGGCGCAACACAATCAACGAACAAAATTCTCATTAGTAAATCCTAATGAAAAAGCCCGGAAGAGTCAATCCCCCGAGTCTTGGTTTACGCGCTTTGGTTGTTTAGTTCGTTTGCAGTATTTATCGCGATACTGTGCTTAAAATACGAGGAGTGCAGTGGGTCATCCATGAGCCCATATCCATACTTAACTTGGAATAGCGCCGTCCCCGGGTCAAATGCGACATAGTATTTCATGTTAAGTATCCAGGTAAGCAAGGACGACAAGGCCGGTCGAAAGCCATACAGTAACTAAACAAATTTCGTACATAGTATCTCCTGTCAGTAGAGCTGAATTGCTCTGTGACGCGGAATATACAGGTCTAATACAGTACCGTCAACCTTTATTTTGAGAAAAACTCAGCTAACGAAATATCACAGGTGTCGTAAAACGCTTGCTGGATTCTGTCCGAAGCACGAGATCCCTCTGGAGCGAAGACTGGTTGTCCTAACGCTTCCAGCACGTCTTTGACCCGCTTGGTACGCAGTTGCTCTTCGGTGATACGGAACCCACCGCCAGGACCACGTTTGACGGTGATGATACCAGCACGGGAAAGCTTGTGTAAGATGCGCTGCATTACTTGGGGCGTAGCACCGACTACCTCGGCGGTGTCAATACTCTGAACGGGTATAGATAGTCCGTCGAGACTACTAACGGCGTTCAAGCCCTGGAGCACAGCGCTCGTGAAGACGCTCATTCACCCACCCACCAATCGAATAATACCGACCAATATCACGAGGCCCAGTATAACCAACACAATTTTACCTACCGCGCTCACAGCGCTCCCGCTCTGCCTTCACGGATTCGGCGACGATCGTCTTGGCCGATTCGTATCCATTTGTAACGGCCTTGAGGCGTTCTTCAAGCCGCGCCACCTCTGACTCCAATAGCTGAATCGTCGGTGTAGGATCTTCGGGGATATTAATTCGGTCATCCCCCACGGCCTCGGTTCGGGGTGGGTTATCGCAGTGCGGACATGGAACGAAGGATTTTATCATTTCCGGGTAGCCCTGGGGATTGCAGTATATGCACCCCGGAAGGTTTGGCTTGCTTGGTGGGGTGGGACTCATAGTTCACCTCGGTCTTTTGCTTCGAAGAAAGCGTCCATCTCAAACATTAGTGATTCTCCGGAGTCACCGTCCCCGCCTATCTTCCATCCAAAGTGATCGCCGTAAACCTCGAAGTCTATTGCGGCCAGGAACTCCATAAGTTCAACTGACTTCGGGTGGTGTTCGATCCCGTCTCCCCATCGGTCAAGTTTCTTTTCGTGCTTAATGACCTTCGAATATTTTTTGTGCATTGCCAGAATCATGCTTTCCTCCCCCCGCCTTGAGCGCCTCACGGGCTTTCCTTCCCCCGCCTTGAGCGCCTCACGGGCCAGTTTATAAACGTAAGCGTAGTCGTCCTCGATCGATTCTCCGGCGTGGCCATATGTCAGGCAGATGCTCGTCAAGGCCTGCTTCATCGTCTCTATCCGCTCGATCAGCGAAAGAACGACATCCGGCGAGGCGGCGGCGATGTAGGCGGCGTCTGAAAGTTTTAACTCGGAAGCTATGATCCACTTCTCCATAAGGGGTATGCCAATAACAAAGACGCCGTGCTCCTGCGTATAGAACCAAGATCCCGGAGTCGCGGCCTTCGCTTTAGCCTTCAAGGCTTCGAGGTCGATCATATCGCACCGCTCCTCGGATAAGGCCCATCCTGTGAGTCGTCGAGTTCGTCGTACCAGGAAGCGAAGAACGCCGCATAGTCTTCGTCGTCCATGTACCCCGCATCAAGCAGCACGTCGTCAACGTCCGACTGTGCGTAAACAGCTTCGACAAGAGCCTCCTCATCAAAGCCTGTTTCGCTCTTCATCTTCCACATCATTTGCGTGATCCACGCTTCGTTTTCAGGGAGTTCGCAGTATGCAATGAAGTTCATGTGTCGTCTCCTTCTATCCGTAGTCTAAGAATTGTGTACCATTTCGCGTCTTCTTCCCATTGTGCCACGAGTTCGGGGAAAAGCTCAAGTTGTTCGAATACGATATCAGGGAACTTCATTACGCCACCACGTTGAATAGCAGGACTACACCGAAGCATAGGATAGTTAACATTGTTAAGCCTTGTGTCATTGTGTGCTCTCCATGTTGTCGATCTTTTTAGCGAGTGCAGTCATGCGAAGCATGAGTTCCGTGGCTTGGAAGTCATCGCCTTGCTCTGCGCTCTCAATGAACAGGGCTTTTAGAGTATGGTATTCGTTGATAAGCTGTGCTTTAAGCGTTATAAATACCATTATTTCACCACTCGGAGATGAGATTGCTTCTTAGTCTGGGAAGCTGCAACGCAGCGACCACGACGAATGGCGAGGTTCAGGTCCGCAGCGACTTGACGAGCCTTAAGTGGGTCATCCCAAGTGCTATGCGTGACCTTAGTGGAAGCGTTGATAACGTGGTAAGCGTTAGGGGCAGTATGGGGAATGAACTTGATGATATAAGCTCTAGCCGCTGGGTGGGAATAAGATTGGTTCATATGATTAACTCCTAAGATGAGTATGTTATAGGGCTGTGGGGAATGGAACCTATTCTTTGCTAACCAGCATGATCTCCCAGCCGTAGCGCTCGCCATCCAGGTAGGTGCTATCGACCGTATAGAGGTGGTGGAAGCTCGGGGCTTTTGGCGGAGTAACGCCTATAATGCGTGTTCTTTGGCCTGTAAGGCCGTCGATGACTTCCTTCCCAACAGACAGTAGCATTTTATCGACAATATCGCTCACGCAGCCTCCAAGGTATCGCACTCAGACAGTGCTTTAATGTCATCCATGACAGGGTTTATTCCAAGCGCGATTATGGTCCCGTTGTAGAAGCAGCACACCATCGTGCCGTCTACAGCGTCGAGTAAAGTCTCGTAACCGCGTCCAGTGAGTTGTGAGATGTGGTAGTATTCACGCATATTAAGCCCCGATCAACTGTGCTTTAAGCGTTTCGACTTCATTCTTGTCAGTGGTGTAGGTCCAGCGGATAGCGTAGTCCTTCCAACACGAGAAGATAAGCTTAGTAACGCACTCGACTTCAACAAGGTTAGAACCGACCAGGGAGAGTACGTAAATTTTCTTAGCCATATCGTTTGCTCCTAAATACAGTATCGGATAGTCTACTCACGAAGTACAGTTAAGTCTTACTAACCTGGACACGAATCGCTTTGCAGCGACGATCACCATCGACCCAGCCCATACGCACTAGCTGCAGGTCTTGCTCGTACAGAGCGGCAGTAGTTTCCGCGTACGCGGTGCGAACAGGTACAGGCCCGGTACATAGAACCGTGAGAATGAGTGTTATCATAGTTACTCCGATAGTGGTTATTTAGAACATTCCTTGACTGCCGCGATTACTCCCGTGACGATCTCCTTAACGACATAGAACGCGATAAATGCGACGATTAGGAATAGCGTAACAGGCCAATAGATTATCGACAAGACTAACAAGGTAATCGGCCAAAACATTAAACAGATAACGATACAAGCAAGGGTTAGCATAGTGAATCTCCTTAATTAATTTCTATAGCGGCGTCACAACAATTCGACGTAGGGGATTCCCCGGCGTCGTCGCCGTTTAAATAACGGACATAGACCGGGGATGCCCATTCTTTACACCTATGGCATAGACCGCATTGGGAATCGTCTTCAACTAACTCCGTCTCTTCCGTGTCTTCTTTCGTGGTGTTATCTTTTCGCATAGTCGCATCCTTCCGATTGATATACGCGCGTGAGATATTCCATATCCTTTTCAGTTAAACCTATGCCCATAGTACGGGCTACGTCGTCAATCATGGCGGTAAGCATAGCATCGCTTCGGGTAGAAAATAAATCGTACTCCTCATGTTCGCTTACGAGGCTAAGGAATTCACTCGCGCCATCTCCCCACGGCGCGTCGTCTTCCGGGTAGCCTTCCCACGCGGCGTCATTCGTCACAATGCCGAGTGACCTATGTGCTAACTCCGAACCATATCCCGATTTTGTAACCTTGATCGGCGCGGAGTCTTTAACTTCCCCGCTAAGGTCAAGGGTCAAGCGCACTAGTGATATGCGCGTGAATCCTTCGCCAAGGTCATGGCTTGAGTACACCCGACCATCGGAATAGATCGGCGCGGTGTTGTCAATTAATACCGTCGTATCTTTCGCGGTTAGGGCGAAACAGGAAAAATAACCCTGGATTGATTCCGTCTCATAGCCTGACTTAATTAAGTGATGCAGTAACGCTTCGGAATCGTTTTTAGTCTTAGTATCATGCTCGCCCGGTACGCTTACGACGCCATTATGAGTCAAGTAATGTCCCTGAAATTCGAAAGGATGCGCATACTCAATGCCGTCAAAGTTAGTTGAAGTTCGATGATGCACCACAACAGTCTGATAAGTTTCGCTTAGGACTAAACGAGTAAACTCAATATAGAACGTAGCTAGGTCAAGGCTTTTCAGCGTTTCAATTTCGCCCGATGCCGTTCGGAGTATCGCACCGAAACCATCCCGGTCGTGAGTCATTGACGCAAAGGCTTGAAGCGTAGAAAGGTCGCTGGGCTTGAAGTTATTAAATAGGATATGTTTACACATTACGCCGTCTCCCTAACGTCAATAGTAACCGTCTCCAAGTCAAGACACACTAAGCGATGCAGTAGGGCATTATGGGCGTTAGCGAGAATAGAACAGATGTTTGAGCGTCGTGAATCGGCCTCGTCAATCATCGGGATAAGGCGCGCTAACAGGATATAGACGGACTCCCTGTCAAGTCGTGAAGGAACGAGGTCGCGAACGAATTCCATCGCAGTAGCATCAAAATCAGCGTTAGCGTTGGTTATACTTTCCGCGAATTGTGCAAGTGACTTAAGGGAATTCAGTTTTTTCAGTGAGTCGTTAGCGACCGATTCCGAAACGCCATTGACACCCGTCATTTTCTCGAAAAAGTACTTCATAGCCTTTTTAGAGAGCTTCGCGTCGATTCCGGCAAGACGACGGTAGACTACGTTAGCAAGTGAGACGTAGTGATTGAGCTTTTCAGCGTCTAAGGTAGGCGAGAAAAACCGGAATTCAAGCCGGTCACGCTGATGATATATCATGGAGTACTTACGGGAGTTAGATACTCCCATGGCATTGCAGAAAGACGACTTGCGGCGTGACGCGCCGACAAAATTAAATAGGAAGTCAAGTTTAGCCGTTTCAATCTCTGCTACGTCAAGTTTCAAATAGTTATTAAGATTAATGTGCAATCCACAAGACTTATTAAATTCACAGCCCTCGTCGGCGAGATACTTTAGGATTTTCGCGTTGTCCTTAATCGTCTCTTTAGACGCGAAATAGTTCCAACATACTTCGGCGTCAGTTGTACCGTCTCCGGCTTGGATTGATCCGTCTTCAACTACCTTGAAAGAGTCATTCCCGGTTAAGGCAGTCAGACCCGATTCAAGATTTTCACGGGTAGCATCCCCGTCACTGCTACGCGAAGTGTAGCCGCATTCCGAAGGATCACAGCACTCATAACCTTCCACCAAGGAGTCTATATACTCGTCGCGATTAAAATAAGGCGAAACACTATCGGCGTCGGATCGGTCTAGTCCCATATAATCCATGAGTAGGGAACGCGTAGACTCATTTTCATAGTTTGACCGTTGACCATCGGCGCATGCGTCGTCATCATGTTCACCACAACTGTCGTCTTCGCATGGTGCGATTAATTCAAGTTCAATGCCGACGTGAAAAGCATCGGATATAACCGTGTCTGGACGTAATTGATTCTTTTTTAAAAGCTTTTTCATGATTAATGCTCCTTATTTAAAATCGAGTTCAGCGCACAGCTTGTAGATAGCGTCGCGGTGACGAATGCCGTGGATTCCGCACTTAATCAAGATACGGGTAATTAGGCGTTTCATTAGATTACTCGCTGATAGCTGCAACGAAGTGCACAATGATAAGTGCGGTGCTAAACATGAGAAGAGCGATGGCGAAAGTTTCGGATAACATAATAAGACTCCCGAGGTAGCTATAACCATAATCGGTTATACAGACTATATTGCATGGCGGGTGCCAAGGAAAAAGCTCAATGATTATGCGGCGAAGTGACATAAACTGTATGTCTAACTTGCGCATGTGTCCTGTAAACTGACGATACTTGTCACATAATGTACACTATTCGTCATGCAGTTCAGTGCGCATGCTATAGAGGAATGAATGCACGCGGTGACTATAGAGCTCGGAGCGTAGTGAGTGAGATACAAGGTATCGAAGGAGCGTGGTATGCAATGTAAAGCATGCGTAAGATAAGCGTAAGTGTAGCAAGATGCAACAGTGTGTGAAAGAGTGTGAGTTATAATGCAACATCCGTACCATATCACATCACACAACCCAGATAACAACTATGCGTAGAATAGATGCTAAGAGCTCAGCTCATGCACTATGCAAGGCGTGTGCTAGGCACGGAGTATGCAGAGAGTGCAAGCTGTGTGCCACGCGTAGGGTGGGGGAGGGACTTATTTGGCATGAAGTTTGAATCCATGCAATTACGCACATAATTTTTACTAATTTTACGCCTTTTGCCCCCAGAACTTATTACCCACTGTACTTAGCTACCCTACTAGCTAACCCACTACTAAACACGTCCTATAAGTCAATTGTGTGCGTCTAATGACGTACTGTGAGCCTCGATGGGTATCGTTTGTGAGTCAAGAGGTGAACAGTACGTTTTATCGTCGCTTCCCCTTGGGCGCTCCTCATCGTCGTGTTGGACATGTTTAAGTACCCATAAACCGTATTTTTGGTGCTCTAAAAGCAACCAAACACAAATAATAAAGAAATCTTCTCTATTCTGTATGTTGTGTAATATTCACTATTTGACTACATTGTTGCGCCAATATAACAGTATAAGAGGTAAAGAGCTGGGAACGAGGATAGCGTTAGCTAGACGAGTGACCCAGAGAGGACGAAGTCAGGAAGAGGCCCTCGGGAGCTGACGCTCTGACCGGGGCCGAAACCCAGACTGAGTAACTAATAAGAAGTCGAATACAAAGTTCTTTAAGCCCTATTGTCTTGAGTTCCCCCTGTCCCCTAGTGGGCGTGAAGGGGCTGTCGGCTCTCAGAGATGAGCAAGTGGGGTCGGGTTTCCTTCGGGTTTCCTGGCCCCGCGCTAGTAAGGATCTATGAGCAACAAGAAAGTACCAAATAACGTAAAGGGCATGCGCAAGGATCGCGGTGCTAAGCTCGTTGACCCACAAATCCTCAGGTGGCGTAAAGCCCTTAAGAAGCAAGGTATCTTGCTCGGTAAGGGTATGGAGCACGATAAGAAGCGTGCTGAGAAGGGGCGGGAAGAGCGTGCGCTGCCTGATCCTACCAAGAAACGTTGGTTTTGATGCCTTACAAAGACCCCGTTAAACGGCTCGCATTTGAGCGCTCCTTATACGCGAAGAAGCCCCTCATCACCAAGACGTGTACCGAGTGCCTTAGGACCAAGACGGCTAAGCGCTGGTATCTCAATGATCGCTGCCTTGCCTGTCACGGTAAAGCGTGCCGTAGAAAAAATCCCGCGCCTTACCGCGCTACGGACAAGCGTCGTAAAAAGCCCAGCGCACAACGGAGTGCGGAGTGGCGTAAAAATAATCCTACTAGGCATAAAGAGCTTCAGAAGAAGTTTTACGAAGAAAACAAAGAAAAGTTTTATGCTGCTAATGATCGCAGACGCGCTGTTTCTAAGCGCGCTCAGCCAGTTTGGCTCTCTAAAGAAGATATAGCCGAGATGCGGGCGTTTTATGCCAACCGCCCCGAGGGGTACCACGTAGATCATATCGTACCTCTTCGCGGTAAGGATGTGTGCGGCCTTTGTGTTCCCTGGAACCTCCAATACCTACCGGCGATAGAGAACCTTAAAAAGGGGAATCGGTGCAAATAGATCTCAGCAAACTTTTCCCTCCCGGAAAAGACGGTAAACACGCGCCGCTTCCACGTCAAAAAGACTTTCTAAGGGAAGTTCTAGATCCCAAAGGATCTCAATATGTTGCCTACTTCGGAGGCTACGGCTCGGGGAAAAGTTTAGTACTTTGTACGGCCATTATCACCCAAGCTGTGCTATACGGCGGGGACTATGTCGTCGCACGTTTCCATATGCCAGAACTGCGGCGTACCACGATGAAGACATTCCTTGAGATTTGCCCTCGGGAACTCATTATTGAGGTGCGGGTAGCCGACGCGGAAGTACACCTTAAATCCGCGAACGGTAAGGCCGTTATTTTCTTCGTGGGTGTGGACGAACCGGGAAAGTTAGATTCTCTTAACCTTTCGGGGTTTGCTATCGATGAGGCTTCGCAGACCACCGAAGAGGCGTTTTTAAAGCTCCAAGGCCGATTACGTAACAATAAAGGTCTTCGCAAGGGCTTATTGGTAGGGAACCCAAAAGGTCGCGACTTCGTTTATCGCTATTTCGTGTCGAAACTCGCCGTAAAAGAAGAATCTCGTCACAACTTCAAGATGATCGTCGCGCCGAGCACCGAAAACATCCATCTTCCGGATGGGTATGTTGGCCAGCTATTGAGTACCTACAGCCCAGAGCGCATTAGGCGTGATATTATGGGCTCGTTTGACAGTTTCGAGGGGATGATTTATTCCGAGTTTGATCGTTCGGTACACGTTGTTAAACCTTATGAGATACCAGACGGCTGGACGCGCGTTCTTGCTCAGGACGCGGGGTTTACCAACGCCGCAGCTACTGTTTTCGGTGCTGTCGATGAAAACGGTGATATCGTAATTTATGACGAACTATACCTCAATGAGACCCTAATCGTAGATATCTGCAAAAAGATCAACGCTAAGACTGCCGGACAGAAGATCTCAGGTATTTATATTGACCCGAGCACAAAAGCGAAGCGAAACCAGTCCGGTGGTGTAGCTTATAGTGACTTTAGCACGTATTTAGACCACCTAGACCGCAAACTCCCATTAATGCTTGCTAATAATGAAGTAACTAACGGGATCGACAGGGTCAAGACCTTTTTAAAGGTAAATCCTAAGACTAAGAAACCACGCCTTACAATTTTTGAAACATGTACTAATCTTTTAGAAGAAATTGGTGAATATCGTTGGGCTGAGCTATCCGCCTCTCAAGAAGGAACGAAGAACCAAAAGGAAGAGCCCCGTAAATATAACGACCACGCAATGGACGCCCTCCGCTACCTCGTAATGTCCCGCCCCGACCCCTCCAAGGTCAAAGACATGTCCAAGGCCGAGTTTCCCTCCCTTTCCGGCGCTATCAAACGCGACTTCGAGGAGCTCCGGAAGCCTAAAGAGCGAGATCCCTTCCAAGATTACTAAGTTACATACATTGTTGCCCCAACTTAACACTATATAGTTATAGGCAGGAGCACCTCATGACGCTCAATCACAAATAGGGTGGGTATTTAGTCTTGTACTAGATCCCACCCAACCGACGGGCAAGAGGGACGCGGTATATAAATAAACCCCAAGCAAAGGAAATCCCATGGCAGTTACTCTCACTCTTCAACCTACCGCTTTTAACCCTAACTCTTGGTCTGTCGGACCTTACCGCCAAGAAGTTTACTCTTGGGCAGCCGCGACCGGAGACACCTCTGTTGTCGTTACGTCCCAAACCTGCCACGTCGTCGCTTTCGGTATTCTTACTGGCGCTACACAAGGAGCCGCCGCATCTGTGTCCGGTAACGTTGCGACGTTCACCGTTCCAAACGACGGCGACAAATTCGGTCAAGTTATTCTTCTGGGAATGTAATGGCCGAGTTAAAGAAACTTAACAATCTAGGTATAGCCAAGTCAAAGCACCAACTCGACATGGAAGCCCTTCAACGCGGCGCGGCTAAGTCTGGGTCCTTAGTGGCTCCGGCTCCTCCTCCTTTACCCGCCGCACCGATGGCCCCTAAAGCCGAAGATGTGGACGCCGCAGTGATGGCGCTAGACCCGACCGGAGGGGAATACGGTCAGTTAGACGATGCCGTAGCAGCGCAACAAGCAGCAAACCTTAAAAACCCTGGCATCCAAGACAAGCTTAACATGATGGCGAAAGCCCGCGCTAAGTTTTACGGAGAAGGGAAGTAATGTTCGGACCGTGCAGGGTATGTGCAGAGAAGGATAAAACGCTCACGGCGTTAACCGCCGAGATCGCATTCCTGCGCAACCTTGTACGGCCTGACGCCCCTAAGCATGCTCACCGCGTAACGGCGGATCAGCTAGAAGCCGATGCATTATTCAGTGGGCAAACCAATGAGATTATTATCGACGAAGAGTCGAGACATATTGAGCGATCCCATACCCAGCTTAGTTCTGAGGATGTAGCGGCGCTTATTGAACGGGATCAAATCCTGAGCGGGTCCTATTAATGGCTGACGACTCACGCACAAACAATAGCGGTAACGATATCGACATTACCCGAGTCCCAAACGAGGACCCGGATCAATTAGCGCGTTGTATTGAGACGTACTACAAGCAAGACGGTACGCAGAAGACCCGCCTTTCCTACTTCTGGGAGCGCGTCATGCGCATGCTGGATGGCGACCAATGGCTCGTGTGGTCAAATAGCGGTGGGGCCTATCAGTGGAACTCCCTCGTAGTTTCCAAGGCCAATGAGTACATCCCTCGTCCCGTAACGAACTACATGTTCGATGCTTACGAGACCCTTAAGTCGTACCTCACCAAGACTAAGCCCCGCACCACGGTTAAGCCTAATACTGAGTCTTACCAGGACAAGGCTGCCGCGAAGGTTGCAAATCTCTGCCTAGAAGCGAACTACGAGCGCCTTAAGGATCAAGAGAATTACGAATACTCGGACTCCGTACTTCTCACCTATGGAACTGTTTTCAAGAAAGACTACTGGGACACAACCGCGGGCGGTTCCATCGACGTTTCTAGCGAAATGCCTGTCGGCCCTCTTGCCGGAGAGATCGACCCACTGGCCAACCCTAACGCGGGGCAAGATGCTAGCGCCGTTCTCATGGGCGCTCAAGACGGTCAACCGGTACAGACCTCGATTCCGCTTGGTGACGTTGCGACTCGTATCATCGAACCGTACTGTATGGCACTCGATCCACTGGCTACGGGTCTCCATACCGCGCGTTGGATCATGGAATACGCGATCCAACCTCTTGATTGGATTCGCGAGACATACTCTAAAAGCGAGCCAGGTTACACAGGACGTGCTGACGAAGTTAAAGAAGAGACGCAGCTTTCGGGTTCCCTCCGCCGGTTCTACCAACTTAAAAACTCCTCAGGAGTAAAAGGCGCTTCCCAAATCGAAGGCGTGGGTAACTCTGACACCGGTACGCAAGCACTTACGAACTGCGCCGTCGTTAAAGAATATTATGAAAAGCCTTCTGAGCTTAACCCTAAGGGCCGGATGGTTGTCGTTGCTAATGGCGTTACCCTTTATGCTGGTGAATCGCCGTGTGAAGGCCCCGATCAAGGTGATTGGCACCCATACTCCGAATGCCGATGGGAACTCGTTCCTGGTCGTTTCTGGGGTAAGGGTCCACTCGACAACACCTGTGAGCTTCAAAAGCGTATTAACTCCATCGACGCTACCGTTATCCTGGCTCGTAAGACGATGGCAATTCCACAGAAGATCTGCCCAATCGGGAACGGGATTGAACCAGGACAGATGACGGGTCGTCCAGGTCAAGTGCACTTCTTCCGTGCTGATGTTGGCGCTCCTAGTAACATGCCGACCGAAGGTGTTGACCCTACCGTGTTTCAAGAACGCTCCCAGTGCGTTGAGGACATGAAGACCATCTCCGGCGCTGTTGATATTCTCAAAGGTGAGACCCCACCACAAGTCGGAGCCGCCTCTGCCGTGTCGCTCCTTTACGAAATCGGTACGGGTAAAATCTTCCCGATGCTTGACCGTAAAAAGCGTTATGTTGAGTCTTCCCAGAAAAAGCAGCTTAAGCTTGTCGCTAAACACTACAAAGAGCCTCGCGAAGATTACATTAAGCTCCTTAAGAAACACAATAAGGAACTCTCCGCGTCCGCTATCGACAAGTTCCTCGGTACCGACCTCCTCGACAACTGTAACGTCGTAGTTGAAGCGGGTTCCAATGTACCTAAGCTAGAAGCCATGAAGCAAATGCGCCTTCAAGAAGCGGCCCAAATGGGCGCTATTGATATGACGCTCCCGTCTAATCGCGCGAAGTACCAAGAAGAGATGGGTATCGTTGGGTTTGACCACGATGTGGCCCCTCCACAGAATCGCGCCGAATGGGAAAACGACTGTCTCGACAACATTATGCTCGACCCTAGCAAGAAGCCCGTCGTTCTTGCTGACGAAGACCACGCGATTCACGTTAAGATTCACTTTGACCGCGTACAAGAGCCTGCCTGGATGGAACTCGATCCAATAATCCAACAGGCGTACATGGAACATATCGAAGAGCACAAAGAAATTCAATCCATGCAGATGCAACAAGCTGCGATGGAGGCCATGATGACTGGCCAACCTCCTGGGCAAAGCCAAGATGGCACTGCCCCTACCCCAACGAAGAGCTTTGGCAAGGGTGCTCCTTCAAAAGTTCGTGAGGCCTCGGCAACCGCCGATCTCCCTCCCGGAGAAAAGGGGAACGCATAGATGTTGAATCCGAAGACGGGCAAGAAGTGGAAAGTATTCATGGGAATTCCGAGCAACGGCTCGGTATCGGACTTTCAAGGGTATATGTTCCGTGATCTGGCGGAGCGGTACAAAGACGAAGTGGAGATGGTTTTTCCTGAGCAGCTCTGTCAGCGAATCTTTCACGATGCGGCTCGAGAAGGAGTCGTGCAAGACTTTCTTGCAACGGACTGCGATATTCTTTGGTTTATTGACTCCGACATTTGCCCGCCAAAGCATGCCTTAGATCTAGTGACCATGCACGGAGATAAGTGGCAGTGCGCAGGCGCTCCGTATCCCGTATTCATGGCCCAGCCTGGGGACAATACCCGTCAGATTGTTTTCACTGTCTATAAAGATATAGGTCCTGATCCGGTAACCGGAAAACCACGTGTCGCTCCAACGGACTGCCCAAACGAGGGTAACGCATTCATCGACGGTATTGCTACCGGCTGTTTGTTCATCAAGCGTGAAGTGTTTGACAAGCTTGAGCGCCCGTATTTCGAGTTTAAGTATGACCCGATTACCCGCATGCCTATTGAGGGTGAGGACATCGGCTTTATTCTTAAGATGCATAAACTCGGCATCAAATTCTTTACCGATTTCTCGATGGCATGTAAGCACTTCAAGAACAACATCGACCTTCTTGAAATGAACAACTACGCGATCTCCTACGCGCAGAAGTGTGTGAACTACCAGTCCGAAATGATCGCTAAGCAAGTCGCGGCGGTTGAAGAGAAGTACTGGAAGCTCAAAGAAGAGAACAAGAAGCTCGTTAAGTTTATTACGGACATGAAAGAGGACTACGAAGCGGTGCAGTCGGGGCTTACTAAGGCCGCCCGCGCTACGCGTATGAGCCCGAACGGTATTATCCTTCCCGATAAACCGGCCATTTTCCGTTAAAATTTCCGCGTAAATGCGCCTCGCGGAGCGCAAAGCAAAGCCGAGAGGTACGGTACACCTCCCGGTTCAGCTCTTATTCAACGTGCCTGGGTTTAGGTTTGCCCACGGTTCGTCCCCGCCATCGGACGTAAAAGGAACCTATGTTTGAAAATGAAGGTACTGAGATCGAATCCACACAATCTGACGTAACCGAGGAGTCCTCGTCAGAGACTCCAGATAGTTCTCAGGCGGAGCAGCAAGCGGCAGCTCCGAAGGAAGAGACCCTTCCGTTTCATGAACACCCTCGTTGGAAGGAAGTCATGGAAGAGCGTAACGCCGAAAGGCAGCGCGCTCAGGCTTTAGAGCAGCGGTTAGCGGATATGGACCGCCGCTACCAGGAACTGTCTAGACCTAAACCCGCAGCGAAGGAAGATGCCATGGTCGCAAGACTCATGGGGATCGATCCCGAGTTCGGAAAGGACTACCAGTCCATTAAAGAACAGGCAGCTCTTACGGCTCAGCTACAGGAGCAGCTTGCCTCTTTTAAAGAGGAGCGAGTCGTTGAATCACTGAAAGGTAAGTTCGAAGACCTCGCGTCCCAGAACAAGCTCGATCAGTACGATAAGGACTTGTACTTTGCCCGACTTGACGCTCTGTATCGTGAAGGTAAGCTCCGCTCGCCTGCCGATTTAGAAAATCACTTTAAGGCAATTCACGAACCGCAAGCTAAGCGTATGGAAGCTTACAAGCGGGCCGCGATTGAAGAGTATACTAAAGCCAAAAAAACAGATGCTACTAAACCCACGGGTCAGCCGAAAGGCAAAGCCCCAGCGGCGGGTAAGGTAGATTTCTCGAAAATGACTCAGCAGGAAGCTAAGCAGTTTCTTAATAAACAAATCGTGACCCAGCTACGTGCTGGACGCGAAACTTAAACATAGGTGATATAAATGGCAACCGATCTTTCATCCATTGCAGGTGCACTTAAGCAAGTGTACGGGCAATATAACATTCAACAGAACTTGAAGCACAAGGCGATTGACGAAATCGCTAAGTCGCTTACCAAGTACTCCAATGGTGGCCAAGGCTACTTCGGAGCTATTAACGACTACGGTAACGAATCCGGCGGAGCGATCAACGAAACGCAGGCGTTCAACACGATTGATAACGAAAATTATCAACAATTCAAGGTGATCCCAAAGGTCATCGTGTGGCCAATTCAGTTCTCGGGCCTCTCGGCTGCGGCTGGCGATCAAGACGATGAGTCTTTCGTCAACATCGTAACCGATGCTCTCGATATGGCTAAAGAGCGTATGCTTAAGGACGAAAACCGCCAGTTCTTCGGTAACGGTAAGGGCACCCTCGGTTCCCCTGCTGGCACCGTTTCCTCGGCTGCTACGTCGTTCTCGGTTGACTCCGCTCAGTACTTCCGCGCCAACATGGTTGTCGACGTTTGTGCTGCTGGTTCCTCGACCGAAGTCATCACGTCGCTTCGCATTTCGCAAGTCGACAAGGTCAACAACGTTCTTTACTTCGCTGCTTCGATTGGCGCGTCCCTGACGGTCGCTAACGAAATCGTGAAAGAGAACATCCGTGTTTCCCAGCCCGCTGACGGCAAGGAAATGATGGGTCTTCGCGGGATCGTCGATGACGCTACCGACCTGACCACGTTCGAAAACCTGAACGCGCTCACGAACTTCATCTGGCGCGGTCGCCGGATCGACGCTTCGTCCGCTAACCTCACGTCCGACCTCCTACAGCGCTTGCTTGATGATACGGAAATCCTGGGCGGAGACGCTCCGGACACCCTTATCATGCACCAACGTCAGCGCCGGAAGTATCTCGACATCGTTGTGCCACAAAAGCGCTACATGGACGGGAAACTCGACGCGGGCTTTGAAAAGCTGTCGTTCAACGGCAAGGACCTGTTCCTTGACGAAGACTGCCAAGTCGGAACGGTGTACGCGCTCACGAAGAAGCACATCCAGAAGTACGAACTTAAGCCCCTCACCATGGGTGGCTACGAAGATTCGGATACCTTCCTCCGTGCAATCAACCAAGACGTTTACCAAGCGTTTTGGAAGCACTACTGTAACTTCGGTACGGGCAAGCGCGACGCCCACGGTAAAATTGTCAGCCTTGCGACCCCGTCGGGCGTAAGCTGATCTAGTTAGTTGAGTTTGGGGGAGCCCGGTTCTCTAAAAATCGGGCCAAATTTTTACTACCCCTAAAAGGGGTTATATCACCCCCAACAGGGGTCGGGAGTCTACATGGCACACACTAAGCTGAATAAGATCGCTAAAATGCACCTCAAGGCCTCTGGGCTCGGCCACTCAGAAGATCCAGCGACAGATAAGCTAAACGGCTCTGATACCCCTGCACGCAAGAAGAAGGGGCCTAAGGAATGCGCACCTCCCGCCGATGTTAAAGAAGTTTCGGTCTCCAGTAAACCCAAAGGTCTTAAGTAATTTAAATGCCGGTAACTAAACAACCGAATGGACCGGAGATAATAACTCCGGCCAAGCAGTTAAACACCCTTGACGGACAAATCTCCGGTTCTACACGAGATCTGGATTTTTCTATTACGGAATATCGTGATTCGTCGATACAGCTTCAAGTAGACCTATCCGAGTCTCTTCCGGGCGGGGTCTCCGTACTTAAGTCTGTAACTGGCTTATCTACAACGGTGGTCTACACGCTTCCTAGCGCTTCGGGTCAAATAGCTTTGGTGGGCGGCGGGACCACCCCGTCCTTTTCTACTATTCAGACACCTAACGGAACCTCGCCCGTTGCGACCGGTCCTAACGATACTCTTACTCTGGCGGAAGGCACCGGAATTACGATTACTGGGGACGCCACTACTGATACAGTCACTATAGCGTCTGCTGGAATAACGGCGCTTACTGGGGACGTGACCGCAAGTGGTCCGGGCTCTTCTGCCGCAACCCTCGCAACAGTAAATAGCAACGTCGGCGGGTTTGGAACAGCAACCCAAGTTGCTACTTTAACGGTTAACGCAAAAGGACTGGTCACCGCAGCGTCTAATACGTCTATTCAAATAGCTCAGTCGCAGGTAACAAACCTAGCTACTGATTTAGCAGCAAAACTAACAGCCGCTAACAACTTATCCGACGTAGCGAACGCGTCTACCGCAAGAACCAATCTTGGCCTGGGAACAGCGGCTACACAAGCCTATCAAGACTCAGGAGACAGTGCGTATTCAGGCACGATCACTTGGACGGGTACCACCGCTCCGAGCGGTGCCACAAACCACCGATTCCGTTGGATTAGCGTGGGTAATTTAACTACTTTAATGATCTACTTAAACTACGTGACCGCTGGACTAGCACTCACATCCGTGACGCTAGATTTGCCCTCCGGCGCACCCACGCCAGTTTCACCTACGGGCTTAGGCGCAGCGGATGAGGTTATCTATTCTGGTCCCGGGTATCTTGCTGTAGCAAAAACAACCGCCATTATAACCGGGGGCAGAGCTTCGATGAAAGTTAACGCCGCCGCAAACGGGTATGAGATAGTTGTGGCCGGAAACAGCGGAAGTCAACGGATAGCCTCCGCCACTATTTCGTATTTCAGTTAAAAATATGCACATAAAACAAAAAAATACCGATCCTTATACGGTTGTGGTCTGTACTACAGATGTTTTGACTCACCCCGCGGTAATTAACCGTCCAGATTTATTTGAGATTGTCTTTGATGAACCTCCCGAGAATCATCAAAAACTTCTCTATCAGGAAGGGGTGGGTACAGATGAATAAGCGTGTTGTTTTTGTTTTGCCCGAGCCGGGAAAAGGGAAGTACTTAACAAACCCCCCTGTAGAGCAATATGAACAATTTCCTCATGTAGTGGACGCCATACCTGTTCGAGGAGTTTCTCCTGAACTTTGCTACATTCGAGATGGGGTAGTCGTTAGTGATTCTCCCCCGAAGTTGTGTGAAACCGACTATTCCACCGCAGACCTAGTAAGACAGGTTTTAAACGAAGATTTAAAAGTCCTCGATTTACGACTATCCGCAGACATAAAAACCGCAAGTGAGTTAGTAGACGTAAAAATACGTGAATTAAATCAAAGCATTACACGTAAGTGCGTTATAGGTTCGGTTTGTTTGGTGATTGTTGCTGCTTTAGTAGTAGTTTTAAGGCTTTAGGATTATTGTTGCCCCAACTTAACAGTATATAGATAGAGATGCCTAATCATTTAGAATCAAAAACCATGGCAGGACTGGCCCTTATACTCGGGATAGCGGTTCTGTGCGCCCTTTTAGGGAAGCTCTCCGAAGAGATGGTGGAAGTTCTTAAATGGGTTGGCTCTAGCTTCCTCGGCATGCGCGCTGTAGCGAATGTAGCGGAGAACCTTAAAAAGTGAGTATTTTAATGGGGCCTACCGGCAACCTCATTAAAGGCCATGTTCTAGATTGCAATCAAAAAGCTTTTGACGAAACCCTACAGTTCTACGACCGTTTCCTCTACTCAAAGTGGAACAAAGAGAAGTTTCATGGTCGTGGTTGTTGGGAAATTCGCCGCCGTCCAGAATTCAATACCGCACTTGACGTGTGTGAATACCAAGGTCAGCTCTTATTTAAGGTAGGGCCTTACGAGAACGACCTAGTTCACCACATACTCGATACGCAGTTTTTGAATTATGATATTCTACGCTACTTAAAGCAACAGGATACTCGCCAGTTTGGCGGTGGAACAGCGCAGGAAGCCGCTCAGAAGTGGCAAGACGAACGGGAACGCCAGTCTAAGGCGTCTAAAGAATTAGCGGCAGCACACGGTCAACGTCTCCGCAAAGACGCTTCGAAATCGTTTAAGAACGAGATTAAAGCATTTAAAGAATATGTAAAAAATGGGGGAAATCCGCACCTCATTGCCGCCCACTGGGATCATGTGGACGCGCTAGAATAGCGGATCAGTCGCCCTACTCGGGCTTTATAGGAGTCTTATGCCAATCGTTGTTAATGCCACTCAAGAAGAAATTACTATCAAGGTTGTGGGGAACTATTTCAAGTTCGGTCCCGGAAAAGCCAAGACCATGAATACAGATATTGCATCCTGGATTCAAACCAATCCCGGTGCCAAGGGTTGCGGCCTGGCAGTACTTCCAGACCTTTATCAAGACGGCGAGGAGATTGACGATGTATCTCCCGCTGCTATGAAAGAGCGTCAAGAAGCGCAAGAAGAACTTAAAACACAAGCATGCGAAAACGCATTAACTGAGTACTTAGAGAAGTACCGCCGTGTTATCTACAACAACCAAGTTTCACTTAAACAGGATCTCGGTAAAGCCAACATCCAAGCTGACCCAGCGGTGTTTGCTTCTAAAGGCGAGCTAGAGGCTATGCGCCTTGTCGCTAAGTATCAGAAGTCTGCGGAAGACACCGAACAGCTCAAGATCGACGAAGTTAAGAAACTCATGAAGAACGTGACCGGAACTTAATGTCAATCCCTCTTTCAGCAGGCACTCTTGGCGGATACATCACGGCGGTTCGGGATCTCCTGAACCAGCCAGATGCCGCGAATTCTTTTTGGAGCGACCAAGAGCTTACACGCTACCTGAACGAGGCCATTCGACTTTATTTTCTAGAGGTCACAAATAACAACGAGGGGTTTTGGACTAAGGTCGAATACCTGGACATCGTGAGTGGCGTAGATACCGTCGCACTCCCTTCCGACTGCTACCAAGTAAAGGCCGTTTACCAGCAAGTCAACCAAGGCTGGGTAGTTCTCCCTTACCGTAACGATATCTCACAATCATACTCTACGCAGGGAGGTACGGACTCTAACACGTACTTCCCCTCGTATTTTTTCCGCGAGAACAATCTCGTACTTCGTCCAGTACCAAACTACTCCAAAGCGGGCACACTTCAGGTTGAGTACATTTACTTCCCCGACGTGCTTATGCAGGTGGGGGATGTAGTGTCTGCTAATATGATGCCCGTCTTTCGTCAAGTCATAGAAATGTACGCCGTTTACAAAGCGAAGATGAAAGAATCCCTCGTTAACGGAGTGGATACCAGCGCGCTTGCCAAGGCAAACTTCGCGGAAGTTGCAAAGCAGTTTAAAGACGTAGTTCAAAGCCGAAGCAAATATCCAATCTTTGTTAAACCTTGGAGTCCTGAAAATGGCTTTTAAGGACGAAGCTACTAAGAAGGCTTACTACGAGAAGCGCGGGGACTACATCCGGGAACGCCAGCGTAGGTATTCCCGTGAAAACAAGGCTCAAGAACTAGCCCGAGCGACGGCCTGGAGAAAAGAAAATCCAGAGTATGTTAAGCAAAAGAAGCGGGAAGATTTTATCCGTTCTCAATATGGTCTGGATATTAAGGACTACGATGCTATGTACCTAAAGCAAATGGGTATGTGTGCTATCTGTGGAATTCCGGAGGCCGCCTTAGGCCACAAAATGTGTGTCGACCACGACCATGCCACAAGTAAAGTCCGAGGACTTTTGTGTAAACGGTGTAATGCCGGTTTAGGTCAATTTAAAGACAAGGTCGACGTCCTTGAACAAGCAACTATTTATCTCAAGAATGCCTCGTAAGGAGTTTTATGCGTCTCGAACCCTGTGATTCTGTAGTCCTCACCGTAACCGCCTCTGCGATCATCTCGGACCGCCCGTGCATCGTTCAGGGCGCGTCGGTTAGCCCAGCCGCCGCGGTCGGAACACTTTCCCTGTATGACCCTATTGCCCAGGGCGTAACCACCACGGTAGGCGCTACTCTCCGTATTCAGGCTAATGCCGCCGCTAACGGCGCAACCGGGGCTCATCCCTGTTCAGCAAGCGGCGTAGCGTTTCAAAACGGCTGTATTGCGGTCGTAACCGGCGCGGGCGCACTCGCCACCGTCACCTCCGCTAAGATTTAATGGCAGATTCCCGTAAAAACGGCCAGTTCGTCGAAACTCAGTACTTCGACAACGTAGGCGGTTTAAACATCTCTGACTCCCCCTTTAAAGTTAAGGACACCCAGTCTACTGGCGGTGCTAACTTTGAGTATACCCAAACAGGTGGGATTCAGAAGCGGCGCGGGGCTCAGAAAATTAACACGGTTGCTGATACACAACTTCGAACGCACGGAATTGATGTATACGTTACTACGGCTAATACAAAAACGATTATTCGCGCAGCAGAGCGAAAAATTCAGGCCGTTGACACCGGGGCGTTGACTTTTACAAACCTAACAGAAGACACTACTGCTGCTGGGTCCGACGCGTTTCCCTCTGGCACGCTGACCCCCACTTCCTACGCCCCCTTCAACACGGACACTGTGTCTCTTTTGAACTTTGATGGTAATACCGACGCCGTCTATTCCGTGTACTCACCCTCGAAATACACCCGCAACGGAGCGGTGACTCCTGCTGGCACGTTCACAGCCACCACGATATCGGGTGGTGGATCTTGGACAACGACAGGAACGTTTAAGTACGCGGTGAGCTACTCCAAAGCCTCTACGGGGGCCGAGAGTAACGCATTTGGGTCGGTAGCCGCTACTGTCGCCGGAGTGACAAATTCCGTTGTTTTAACGTTCTCAGCTCTGACCTCCGTAGACACTGTCACCTACAATAGACTAAATGTTTATCGTTCGGCAGTTAGCGGCGCAGATGATTTTACTACGGGCGACTTGGTGGCGAGCCTCACGCTACCGGTAGTATCTTACACAGATACCGGAACGGCCTCACTGCTTGTTCAAAACGTTCCTCGGGCTAACTCAGTAGTGCTTGACAATTCTACACTGCCCGCCGGGACGTATAACGTTCTTACCCTCTGGAAGCGGCGCCTCGTAACTGCAACGGGAAACGTGCTTAGATTTTCGGAACTGAATGCGCCAGAGTCCTGGCCTACGGTAAACACCGTTACAATTCCTTCCGGCGGTCCGATTACGGGTCTTGCTGTCATTGCGTTCAACACTGATTTCGGAAACGATGAGTATCTAGCGATATTTCAAGAGCGGCAGCTGTGGCTCGTTCGTGGGAATGACTACTCGGACATTACCCTGTCCTTTATTGACGCGGTGGGGTGTGCAAATCAGGCCCTTATTCAACTCGCAAATGGTTTTTTGACCTGGATTGACTACCGTGGGATTTATCTTTGGGACGGATCTGGGAAACCAATCTATACCTCACAGTCCATAGAACCGTTTTTCGCGATCGACGGGGATCTTGACAAGTCCCTTCTAATTTATGGCACCTCTTCCTATTTCAGAAACAGGAACATGGTGTACTGGTTCCTTTCCTCTAAAGTAACAGGGGAACAAAAACTGGCGATTAAAATGGATCTCCGGTTAACGCTCCCCGGCGTTGAGAGCACTCTATCGGGCCGTGTTATCCCAGCGGTGTTTGTGGATGATACATCTACAATTCCTATCTACGGCGCTAAAGCATATTTACCAGCCTCCCCTAACGAAGTAATGCTGACCGGAGACGCTTCGGGATTCGTATACCTAGCATACCAGCAATTTTCAGACGCTGGCGTGGGTATTGATTTTCAGTACTTAACTCCGTTTCTTGACTTAGGCTCACCAAACGTAGACAAGCGTTTTCATAAAGTCATTCTGTGGGTTGACGCTCTGGGCACCTGGGATATTACGCTTGATTATTGGGCCGGATACCGCGCCAGTCTTTTACAAAAATCTACGTTGGTAGCGCCGGTAACTACACAAGCGCAAAACTCCACGGCCCTGTGGGACGTTGCTTATTGGGATCAGTCCTTCTGGGACGACTACACGCAATCCTTGGCTCCCGTGGTTTTTAACTTAAACAACGCGCAAGGTAATTCAGAAGGCGACTGCATTCGCCTTAACTTCCGTAACAACGGGGTAGATGAACCTATCACAATTTACGGCTACACGATTATTTGGACAGAGAAGGGCATGAAACACTAATGGCAACCTGCGCGGTCAGTGGAAACATCTTAGACCCAAGCGGCACGGCGCTCACAAGCATCGAGGTTTCAGCGCGCGTCAACCAAAGCACGTTGTCGGGTTCGTCGCTCATAGTTCCTTCGTCAATTGCGACCGCCACCGACTCAAGCGGGAACTGGACTCTAACTGTGCAGCAATCACTGAGCGTGATTTTCACAGTACAATACCCCCCAGTAGGCACGGAGCCTATGCGGGTTGAGAATTTTACAGCAAACATCCCTGCGGCGGCTTCCGCCCAGTTTAGCTCTATTTTGGTGGTGGAATAATGCCGACGCTAGTTTACCCAACCGGAGATTTCGTACCTTTTACTAAAATCCTATCGAGCGAGGTAAACGGTAAGTTTAACGCAATTACTACCCTCCTGAACGTTACGAAGCTTAACTCTGTAAACGTACAAACGGGTGGCCTCCTCTACAATAACATGACGGTCACTACGTCCATGCAGATTGTAGGCACAAGCTCAGCTGGAGTGATGACGACTCAAGCGGTTGTTCTCCCAGGCCAGGGCGGAACAGGGTTTTCGTTCACCGCTTCTACCCTAAACGCTGCGTTAGTTGTTCAGGGTAATTCTACTGGGTCAGCTTTAACACTAGACGTTGTCCCTGTCGATCCTAGCGTTAAGATGTATCAATGGAATCATTTTCTTTAAGAGGTAATCATGGCATCAAGTCCTAGTTTTGTTGGTACACCAAAGTTTGCAAACATCATTTTAAACGCAACAAATGCGGGTGACTCGGCATATATTAACCCCACCACGATTGCTACAGTGCTCACGATTGGAGTAACTGGGGGTCGCGTAGACACCGTATATCTACGGCCTACCGGCACAAATGCCTCCTGCGTGGTCCGGTTCTTCGTGGACACCGTGGGATCTGGCGGGGTCGCTAATCGCCTTGTTCAAGAGGTGTTAATTCCGGCATCTACTTCCAGCGGCGTAGCTGCTCTTGCTGGCAACGTTTGGTCAGCTCGTTTAGTATTACCGGCTGCGAGCGTACTTCGCGCTACGGTCGCAAACACCGCAGTAACGAACGGTGTGGCTGTGTCTGTTGAATATGGTGAGTTCTAATGGCGTCTTTAGATTACGGGATGAATGGTTATAACGTCGTTAATGCAAACGGCGAAACCTCACCCCTACCTATCTGTGTTTTATACGGAGGACCCTCAGCGTCTCTTCCTCTTACGGCGTATTTTAGTGAAAGGGGACCAGACCCCTACGCGTTAGCGGTTGAGAACGGGGCGGTCGGCACGGGGTGTTCTGCAATACGAACTAACGTATCTGGTCTTTGGGAAATCTCTTATAATATAGCTTTTACGGGAGCGGGAGCCGGGGCTGGAGAAATTCAGCTATACGTGGATAAGAACATTACTTTTGACGGATCGGGTAATTGGAATCCTGGGGTAGCAGGGAATTCTTACGTTATCGGAAACCAGCGAGTTTTGACTGCAACCGGCGTAACCTCCTCCAGCACGAATACCATAACGGTTTTTCTTGAGAAAGATTGCTACGTGTCTTTATACCTACGAAACGGCGGCGGTACTTTACCGACGCAGGCGGCTATTGACGGCGTGTACTTTTCCCTTAGGTGTGTGAGTACCGACAATAATAAAAAACTGGCGGTTCAGACTTAATGTACGCTGCTTACCTCCTAGAAACGCAAGGAAAGCACATGTTCGAAACCCCACACGGGTTTCTGACCTACGGCTTCAACTGTGTCCCTGGACTAGAGAAGCAGCATGTCTATATAGAGGACCTCTACGTTGTTCCCGAAATGCGTAAAACACACATCGCGGCTACGATGGCTAACGAAGTGTGCCGAATCGCGAAAGAACGTGGAATATACGCTTGCGTAGGATCTGTTAATAAACAAACTAAGACGCACAAGTCTTCTGAAAAAGTACTTCGCGCATATGGTATGGAAAAATTCAGTGAAGACGCCTTCACGGCATGGTTTATTAAAGGAATTGGATAATGGGTAAAGCAATTAAAGCGCTGCCAACAGTGGCGACCGGCGGACTAAACCTCGTGGGTAAAAAGCTCGGTATTGGGCTTGAAGACGAGCAGGGCGCGTATCTCACTCCCGAGCAAAAGGCACAAAAAGAAGCGCAGGCGTATTACGCCGACTATGATAAAAACATGGGCGCTGCCACCAAAGGCGTTCAAGAAGGTGCATTCACTAAAGACGTTTTTGGACAGGGCGGCTTACAGTCACAGCTCGCCAGTGAAAACGCAGATCTCTCTTCTCGTGGTTACTCTCTTCAGCAACCTGACTACGAGGCATACGGCCAAGCGTCTGGGGATATTGCGCGTCAGTTTGGACAGCAAGAACAGGACGTGTCTCAGTCATTAGCCCGTCGTGGTCTCGGCGGTGGGTCTTCCGGCGCAGCGGGAGCCGCATTCTCTGGACTAGCGGGAAATAAAAACGAAATGCTCGCTAAGGCGCAAACTAATATTGCACAAAAGCGTATGGCGGATACTACGCAGCGTCTTAATAACACACGTAGCATGATGAGTTCCCTTGCTAATCAAGGCACTAACCTTGCTAATAGTTCTTGGGCACAGAAAGGCTCCTCTCTGAATGCTGCGGCGGGCAAAGAGTCCGATATGAACGTGCAAAATAGCGAAACCCTTGCGGCGCAACAAGCCGCGATAAAACCCGGTCTATTTAGCACAATCGGGCAAGGCCTCCAACGTGGTATTGGGCAGGTTGCTCAGCAAGCTCCTGGTATGGCACTCGGCGCTGCTACGGGCGGTGCTAGTATGGCTGGAAGCCCGTTGGCGCAGAAGAACAAATACGGCGTGGACGGTGCGGGTGGCACTACCAGCATGAGCACTGATTACTTAAACATGAGATAAGACTGACTATGGCAAGACTCACACAGAAATCTTTAGATGATGCTTTTGCTCGCGGCGGTACCGCTACCGATGCTTACGAGGGTATCCAGAAGCGAAGACAAGAAGCGAGCGAATCACAGCTTGGGCGTGACGCAGCGCTTTCGCAGCTAATTAAAGGCCAAGAACTTAAAGACACAGAGCGGACACAGAGTATTGACCAGGCGCAAGGGCTTAGGAAGCTCCTAGGAAAAGACGCCTCTATCCGTGTTGGCGATGTTTCTATGGACCCACGGAACTACGAGTCGGCTAAATTTCAACAGGGTATGGCTGACAAAGACGCGGACAACCGACGCCTCGAAACCGCCGCCGTTCAATCTGAATATAACAAGATTAGTGGTAAATCCCGTGAACAAATGCAAGCACTCAAAGAAATTGAGGGCCTACTCGCCAATCCAAGCGCAGTGACCGAAGGGCAGCTTAGAACCGCCTTAGCGCGAGCCGGTGGTGATGTAGGCGCTCTTTCCGAAGGTGACGTTCAAAGAACTTTACCTAGGACTATGGGAGCTGACATAAAAGGTGCTTGGAATTACGTGACTGGTGGTACTGAATCCCGACTAAGCCCAGAACAAATTAAGGCTGTCAATGAGCTTGTTCGGGCTAAGAAGCTTGCTACTCAAAGCAGAATGGGTGCCTCAGAAAGAGAAATCAGAACACGGGCACAGACACTAGCGCCTACTCTTAGTAGGTCTGGTGAAGTGGAAAGCGTGCTTCGTGGTCTTGGTTCCGGCGTAGATCGCGGTGGCGAAGACGACAAGGCCGCAAAGATAGACGCTGTTATGAAACGGATTCAAGAGCTAGAAGCTAAAAAAGCTGGTGGATAAGTGGCCCTCTCTGAACAAGAACTACAAGAACTAGAATTCCTCAAAGCTGAAGTAGCGAAGATCAGTAACCCAAACCGAGTTACTACGCGTGAAGAAGCACAGCGTAGGGCAGAGGAGATGGACGCTGGCGGTCTTGAGGCCGGTCCGTGGTATATGGAGATGGCTAAGGAACTTCTTAATCCGGTGGATATGGCTGCCGGTTCCTTTAAAGCCGTTGGTAGGGGCGCTCAAGCAGCAGGTAACGCTATCAAAGGTGCGGTTAAAAATACTGCGGGTAGGGCTTTAGGGTCAGCGACTGAAAGACAGGGCGTAATTGATCTCGTTAACGAAGGCGCAGATTTAGCCCCCACTGCTAAAGGCATGATTCAAGAAACCATGCAGGGTATTACCGAAAAAGGTATCAAGCCTAAGGATGCCGCACTACGTGAACTGATCCAAGGAAAAACCGGACAAATCAATCCAGACCTTGTAAAAGAAACGTTTCCAAACTACGCATCAAAACTAGCGGAACGTAGGGCACCTACTACTAGTATCGGATCTCTTGGAGAAACTATCCAAACTCCAGGTAGCTCTGGTCCAGTCGAAGTGCCTCTGCAACGCCTGCTGCGCCTAAAACGCGCTTCCGACAGTGCCGCTGGATATTCTAAGTCCGCAGCTCCGTTTCAAGAAGCAGCAGCATCCAAGAACGCGGCGGCTCGTCAAGTCGCCGACGCAGCCCGAGATCAAATCTACGAACAAGCACCGGGCTCAAAAGAAATGCTGTCCAGCCTGGGTAGGGATATTAAAACGAAGAGATACCTCGGAAAGAAAGCCGAGTCGGACCCAGTGGGGTTGCTTAAGTCCAAGCCGGGTACAACAAAGGACTCCGTACTAGCTAGTGCAGATACTACCGCAGGCACCGATCTTCGAGGTTATGGGGATATGATCGAGAGCGCGGCTGATCTGCAAATGAACCCTAAAAACTATCTCAGTTTTTTTGGTGCTTTACCAGAAGCGCGAAAAGCGGTTACTCGTGGTGTAATTAAGGCTGGGTCTGTAGTAGATCCGTTAGCTCAGTACCTAGGAGGTACAAAAGCCGCCTCTACTTCCGCGAACGCTCTGGGCTTTGGCGCAGCTAAATACGCTACTGACGCTATGGACGATCCTGCCGTTAAGTCTGGTGGATGGTCGGCTCAAGACGAGGAAGAGCTTCAGCAGCTTAAAAGCATGCTAAAGGACGCCAGATAGTATGCACGAAGATATCAGGGACGATGTCAAAGCTATCAGGTCGGATATATCCGAGATAAAGACCAGCGTAGCGATCAACACTACCTCACTCGTTCACCACATGGCCCGTACTGAGGTAAATGAGCGCCGTCTCGAAAAGCTTGAGTACTGCCTAATCGGTCTGGCTGTCGTCGCAGTCTTGGGTGGAGTCGTGAAGCTGCTTATCTCTTAGTGCGTAAATACGCGACGGCCTTAATCAAATTATCTACACTATCTTGAAAATGCCCAAGCCCTGAGTTGCATTTTGTGCAAAGAAGCCCCCGAACTCTGCCGGTAGTGTGGCAGTGATCCACCGACAAACGGTTCATTCCATAAACAGGCTCGTGGTTGCATATAGCGCATTTACCGTTCTGTAGCTCTCTACCATTACTAGGCATCGTTAATACTACTTGCGGTCCCGTTGACTCATGAACGCCGGTTATATCGATCGATTTTCGCTTCGGATAGACGTAGCCCATTAAGTTAATGAGTACGTCGGCTTTCTTGTCTGGGGAAAGGTCTGGCAAGAGTTCGGCTAAATGCTGGATAATATCCAACCCATGCATTTCGAGGGAGGCCTGTAGGTCCATTGTTTGTTTGTTTGTTCGGCGTCCCGCGCTTTCTTCCACTTTTCGCCGGTTTAGTTTGCCCACTTTGAAATTTCGTCATGCCTCTATTTTTCACTACTTTAGTGGAGAAATCCACGTGACCTCCTCCCACCAGTTGCTCCGTGGGTTGTACGCCAACCGCCAGGCGGTCAGTCATTGTTGTCATTTGCGGGCGTTGAACCGTCGTTAAAGATCCCCGAGATTTGATGCAAATCTTTGCGGCACCTGCCCCCCTACCCAGTTAGCGTGTCTTTACTGACATGGTGCAAGTGTTTGTAATTACTATATAACCTAAAATAATTTATTTGAGAATATAGTTATGCTAAATACTAGTATAACCTGTTGATATTACATATTGTAATCAAAACAGATATACGCAGGAATGTGTTTATAATATTTGTTATATCAATCTTTATCTAAGGGTTTATAATTAGGACATCTAATCATGGCTACCACCGTCTTTTCTTCCATTTTGAAGAGGTACAGAAAGCAGTCTGGCTTGCCTCAGAGCAGAGTGGCAGAAATTTTGGGCGTGAAACAGGCTCGTGGTTGCATATAGCGCATTTACCGTTCTGTAGCTCATTCATGTTGTAGTAATCCGTCGCGGTGATCCCGAATCTTTTAAATGTGCTGTCCCGGTAGTTTCGGCTCTTACTTGTGGCTACGCTGATCCGCTCTTTGTTTTCCTGATACCAGTTTTTATTCCACTCTTTGGAACTAGGGGCTAGGTAGTAGTGGGCCTGACAGTATCCGGACTTATTGTCCTTCCTTAGTCGGTATCCACATCCGTCCCACCCACACGTCTTACCTTCTTGCTGCATAGGCACCTAAAAACACTCCCAAGGCCAGCCACACGACTTTATTCTCATACCAAGCCGAGCCCCTTGACCGGAGTTCGGCTATTTCTTTTTGGTCGTTCTGGCGCGCTTCCTTATACAAGTCCACGCCGAGCGAGCAAAGCTGAGCTTCCTTCACCTTCGCGTACAGCGCTTGATCGCATGCTTGAAGTTTCTCATCGGTCGTCGCGCTTAAGGCGCTCGTAACTAGCAAGAAGTTCATCAGCAACATCGCGGGCCATTTCACGTTCTTTTTCATTAACACGAATATCTCCGTTCGTTTTCTCCGCATTCAGTGCGGACTCGGTTGCGTCCAGTTGACGAGACTTACGAAGAAGCAGCGCACTTAGAATAGTGATTACCGCTGCACCGATGAGTCCCACATACTTTTTAATTGTTTCCATTATATCCCCGGCTTGAGCGCCGCTTTCTTACTCCTACTGAGTAAATTCTCTTTTCCTCTTACAATTGCACCACAGGAATTGCACCGGTATCGCTGGTACTTACCTTGTCCCTTGTAGGCGTAGCCGTTCCGTGTCAGTTCGGGACTAGCGCAGGCTGAGCACACAGGTCCCTCGGATTTTGTGTATTTCCCGAGGTCGATTTTGATCCCCCACGGGCGGAGTTTGAGATACACCTCTTCCAAACAATACACATCGTGTTTATTGTAAAGCTGCATATCCTTCCACGCAAGAGGATTTCCTAGTAGGCACTCTTTCCACAAGTCTTTTCCTGGGAACCGCTTATGCTTAAGCTTTTGATGTTTTGTTTTTAGAACCTTACACAAATACTCCAAGGAGTTGGACGTAAATTTAAACCGACCCTTTGCAAGCCGCTTTGTATCAATGTGCTCCTTCTCGGGAAGTGGGTCTAGCCCATGCTCAATAAACTTAGCGTTAAGTTTGGGTAAGTCGAAGGATTTTCCGTTTTGTGTGAGCAGTACATCACAATCGTTGATTAGCTTCCAAATGCCTTTTAATATGACGCTTTCGTTGCGTTTGTTCTTTTGCTTAGATACGTCTTGGTAATACATCTTGGGCTCATCAACGAATTTTGCGGCCCAACTCGCAATCGTCCAATCTTCTTCGATATCACCAATATTGAAATTGACATCATACATCTGCCAGCTTGTTAGCTTCATGTAAAACGTTTCAATATCTAGCGCTAGAATTCGTGGCTTCTTCATTTTTTGGGCTCCCATTTATAGTGCTCCTGATCGAAACCACGTTCCCGAAGGAGTTCGCGGAGTTGTTTAAGGCGACGTTTTACTTTGTCTTTCGACACGTAGTTCTGCTCTTTGGCAACATCAGCGGCAGACAGATTACGGCAATACTTAGCCTCAAGAAGTTCAAGGTCCCACTCGTCCGTAAAACCGTAGTTCTTCATGAGTTCGGTAAACTTTGAGTGATCGAACGACCAGAAGTGTGCTTGAAACGCGTTCATGGTCATCGACGAGATAGCGCCCTCTGACACGTTAGGGAACTGACCGTCACGCATCTGAGGAAGCATGGCTTCGAGGTGCTTACAGGGATTTTTACCGGGTGCGCAGTTACAGGACTCCCATTCTCTTAATTTCGTCACGTAGTGCCTCCTTTCCTGATTCAACTAAGATGTCGTTAAAGTCTTTTTCCACGAGAAAAATACGCACGTCCTGGCAGCCTAACGTAATTAGTTTTGCTTTCGTTTCAATCGCTGCTTGCGCGCCAGCCGCGTCGGCGTCAACGATGAGATCGACCCGTCCGTACCGGGCGTAGTCTCCCAAGTGTCTTGTTCCGGTTTTGCTGTAGAAATCGCCTGCGCCGCCTGGCGATATAATATCGAATGGTGGTTCAAGTACTCCGAGGGATAAACTATTGAACTCGCCTTCAACGAGTACGAGGTGGTCTGCATTACCTTGCGAGACAACAAACGGCGGCTTAGAGTGCCCACTAGGGCCACGATATTTACTACCTGAGTCAGCGCCCAAGATGCGCTTTTTGTAATAAGAATCATCGCCCCACAGCAGATAATACCCAGTGCTATCAGAGGGTAGCGAAAAACCCCGAATCTCTTTGCGTTCCAAACGTTTGATGCGCTCGATGCTAGACGCAACGTCTTCGACGTAAGTGACCTGGATGCGTTCGCCTGGTGCGAGGCCCAGCTCCGAAAGGGGGCCGGATTTTCCGCAGCAGAACGAGTAGTATCCGTTGGTATATGCGACGGCACTGGGGGTCTTCTCCTTATGATGTGGACAATGATATTTTTTACTCATTTGCGATACCGGCAATACAAAAAAGGTTTACCGTTCTGCTTTAAACTCAAGATCTGCGCATTCCCTGCCCAGTCCCGACATTTCTTCGCAAGGCTTAGCATCGCCTTCTGTTGTGCTTTATCAAACTTCGTAATATCTGGAAAACTTGCACTCTCGATCGCTTTATTAGGGTTTAGTGTCACTACAAAAAGCTCCTGTCCAATAGAGTAGCACACCCGATCAACACCAGCAGGTACCAGCGCGTAGTACTTATCAAATCCAGTGGCGTAAAACTTATTCTCGAAGGAGATCACCGAACCGTGTCCTGGCGGTCTACCCACAACGTCGTCACAAGCCCCCTGCCCGCCTTTGACCTGCTTCCATCCCTCCCTGGATACGTCTTCCCAGCCGTGGCGTCTCAGCTCATCCCTGAGCATACGCTCCCCCCTGGCTCCTTTTGAACGAGATGCCTTACCCATAAAGAAATTCCGCTTGAGAAAGACCTGAATTTCCTTCATACCGCATCGTGGTATAGCACGACGCGCAGTAGTAATAGTTTGCCGTCTCATTCTCACATCTTTTGCACTTTCTAGCCACAACACCGGGCGCAAATATTACACTGTAACGCATAGCCTGGCTTTTAACCCGCGGTGCGTTTGCTTGAGCAAGCTCTTTCCGTTCCTTTGCACGATAAAGAAGCTGCTGCTTTTTATAGCACTCTGGGCACTTTCGCCGTTGCCACCGTTTACCGTGTTCGTCCTTAAACGCTACTTGACCCCCAATTTTACCGTCAATAATCCTGCGTTTAACTACTTGACAAGTGTTGCACTTGCACATATCGGATTCAGTTTGAGTACTTTGGGCAGTAGTGTGTGTGACGGGTTGCGCCAATTGAGTCTCCTCCGCAGCAGCATTTATTATCTCGGTCGTTAGCGTTTCCTAGCAGCTTTAAGTC
>Ga0075163_10000645_pt1 | contig 45368 bp, 37 predicted proteins | sample JI1023141ADNA_FD_71478 | JGI IMG/M metagenome (GOLD analysis project Ga0075163, IMG submission 71478) | Wastewater effluent complex algal communities from Wisconsin, to seasonally profile nutrient transformation and Carbon sequestration -... | ecosystem: Engineered > WWTP > Effluent > Algae...
CGAGCCCACCAGCGCCACCAGTTCTCCGGGTGAGGCGTCGCCGTACGTGCGCACCACGCGCACCGTCTGATCGGCCGCGCGCACAAAAGCGGCGTGACGCGCCACCAGGTTGGTCATCACGTTGCCGAAGCGATCGATCGTCAGCACCTCGCCGTCAAGCGATCCGTCAGCCAACCGACGCGGTTGCGGAGTGCGACGACGCACCGGCTCGTGCATGGGCTCACCAAGCTGGTCGAGCGCCTCACCACACGCCACACGCGCCGCCGCGGGCGCAAAGACATCGCGTCCGTGAAAGGTCGGGGACGCATGCGGATCGACCGGCAGTGCCACCACGCGCGCATCGAGTGCGAAGAGCGCCGGTGACAACACGCCGTTGTCCGGTCCAACGAGAAAACGACCGTCACTCTCCACCGCGATCGCCGCGCGCGACGTGCCGACGCCGGGGTCGACAACGACCAGATGCACCGTACCCACGGGAAAGCGACGCCAATACCGTGCAAGTGTCAGCCGCGCGTGTTCGATGTCGTGCGCTGGAACATCGTGCGACATGTCGAGCAGCGCCACGCCGGGCGCCTGCGTGGCAAGCACGCCTTTGAGTTCGGCGACGTACCCGTCGGCAGTGCCGAAGTCGGTGAGGAGAGTTATCGAGGAAGCCGGCATCGTTCAAACGTGCGTGTTCGGTGCGCGCGATGCCAGCGTACACACGGCATCCGGCACCACGTGGGTCACACTGCCACCCGCCGCCAGCGTCCGCTTTTCCACAACGCTGCCATGAGGATTCCGCGCGCGGCCGCAGTCAGCGCCAGCGTCCACCAGAGGCCGGTGGTGCCGAACTGCGAAGCGGCCCACGCTCCCACCGGAATGCGCAGCGCAGTGATCGCGGTACTGCCGAGCATGGGTGCCAGCGTCCATCCAGCGCCACCCATGGCACTCTCCAGAACCACTTCCGCTCCCAGAAACAGCTGACAAAACGCCGCAATCCGGAGGTAGTGCGCAGCCTCGGCGACAACGGCCGTGTCGGTGGAAAACACCCCCGCCAACGTCTCCGGAATCGCAACGGTTACCAGTGCCATCATGCCGCCGAGCACACTCACCAACGAGACGGCGCTCCACCCAGCGCGTCGAGCGCGATCGACATCGCCCGCACCGAGACTCTGTCCAACGATGGCGGCAACGGCGGCACCGGCGCCGACCGAGACGACGTACACAATGCTCTCCACGCGAAAGCCCAGACCGAGCGCTGCGAGCGCCGGTGTGCCAAACTGCGTGGTGGTCCGCGTGAGCAGCACGTAGATGAAGCTGAACACGACGCCGGTGGTGGCAGCCGGCGCGCCGATGCGGGCGATACGTGCCCAGATATCCAGTCGCGGACGACCCACCACCAGCAGCGCACGTTTGCGCAGCAACATCACGCCGACGAGAAACGCGACGCCGCGCGGCACGATGGTGGCCAACGCGGCGCCACGCACACCCAGTGGAGGAATGGGTCCGACACCGAGAATCAGCATCGGATCGAGAGCCAGCCCCATCACGGTGGTGAGCAGCAGGATGTACAGCGGTGTGCGCGTGTCACCGACGGCGCGAAACGCGGCATCGACGGCAAAGAAGCCGAAGATGAGCGGCATGCCGAGCAGATAGTAGCCGAGGTACTGCGAGCCAATCGCGGTGACGGCGGCGTTGGTCTCCATCAACGCGAACAGGAACGGCATCAGCAGCGGCGACGCCAGTGCAATCACCGTGCCCAAACCAACACCGAAAAAAATGCCGTCGCCGACGGTGCGCGCAGCTTCCTGCGGTCGCCGTTCCCCATGACGTCGCGCCGTGATGGCATCGACACCAATGCTCACCATTTCGCCAATGGAAATCACCAACCAGATCCAGAAGACACTGCCGGTCACGGCCGCCAGTGAATCCGCGCCAAGATAGCGGCCGATCCAGAACGTATCGACCGTGTGAAACGTCGTCATCAACAAGTTCGCCGCAATCGCAGGCAACGCGACGCGGCGAATGGTTTGTGGCAGGGGTTCGCTGACCAGCGCACCCACCGGCGCGCCCGGTTCGGACGCGTCGGTGTGGAGAGGTGACGTCATGCGTGCAGGTTCAGCGGCCGTATGCGGCTCAGGCGCCGTACCGCTCGTCCATGCGCGACATCACACGAAGCGCGATCTGTTCGATTTCGCGCGCCGCCTTCGATGCCGGTTCTGCATCGACGATGGGCCGACCGATGTCACCGCCTTCCTGCACGCGCGGATCGAGCGGAATCTGTCCGAGCAACGGCAGATCACAGTCGGCCGCCAGGCGCGCACCGCCACCGGTGCCGAAGACGGCAATTGGCTTGCCCGTCTCGGGGTTTTCGAAGTACGACATGTTCTCGACGATGCCGAGCACGGGCACTGCAGTGCGCTCGAACATCTTCACACCACGCAACGCATCGCCCACCGACACCTGCTGCGGTGTGGTGACGATCACGGCGCCGTGCACCTGCGTGGCCTGAACCAGTGACAGCTGCGCATCGCCGGTGCCCGGCGGCATATCCACCAGGAAATAGTCGAGCTGTCCCCATGCGACATCGCGCAGAAACTGCGTGATGATCTTCATGACGATCGGGCCGCGCCAGATCGCGGGCTGTTCCTTTTCGATCAGGAAGCCGATGGAGATGACTTTGATGCCGTAGGCTTCGAGCGGAATGATCTTGTCGTCGCGCACCGGTGGTGCGGCGTCGACGCCCAGCATGAGCGGCAGGTTGGGGCCGTAGATATCCGCGTCCATGATGCCGACGCGTTTTCCCTGCCGTGCGAGTGCAATCGCCAGGTTGACGGCCACGGTCGATTTGCCGACGCCGCCTTTTCCAGACGAAATGGCAATGATGCGGCCGAGGTTTGGATACTGAACCGGGTCCGGCACTTTGGGCGGGGCCTTGGGCGCCGGCGCCGCGTCCATCACCGGCAGCGGGCGGCGCGGCGCGCCGGCAGCGCCGGCGGTTGGGGCCGCGGGAGTGCCCTGACGTGCGGGCGTCGGCGCCGGATCGGTCTGGGCCGGGTCGCGCACGTCGACGCGCACGTCGGCGACTCCCTTGATGGCCTCGACGGCCTGACGGACATCACGCACCAGCGTGGCGTCGTCCGCCGCGCCCAGCATAAGCGTGAGGCGAACCTTGCCGTCGACGGTCGTGGCGATATCCCGCACCATGTCGGCCGCCAGCACATCGGCGCCGGTCCGGGGATTTTTCACGGCCGCGAGGGCCTCTGAGATGCGTTCCTGAAGCGTTGACATGGCGTGAAAGGTAGACGGGTGGCGGGAGTGGGGTGAAGGGAGCGTGCGCAGCCGGGCGCCTGCGTTCGGATGGAAGAGGGTGCAAGGAAATGGTGACGGACCGATGACAGGCTGGTGCTATGCTGGCCGTGCCTTCGGCGCGGGCTCACACCGGCCGCCGGGGCCGGTGCGCGGCACAGGGCGGCGCACCACTTCACGGATAGATCCCGAGGCACACATGTCCACCATTGCTCTTCGCATCTTGGCAGGCGCTGCGGCCCTGCTGCTCACCATCGCCGCGGTCGACGTTCCTGGCGCGCGCGCGCAGACGGCATATCCCACGGCCGAGGGCACGACGGCCACGACCTGCGGAACGGGTGTACTCGCTTCGTGTGGAAGCGAAGTGATCCAGAAGTGTGAATGGACGTTCGAACTCGACATTAACATCTTCACGCGATCGGGCGGCATCAAGGTAGGCCGCGTTGAGTGCAAGCCGTATGGCACGAAGACGCTCTACAAAGACCAGCGCGAGGTGGTGATTCCCGACTGCTCAACGATCGGTGGCGGCAGCCGAGGATCCGGTTCGACGGGCGCGCGCGGTTCTGGTGACGACGACGCGTTCTGCTTCTGAGATGGCCATGCGCCCAGTCATGTCGTGGGTGGGCGCGGTGATGATGGTGCTGCTGGCCGGCGTCGCATTCGACGCGCGGACGGCAGCACCATCGCCAACCATCGCGCACAGTATCGCACCGTATTCCCGCGCACCGACCGCGCGGTCAGCGCCAACGTTGCCGGCGACGCGCGCGTTCGCAGCACGATCGCATCGGGGCACTGACTCCGCATCGAGTCTTCCGCGCGCACGTCCCCTCCAAAGCGCCGTGCTGCTGCAGGCGGTCGACTGTGCGGGCAACCTGCGCATGCTGCATCTCCTGCATCGAGCGCCCGTGCGAGAGCGCCTGCAGCTCGCAGTCCTGTGGTACGTGGGCGTGCCAGGGGACTCGGTGCTCATTCGCAGACTTCTTCCGGCCTGGACGTCAGAGGTGCCACTGCGTGCAGCGCCGGCAAGCGTGATCGGTGAACTCGCGCGCCTGGGACACACCAGTACCCCGACACTCATCGTACTCGACCAATCGCAGCGGGTGCGATTCGCCACGCAGAGTCCGCGCTCACCGCGCGAGTTCGCCGGACTTCGTCGCATCATCGAGGGACTCACCTGGATCGAGGAGCTATAGATGCCTGGACTTGCACCAGTCGCCAATGCGCGCAGCACTTGTCGGCGATACTCGCTCGCCATCACGGCCGTATCCGCGTTGTCCCTGTTTCACGGAATTTCAGCGACTCATGCGCACGGGCAATCCCCCAAAGCATCGTCCACCGCCGCGTCCGTACGCGCCCTCGACGGCCGTCGCTTTCGCGCCGATTCCTTCTGGGTTCGTCAGTGGATTCGCGGGGGATCGTCGGACGCCGAGCGATTTGTCGAGCCACGGTACATGGTCGTGGTCGACGACGCCGTCGTCGTGCTTGATGTCGGAACCCGGGAGGTCTCCGCGTTCGACGCACGCACAGGTTCGCTTCGCTTCAGCATGGCGGCGCGTGGAGAAGGACCTGGTGAATTCAAACGGCCGTCTCTCTTGCTCGCACGCGGCACCGAATTCGGCGTCGTCGATCAGGCAACCGCACGCCTGACCATGTTCTCATCCCGTGGCGCGTATCTCACCGATACGCCCTTGACCGATGCAATTGCACTCGAAGGCGCATGCCTGATGTCAGGTGGACAGCTTGTCGCGAAGGTCACGGGCTTCGATAGAGCGCTGCGAACACTTGATACCAGTGGCATCATTCGGGCGCAGCGTTCATTGCCGGCCCCTCGGCGCACTAGTGACAATGCCACGTTCGTTTCGTCGGCCTACGTCGCTGGACCCGCCGGGCAAGCCGCTTGCGCGATTGTGCCACGGTTCGGCTCGTCGTGGTACGTGGTCGCACCGTCTGCCGCTCCGATCCCGCATCCGTACATCGAGCCGGGAACCGACCCCAGCATCGAACCGACGGTCAAGACCCTTGAAAAAGATTGGCGGTCGGAGATCCGAACGGTCACGGAGATCAGCAACATTCCGCCGATCGCGCGCGGCGCACTGACCATCGGAGATACGCTCATCGTGCAGGCCGGCGCGACGAAGCGCTCACCGTATCTGCTGCTCGACTACTACCACGTGCCGACCGGTCAATATGTGTACAGCCGTCGTCTCTTTGCGGTGTTCAGCGCGCTCACAATGGGAGCGGACGGCGCGTTCTACGGCGCGTTGATTGGCGACGAGAATTCCGCCGTGGTGGCATTTCGTCCATCAATTCGTCGTCCAGCGCAAAATCGCGCGAGCGGCATTCGATGAGGCGCAGCTCACATTCTTGGCGCGACTGACGGGATCGAGAGACGGCACTCCGGCCGACCGAGCGGAGGAAGTCGAGCGGAGGCAGGTTCGACCGGTCTGCCGTCTCTCCGTCCTGCAGCGTACGCGTCAGCCGGGGAGGCTTCCGCTGGTGAGGTAATTGCGCGCATCGGCGACGACGCGTTCGCGCACGTCGAGGAGTGAACCGGAAAGCATCGCCCCCGACGCTTTGGCGTGACCACCGCCACCGTAGGTGCGAGCCAGTTGCTGCACATCCACGGCGCCGGCGCTCCGAAATGACACCTTCACCTTGCCATACCCCAAATCGCGAAAGAACAGCGCCAGTCGGGTCCCGGCAATACTGCGCGGATGTTCAACGATGCCGTCGAGTTCTTCGCTCGTCACGTCGTACTTTTCCATGACGCCTGCCTCGACGGAGATCCAGGCCATGCCGAGCGTCGCGTCCACCTCCAGCGACCCCAGCGCGTCACGCAGCAGTTCCATCCGGCCAACGCTGACCTGCGCGTAGATCCGTCGATACATCTCTTCCGGATCGACGCCGGCCGCCAGCAGCACGGCGGCGATCGCATGGGCGCGCGGCGAGGTATTGCTGAAGCGGAAACTGCCGGTGTCCGTCAGAATGGCGCAGTAGAGGGCGCGCGCCACCAGCGGCGTGATTTCGAGGCCCAGCGTGGTTGCCACATCGAACACCAATTCGCCCGTGGCGCATGCCGCCGTATCCGCCACCACGATATCCCCGATGGGGATGTCACCGGCCACATGATGGTCAATCACGGCCACCGGTACGGTCAGCGTACGGACCGTGTCAGCCAACACGCCGACTCGACGGACGTCGTTGATATCCAGCACGATGAGCGCGTCGATCCCTTTCAGCGCCTCGACACCGCGGGCCGTCGCGTCGTCGATTCCGCCTTCGAGCAGGAAATTGAACATGCCCGGCCACGGCGTCGGATTGACGATGCGCACGTGCACGCCGCGCTGCGCCAGCAGGTGCGCCAATGCGACTTCAGAGCCGCACCCGTCGCCGTCCGCGTTGATGTGCGTCGACAACGCCACCGTCATCCCGGGCGTGAGCAGATCCGCGAGCGCGCGAATGGCCACGCGTCGCGACTCCGACGGACTCAAAAGTTCGCGAAGCTGGTGCGACGCGGAGGTGGCGCTGGGTTCGCGCTCGGCCAACGAGGAAAGTGACATCGATCAGTGCGAGAGACTTGGCGCAGCGCGCGCCACAACGTCCAACCAGCAAATAAATACCCCACCAGCGCGGCGCGGCGCCCGGAGTGCCGGGCGCCGCGCAGAAACATCACCAAATCGGAACGACCACGGCTTGCCAGACGCTTCCCGCTTGCCGATGGTCGAGTTGCGCATGCCGTACACGAAGTATGTCGTCATACCGATCGCTGTCCAGACGCCAAGCAGCATCCACGTCAGCGTCGGCAGTTGCAGCACCATGTAAATCGTCGCGCCGGCGCCCAGGATGGGTATCAGCGGCACGAACGGCGTCCGGAAGGGACGCTCCAGCTCCGGCGAGCGCGAGCGCCGCGATCAGAGCGAGTAGTTGGGCGCCTCGCGAGTGATCGTCACATCGTGCGGATGAGATTCCCGTAAGCCTGCCGTGGTGATCCGTACAAATTCCGCTTCCGTTCGCAGCAGATCGATGGTGCCACATCCGACATAGCCCATCCCGCTGCGCAAACCACCGATCATCTGAAAGAGGACATCGCCAACCGGGCCCTTGTACGGCACGCGTCCTTCGATGCCTTCGGGCACGAGTTTCTTGGGCGACATTTCGCCGTCCTGGAAGTACCGATCGGCGCTGCCGTCCTGCATGGCCGAAAGTGAGCCCATGCCGCGAATCATTTTGAAGCGGCGGCCTTCAAGCAGGAACGACTCACCAGGGCTCTCCTCGGTGCCCGCCAACATCGAGCCCATCATGACACTGGAGGCACCGGCTGCGAGTGCTTTGACAATGTCGCCTGAATACTTGACGCCACCGTCTGCGATCACCGGGACATCGCCGGCCCCTTCCACGGCGTCCATCACGGCCGTGAGTTGCGGGACACCGACGCCTGTCACCACCCGCGTCGTGCAAATGGAACCCGGGCCAACGCCCACCTTGATCGCATCGACGCCCCGCTCGACAAGCGCGGCGGCGCCTGCGCGGGTCGCCACGTTACCGGCGATCAACTGCACCTCGGGAAACGCCTCACGCACGCGCGACGTCGCCTGCAAGACGCCATCGCTATGCCCATGCGCCGTATCGATCACGAGTACATCGACACCCGCCTGAATCAGCGCGCGCGCGCGATCGAGAAAGTCGCCGCCGGCGCCAATGGCCGCTGCGACGCGCAAGCGGCCGTGTATGTCCTTGTTGGCGTCAGGAAATTGCCGACGCTTGTGAATGTCCTTGACCGTGATCAGCCCTTTGAGAATCCCGGCATCATCAACCACCGGCAGCTTTTCGATGCGGTGTTTGCCGAGGATGCGTTCGGCTTCATCCAGCGTGGTGCCGACCGGCGCGACGACGAGGTCTTCCGACGTCATGACATCGCGCAGCGGCCGATCGAGATCGCGCTCGAACTGGAGATCGCGATTGGTCAGGATACCCACCAGCGTGCCATGCTCGTTCACGATCGGCACGCCGGAAATCTTGAAGCGCATCATCAGCGCGACCGCTTCACGCAACGACGCCGTGGGCGACAGCGTGATCGGATTGAGGATCATGCCGCTCTCTGATCGCTTGACGCGATCCACTTCGGCCGCCTGCCGATCGATGGACATGTTCTTGTGCAGCACGCCAATCGCGCCGTAGCGCGCCATGGCGATCGCCATCTCACTTTCCGTGACGGTATCCATCGCGGCAGAGACCAGCGGCACGTTCAGCGAAATGCCGCGCGTGAAGCGCGAACGGATGCTGACTTCCTTGGGGTGCGTCAGCGAGTGTCTCGGCGCCAGCAGCACGTCGTCAAACGTGAGCGCGAGATCCTCGCGGACGCGGGACGGGCGAGCGGCTGACGCGCCATTGCGCGAAAGCCCGCTACCGGTGTGTTCTCCGGAGGCGGGCTTGATGGGTTCGGTCGTCGAGGGTGCCATCTTTAAACGTAGACGGCGGCGGCGGGAGAATCCAGTCGGGCGACGGAGACGGCCCGTGCGCTCAGCCGATCAACGGCCCGCCATCTTTCGAAGCCGGCGGCGCAGGCGGGGCGGGAGAAAGAAGCCCGCGGCGCTGACCATGCCGGCCAGATTGACCTCGGAGAGTTCGTCCGGGTGGCCGCGCCAGTGGTCCATGAGCACGCGCTTGCCCGTGTTGGCCACCAGCCGCTGGAGCGCCATCATCAGCAGAAAGATGTCGTCAACTTCGCCGAGGAACGGCAGGAAATCAGGAATGAAGTCGACCGGCGACACGATGTACGCGACCGCCGCGAGAACCAGGAATCGATCGACCTTTGAGACGCGGCGGTCGCCGATCAGGCCAATCAGGAGGCGGATGTAGGCGGGAATCTGCCGAACGGCCTGCAGTACGGTTCGCTTGGCTCCCGTACGAGGCCGTGAACGACGGGACCGGGGTTCGTCTTCGAAATCGTCGTCGTCATCGTGATCGCGCCCGTCGGTCGCCGCCATCTCCTGTGTTTCACCACGCTCGGCCAGACGACGGCGGCGCGTTTCGTTTCGGCGATCTTCGCGGTCGCGCGGATCCGGTCCGCGTCCCGTAAAAAGACCACGCTCGGGGCGTCCGGCCTTGCGGTCGGCTTCGCGTTCACGGGCCATTTCGGACAGGCGGCTGGTTGGCATCGGGAGGTGCTGAAGGTGACGGTGTGACTTGCGGCGACGCGTTCGAGGGCTGCACGGGTGCGCCAGCGGTAGCGGCGGGCGCTCCGGGCGACGGCGCACCGACCTGCTCGACGGCGGTTCGGGCAGCCGTCACAACATCGCCTGCGACGGTCATCGTGGTTTGCGCGACGCCATTCAGTACACCAACAGCCCGGTTAAGGAGCCCCATGGTTTCACTGATGGTGGTAACGGCGACCCCACCGCTGCGCAGTTTGTCTTCGACGCCCTCGGCGAATCGTTGCAGCACATTGACCGGGGTGGGCGCTTTCTCGGCGTATCGCGCCTCGAGAAACTCCACATAGTCCAGCACTTGGTACAGCCGCTCATCACTCAGCGTTTCGAGTTTGCGATGAATGCGGTCACGGACGTATGGATTCACGAGTCCTCCGTATTGGGTCGGCCGAGCAGGCGAGCGGTATCGATGCACCTGCCGTACGACTCCGGGCGCGCGTCTGATTCAGCCGCGCCAGCGCTTGCGTTCGCCGCGCGCGTCGATGTGGCAATATGGCGTAGAAAACCGTCGGCTGCTGTACACACCCAGACCACCTGCGAGCTCGGGGTGCATGCGCTCGACCCAGTCCACCGCCGTCTCCACGCGATAGGCGTCGAACAACGTCAACTTGCCGTCGCCATCCGCATCAATGGCAACATCGGCAGCGTCACCGTAGAGGTGGCGTGAGTCGCGCGCCGAGCCTTCGACGCCGGCGTTGTGCAGCGGCGTGCGAAATCCACTGTGGACTTCGAGCGTGAAATCCATGCGCTCCTCACCGCGACGGCGCGCCAGCTCACTGAGCACCAGTTCGATCTTGTCGAGCACGCGCGGGTCGATGGCGACATAGCGCGGCCAGACGGTCTGCGAGTCGTGCGTAATGAAATCGCGCAGTTTGAGGTGTCGCGTGAGCGGCAGATCGAGCTGATCTGCGCGCACTTCGGCAAATCCATCCGGGCGCTCCGCCTGCTCATTCCGCGACCACTCGGCCGGATACCGTCCAATCTGATAGCCGTTCAGCGAACTCCCCAACTTGAGCTCAAAGGGCACCAGCACGGCGAGTCGCGGTTCAGCGATGCGCTGCGTCACGCCGGATCTGGTGACCGCCAGTTCGTAGAAGCCGGCCTCGAGTGGTGCCAGCAACGTATCGCCGGCGAGCGGACGTGCGACGTCACCCGACGCGGCACTGCCCACCTTCACCCACTGATACGTAAATCCGAGCGACGAACCGCGAATGGCCAGCGGGAACGCCAGCCGTTCTCCGGCGCGCACAAACCGCATGCGCACTTCTCCGCTGACGCCGCGCGCCATCACCGCCGCTTCGACGACGGGAACGGTGGCGCGGGCATTGTCGGCGGACGGATCGGCGCGCAGTTCCGTCGCCGGCTGGTACAGCACCGCCGCGATGATGGCCGTCACGCCACTGATGGTGATGGCTGTCTTGCGGATCATTGGGCGCCCCACCGCGCGCGCGTACCACGCACGTCGATATGTACGAACGGACCGTGCGCGGATGTCGCGGGATACACACCGATGCCCCCAACGAGGTCGGGGTGTTCGCGTTCAACACGATCGGCTGCGGTCGCCAAGAGCTTCGCGTCGCGAATATCCGTACGGCCGTTGCCATCGAGGTCGCTCATCCAATCCCGCGCACCATTGACGATGTAGACATCAGCGGCGTCGCCGTACTGGTGTCGGCTGTCCTGCACACGCCCACCGGCGCCAACGCCCTGCTGGTTGTACTGGGGCGTTCGGAAACCCGACATCACACGCATCCGCGACACGTTGACACCCATGTCACGGAGCTCGTCCATGACCAGTTCCAGCTTGTCGACCAGCGGTTCCTTGAGCACGAGATACTTCGGCCACACGGCACCCTGATCGTGTGTGAGGAAATCGCGCAACCGAAAGTGCTCGGAGACCGGCGTATCCTGATTGCTGGCGGTGATTTCGAGAAACCCTTCGGGGTTGGCGTAGGAGCGACTGCGCGCGGTCCGCTGCTCTCCCGGAAAGAACCCGATACGATACGCACCGATGCGCCCCTGCACCTTGTCGGTGAACGGGCGCATCGTGATGAAGTGGAAACTGGCGGAACCACCCGTGGCGGCGACATCGGCGGCGAGCACACCAGGCCGTGAGGCCGCGGAGTCGCCGAAGAGCTCGCGAAGAATCGGCAGCGAGGCGAGGCGCGCCGGACTGACGAACCGCGCCCGCAACTTGCGACTGCGCCCGCGCAGCGAGTCGATGAGCGAGAGACGCGGACCGTTTAGCCCGTCGACGTTCGCGCGCGCGCCGGCGGCAAGCACCGGTGTCGACGCCGCGACGTCGGGCACGTTGAGCAACACGGCACCCACCAATACGACAGCAGCCGCGCCTACGGCACCGGCTCGGTGCCACGGACGACGACGCGCGTCGGTGGTGTTGGATCTATGCGAAAGCGGCAAAGGCAAACCGGAAACGACGGAAGTTGACAACCTTCGAGCCCAACGGCATGGCTGGGCGTGCCACTGGCGGTACGATGTCACGAGCGTACGTGCAGCGGACGTGCAGCGACTGATATCAGGACGACGCAGCCGACCGGTGGGTATCGAATTTCCCGGTCGAACAACGATCATCCGTGACAACGCGCACGCGCTGTGAAATATAGCCGATCTAGTAGATGAACACGGGTGTTCCGAGCTCAACGAGGTGGTACAAGGTGGAGATGTCTTCGTTCCGCAATCGCACACATCCGTGGCTTACTGCTTGTCCGATACTGGAGGGGACGTTGGTCCCGTGCAGCCCGTATCCGTCGCCCAGGTACAGCCGGAAGCTGCCAAGGACGCCCACATACTTGCGCTGATTTGTTCCAAACGGTGGAATGACGATCTTCCCATCGGCGACGATTTCGCGGCCGTCGGACGCGGTCAGCGGTCGGATCGCGCCGTCCTTGTCCTTTCGCACGACATCGTTGCCGGACACGGTGATCTCGCCCCCGTCCTTGAGTTTGAACGGCTGGCCCCGTACCAGCTGATAGAGACCCAGTCCGCGCTTGTTTGCCTGTTCGGCATAGTGCCAATCGGGCGGAATCCAGGCGGGGGCGGAGTCGAGGCGTTGCACCAGAAACCGTCCTCGAGGGGTCTCAAACCGCAGCACGCGGCTACTGCCCTTGATGATCAACTGGCGACCGCTGCCAGTGGCAATGGGCGCCGTAAACAGGACACTGTCAGCGAGCTTGTACCACACGCGCCGTTCGGCAATCGAGACCACGATCACCGGCCGGTCACGCGGTGGCGTATCGGGGAGGCTGTCGAGGACCGCCCTGAGGCTGTCCACGCCCATGCCCGCCTCCAACCGGGCCTGTTCGAGGGCTTCGCTGTTGTCGTTGAACACCAGTCTGGCCACGTCACGCGCGAATCGCAGACGCAGGGTGGTGACGGCGAGCCAGGCAGTGGCGGCACCCACAATCACGAGGGCGGCCAGCAACACGCGCCGCGCTCTCCGCCACTTGGCAAAGGTGGCGGCGGTGCCGGGTCGGGCAAACTTGGCAGTGATCGCGGGCATCAGAAGAAATAGACCCGCATGCCGGGGGTGATATTGTCGCGAATCGCCGTCAGGTCGGCGCGACTGATGCGGACGGCTCCGGGCATCACATATGTGCTGTCAGCCAGTGGCCCCGACGCTGGATGTGCGTACACGAGGGTTCCGCCAGACGTCAGGATAGCGTCCGCGCCTGCCCACCCCGGCTCCGCCCGGTCCGTCGCCTGAGGCAATCCCCGGTCCGTCCACAGCCAGACAGGGAGTTCGAAGCGGTCGGTGGCCCCCAGCCGCCGCTCGACCACGCGCATGCCACGCGGCACGGTAACCATGACGGTATCCGGGGGTACGCCAACACGACGCTCGGGACCGAACTCGGCAGGCATGGTTCGGAGTCGGACGCCCCCGCGATCGAGTGCCACGAACGACGATTCACTGCTCACCGCGAGATGCAACGCGTCGTCCTGGGTGGCCTGTCGGCGGACAAACTGCAGCATCAGGCCGGTCCGATCGGACTCGGCCGCGACGATCGCGTCGGCGCGTGCGCGCTCCAGTTCCGTCATGCCGGCTCGCAATCGCGCCGTCTCATCGCGGTAGGCGCTGCGTTTATAGAGCAAGAGCCCATCCAGTGCCAGCAGGCTGATGACGACCGCGGCCAGGATGAATGTGCGAGGTACGCGTCGAGTCACGGCGTGAGGTTGTTGGTTTCGTCCGCTTGGCTGCGGTAGATTCGAGTACGTCTCCGTACACCGGAGTATCCGAATCGTACGTTGGTTCCCTTGATCCTGCACGGATGCCCGCTCGCACTGAACGACCTGTTGCGCTGATCATCCTCGATGGCTGGGGCTACCGCGAAGAGCGCACCGCGAACGCGATACTGCTGGCCAACACGCCAAACTGGAACCGTATCTGGGCGCATCCTTCCCGAACGCTGCTGACCGCGTCCGGACGCGCCGTCGGGCTGCCGGACGGACAGATGGGCAACAGTGAAGTGGGTCACATGAACCTCGGCGCCGGGCGCGTGGTCATGCAGGACCTCGTCCGCATCCACGCGGCCATCGAGGACGGCAGCTTCTTCGAGAATCCCGTGCTGGTGCGCGCCTGCCGACTGGCGAGAGAGCGCGGCTCCACGCTGCACCTTGTCGGTCTGCTTGGCAACGGCGGCGTGCACGCGCTCGACCAGCATCTGTTCGCGTTGGTCGATCTGGCGATGCGGGAGGGCGTGTCGCGCGTCGCGCTGCACGCACTGCTTGACGGACGCGATACCCCGCCGAGAAGCGGCATGGCGTTCCTGCAGGAGACGTTGCACGCCATTCATGGCAAGGCCTTTCTGGCCTCGCTGTCGGGTCGGTATTTCGGCATGGATCGGGATTCGCGCTGGGAGCGCACCGGCGCGTGGTACCGTGCTGCGGTGTCCGGCGAGGGTACGCGCGAGACCGATGCCGTCGACGCGCTGCAGCGCGCGTACGACGCCGGCACGACCGACGAGTTTGTGCCGCCGATGGTGATGGTGGATGCGCACGACGTCCCCGTGGCGACGATGCGCGACGGTGATGTGCTGGTGTGTTTCAATTTCCGTTCGGACCGCATGCGTCAGACGTTGCGAGCGCTGACCGCGCCGGATTTTGCCGGATTCGACACCGGCGCGCGCCCCGCGCTCGATATCTCCACGATGACGCGCTACGACGATGCGTTTCCCTTTCCTGTCGCGTACGATCCGCAGTCGATGCGCCATCTGGTGGGCGAGGTGATCAGCGACGCCGGATTCACGCAGTTGCGCACGGCCGAAACGGAGAAGTATCCGCACGTCACCTTTTTCTTCAACGGCGGTCGCGATGAACCGTTTGCCGGGGAAGATCGCCGCATGGTGCCCAGTCCCAAGGTGGCGACGTACGATTTGCAGCCCGAGATGAGCGCCTCCGGTGTCTGCGACATCCTCTGCGAAGCGCTGGAGCACCGCACGCATGATTTTGTGCTGTGCAATTTTGCCAACACCGACATGGTGGGGCATACGGGCTCGATTCCGGCCGCCATTGCCGCGGTCGAGGCGGTCGACGCGTGTCTGGGCCGAGTGCTCGAAGCGGCACGCCTTGGTGGCGCGCGCCTGATCATCACGGCAGATCACGGGAATGCCGACGTCATGGTCGATCCCGTGACGGGCCAGCCGCACACCGCGCACACGACGAATCCGGTGCCACTGGTTCTTCTCGATCCCGACGGCGACGTTCCTCTGCGTGGCGGCGGCGCGCTCTGCGATGTGGGCCCGACCGTCCTCGGTCTGCTTGGGATTCCGCGTCCCGCTGAGATGAATGGTCGCGACCTCCGCGATCTCACCCCTTCTGCATCCCTCTGAATGTTTATCCCTCGTTCGCCGGTGCCGACGCGCCGCTCGCCGGTTCGCGCTGTCGCGGCATCGTTCGCCTTCTCCCTTGCCGCCGTGCTGCTGATGTATCCCGCCGTGCTACGGGCGCAGGTGGGACATCGGCCGGACCAGAGCCCGTATGAGGACGTGAAGCTTGGTCAGTCGCTGTCGGTGAGCGCCGGCTGGTTTGCCTTCAAGCGGGACCCGGCGGGCGTGGCGCCTCAGGCGGCACCGTACGGTTCTGTACGATACGACGTGTCGGTAGGCGGACCCGCATCGCTGTACGCGCGATACGCGATCGCCACGACCAACCGTACGCTGTACGCGCCGGGGGCAGTCGCGGCCGCGCGAAAGACCGGTGAACCCGGCGTGGCGATGCACGTCATGGACGTGGGACTCGACATGGGACTGACGGGCCGCAAGACCTGGCATCACATCATCCCGGCCGTGAGCGGTGGCGTCGGCCTTGTCAGCGACTTTGCGCAGGTTGACAGCGGCGGCTATCAGTTCGGCGCTAAGTTCGCGATTTCGTATGGTCTCGGCGTGCGCTACGTTCGCAGCTCAGGACTGCGGTTTCGTGTCGATGCCACGAACTACTTGTGGCAGTACGAATATCCGGATCGTTACTTCGTGGCGGCGAGCGACGGCACGTCGATTCTCACCGACACCCGACAGCGCTCATCGTGGCGCGGCAACTGGGGCCTCACGGCTGGCATCGCGTACCCGATATTCAAGTAGCGCATGCCCCGGACTTCACTCACGCGACGCGTGCTCTTTGCCTCGGCGCACCGCTATCGGCGACCGGATTGGAGCGATGCCGAGAACGTGGCGATCTTCGGTGCGTGCGCACACGCCAACTATCACGGTCACAGCTACACCTGTGATGTGACCGTGGCGGGGCCGGTGGATGAAGAGACCGGGTTTGTGGTGGACCTTGGCTTTCTCGACAAGGTGCTGCAGCGCGAGGTGCGGGAACGGTTCGATCACCGGAACATCAACCTGGATGTGCCGGAGTTTGCCGAGGGGAAATTGATTCCGACCGGCGAGAATCTCGCCCGCTTTATTTGCGAGCGTGTGCAGCAGGCACTCGCGCACACCACGGCCTTGGTGGTGAAGGTGCATCTGGCCGAAGACGCGACGCTCAGCAGCACCTACGAGGTTGACGCGTGACCCGAATCGCTCCCCGTCGCTTCTTGCCCGCCGCGTTCGTCCTGTTCGCCGGCTGCGCCGGCCGCGCCACCGTGCCCGCACCGACGGGCGGTCATGTTCCCGAACCGGTTCCGCCGGTTGCGATGCCGGTTGTCACGGTGCAGCAACCGCCGTCGGCGCGTGACGTGCTCCGACACCTCGCCGACTCGGCGCTCGGTGCGCCGATGTGGCGGAATGCTCGATGGGGGCTGCTGATTGTCGACGCCGCAACGGGCGATACCCTGCTCTCGCGCGACGCCGACAAACTGTTCATGCCGGCATCGAATCAGAAGTTGCTGACCGGTGCGGTGGCACTGCAAACACTCGGACCCGAGTACCGGTGGCGCACGCCGATCATCTTGCGTGGCACGCAGCGCGGTGCGGAGTTTCGCGGCGACGTGGTGGTGCTCGGCAGCGGCGACCCGAGTGTGAGTGATACGTTGCGAGGCGGCGACGCGCTGTCGTCATTTGATCCCGTCGTCTCCGCGCTCAAGACGCGCGGCATTACGCGCATCCGAGGTCGTCTCCTCAGCGATGGGGACGCCTTCCGCGGGCCCTCGACTGGATTTGGGTGGGAGATCGACGATCTCGACGAGTCGTATGGCGCGCCCATCGACGAGCTGCTGTTCAACGAAGGCGAGTTGCGAGTGGCGGTGTTCGCAGGGTCCGCACCGGGCAAGGGTGCCTACATCTCCACGTCGCCGACCGTCACCTATCCGGCCGTGCGCAACGAGGTCGTCACGCGCGCGGCCAGCGATACCGGCGCTCGCGTTCGTTTGGTGTATGACACGGTCGCGTCGCAGCTGGTGGTGACGGGAACGATGGTCGCCGGCGACAGCCTCAAAACGCTGATGTCGTACCGTCACCCGAACGACGCGTACCTCGCGGCGCTCGCGCAGCGACTGAATGCCGGCGGCATTCGGATCCAGGTGCCGCCCGCTGCTCGCGCGAGCAAGCGCACTCCTCGGGCGATCACGAAACGACGGGCGGCCGCGCCGGTGGTACCCGTCGACACGCTGGTCATCCTCGAATCGGTGCCGCTGCGTGAGGTTTTGCCGCGCATGCAGAAGCCTTCACAGAATCAGATCGCCGAGATGTTGTTTCGCACGTCGGGGTTGGTTGGTACGGGACACGGCAGTGCGGACAGTGCGCGGGCGTTTGGCGCACGCACGCTGGCGTCGTGGGGCGCCACCGCGGAACACGTGGCCTATCGTGATGGCAGCGGACTCTCCCGCCACGACTACGTCACGCCGCGTGCGATCGTGCGCGTGCTCGATGCAATGCATCGCTCGCCGTGGGCCGAATTGTATCGCACCGCGCTTCCGCTGGCCGGTGTGGACGGCACACTCGCCAACCGCATGAAAAACACGAGCGCCGCACGTAACGCCAATGCGAAGACCGGCACGGTGGACAAAGCGCGTTCACTCTCGGGGTATGTGACGACGGCCGATGGCCGTGTCATCATGTTCTCCATGTTGAGCAACAACTTCACGGTGCCCAACCGGGAAGTCGAGCGCGTGCAGGATCTCCTGGTGCGCGCGCTGGCGGAACTTCGTGTGGGCAATGAGGCACCACGTGCCCGCTGACCGCGGTCACACCGAGCCGACCGCTTCACTCGCGTTTTCGTACGAATCGGCGCTCGCTACCATCGTCGCCGCCGCGCCACTCGGTGCCGAGACGGTCGCACTGGAACAGTCGATCGACCGGGCCCTCGCCGACGCGATCACCAGCCCGGTTGCATTGCCGCCTTGGGACAACGCGGGCATGGATGGTTACGCGGTGCGCCGCGCGGACGTCGCGCAGACCACGCCGACGGTGCCGTGCGAACTCCGCGTGGTGTCGACCATCGCGGCCGGAGTCGATCCCGCATCGCTGCGCGGGCTGGGCGCCGGCGAGGCCGCACGGATCATGACGGGGGCGCCGGTGCCGCCGGGTTGCGACGCCGTGGTGCGCATCGAAGACACGGATCGTGGCGAAGATGTCGTGCGGATTTTCGGCACCCGCGATCTGGCGGGTCGCGGCAACATCAGACCGCTCGGCGAGGAGATCGCGCGGGGCGACCAGGTGTTTGGCGCCGGCACAACCGTCGGGCCGTCGCATCTGGGTGTGATGGCCAGTCTTGGCCAACGTGAGGTGCTGGTCTACAAACAGCCGCGCGTCACGATTCTGTCAGGCGGCGACGAGCTGGTGTTACTCGACCGGTTTGACGACGTGTTGGCGGGTCGGCGTATTGTCGCGTCGTCCACGTACGCACTGCCAGCGCTGTTCCGACGTGCCGGAGCCGAGGTGCGTGTCGCGCCGCTGGCACCGGATACGCTCGAAGGTACGATGGAGGCGATTGCGTCCGCCATCGACGCCGGATGCGATCTGCTCGTGACCACGGGCGGCGTGTCGGTTGGTGCGTACGACTACACGCGCGATGCGCTGGCGGCGCTTGGCGGCACGCTCGACTTCTGGCGCGCGAAGATACGCCCGGGCGGACCGATCGGCACGGGCCACGTACGCAACACTCGATGGTTGGGATTGCCGGGCAATCCGGTGTCGTCGATGGTGACCGGCGCACTGTTCGCGTGGCCGCTCATTCGCACGATGGGTGGGCATCATCGCACGTCGCACCGCGTGTTGCGCGTGACGATGCAGGATACATTCGAAACACCGGCGGCACTCACCTACTTCGCGCGCGTGGTATTGTCGCAGCGCGCCGACGGCGGTTTTGATGCCCGTCTGGCCGGTCCACAGGGGTCCAACTTGCTTCACACGATGGCGATGGCGGACGCGTTGTTGATGGTGCCCGAACATCGAACGGCCGCACTGCCCGGCGAAGAATTCGACGCCGTGGTGCTGCCGTGAGTGTGCCACTCGAGCCGCTGGCCGGCCTGCACGGCGATGCACTGGACGACGCGCTCTCGCGCCGCTGGAGCAGTGCGGCCGAGCAAGTGACCGTGGGCGCCGAGACGTTCACCCTGTTCAAACCGGCCAACGCGGATCATCTCATCAGCGAGGCCGACTATGTGCTGGACGAACGGCTGCCGTATTGGGCCGATCTGTGGCCGTCGTCGCGCATACTTGCTGCGGCGTTGCTGGCGGAAGCGGGGACCGGTCGCTCACTGCTGGAAATGGGGTGTGGACTAGGCTTGTGCACCGTGGCGGCCATGAAGGCCGGTTTCACGGTCACGGCCACCGATTACTACGACGATGCGTTGCATGTCACGCGCGGTAACGCGGCGCGAAACCTCGGGCGCGAACCGGAGATCCGTCTCGTCAACTGGCGCGAGTGGCCGGAGGATCTCGGTCGGTTCGACGTGGTGATCGCCGCAGACGTGTTGTATGAAAAAGAGTACGCGACCTTGGTGGCCGAGTGCCTCGTGAAGGCACTCAAGCCGGATGGCGTGGCGATCGTGGCGGATCCCGGTCGTTTGGCGCTGCCGGCGTTTCGTGACCACCTGGAAGCAGTCGGACTTGAGCTCGCCGATACGGCGCGCGTCAAGTACGAGGACGGCGTGATCAAGCAAGAAGTGCAAATCATGCGACTGCGCCTGCGCTAAACCGTCCGCAGCACGATCAGTCGTACAGCACGGCCAGTCGTGCGCAGGTGGCGATGCGAGGATTGTGAAGCACGGTGCTCGACACCGTCGAGGCCCCGATCAGCAGGCGCATGCTGAGCGACTGGCTCTGATAAAACTGCTCGGGCACGCGGTTGGGCGCGTCGAGCATGAGATCCAGATAAGCCTGCTCAGAGGGATATCGCGCGAGTGTGGTGCGCGCGTCGGCGTACGCCTTCAACACCTCGTCCGACGGACCGGCCAGCATGCCGCGCACGCTGCTGCAGGTGCCAAAGGCGAGCTGCCCCAGGCTCTCGTACCGCACACCCACCGGGAGTCTGGCATCGCGCGATTGGTCAAGCATGCGCTGTTGCCATTGGCCCAGCGGCACACGCGGCGTGGTCATCGGTTGGTAGCTGCGACCGGTCTTTTCCGGAGGCGCTACGCCGGCCGCCAGTGCCTGTTGGCCAGTGGCCACATACAGTTGATGCAGGCCGTCGCGGCCGATATCGGTGATCACTCGGCCAATGAGCACCTGCAACGTATTGCTGCCGTTGTCGATCATGGCGAAACCGTACCCGACGATGGTGCGCAACGCCGCCTCTGCCTCTTTCGGTCGGCCCGTCGCGACGTAGTACGCGGCGCGCGACACCGCCGCATGCGCGAGCGCCTTCGAATCGTTGAACTGTTCGCGTGGCATCGCAGGCGAGAAGGCGTCCGCGCGAAACGGGAGTGCAAACTGCCCGCCGATCATATCGATCGCAGGAGCGCTGGCGACGCGTTCGACATCGCGCCACACCGGGGACTCCGCCACCGTGCGGAGATACGCCAGTTCTTCGGCACTCACGCCGCGCGCCGCCTTCGACACCATCTTCAGCGCCATCGGCAGATCCGACTGCGGAGGACGCAGATCGGTGAACAGCTCGGCGGCGGGCGGTGCCGTCAGCCATACTTTCTCGCCCGATGGCGCGGCCTCACGCAACGGAAATTCGTCGGTGGACTTCGCCGACTGCAGCGCGCGATACGCGAGTCCTGCCTGGAGCGGCGTGATCGCGGGATCTTTCGCCGGCGCGAATCGACGAAGACGCTCGGCGCCAGCCAGTCGTTCGCGCATGGTTCCACCGACGGTGAACCGTTCGTTCGACGCGACGGCGACAATGGCGATTGGTGCCGCGGTGAGAATGGCCAGACCGATTGCCGCATCGCGCATCAGGCGCAGCGCCGTGCGCACCCAGCCCATGCGAGGCGCGCTCTGCGCACGCGCGCGTGATCCCGAGGCACCTGCATTACTCGGACCGTCGCTGGCCTCTGACGAGGCGTCGCGCGGACGCGCCGGTAGATCGTGTGCCGCACCCGGCCCGGCCCAGGCGGCCGCAAGCCGCTCTTCTGAATTGAGTCGATAGGAAGCCATGGTCAGACCGGCGTGAGTTCGAGTGAACGCGGGAACCGCAGCACATCTTCCACTTCCTGCTGCGCGGCCATCAGACGCGCCACATCGGCAGAGACCTCCTCGGCAAGACCGATGTGCGTGGTGAGTGCGTCGATCGACAGCGATCCGGCGTGCAGCCGAAGCAGGTTGAGGCGGATGGTCTCGAGCGCGGCAACGGCCTCACCCAGTCGTTGGCCGACAACATCACGTTCATCGCGCAGCGGCGCGTAGTCTTCGGATATGGCGGCGCCGCCCGCATCAAGCAGCGCGGCCTGCAATTGCTCCAAACGCGACCTCAGTGCGTGTGCATCACGCTGCAATCGCTGCAGCAGCGATGGCAAGTCACCGAGCGACTGACGCTGAGCGGGTGGCAGGCTTTCGAAGAGCTCCTCTGCCGCCATGCCGAGCGAGAGTTCGGTGGCCCGGTGCGTCATGACCCGCGCAGCGGGCTGCGAGCCGCGCCAGCGTCTAGCTACGGAGAACGCAAACGAACCACACCGGCCAGTCCACGCGGCACTCCAGAACTCGATGTCCACATCGCGCCGGAACTGCATGAGCGTGACATACGCGATCGTACTCGCGGCAGCGATCGACAGTCCGGCGAGCGCCAGCACGCCGAGCGACGAGAAGGACGGCGTGTTGGCCGCAGCGAGTGCGACCACGAGAAGCGCCGTCGACGTAGACGCGGCGATGCTCGCCGTGCGCTTGAGTGTCCACTCGAACGCCATGCGCACGCGATGCCGCTGAATGCCGCGTTCTTCGCGACTCGATTCGCGTTCGGCGCGAAAGGCGGGCTCGAGATCGGCCTGCGTGAAGCCCTGATCCATCAGCCGTCGTGCCGCGACAATGCCAAACGCGATCGGCGTGATGGCGGCGCCGGCCAGCAACGTGGCCACGCCAACAGCGGGACCGGCGACGATGGACGTCGCGACGCCGGCGGCGAGCGAGCCGAGCAACGACAATACGGTGCCACCGCCGTCCATGCGTCCGTTTCGTTTCACGAAGGCACGCAGCGCGGCGGGCAATTCACGACGTTGCTCGAGCGCGGCGCCCAACTGGTCGGCCATGGCCTGTGCGTGCTGCGGCCGGTCCGACGGCGACTTGGCAAGGCAACGATCGACGAGCTGCGCGAGGCGTCGCGGGACGGCGGCACCAACGGCGGCCAGCGACGGTGCGGGCTCAGAAATCTGCCGCGAGAGGATATCGGCCGTGGTGCCGCCCTCGAACGGCAATCGTCCCGACAATGCGTAGAAGGCGGTGGCGCCCAGCGAGTAGAGATCACTCCGTGCATCGACGTCCTGGCCGAGTGCGTGTTCGGGGCTCATAAACTCGGGCGTGCCGGCTATGCTGTCGCCGTGCGCATCACCGACGGCGGCCGCGATGCCGAAGTCGGCCACCAGCGCGCGGCCCGTTTCGTGTTCGATGAGAATGTTGTCGGGTTTGACATCGCGGTGCACGACACCCTGCGCATGCGCGTGGCCCAGGGCCCATGCCACTTCTCGCAGCACCCGTGAGCAGTCGGTAGCGGAGAGCGGCCCGCGCGATTGCACGCGCTCGGCCAGCGTTTCGCCATCGACGAAGGCCATGACGAAATACACGAACGCGCCCGCCTGTTCGACGGCGTGAATGGGGATGATGTGCGGATGCGAGAGTCGCGCGGCCACACGGGCCTCGCGCAGAAAGCGCTCGCGCAATTCCGGCCGTTCGGCGAGTGCGGGTGGCAGCAGCTTGATGGCCACCAGTCGGTCGAGATGCACTTCACGCGCGAGGTAGACCACACCCATGCCGCCGCGACCCAGTTCGCGATCGATCGAGTAGCGTCCGGCAATGGCCGACTGGAACTCGAGGAACAATGGATCGGAGGCGGGCGGCTGACCCATGATGCTCACGCTCGGGGGATTGGCATTTGCGGCAGTCCCGCACGGTCAATCGTTCGTCTCGGCGACTGGCTCGTGAGGTCCGTTTATAGACGCCGAGCGGAGCGCGCCGTCACCCGAATCGACGGCGGCCGCGCGCGTTTTCCCAGGCTATCCCATTCGCGTGTGCGAAACTACGGCAGATCTACTTCACGCCGTAGCCGAATGTCCCGCGATGACGCCCCCATCAGGATGCGCCAGCGTCCAGGCTCGACCACCCGTTTCATGTTGGCGTCGAGCATGGAGAGCTGCGCACGCGACACGTTGAACGTGACCGTTTGTGACACATTCGGCGCCAGTGTGACACGTGCAAAGCCGGCCAGTTCGATGATCGGGCGCGCCACGGAGCCCAGCACGTCGTGCAGATAGAGCTGCACCACTTCGTCACCTGGCACCGCGCCAGTGTTGCGGATGGTGGCCGATACCTGCAGCGCCACGCTGTCGTTCGCCGGCCGGACATCGACAGCGAGGTCGCTGTACGCGAAGGTCGTGTAGCTCAACCCATGCCCGAACGGAAAGAGCGGATGCCCGGTGAGATCGAGATAATCATCGCCCCGGCCGGTGGGTTTGTGCGCGTAGTAGAGCGGCACCTGCCCTTCGTGCATCGGGAAGGTGAGCGGCAAGCGCCCGGCGGGATTCACGCGCCCAAAGAGTGCATCGGCAACGGCGTGTCCACCCTGCTGGCCGGGATACCACACATCGAGCACGGCATCCACGCGATCGATCCACGGCATGGTGATGGCACTGCCGCCGACCAATACCACCACGGTGGGTACGCCAGTCGCGGCGACGCGACGAATGAGTTCTTCCTGGCGACCCGGCAGCCCCAGTTTGGCGCGATCGCGGAATTCGCCTTCTTCGATGCCGGCCACGATCACGGCGACATCACTGGCGCGCGCGGTGGTCACGGCCTGCGTGATCTGCGATTCCTGCGTATCGCGCACGCCGGCGTCCCAGAGCAGCTTGAGCCGCGCGTTGCCGGTGGCTTCGAAGTATTCGAGGATAATGTCGTGCGTGGAACCCGGCGCGAGTGATACGCGCGCGCTGCGCGATCCAAACGACGACTTCTGCCAGTTGTCGATGATTCGTCTGCCGTCGATGGACAGACGGTACCCGTCGTTGCCTTCAACGGCGATGGCGCGCACACCGGAGGCGGGCACGGTGATCTTGCCTGTCCACCGCGCCGAGTACCAGTCGAACGGGATGCCGCGACCGGGCGAGTTCAGTGTCCATCCAAACTCGATCTGTGCATCGGTGCGCGAGAGTGTCGGCGCGTCACTGAGCGTGATGTTGTTCCAGTACTCGCCCTTCAGGCCTTTCACCGTGGAACCGTTCACCACCTGCGACAGCGCAGACGCCGGCACCACGGCCAACGGGCGAAAGACACGCGGCACTCCAGCGGCCGCGCGCACGACGGTGCCTTGTGGTGCGCCGGCGCGAATACCATCGAGAACACTCACGGCGCGCGCACCGGGCGGTGAATAACCGCCGACGCGTGCTTCGGTGGCATCTTCGCCGATGACCGCGATGCGCATTGGCTTCGCCGTGGTGCGAAGCGGCAGTCGTGCCCGCTCGTTCTTGAGCAGCACCAGAGACTTGGCTGCCGCCTCGCGCGCCAGCGCGAGATGTGCTGGTGAGCGCGAGATGGCCGCGGCGCTGTCGGCGTTGCCATAGGGCGATTCGAACAGCCCGAGTGCAAACTTGACACGCAGGACGCGTGCGACGGCGCTGTCGATGACCGGCATCGCGAGTCCGGAATTCCGGAATGCGGCAAGATACGGTCGATGCTGCTCGTACGACGACTGAAAAATCACGTCGAGTCCCGACTCGAGCGCGTGACGCGCCGCGGTGGCGGTGCTGGCTTCGGTGTGATGCAAAACGGTGGAGCCGCCGGTGGCTGCGGCGTCGGAGATCACGAAGCCGCGAAAGCCCCACGCCGTGCGCAGCACATCGGTGAGCAGCACACGATTCTGCGTGGCGGGCGACCCGTCGACGGAGTTGTAGGCGCTCATCACCGACCGTGCGCCCGCGTCACGAATCGCGGAGACAAACGGCGGATAGTACCGCTCCTGCAGCAACCGTTCGCTGAACTCGATGGGATAACTGTCTCGCCCCCCCTCACCGACGTTGGCGATGAAGTGTTTGGGTGTCGTCACGATGCCCAAACGTTCGAGCGGCGACATGTAGGCGCGTCCCATCGCGCTCGTGAGCCACGTGTCTTCGCCGTAGGTCTCTTCCACTCGGCCCCAGCGCACATCGTTGGCGATGTTGATGACGGGCGAAAGCGACATGCGAATGCCGCGACTTTTTGTTTCGCGGCCAATCGCCGTGGCGACGCGCGACACCAGCGCCGTATCCCAGGTGGCAGCGAGCGCGATCGCGGCGGGGAATGTGGTGGCGCCTTCTCGGCCGAGCCCGTGCAGCGTTTCTTCAAACGGCAGCAGGGGTATGCCAAGGCGCGTTTCGTTCACGAACCAGCGCTGCAGCGCGTTGACGCGCTCGGTGTGTGCACGCGCGACAATGGCGGGTGCGATGCTATCGCTGCGCAGGCCATCGGCGCGCATGCCGACGGGGGCGTTGATCTGCAAACCAAACGAGCCGTTCCGATAGTCGTGCGCGGGATCGTCGCGATCGCCGGGGATCATGAACAGCTGCCAGAACTTTTCTTCCAGCGTCATGCGCGCGAGCAGGTCCTGGGCGCGCTCGGCGGGGGAGCGGCTCGCATCGCGGTAGGGCGCGTTGGCGGGCGGCTTGGCGGCCGGGTCCTGAGCCGGGACTGTGTTTGGCGCGAGGGCGGCGATCGCGACGGCGGCGATTGCTGCAAATCGGGTATGGGAGCGCATGCGGGGAGGGTAGCGCTGGTGGCTCCTGTGGCAAGAGCGCTTTTTCGTCGGCTGGATTGGGAGGGGATGGAGGGCGCGAAGGACTCCTGCTTGGGAGGGCGCGGAGGGTGTGAGGGATTGGCTCTACGTTGCAGGCGCGCTACAGTTGTGGCGGGTAGCGGCTGATGCGGCGACTTCCAATCTGTTTTGGATTTTGATGGAATGTGACAGACGAGCTTGCGGATCTGTGATGTTTGTGCCGATGGTGTGACGTTGGGCTGACCGCAGCGGGCTCGACCATTCTGGCACCAATGTTTCGTGGTAGGGGGGCGGACATCGAAGTTTTTCCCCTTCCCTGCCTGCCATGCCCACCTCGATTCAACATTTCCTGTCGCGAACGGCAGCCACCCTTGGCCTCTTTGGCTCGATGGCGATGGCACCGATTCAGGTGTGGGCGCTGCCGGCCGATTCCGCGTCAGTCGGGCAGTCGGGCATGCCGCTGATGGCGGCAAACGACGTCGACGGTGAAGTGCGTGACCTGGTGCTCAAGGGCGATTCGATCGAGGTCACCTACAAGAACACCGGCACGCGGGCCACGGCGATTGTCGGTGAGCTTCAGGTGCGCGGCGATGACGAAGAACTCGTCAGCAGTGTGCTCCTGGCCGACTCGGTGGTGGTGAAAGCCGGGGCCACGGTGCGCATGCGTGTGGCGATGCCGACGTTGCCCAAGGGCCGCTACACGATGTTCGCGGTGGTGGATTTTGGCGGACCAGAGATGACGGCGGCGCAGGCGGCGCTGGAAATCCGCTAGCCCCTCATTCGATCCATATCGTGCCATCGTCGGCGACGCCCATTGGCGTCGCCGACGTCGCTTGAGTCAGTTGACGACGGTCGCGGGCGCCAGTCGTGCTGCGACCACTTCGGAAATATCCAGAACCGGCACCTCACTCCCCGCGCCGGTCACGCCGTCCGTGATCATCGTCATGCAGAACGGACACGCCACGGCAATCTGATCGGCGCCGGTGGCGAGCAACTCTTCGCTCCGTTCGACGTTCACGCGCTTGCCGACGTTTTCCTCCATCCACATGCGCCCGCCACCGGCGCCGCAGCAAAGGCCGCGGCTCTTGGTGCGCACGGGCTCGACCAGTTCCACGATGGGCAGCGCTTTACGCAGCGTGTTGCGCGGTGCGTCGTAGATCTCGTTGTAGCGGCCCAGATAACACGAGTCGTGATACGCGACCTTGAGTCGCTGGCCATGTTCAGTGTCGAGCGGCACGCGCCCTTCTGACAACAAACGTTCGATGTACTCGGTGTGGTGAATGACATCGTAGTGGCCGCCCAGATCGGGGAACTCCTTGCCCATCTGGTGGAAACAGTGCGGGCAGAACGTGACGATCGTTTTGATCTCGTACCCGTCGAGTGTTTCAATCACACCCTTGGCCAGCATCTGATACAGATACTCGTTGCCCATGCGGCGCGCGGGGTCGCCGTGGCAACTTTCTTCCTGGCCGAGGATGGCGAACTTCACATCGGCGGCCTGCAGAATGCGCGCGAAGGCGACGGTGATCTTCTTCGCGCGATCGTCGAACGAGCCCATACATCCCACCCAGAACAGGATGTCCGGCTTCTCCCCCGCCGCCGCCATTTCGGCCACGGTGGGAATGTCCATCCCTTCGGCCCACTGTTCACGATCCGATGCGCTGAATGCCCACGGGCTGCCGTTGCGCTCGAGCGACGTCATCGCGGGCTGCAACTCTTCGGGGAAACGCGACTCCATCAGCACCAGATCGCGACGCAGTTCGTTGATGATGTCGAGCTGGTCGATCGAGACGGGACATTCCTGCACACAGGCGCGGCAACTGGTGCACGCCCAGAGTTCGTCTTCGGTGATGTAGTTGTCGAGCAACTTGTTGTCGAGCACCGTCTGCTGCTCGGCCGTGGCCACAGCGCCCAGTCCCATCGCGTCGAGGACTTTCGCCTTTTCGGTGAGACGCGCGCGCGTCTTCACGACGATCATGCGCGGTGACAGCACCTTGCCCGTGATATTAGCCGGACACGACGCGGTGCAGCGTCCACATTCCGTGCACGAGTAGCCGTCGAGGAGATTCTTCCAGGAGAGATGTTCGACGTCGGCGGCGCCAAACTGCTCGGCGTTTTCCGCTTCGAGGTCCATCGGTCGCATCGCGCCCACTTTGCCCGGCCCGCTGGTGTTGGAGAACCAGACGTTGATGAGCGACGTAAGCACATGCAGGTGCTTGGAGCCCGGCAGGTGATTGAGGAAATACAGAATCAGCACCGCATGAAACCACCACGCCGATCGCGCGATGAGATGCGCGGTTTCGACGGACATGCCGCTGAACAGCGGCAGCAGCATCGAAGAGATCACGCGCCCGTCTGTGGGTGCGCCCGTGCGCAGCTCAGCCGCAAACAGCACCAGCAGCGACAGCATGAGCGCCGCGATCATGCTCAGAATGAACACCGCGTCGCCACCGTGCACCGGATCGCCGCTGAAGCGCGCCGGACGAATCACCAGGCGGCGATACAGCAGAAACGTGACCGGAATCAGCACGAACACGGCGAACACTTCCTGTGAGACCACATACGGCAGATACAGAAACCGCGGCAGGATCACGTCCCACGTGAAGGGCGTGTACAGCCCCTGGATCATGATCTCGATGGTGCCGAGTCCGAGGACGCAGAAGCCCCAGAAGACGAGGGCATGCATCATGCCGCCGAACGGGTCGCGCAGAATTTTCGTCTGGGCAAGACCGATCAGCAGGAAGTTCTTGGTGCGGACATCGGGGTGATCGGTGCGGATCTCCTCGTGGCCGATTTTGAGCCAGCGCATCAGCCGCTGTGCGCTCCGGGCAAAAAAGCCGAGCGCGACGGCGAGGATGACGGCGAAGATGACGTTGGACAGGGTCATCTGGCGAAGCTAGGGCGGTGTTCCCACGGCGACAAGCGCGGACAGCGCGATCACCACAGCCCGTCAGGGGAGTGCCGATGTCTACCGGAAGCCGGCCGGGCAGCTTTGGTGCAGGGGGCACGGGACTCTCACGCGGAGGACCAGATGTACGAAGGGCTGAAGGGTCGGGTGGCGCTTGTGACGGGCGGTTCGTCCGGGATTGGCCGTGCCGCAGCGCTCGCCTTTGCGCGCGAGGGTGCGCGGGTCGTGATTGGCGATGTCGACGACGCGGGCGGCGCCGAAACGGTGAGTGCCATTCTCGCGGCCGACGGAGAGGCTCGCTTCGTAAAGTGCGATGTGAGCAGCGAGGAGGAGGTGCGGCACTTGGTGGCCGCCGTCCGCGATATCTACGGCGCACTGGACGTGGCGTTCAACAACGCCGGGACTGAAGGCGTGATGGCCAACACGGTCGATGCCACGTCGGACAGCTTCCGTCGCACGCTCGACATCAACACCACCGGTGCGTGGCTGTGCATGAAGTACGAGATCCCGCTGATGCTGACCAGCGGCGGCGGCGCCATCGTGAATTGCTCCTCGATTCTTGGACTCGTGGGCTCGCCTGGCGCAGCAGCTTATACCGCCTCCAAACATGCGCTCATCGGACTCACACGCGCCGCGGCTGTTGAATACGCCACGCAACGCATTCGCGTGAACGCGATCTGCCCCGGCTACATCGAGACGCCGATGCTCGCGCGGGCCGGCGTGATGGCCAGCGACGAGATTCGGCACGCGGCCGAAGCGCTGCACCCGATGAAACGACTTGGCTTGGCCTCGGAAGTCGCCAACGCGGCGATCTGGCTCTGCTCGTCCGACGCGTCGTTTGTTACCGGCGTGGCGCTGCCTGTTGATGGAGGGTACGTCGCGCAGTAGTACGAACGGCAAGGAGGGGTTATGCACGGACTGATTCGAATTCTGCTGCTGTCGGGTGTGCTTCTGCTTGGACTGCCTGTGGCACTGCGTGGACAGCAGACGCCAACAGCGGAACGCCCAGGCAAGCCCCGCGCACATGTGGGCGTGTTTGTGGGTCTGCTTGGCGAGCGCACCCGACTGGATGGCAAGCGTGCTGACGCGCTCGAGGAGGAGTCGGGGCGCTTCGGACTGCTGTACGGTTTGTGGACCGTCGGGTATAGCGAGAAACGCATTGAGCCGGGCTTTCTCGTGTCGACCGGCAGCGCACCGCTCGAGTCAGCGCGCTTGCGACTTCAGGGCATCGAAGTCGGACGCGTCCTGTCCACGAAACGGTTCGTGCAGCCGGCGGTGTACCTCACCGTGAGTCGTGGCACGGTGCAGCGCGATGTCCTCACGGGCATGCTCGTGCGCGTGCGCTCCGACCGCGAGCGCGTGACGATGCTCGAACCCGCCGTGAGTGCAGGCATTCCCATCTGGCGCGTGGCACGCGCGGAATTGCGGGCGGGGATGCGACTCGGTCCATCGGTGACGTTTGAATCACCGTCACGCCGCATATCGACCAGCGGGCCGTTTGTCAGCGGGTTGATGTCGGTGGGCTGGTTTGGCGACTGGAGCCGCGGCTGGGTGTGGTAACCGACGTCCCCTGCGTCGTGCCGGATGCGGCAACTGCCTTATCGCAGAGACGCAGGGGGCGCAGAGGCTCGCGTCGGATAGGCCGTTGCCGTTCTCCAAAAAAATGGTGAATGGCTCCGCATCTACCGAAAGCACGCCTCTGCGCCCCCTGCGTCTCCGCGATAAGGCAGTTGGCAGTTCGCTGTGTCGCGACTACCCCTGCGCCTTCGCCGCCTTCACCGCTGCGGTCAGCGCCGGCATCACTTCAAAGACGTCACCGACGATGCCGTAGTCGGCAATCTTGAAGATCGGTGCATCCTTGTCCTTGTTGATCGCGACGATCGTCTTGGACGTGCGCATGCCGGCAAGGTGTTGAATCGCACCGGAGATACCGACCGCGATGTACAGATTGGGGCTCACGTTGCGGCCCGTCTGTCCGATCTGATCGGTGTGCGGACGCCAGCCTTCGTCCGTCACGGCGCGTGTGGCTCCCACCGCAGCATTGCCAAAGGCGTCGGCGAGATCTTCACACAGCTTGAAGTTCTCCGCCGCCTTGAGGCCTCGGCCGCCGGCCACAATCACCGGCGCATCGTTCAAGTCGATCTTGTCGCCACTGCCCTGCTTGAGTTCGACCACCTTGACGCGTGAGGCCATCGGATCGACTGCCGCCACGAGGGCTTCGACCACCGTGGACTTGGGATGTGGCGCCGGCTGAAACGCCGCGGGACGCACCTGCAGAATGGCCGGATTGCCGCTCAGCGAGAGCGTGGCGACCACCTTGCCGTTGTTCTGCGGATGTTCACCCACCACCGCACCATTCTCCACGCGGAAGCCGGTGAGATCGGGCACGAGCCCGACACCCAACTTCGCGGCAACGCGCGGGGACAGATCGCGTCCCTGCGCGGTGGCGCTGAACAGCGCGAAGCCATAGTCACCACCCTTGAGGCGCACCGCGATGGTGGCCGCGAGCGCTTCGGGGTTGTACTGCGTGAAGCCAGCATTTTCGAGGAGCAGCACGGTGTCAGCGCCGTGCATGGCGAGTGAGTCGGCCTTGGACGCAATGCCTTCCGCACCGGCGAGCACGACGTGCACATCACCACCACCCGACTGCGCGGCGAGCACCTGCGCCGCAGTGACGGCTTCGAGCGCCACCTTGCGCAGCTCACCACCGCGCGTCTCGGCAAATACGAGGACGTTGGCCATGGTCAGAGCACCTTCGCTTCAGTCTGGAGGAGTTTCACGAGTTCGGGAACGGCAGCGCTGCTGTCACCCAGAATACGGCCCGCGGCGCGCTCAGGCGGAAGCGCCATTTTCGTCACCTTCACCTGCGCCTCACCCAACTGCGCGGGTTTGATATCGAGCGGCTTTTTCTTGGCGGCCATGATGCCCTTGAGCGACGGCAGGCGTTCCTTGTTGAGCCCATCGTCGATGGTGAGCAGCGCGGGGAGCGGAAACTCCACCACTTCGCTGGCGCCTTCGAGCGCGCGTTCGGCGCGTCCCGTATTGCCCGTGATCTCGAGACGAAACACGTTGGTCACGCACGGCAGATCAAGCAGCTCGGCGACCATCGGGCCGGTCATCTGATTCATCGAATCGATGGCGATACGCCCCATCAACACGAGATCATAGCCGCCGTCTTTGAGCTCGGCGGCGAGTGCACGGGCAATCGCGAGCCCGTCACCCGACGCGCTGTCCGCCTTGAGGAGTATGCCACGGTCCGCGCCCATGGCGAGCGCTTTCCGGATGGTTTCCTGCGCCGCGTCGGGGCCGAGCGAGATCGCCACGACCTCACCGACATTGTTGTTCTTTTCCTTGAGCTGCAGACCGGCTTCGATGGCCCAGAGATCGAAATCGTTGACGTCGTACTTGAGGCCCGTTTCATCGACACGGGAGCCGTCGGCAGTGATGGCGAACTTCACTTCCATCACCGGGACGCGCTTGATGCACACGGCGATTTTCACCGCGGTTGCTCCGGCTTGAGAGTCAGGGGAAAGGGGGTCCGGCGCGGTGCCCGCGGGCGTGCGTATCCGGCCCAAGCCTGAAAGCTAGAAGGCGGGAGACAGGGGGGCAATGCGACGCTAGCGTCGCGTTTGAGGGACGGCAACCGCCTGTTGTCAGTTTGTCAGTGGTCGGACAACGGCTGAGTTGTGGGTTCTCAGTAGGAGTAGCCGGTTGTCAGTGCTTACTGAGAACCCACAACCCGAACTGAGAACCGGCTACTTAGCCGTTGCCCGACCACTGAAAAACCGACAACACGCTTTTGCCGTACCGCCTCACTTGAAAGCGTTCAGCCCTGTGATCGCCTGCCCAAGAATCAGCGAATGCACGTCGTGTGTCCCCTCGTACGTGTAGACACTCTCCAGGTTGGCCATGTGCCGGAGCGCGCCATACTCGGCCAGGATGCCATTGCCGCCGAGCAGCCGCCGAGTTTCGCGTGCGATATCGGTGGCGATGCTGACGTTGTTGCGCTTGGCGAGTGACACCTGCGTGGGTGTGAAATTCCCCGCGTCTTTCATGCGACCCAGGTGCAGTGACACGAGCTGCCCCTTCACAATCTCGGTGAGCATGTCGGCCAGACGGACCTGCTGGATTTGGAAGCCGCCGATCGGCTTGTCGAACATCACGCGCGTCTTGGCGTACGACACCGCCTCTTCGAAACAGGCCAGCGCGGCTCCGAGCACGCCCCACGAGATGCCGTAGCGTGCCTGGGTGAGGCACATCAGCGGGCTCTTGAGTCCCTTGCTCTCAGGCAAGAGCGCGCTGGCGGGCACATGGACATCGGCCAGCGCCAGTTCCGACGTGTCCGACGCACGGAGTGACAGCTTGCCCTTCTGATCGCGCGCCGTGAAGCCGGGTGTTTTGGTATCGACGACGAAGCCGCGGATGCTCGTGTCTTCGGTGCTGTCGCCGGTCTTGGCCCAGATGATCGCGATATCGGCCATCGAGCCGTTGGTGATCCACATCTTGGCGCCGTTGATGATCCAACTGCCGTCAGCCTGCTCGCGCGCTCGCGTGATCATTCCGGACGGATTCGAACCGAAGTCCGGTTCGGTGAGTCCGAAACAGCCGATGAGTTCGGCCTTGGCGAGTTTGGGGAGGTACTCGCGCTTCTGCGCTTCCGAGCCGAAGGCGAAGATCGGATACATGACCAACGCGCCCTGCACCGATGCAAACGAGCGAATGCCGGAATCGCCGCGCTCGAGTTCCTGCATGATGAGGCCGTACGCCACACTCGACAGTCCGGCACAGCCGTATTCCTCGGGCAGGTTGGCACCGAGCACGCCGAGTTCTGCGAGTTCGGGGATCAACTCCTTGGGAAAGCGCCCCTGGACGTAACAGTCGCCGATGATCGGCAGGATCTTTTCGTCGACGAAGGCGCGCACCGTATCGCGAATGGCTCGCTCTTCTTCGGTCAGCGCCGCGTCAATGTTGAACAGGTCGGCCGCATGGGCCTTGAGGTCGATCGAGGGGAGCGACGACGGGATCGACGACAGCAGCGCGTTGGCCATGACAGCAGTCCGATTTCCGAAATGGTGATGACAGGATGGGCCTGTCGAAGATAGCGACGTGGAGCACAGACCGTCCATGTGGCGCCCTTGCCGGTCCGAGCCGGCGACGGCGAACTTTCCACGCCATTGTCAATCGAATCGCCCAGGCGCCGGCGATTGCCCGAGCCCCCACCGTCGACGAGGACTGTGATGCGCCGCTTTCTGTGGACTTTGTGTGGAACACTGTGTACGACCAGCTGGCTCGCCGCGTGTGGTGGGGGCGGCGACGGCACCACGCCGCCCACCGGCACGCCGGCCATCACCCTCTCCGCCAGTGCCAGCGCCGGAACGGTCGCCCGCGGCGGCAGCACGCCGGTGACATTGACGCTCGGGCGCATCGACGGCTACAGCGGATCGGTGTCACTCGCAGCCGAAGGTGCGCCGACCGGTGTGACTGTCCAGTTTTCGCCGAGTGCGCTGTCCGGAAGTACCTCTTCGGCGACCGCAACCATTTCGGTGACGAGTGCCGCTGCGGCGGGCACGACAACACTCACGTTGCGCGCCACGGGCACCGGCGTGACCGACAAGACCCTCACGTACGCGCTGACGGTGCCAACCCCGTCAATCACCCTTGCCGCTGGGACGACGGTCGCGACGTCGGCCCAGGGCACGAGTCTCGTCGTACCGCTCACCATTGCGCGCACCAACGGTGCGTCGGGAGCGGTGACACTCACCTCGAGTGGTGAACCCGCCAACGTGACGACATCGTTTGCGCCGAGTTCAATTCCTGACGGCGCGACAACCAGCACCATGACCATCACGGTCGGTGCGGGCGCTGCGGTTGGACCGTCTACCATCACGGTGCGCGCGGCGCTCGCCGGTGCCGCAGATCAAACGGTTGCCATCGCGCTGACGGTCACGGCGGCAGGCACGCCGGCGTACACCATCACCGCGTCACCAGCGGCGCTGTCACTGGGAGTTGGTCAGAGCGGTCAGAGCACCATGACGCTCGCGCGAAGCGGCGGATTTGCCGGAAACGTGACGCTCTCGCTCGAGGGCGCGCCAACGGGCGTCAGCGGCGTGTTCACGCCGAACCCCGCGACGGCCAATACGTCGACGCTTGCGATTTCCACGACCGGGGCCGCCTCGCCTGGGGTCTATCCCCTGACCGTTCGAGGAACCGCGAATGGACTGGCGGATCGCACGATTGTGCTCACGCTCACCGTTACGGCGACGCCTGGCTTCACGCTGACCGCCACGCCTGCGGTGATTGCACAAGGCGCCACCGGCACCAGCACCATCACGATCACTCGTTCCGGAGGGTTCACCGGCGACGTCGCGCTGGTGGCGCCGTCGCTGCCCGCCAATGTCACAGCGGCGTTCTCGCCGATCACGGTGTCGGGAACCACCAGCACCCTCACGCTGACCGTCGGCGCGGGCGCCGTGACGGGCAGCTACGTCTTCACGGTGACCGGTAGCAGCGCTGGCGTGCCGAATCAGGTCACCACGGTGCCGCTGACCATTACCACCGCGGGAGGTGGCGGTTCAATCAACTGGCGATTCTGCGACGCGACGCGGATGCCGCTGTGGTTTGCCTATCGCAACGGAACAAGTGGTGCCTGGGTGCGCGTCAACGCGACTGGCGGCGATACTTTTTCATTCTCGCTGACAGGCGGCTTGGGCGCCGTGGCGTATGTGCAGAATCTGACGGGCAGCGGCACACAGGGTGCGATCTTTCTCTTCTCGGCGGCAGAGCTGAGTGGGCTCGCCACCAACGAATGTGTGATCAACCCGGCCACCAAGGCGTTGAGCGGGTCGTTCGCCGGTCTGGGCGCCGGTCAGACGGGCTGGGCCTACGTCGCCGGTTCCACCGGCAGCGCGGCCTTTCCGCTCACCACATTCAACATGCCCGAGGTTGATCTGGGCGTGACGGATCTGCTGGCGTTCCGGTCCACCACCGATCTCACCGGCACGACAACTCCCGACCGCATGCTGATGCGCCGCAACGTCAACTATCCCGCGTCGAGTGCGATCCCGGTGATCGATTTCGCCGGCGGCGTCGCGCCGGCGACAGCGAACATCACCGTCGCCAACGCGGGAGCAGACTTCGCTCGCGTGTCGACGTCCTTCCAGACGGTCAACGGTTTCATCGGTGGATTCCCGTTTGGTCCGCCCTTGGCCGTCGGCGGGGTGATGCCGCAGTACGGCGTGCCGGCCGCGCTTACGCAGGCGGGCGATTTCCACGTCGTCTCGGCAAGCAGCTTCTCGGGCGATGCATCGTCATTCCGCACCGTCATTCAGTACAATCGCGACCTGACGTCACGCACGATCACGATGGGGGGCACACTCAATGTGCCCACGGTGACCGTCACGGGCAGCACGCCATATGCGCGCATTAAAGTGAAAAACGACTGGCAGGCCGAGTACAACGCGGCGGCGGCGGCGTCGATGTCGCAGAGCACTGGTACGCCGCGTTCGTGGACGATCTCGGGCTCGCGTGCCTACTTCACCGGATCGGGCGAATACGAGTTCGAACTGCAGGATTTCAGCGGCGTCGCCGGATTCCAGAATATCTGGGGACTGGCGGCTGGTGTGTCGACGCAGATCAGCACCAATGCGTCCAACAATATCGGCACGATCACCGAAGGCGCGGTCTCCAAGAACGCGGCGCGGTCGCAGACCATCACGCCGTAGTTCAGGGTGAGTCCGCAAATGTGGACGCCCCTGCCGACCAACACCGGTCGGCAGGGGCCGTCGCCGGCAGGATTTGCCAGAGTGTCCATCACTCTTTCGCAGGGACGATCAGCAATCATCCGCTTGCTCCGCCGCGTCGCGTTGCAGAACTTTCGGATGTCCCGGCGCAGGGCGCGAATCGACCTCGACCAAGGATTGTCATGTCACGAGAACGTCGCACGGCACTCGCGCACCGCGTGCTGGCGCGCGTCGTAAACAGCGCGGTGACATGTGTGGTGGCCTGTGCACTGATCGGTATGCTGGGGGCGTGCGATGGTGCCGTCGCGGATCCCGCATCGAACCCGGCGCCCGCCGTGGCGGTCACCGTCCGGGACGCGAACGCCACCATCGCGCGCGGCGATTCGCTGTTCACGACGGTGTCGATTGTACGCGCGAGCGGGAGTTCATCGCCCGTCGTCATGTCGGCGGAGAATGTACCCGCGGGCGTCACCGTCTCCTTTCTGCCCACGCTGCTGCCGGCAGGCGTGACCAGCGCGGTGGTCGGGATCGTCATCGACCAGAACGCCACGACGCCGACGGCCGCAATCGTCATTCGCGCAACAGCAACCGATCAGCCGTCGGGCAGCGCAACCGTCGGGATCACCGTGATCCCACCGTCCATTGTGCTCGCGACCGGCGCCAGCTCCGTCACGGCAATCAGGGGCGGGCCAGCCGTTTCAACCACCGTGTACGTGGCGCGCATCAGTTCGGCCTTCGGCGCGATTGCGTTTGTCGCCGATTCGTTGCCCGCCGGGGTGACCGCCACATTTGCGTCGCCCAGTATCGGCGACCGTGCCACGCAAGCGTCACTGACACTGACCGCGGGCGCAGGTGTTGCCGTCGGGAGCTATTCAGTTCGGGTGCGCGCGAGCATGGCCGGTGTGTCTGACGCCCTCATTCGTGTGCCACTCACGGTCCTGTCCCCCGGCGACCGTGGCTTCGATCTGTCCGCCGTCACCCCGACCGTGGTGCTGCATGCCGGGCAGAGCGCGACAGCGAGTGTCGGTGTTCAGCGTTTCGGAGACTTCACAGGACCCGTGTCATTGACGGTCGAGGGCGGACAGTTTGGCATCTCGAGCGGCGCGGCGCAGAACACGTCGGATGCTGTTCCGTCGTCGCTCACGGTCTCAGTCAATTCGCTCGTGGCCGCAGGTGAGTACACGGTGCAGGTGCGCGGTCGCGCTTCCGATCTTGCAGACCGCACCGTGCCGCTTCGCGTCCGTGTGGTTGCCGGCTTTTCGCTCAGTGCGACCACTGTCACCATTCCGCGTGGCAGTGTGGGAACGAGCAGTGTGAGCGTTGTCCGCACCAATGGATATGCCGCCCCCGTCACCCTGACCGTGGTGAAATTGCCGGCCTATCTCAGCGCCTCGTTCAACCCCGCCGTCACGACGGGCTTGGCGAGCAACCTGATCATCACGGCGGCGCAGAATGCTCCGGCTGGCGCCACACAGGTTGAGGTACAGGCAAGCGGTCCGAATGCCGAAGACCGCACGCTGGTGATTGGCATCGTGATCCCACCATGAACAACGCCCCGCAGAACGACTGTTCGGCGGGGCGTTGATTCACGATACGGCGACGGGGCGCCGTGATGGGGCGACGGCGTTACACCGCGTCGGACAGACTCGAAAAATTGAAATCCTTCACGCGAAGCGAAGGCATGACCTGCCCTGCTCCCGTGCGCTCCGCTTTCCCGATCTCCTCGATCTTGCTGAGCATGAACAGCGGACTTTCGTTCCAGCGGAAGTTCTTCACGGCCGCCGTGATCTTGCCCTTCTCAATAAGGAACGTGCCGTCGCGCGTCAGGCCGGTGAGCATGACGGTGCGCTGATCGAGAGAGCGGATGTAGAAGAAGTGCGTGACCAAAATGCCGCGTTCGCAGCCGGCGATGAGTTCCTCGGTGCTCTTGGTGCCACCGGCAAACTTCAGACCGCCGCCACCGCCACCGCCTCGTCCGCCACCACCACTGTTGGTGGGCTGTTTTCCCTGCTTGTTGGCCCAGAAGCGATCATACGAAAAGCTCTTGAGAATGCCGTTCTCGATGTACACCACCCGTTTGAGCGGCAGCCCGTCGCTGTCGAACGGTGAGCCGAGCAGATCGGGATCGTACGGGTCGGTGAACATTGTTACGCGTTCGTCGGCGATCTTTTCGCCAAGCTTGGTGCCACCGCCCGTCTTGCTGAATGTGCCGCGGCCTTCATCGTTGGCGCGTGCATTGAACGTGCCGATGAGTTGCGGCATGATGTCGGCGACAGCCTGCGGTTCGAGTACCACCGTCCACATGCCGGGTTCGACGGCTTTGGGGTTGCGACTTGCAACCGCTTTCTGCGCAGCGATACGGCCGATCGACGCCGCATCGATGAGCGACCAGTCGCGTGCGCCGTTGCTGGCCCACCCCGACCCCGTGCCATCAGGCGTACGGGCCGTTACGGACAGGTCAACATCGGTGCCGCGATGATACGCGAACAATCCTTTGCTGGTGGCGACCGCGCTGGCCCGTGCATTCGCTTGCAGGAACCCAGCGACAAACAGATTGCCTGCCGCCTTCCCTTCCGCTTCTGCCACACTGATCACACGCTGCGTCGCGGTGGCACGCGCCTCAGGCGTGAGTTCGGCGGTCTTTTCGAAATAGCCGTTGATCGGCGTGTACGTCTGCGGTCCGAGTTCGGGCATCGCTTCCGGATCTTCCGGGCTCAAACGCGCCAGGCGCTCGGCCAGTTCGACGGTGCGCTTGAGCGAATCGTCTTCCAGCACGTTGGTGGAAGTGGATGCGCGACGTTTTCCGATGCTGGACGTAACCGTGACCACCGTGTCGGTCGTACCGCCGCTGGTCGTGATTTCGTTGCCGGCAAAGCGGGTATTGCCGGCCCAGCCGGTGGTGATGGTCACGCGCGTTTCGTCGGCCTTGGCAAACGAGAGCACGCGATCAGCGAGCGCCTTGGCCTGCTCGCGTGACAGGAACTCGGCGTCAGCCATTTCAGCGGGTGTGAACAGCGACTTGAGCGTCATTCGCCTCTCCCGGTATTGACGATGTTGACGTTCTTGAAGCGCGCCGGCACGCAGCCGTGGCTGACGGAGTTGGACTGACTGGGCTGGCCCTTGCCATCCCCAAACGAACCGCCGAGCCAGTACGACTTCTGTCCGCCGATCATGTCCATCGCGTTCCAGAAGACCGGCGTGTTGGCTTGATATGCCACGTCCTTCAGCATGCCCACAATTTTGCCGCCCTTCACTTCGTAGAACACCTGGCCGGAGAACTGGAAGTTGTAGCGCTGATGATCGATCGACCACGAGCCGCGGTTCTTGATCACGATGCCACGATCGGTCGCCGCCACGATGTCATCGAGGCCGATGTCCCGCGAACCCGGCAACAGCGAGATGTTGGGCATGCGCTGGAACTGCACGCTGTCCCACGAGTCAGCAAACGAGCAGCCGTGCGACTTTTTCACGCCGGTAAGTGGCGCGATCCACGCGGCCTGTTCGCGCGTCGTCTGGTAGTCCTTGAACATGCCCTTCTCGATGATCAGCCACTTGTCGGCGGCCACGCCTTCGTCATCCCATGCCACCAGCGCGAGTGAATCCGGCTGCGTGCGATCGGCCTGAATGTTCATCAGCTCGGTGCCGTACTTGAGTTTGCCGATCTGCTTTTCCGGCGGCGCCACAAAACTGGTGCCAGCGTAGTTGGCTTCGTAGCCCATGGCGCGATCAAGTTCGGTGGGATGACCGATCGATTCGTGAATGGTGAGCCACAGATTGGTGGGATCGAGGATGAGATCGTAACGACCCGGCTCGACCGTACGCGCGCCCGTCTTTTCCACGGCAAGATTCGCCCACTTGGCCGCGTTGCCAGGCATATCGATGGACTGGAAGTACTCCCATCCCGACGCGCGCGGCGCGAGTTCTTCGCTGTACGACTGAAATCCACCTTTACCGGTGGCGGTGGCCTGAAACGACGGACCGACGCGAATGAACGTCTGCGTGGTTTCGGTGCCTTCGGAATTCACGTACGTCTTGATTTCGCGCAGCAGCTGCATGCCCGAGGTGACAAAACGCACGCCGGGTACCTTGAGTGCGGCCTCGTTGGCAGCAAAGAGCAACGCCACCTTTTCTTCGATCGGCACATCCACCGGATCACGTTTGACGGGCGTCATCCACGTGCCTTTCACCGGTGGCGTTGGCGCCAGTTCAACCGGCCGCTTCTGTGCGGCCTTGGCGGCTTTGGCAATACGCGCCGCCTCACGCGCCGCTTTGACCACGCCCTCTTTGGTCATCGCGCTGGTGGCGGCAAAGCCCCACGAGCCGTTGACCAGTGCGCGTACACCGAGTCCGTACGATTCGGTGTCGGAGACGCCGGTAATCTGACGTTCGCGCGTATTCACCGACTGTCGCCGGTAGCGACCGATGCGGACGTCGACATACGACGCACCGGCATCCTTGGCCGCGCCGAGTGCTTCGGCAGCCAGTTCGATGACGTACGGCTCAGCCGTTGGCGCGGTGATGAGTGGCGTGGGCGATGTCAGCAGGCTCTGGGACTCGGCGGCCGACAACACTCGCGGGGTGGCGAGTACCGCAGCAGCAGCGGCACCCGTCTTGAGAAAATCTCGGCGGGACGGGGACATGACGTTCCTCGGTGGGTGACTCAGCAGGCAACCGGGAGAGCTTGCGGGTGCGGCTGGTGAACGTCAATACGCGGAGCGCTGGTGTTGCGCTGGCGCGGGGGGGCTGACAGCAACGACGCTATCGGCTACGCGCGATCGGTGATCGGCTGAACGCTTTGGGGCGGCTAGGCGCCGGCGGGGCGCTGCTTTCGGCGTTCGAGTGGGACGACATCGCGGCGCGCGGCGGGGGTGATTCCGACTTCGCGCGCTTTCTTGCGAAATCCGCTGCCGTGGTCGACGGGCACACCAGTCTCGTGCTGCCACTGGTGCACCATTTCGTGCAGCAGCGTATGCATGGCCTCACGCCAGCCGTGTCGCACCACGTGTTTGCGCGACATGACGATTTCGGAGGCGACGTGTTTGGAGCCCGGATCGTAGTGTCCGAGCCGTGTGGCCATACGCCCCGACAACCGGATGGGGATGGCCGTCAATGCGTCACCAAAATGCTGCGCGTTGAGCTGGCGATGGGCTTCAGTCAATTGCGCGATGAGCGCGAGATCACCGGGACGCGCCGGTTCGGCGCGCCGTGGCGCGGGGGCCCGATCGATTTCAAACTGCAGAATCGCGTCGCGGGCCGCCGTGCGAGCGGCTTTGGTGCGGGCCGTGGCGAACGTGACAATGGCGCGCAGCACCGGCTCTGGGGCGTCGGCATATCCCTCGTTCACCCGCAAGGTGCGGCCGATGAGCGACACCATGACCGTGCGTGTGCGCATCAGCACCAGCGACTCGACACCACGGAGTCCCATGTCCTGCAGCCGTGAAAAGAGCACGGCCGTGCGGGCTCGGGTGGCCGCTCGGCCTCGCGCGGGGCGATCACGTGCGGGTTCGGCGACGTGCTCGAGGTGCGCCGACGGCACGATGGCCAGCGTGGGCGCTGACGGCGTCGGCGCAGTCGATGTGGCGCCCTTGTGCACTGTCGGAGACGACGGTTCCGCGACACGCAGGGTGTCGCCAAAGTCGAATCCGAGTTGAGAAAGGGCCGCGTCGCGCATCGCGAGAAGAATGCGCCGAAGCACGCTCACACTCAAGGCCACGCGCCGTTTCGCGTAAGCGCCAGTGCGTCCATGCCGATGGCCACCGCACAGTGGACCAGCACGCCGCCTCCGATGCTCCGCGTCTTGAGTGCGAAGTATCCCAGCACGTAGCCCGCCACAATCGAACCAAAGGCTTCGGGCAGCGGCTTGTGCACGTGAATGAGGCAATACGGCAACACACTTACACCGATAGCCGCCGTGCCGAGTTTCGATTCGAGTGAAAACAGCAGCACGCCGCGAAACAGGAATTCGGTACTGAACAAGATGCTGGCATAGGCCAGCCAATAGGCAGCCAGCAGGCCGACCGTCCACTGCCCGCTGCCCAGATGCAGCAGTGGGTACGTATTCAGAAAATCCGGCCGACGGCTGGCAAGCGCGAGTGCCGGGACCATAAGCAACAACAGCAGGCCATAGAGCCCGAGCCCCCGCACCGTCGCCGGCGGCGCGATCGAGAACGGCAACGGCCCGTCGCGCCGCATGAGCAGTGTGGGTACAACGACCCAGATGACCAACAGACCGACCGCCCACCACGCGATGGCGTTGATGGTCCCAGGCCAGTCGGGGAACCACACGCGGGTGCGCAACGGAATCAGCAGAAATTCCGCAGCAATGACGGCACACGCGCTCCACCCCAAAATCAGGTGGAGCGTCTGCTCACTGCGCCGCGCGTGCGCTGGTGGTGCGGTCACCCGGTGGTTCGCGTCGCGCCGGCGTGTTCGCGCACAACAGAAACCATGGCGCGCAGCGCGTCGAGCTGATCACCGATGATGTTGTGCCCGATGCCAGGATAGATGCGGAGGTCGACCGCCGCACCGCGCTGCCCGAGAAGGGCGGCCGACGCGCGGACGCGTGCTTCGGGGATATGCGAGTCGGCATCCCCGCAGCCGAGAAACACCGGGGTGCCGGCAAAATCGCCCACGTACTGCCGGTCTCCGTCGCGCGCGTCGTGCTCATCCCCGATCAGCGCGCCGGCGAGTGCGGCCACGCCGCCCAACCGCTGCGCGTGGCGCGCCGCGTACTCGAGGCTGAGGCAGGCGCCCTGTGAGAAACCAACCAGCACGATGCGCTTGGCGGGGACGCCACCGGCGATGATGTCGCGGAGCGTGCGATCGATCGATGCCAGCGCCGACGTGAGAAACGGTTCGTTCGAATCCATGGGATCGAGAAACCGGTTGGGATACCATGAGCCGTCGGCGGCGCGCGGCGCGAAGAGCGCGGCATCTGTGGCGCCCGCCGCTCGCGCGATTGGAAGCATGCCGTCCGCGCTACCGCCACGCCCATGCACCAGCACGAGCGCGTACGGCGCCACACTGAGCGGAACGCCGCTGACGAGCGGCTTTTCATGGGCATGCATGTCGTGCGTCATCGACGAGTGAAGGGACGGTGCAGGAAATGGTGTGAGGCTCATACCGGCACCGTCCGGTTTGCGTGATCGATGGGCACCAGTTTCTTGGTGATATCCTCACGGTACGACTCCAGCCACCAGGGCAACTGCAGTGCGGTGCCCGCCGTTTCCACCGGTTCGTCCACCAGAAAGCCGGGGCCCATCGTGGCGATCTCCACGATATGGCCGTCAGGATCACGGGAGTAGATGCTCTTGAAGTACACGCGGTCCATCACGTCGGAGACCGGCAGGTTGGCCTCGAGCAGCTTTTCACGAAACGCAAGCTGCGTGAGTTCATCCGATACCGCCAGCGCGTAGTGATGTCCCTGCCCCGTGCCCATATGTGCACGACGCTCCGTGGCGGGGTCCTTTTCGAGATAGGTCACCAACGATCCCGGACGTGCATCGGGCGATCCCCACGACCAGTGCCGCGTACCCGGATCATCGAAATTCTCCGTCTTCTTCACCAGCGTCAGACCAAGCACGCCACGGAGAAAGTCATCGGTGCGTTCGACGTTCGCGGTCATTGCCGTGAGATGGTGCATGCCGCGCGTGAGTTGCATCGCCTCGTCGATGTCGGTGACCGGCTCCGGCCACGTGAGGGCGGCGATCGCGGCTTCATCGCGCACGCCGCGCACCAGTTCGCGCGGTGGCGTGCGCTGGACGATCTCGCCCAGTTCGTCCATGAGCATGCCCGGGCCATCGGTTGCGATCTCGAGGATCACGCCATCGGGGTCACGGAAGTAGATCGAGGTGAAGTAGTGCCGGTCATACGGTCCTTTGACGGCAATCTGTCGGTCCTGCAGCCGGCGCTTCCACCGCAGCAATGCGTTACGGTCGGCCACGCGCAGCGCCACGTGATGCGTGCCGCCGATGCCAGTTCGACCGCGAGGCGCCGTCGGCCACTCGAAGAACGTGATGACGGTGCCCGCGCTCCCCGTTTCATCGGCGAAATACAGGTGGTAGCTGCCGGGATCGTCAAAGTTGACGGTGGTTTTGATGAGCCGAAGCCCCAACACCCGGGTGTAGAAATCGGCCGTGCGCTGCGCATTGGACGCAACGAGTGTGACATGGTGCAGGCCGAGAAGTGAATTCGTGGTCATGGAGACCTCCTGCCCGACTGGCGGGCGTCATATATCTCAGTACTAAGATACCGAGTCCATTTCGCACGTCAAGGGTAGCTGTGAAAACTTTGCGGGGCTATCGCCGTTATTGTTGGCAGAATGTCCAGACTGCCTCATGCGCCGCTCCCGCCCGGACTCGACGAAGATTTCGAGGTGGTTCGCCCGCTTGGCGCTGGCGGCATGGGCGCGGTGTGGCTGGTGCGCGACCG
>Ga0075163_10000646_pt1 | contig 45353 bp, 52 predicted proteins | sample JI1023141ADNA_FD_71478 | JGI IMG/M metagenome (GOLD analysis project Ga0075163, IMG submission 71478) | Wastewater effluent complex algal communities from Wisconsin, to seasonally profile nutrient transformation and Carbon sequestration -... | ecosystem: Engineered > WWTP > Effluent > Algae...
CACATAGGCTACTTTGAAACCAACGAGTTAGTGGCAATACTATCATACCGATATTTCAAGACGATAGTAAGAGTTCACAACGTTTTTTAAGTCATCCAGATAAGGGTTAAAATCCCAACCATCGCCAATGCTTCAACGTTATAAGCAAGTGCTACGTACAGCTTCCATAAAAGAGTTAAGTCGTCCATCTTCTTTTTCTTTTCTTTTTTTCTCCCACCCTTCTTGAAATAATCTGTAAATATCATTTTTGCTTAAACTTGGTGCTGATTGGTGTTTTTTATATTTAAGCCAATCAAAAGACAGTATAGTGTTTCTAACATAATCCACCAATTCTTTATCTTCAACAACAATTTTATATGTTTGAGTATGCGTGTCTTGTTTTTTTTCTTTACCAGCACTTGCACCACGCCTAAAAATACAAATGTCTGCATTAATATCATTATACCCATCTTGGTCATCCCTGAAAACAGATATACCATTTACTTTAAATTTAGGTTTTGAGTTTAACCCATTTTTAGGTCTAATATAAATATTAAAACAACAATGCACTTTCATTCCACTATATTCCAAAACTCCCAAATCAACGCTTTTAATCAAGTCAAACTCATAAAGGCTATCGGAGTTATTTAATTGGCTTACAGGTAATATAAAAGCTATTGCATCGCATATCTCCGTAGCTTTTTTATAGAAACTTCGTGCAAGATTATTTCTATCTCCAAAAGGTGGATTCCCAAAAATCAATCTACCTTCTTTGTATGGTAATTTTAGTTTTAAAAAATCTGCCTCGATTATATTTTCTGCCGTAGGTTTTATATCATAGGCAATACAACGTTCAATTAAATTGCTGAAATTTCCACTTCCAGCACTCGGTTCTAAATATTCTGTTACAAAAAATCTACTTGTAACTACATTCAACATTAAATCAACGCATCTCTTTGCTGTTTCTGTTGGTGTATAAAATTTATCTAATTCAATATTTCTACTCATACTATTCTGTTTTTTTATTTTCCCACCGCACAAAAAAGAAAAGAAAAAGGTTTCGTTCTTCGATTCAAGTTCTATGCTAATAAACCGCACCAGCTTATAACAGCGTGTATAAAAAATGGCGGGTTCAGTGGTATATTCAACATTCGTTTTTCAAATTAAGTGTAGTGCTGTAATGAAAGTTTTGGGGTTCTAATCCGCCACTTCTTATACACGCAAAACGTTAGGTGCAATGCTATGACGGCATAAAAAGCACCATAAGGTATAAAATGGCAATAACCAATAATATTATAAAAATTGGTTTTGGTGATGGCATTTTTGGGTTATTACTAAAGTTCATTTTATCAAGTTTTGTGAGAAGCACTGCACCTAACAAGGTATTGCCAAAAGCAGGGGATTCTCGGTTAATTAATCTTTTGTAATTCTATTGGGCATTTGTGCAAGGTTGAAACTTTTGTCTTTCAAATCCCTGCCTTCGGCAATACCCAAACCGTTAAGTGCAAGCCTCCTGCCGGAGCTTCACATGCCACCGCTCACCGGGGCAAGCCACCGCGCATCCAGTCCATACGCGCACAAGCACTTGCAATGGCCGCACAAAATACCGCGCACATCCAAAGCCATTCCAAGAGCTTGCCTTTACAGCCGCACATTCCAAATCACGTTCCCGCGTTTTTTCAAAGTTGGTTTACGCATATCCTTAATAATCATTGGCCAAGGCTCAACAATTGAGGTAGCCGAAAATTTATCTCGGTATGCTATGGCGTGTGGCTCGTTGTCAAATATTGCAAACGGCATTTGGGTTTCATCGTATGTAACTGCATACCAATTTGCGGCAATAACGCCAATCTTTTTTAAGGCTTTTAATTCACCTTCTGTTAATGGTTCTTTCATAAATCCTGCCCGAAGGTCTTTAGAAATTACTATTGGTTAAAATCCATTAGAACGCAGGTGAACTTATCCGTTAATCCCCGCGCTCAGTAGGTATATCAACCTTAAGGAATTAGTTATCTTTAATGCAAGTGGATATTTAAAGTTTTTCATACTATATCTTGTTTTGGTTTTTAAATCTTATAATTCATTATTCATTGCAGCCATCAGTAGAACAATGTTCTGACGTAATGGAGTAAATTCAAACCACTTACCTTCATCTGAATCTGACCCCCAGCAATATATACTCTTACTTTCTGATTGAAGTCGGAAAAAGTCTGACTCGGTCGGTTTCATTAAGTCAAATAGCTCACTGTAATTTCTCTTATCTGTATCGAATAGGTCACATAGACCTGATACTGTTTGACCATCAATTTCAGTCATTTTACCTTTCTTTGCCCATTTCTTATAGATATCTAGAAAACTCTTGTTGACAGGTAATGTTACGTTATTTGTCATTTTGTTTGTTATTTATGGTTTGTGTTTTATTTTAAATTCCTAATAAGTATTCCATTTGAGCAACATAATCATCAGTAGGCTCAATCACTAAGTTCGGTGTTGGTTTCTTCTTTGATACCTCTACACTCTCTTCTCTAATTGCTACCTTAGGATTGTGCATCTTAATAATCTTTCTCATCGATCTTAACTCGATCATCATCTTTGCCATGTCATATGGTCCTACTAATGCTGCCTTGTAGCCTTCATCACTACCAAAGGCTTTTAAGAATGCTGTCCGTTTCTTAACCCAATATGCCTCAGTTGGATTCGTGAAATAACTCTGTAACGATACATCATTGAATTGATCTATAACTTCATGATCGAAACCGTTAACTGTTAGATTGCAGATATTCAACATGCGCTCACCTATTGCCTCTAGTAATGATGTTTCTGTGAAGCAATAACCATCTCTGCGTACATTGAAGTTCCTTCCAACTTCCTTGCCGTAAGTAACCTCTGCGTGACACCAAGGTTCCCAATGATCATGTGGTGAACTATTCTCCCATCGACCATCTGATAACTGTCCTTGTAATTCGCAAGTGAATAATTCAACTTGCACTCTATTCTCGAAGCTTAATATGTTGTTTGTAGTTTTCATTTGTGTGTGTTTTTAAGTGTGTGTATTTATTAATCTACTAAATCAATTCCTATCAGAATCTCCGCATTCTCCATTAATTGCGGATACGTAATCTCACTATCCGCTGGAAGCATGTTGAACAATTCGTCTAACGTAATCTCTTCCTCTTCTCTTCCGCCTACTACGATCTTGTAGATCGGTCCGCATGCATGATGATTCTTTCCTGTTGGTGTAATTTTTAAGATTCTCATCGCGTTTAAATTTTAGCTATGTAAATGTAACCATCCTTTCCTTTGCAACGCCCTTCTTGACATGATACGAACGATACAATAAATCGATCGGTAGCCTCTCTTTCAGATTTACGACCATCTGCTCCTGTAAATCCGATTCCGTTGTACTCTTCAGTTGCGTTATCCTTCTGCTCATCTTTAGTCTGGCGAGCAAACAATGCTATCAGCGCCCGTCCTAATACTAATGACTTATCTTTCGTCTCTAAGAGGCTAATCAGCGATTCCTTCGTTACGATCTTGATTTTGGCGTTTTTTGCGTTTTTCATAATATGTGTGTGTTTTTGTTTACTTAAATATAGGTAATTTCTCCTACCCCACAACAAAATATTCTATTTATTTTCGCTCAGAATTCGCTGATTTAAGTGTTATTTAGATGTTTTAAGTAATAATTCAATATAATCTATTGTTTTAATCATTTTAATCTACTTCTAGTATTAATATTTACTAAAAGTTCATGGCGCGACCTAGTCCTCAGGTTGCGTTTAAAAAGCTACTGATTACTAGGTCGCTTCATGTTAATCCGATCAATTATAGAATCTACTTATCGAAGGTATTGATCCCTCCGTCTATCTTCCCGCTCATTCCTTGCTTTAGCGCCACGGTAGTTGTGTTGATAGAAGTCCTACAGTACAACAATACAATATTCATCGCTGCAGATCCAGCGTCGACCGACGAATAAGGTGATAATGATTTATAATTTCTCGTGATCCGTCTTTGGCAGGTTTTTGAGCTTATTGGCGAAATGCCGTTTCTCTCCAGGCGTGCCTCTTAGTTTTGGTAGCTCTTCGTTCTTGAAATGTATCTTTGAACGTAACTTTCGCTGAGCTTGTTTCTCTGATAGTAATTGCTTTTCTGTTTTAAACGTACCTTGAGATGACCCCTTTAGGATGGGTAATTGAGGTACGCGTTCCATTAGCGTTCCATCTTTACAGGTGATTTGTTTAAGAATCTCTTTTGGAAGATCTTTCTCATTTCCTACGAAACGCATCTCATGTATAACTTCGATGGTCTTCTTTCCATCACTATAGCAGTAGGTTGGCATTAAATATAATCCTTTAAAAAGTTAACGTTCTTTATCTTGCGTAATCTCTTGATAGCTCTAATCTTTATGTTAGCTATATCTTTCTCCTTCACACCTAAAACTTTTGAAATGTCGCTATGTCTTCTGTGCGGCTCTTCGTTAAGCCCTAAAGATAATACTAAAATGTCATACTCGTATTGCGAAAGGTGGAATAAAAATCTATCTAAGTCTTTTATTACAGATTCGAGATGATCAGTAACATCGATATCTAAGTCACCCTTAGTCATATCTTCTAGAGTTGTCTCATCATCACCTTCGCCGCTAACAGCTTCATGTATTGACTTTACCCTACCTCCATAGATTATGGCTTCTAGTAAATCCTCTCTACTATATTGACCTTCCAGTTTCGCTTCCAGTTCTTCCATCGTAGGATATCTACCTATCTCTTGTTCGAGATTAATGATTTCCTTTCTAATCTTCTGAACTAACATCTGTCTATTAGCTGGAAGTGAGATTAGTCGTTTGTTAGGATCCATCGTAGTGAAGATTCTAATTCTAATCCACCATACAGCATATGAGAAGAACTTAAGATCTTTTTCTAAATCGAATCGCTTAGCTGCATCTATTAATCCGAAGTTACCTTCCGATATCAGGTCGAGCAATGGTACACCTTGACCTTGATACCTTTTAGCTACTGATACTACGAATCGAAGATTAGCTTTGACTAGCTTATCGAGAGCGGAATTCATGTCTGCGGCATTGGTCTGTATCTTAAGAATCAACACCCGCTCCTCTTCTTTTGTAATAGATTCAAACTTACGAATCTCTTCAAAGTACCTATTAAGGTTCTCTCCGTCTTGTATGGTGATTAGCTTACTACCTTTCTGGATCTGCATGGCTGTAAATGTAGTGAGTGAATTTATTTATTCCTAGAAAGTGTCTTCTCCAGATCTATTTTTATTTTTTCAAGATCGGTTTTTTTAAGAGGTGAGTTATGTACCTTCATTTTTAATTTACCTCGTCCATGGTTAACGTGACCTATTATGTTATACTACTCTTGAAGAATGGAGAATAGAGGAGCTTCTCTAAACTGTTCAACCATATCTACATTAGGAAAGGATATTTCTATTATAGGCATACTTCTAGGTTCGCTAATTAAAGTAAGAATTGCTCTAATTGCTTGAATAGTTCCTATAACTATCGTGATTCCAAATATGATAATTAGATAGATGAGTGGCTGGTTCTGCATATAGATGTAAGTGAAGGTTTAGTTCTTTCATAATCCTTTTTCATTAGATTCTTTAACTCAAGAATATCTGTAGTATCACATCTAGTCCAGTTAGTCTCCATGAACATTTCTATAGTTCCATCAATTGTTTCATCTGAGACTGGATGTTTCCAGTACTCTCTAACATTAATCTCAAATCCTTTTCTAAAGGTATTGTAATAGATACTTACACTACGATGCTCTGTTTCAATCAATTCAATTGTATTTTCACCAGCACCATTCTCTCCATCATCTTGTATTATAATACCTAAGGAAGGTGTAAATGGAAATTCGAATTCTTTTTTGAAGGCTATTCTCCATCCTCCATAATTAAACGTTACCCAAATTTCTGTTTTCATGATTTAGAAGTTTAATGCACAATACTTACCTATCAGTACAGCATCAACTATTCCATCATGTGCTGTTCTCGATCTTTCAGTAGCAAAAAATGTTTCTTTTGGAAATAATCTATTAGCCGCTACTAAGCTAGTAGCTTTCGTATCTATTTTATACTTAAACTCACCTTTCTTATTCTTCTCATGAAAAGCTGGTTGACCTTTCTGCTTCTTCATTACAGGATTAACTACAGGCCGAATTCCTTCCCACATCTGCTTCTGCCATTTCTTAGCTTGAACTTTTGTATAAGGAATCTGTAGTGCTTGTAACGCTCCTACTATTAAACCATTATTAACGCCAAAAGTAAAGTTAGAAGATGCTGATGATCCGAATACGCTATGTAGATCTTCCATTAAAACATGAATGTCTTCTAATGGATAAGCGACAATCTGATCGATCATTTGTCTCATGTCAAGCTCGTCTGCAATCTTTGGTATGACTGAGTAATGAACTAATTGACCTTCTCTGAATATAGCAATAGCGCCGTTCGCTCCAATATCAATCCCAACTCTAATTTTTGTCATGCGAATTCATTAATTGCTTTTAAGATACCTACCCATAAATCTTTATTGTCGTATTCTAATTGAATCACTGCTCCTTCTAAAGAGATTTCAATGTAGTACATACTCGAAGTATCACCATCCGTCCATGATTGCATACCTCTATAGAACGCCCTTCGCATCTCGAAATGAAGAAGATTGTTTATATAGATCTTGAGTGACTTATGCTCCCGTAGAACTGTAATTGTATCTTTCATTAATGTGAGTAGTGTTTAATATACATCGCTTGCTGTCTTAATCCAAATTCTCTAGTAATTACATTAGGAGCTGACGCATCTTTCATGTAAAGCCTTAATCCGCGAACCATACTTTCAGCATCAAACAATCTAGTTCTACCTTGAATCATACCATTTACATCAGCAAAATCTAAAATACAAACTTCAAGTTCCTTTACCGTTTCACATTGATTAACTCTCTCCCACTTCTGTAGTTGTTTTTCTTGCGGTGTAGCTTCTTTTTTAAGTAACTCCTTAAGTCTAACAATCTCTGCAATAACATCATCACCTAATTCAATCTTAGACATCATAATTAAGTCTGCGATTTGAGATTCTAGTAGGCGTATTAGTTTGGCTTCATTACTATTCATAATACTTTACTTTTACCGTTTTGTTTTTCAATTAATATTGTATTAGCATATACTAAATCAGCTCCTGCATGAGTAACTAGGATGATTGTCTTTCCTAATTGATTAAATGCATTAGCTGCATTAGCAACTCCAATTGAATCTAGAGGGTTGATTAATTCATCATTACAATAGAAATCAAAACCTCCATACTTACTTGACTGATTAATTAGTTGTTGAAAAGATAAGTCGACCGCTAGATTTAATCTAACCTTCTCACCCTCACTAAATTGAGTAAATGGTTGAGGGTTAGTCCAGTTACGATAGATTACAGGTTCTAGTGATTGTCTTAACTCTCCAGATCTTAGCTTCTTGAATCCTTCAATAAATAGATTAAGGTCACTTCCATTGGCAGTCAAGTGATTATTTACTAATGAGCATATACTTTCGATAGGTTTATTACCTAAGAAGAACTTGAAGTCTTCAAAGTTCGTTACCCATTTGTTATGATAATCTAATTGCTCAGTAGATTTTTGAAGTTGTTGTTCGAATACCTTTAACTCACCTAACTTCTCATCTATTCTCTGCTGAGCTTCTAACTTCTCGTCAACAATAGTTCTACCAGCTACCAAGTCTCTTTCAAGTGATAACTTTTCATACTCAGCTACTAAGCGCTCTTGACTCTTCTGTATAGATTTGATAGTATTGGTACATAGATCGATTTCACGCTCTACAGATCTATTCGCTGTCTTTAGAGCTGATATTTCTTCAAGAAGTTCACGAATATCCTGCTTAGCTTTCTTAACATTATCCCTCTCTACTTTAAGCTCCTCTAATGCTTCACGGCTAACAGCTAGATCTTCTTCAGTATAATGTGCTTCGCTATGTAAGTTGAACTCATGATTACACTTAGGGCAAGTAATTAATCCTGCTAAGAAGTTCTGAATAGTACCTATCTCTTTCTGTAGCTCACTCATTAACTCTACAATCTCTTTGTCATCTAACTCTTTTAGTTGAGCATTAAGATCAATCTCATCCTGAGGATTAATTGTAGCGAAAGAGTTACCAAATTCTTTCTGAAGTTCTTCTTGCTTAGCTATCTCTTCATCTTTATGTCCGAGAGTAATTTCAATAGCACTAAGTTGCTGCTCTAAAGTATCCAGCTGCTTCTGTTTGTTTTGTTCGAACGCTTCAACGTTAAGTGAATCCTCTAATGCTTTAATGTATCCTTGTTGAGATGCTATTAGGGTGTTGTAATCTGTAATACCTTGCTTATCAGTCTTTATCTCAACCTCTAGTGCTTGAATTACCTTATCAACAATACCAGCCTTACTGAATCTTGAAATTACATCAAGCTTATTGTTTGTATTGATACTTAGAAAAGGTTGATATGCAGACTTAGAGATTATGAAATAGTTCAGAAGATCTCTCTCTGTAATGTCAAGGATCGATTCTAGAATGTATTTATTTCCTAGCTTAACATCAACACCATTCTCTACACCTTTCTTTGTTGGAATCGTATCTGGAGTTTTACCATTAACTAATAAGGTAAGCTCCTGACCTCTTGTATTGTTATAGAGCCTGCGAGTAATCTTACAAGTTAGATTATGTTCCTTATTAACAAGAGAGCATTCAACTAAATAAGAAGAAGCGTCAGTATTCCAATTACAACAATCCTTTACATGCCTTCCTGTTAAAGAGTAACCTAATAAGGCGATAGCTATGACGTCAACGAAAGAAGTCTTACCTCCTCCATTAGATTGCTGACCTTCGTTATCCTTATTCTCAGCCCTTACTACATAACATTTCTCAAGGAAATCGTAGTTGACCTCATCGAAGGACATGAAGTCTTTTGCGTGTATGTTTTTTAACTTCCACATTACTTCTTCACAGATAGTTCATCTTTAATCTTTGCTTCTAATTCATCCATCAGCTCAGGATTGTCTTTAAGTAAGGTTACGACTGTATCTCTACCTTGACCTAACTTATTATCGCCGTAGCTAAACCAAGATCCAGCTTTCTTGATAATACCTAACTCTGAACCTATATCAACGATTTCTCCTGCTTTCGATATTCCTTCTCCGTATATAATATCGAACTCTACTGTCTTAAACGGTGGAGCCATCTTATTCTTAGCAACCTTTACCTTTACTCGATTACCTGTCAGATCTTCACCGTTACCACCTTCCTTCGTTGTTCCTATCTTTCTAATATCTAATCGTACAGATGCATAGAATTTTAAAGCATTACCGCCAGTCGTTGTCTCTGGATTACCAAATACTATGCCTATCTTAGATCGTAGCTGGTTGATGAAAATACAGGCACAACCTGTCTTATTAATAGCTCCCGTTAACTTCCTTAACGCTTGAGACATTAATCTAGCTTGCAAACCCATCTTACTATCTCCCATCTCACCATCAATCTCTGCTTTCGGTACTAGTGCTGCCACACTATCGATAACGATAATATCAATCTCACCTGAACGTATAAGATGCTCTGCAATCTCTAACGCTTGTTCTCCATTATCAGGTTGAGATATGAATAAGTTTTCTGTATCGATACCTAACTTCTCAGCATACGTTTTATCAAATGCATGTTCGGCATCAATGAATGCAGCTATACCTCCTGTCTTTTGAACTTCAGCAATACAATGCATCGTTAGCGTTGTCTTACCTGATGATTCAGGTCCGTAGATCTCTATAACTCTACCTCTAGGAATACCTCCTATACCTAACGCTAAATCTAATCCTAAGGAGCCTGTTGATATTACAGGAACATCTGTTATCGATTCATCACTTAGTTTCATTACAGCACCTTTGCCATATGACTTCTCTAGCTTATCGATAGTAAGTTGTAATGTCTTTATTCTCTCCTTGTTGTCTTTCTTTATCATATATTCTTCCTTAGTAGTTTCTCGCCGAATGCTGAATCTTCAATTTTACGATCTACACTCCAATCCCTGTATAGTTCAACAATATCTCCTGAAGTAAATGTTACCTGAGAAGTTTGAAGGCTATTATTAATTGTAACCTCCTTATGTACTTCTACCTTAACTCCTATTTGAGTAAGTTGTGTTACTAGCGGTTTTAGTTGTTCATTAATCTCACCTTGAATTCTAAACCTTAACTTCGCTTCATTCCCTTTCTCTTTAGCTTTATTGATCGTATCTAATGATAGATCTGAAGCCATCATATCTATAGTGATGTATGGATTGAATTCGAAATTAAAGAATTCATAAGAACCATCATCATAAACCACTACAGCACCCTTCTCTGCATCTTCTCCAAAGTTTCTAGGATCGGTTGATCCCATATAAACAATTCTACCATTATCGAATACTTGCCTATTATGATAGTGACCTACAAATACTTTATTGAAGACTTTAAAATAGTGAATAGGTAATTCACCTTTAGCTTGTATACCAGAATTATTTGTTACGCCATCTATTGAACAATGTGTAAGTAGTAGATTTATGATATCATCTCTAAATTGAACTGTATCGATTACTTTGGTTAATCGATCTGGATAAGAGAGGTGTTCATCGAAATAAGGTAGGAAGTAGAAATTTACACTACCTACATTAAAAACGTTCTGCTCATTTACAACAGAGAAAGCTGGATGTCCATTAAATGCATCAAGATAAGAAGACTCACCTACGTAAGAAGTTTTATCATGATTACCTGGTATAGCTATGATCTTTATACCTTGTGCTTCAGCTGAGTCAATTATCTCCTTGAACGTAGTTAGTACCACTTGAGGTTGACCTTTGCGTAGAGTAAAGATATCTCCTAAATGTAGGAGAGTATCTAGGCTTAACTGTTTACATAATTCAAAAGCCTGAGCGAAAACACTAAGATTTTGTTCTGTTGTGTTCTCGCTCAGGTGTGTATCAGTAATTAGTACAGCTATTGGATTTCTATTTCTTTCCAAGGCGGTTTCTTATTTCTGCCATCTTTTGCGCTGCCGATACGGCTGCTGAACTTGGTGCTGGAGCTGCCACCTCTACTTCTTTCTTAGGTGCAGGAGTTGCCGCTACTGGAGTTGCTATCTTCTTAGGTGCTGCTACTGGTTTCGCTAACTTAACAGGCTCTTTTATTTCCTCTTCATGCTCGCCAGCCATTTCTTCTTCACCCTCCTCTTCAACCTCATCACTAACTGTGTCAGTTTCTGTAGCACCTTCTGGTACTAAATCAAGTAACTGATCCATTGCGGTTTGGAATTCATCATATTGAAAGACTCCTATGTTAGCTCTGAATAAGGTACCTTCCTTATCCTTAAGTTCCTTAGAAGCTAACTCCTGTTCGAAGTTCATCAAACCTTCAATCTGAGATTCAAGATCACTACGCTTGAAAGATTTAACGTAGGTCTTATATAGAGGTTCAAGTTTCGAGAACGCTTCAAGCTGTTCGTCTGTCAATGGCGTTGGAATAAATTCCATGTTCATACCATTTCTCCTCTTCTCTAAAGAAACTTTGTATTCTGTTTTCAAACCTTCACCGGTCTTATTGATGATTACAGCAATACCTTGATCTGGATCAGTAAATGGATCTGGTGATACCGGATCATTACCTACAAATTCAATAGCAAGATCTTGTAGTTGTGTCTTAATCGACTTCTTCAATTCTAAAATACCTACAGGACTCCAAGCACCTCCTTCAAACTTAGATGCATACACTACCCAGGAATCTCCAGGTTTAACACCATTCATTCCTGTCAAGTGGGCCCAAATTCTATCTCGGTGTTTCTGGTCATCGGTGTAAGCTGGAATAGCTTTGTTCTTAGCTACCTTCAAGTATTCTTCTACAAGATCTATTGGTAGATCTCCGTGAACTTTACTATTAAAGATTGGAGTTCTCTTGAATTCCTTCTTACCTTCGATAGGCTTGTTGTTATCATCATAAGCCTGTCTCTCTACACTTAGGAAAGTTACGCACTTAGCTTCGCTATATGTTTTACCTCCACCTTCCGGATGACACGGAAAGAAACGAAATTTGTTATCACCAGGCTTTACTGTTAGATAACCAACTCTATCTCCTCCACCAGAAGGTCTTTTTGTTTCGTGTTCACTGTCTTGTTTTTTTAGTTCAGCCATTGGTGTTGGCTTAAACTTACTGCGATCAAATCCCGGCATGATTTTTAAAATTTACGTTGTGAATTTATTTTAACTCTTAAATGTAATTACTTTTTCAGTGCTTATCAACGAAATCATTTCTAAAGCTGCGAATTATTACTCCATTAATTTCACCTTCTAAGATGTCCTTTTCGAACTCTTCGGGTTTAACTTTAGTTGAAACGATATCTAACTTCTTACTCTTATCTTTCGCTGCCCAATATAATCCGTCAACAATGTCGACTTGGCGTTGAACTTCGAAGACCTCGAACTTCTTTATCTTATACTGCGGATCTCTCTTGATAGCCATATCAATAGCTGTCTCGGTAGCTTTCTCTCCGTCGCCTATTAATTTCTTCTTGTACTCCTCATACTTCTGAGCTTCGAATACTTGAAAATCGAATTGAACCTCTCTTAGCAGATTCTCAATCTCCGCCTTAATGTTTGAAATTCGGTTAAAGTATACAGGCCAAGTTACCATATCAACTAGTAAGTTGAATGTATCGACTTGCAATAGATCTTCAACATCAATATCTGAAGAACCAAAGTCTTTGATTTCAAAGACTAAAGTTTTATTCTTCAGATGGATTTTTGTTTTTTCGACCACTTATGCGTTGGTTTGCGGCTCTTGCTCTTCTACTGCTTCTACAACTTTCGTAGCTTTCGTAGCTTTGGCGGCCTTCACCACTTTCTCTTTCTTAACCCTTCCTTGTGGGTACCCGTTCTTCTCTAAAAGATACTTAGCATAAGCTTTTGACACCAATGCTTGCTCTGATAGTTCTTTGAATGTGCGTACTCCCGATTCGATTAAAGAAAGTACACGTGTTGCTTTTTCGCCTTTCATACTGTTGTTTTGTTTAATTGGTTTAATTGTTTTTACTTTTTCTTTTTTAACTACTTTTTCTTCTTCTACTGCCACCTCAACCTCTTCCTCAACTTCCTCTTCTGTTTTCGGTAGTCGGTTGTTATATTTTTTTCGCTCAGCAATTTCTTCCTTCATGTCTCCTATAAAAGTGAGAGCCTGCTGCCTTGATCTTCCTTTATAAAGCTTATCAGCTAATTCCTGACCGCGCTTTGAAGTTCTTATGATATGCCAAGCTGCTCCAGCTGCTCCGCTGGTGTAATCCAATCCTACATACAATTCAACGAATTGTGACTTCATCATTCTTACTGCATCTTGAATGATCTGCGCATCTTGATAATTAAGTGCTGGTGGTGGTGCTTGTCTACTGCTGCTCATGACTTTCTTGGTTTAGTTGTGTGATTAATTTATTACGATGATAAACTCCTATGATCTTCTGACCGATAAGTTCCACGCCGTGAGTGTTTGTTATATATCCTCCTGCCAAAACCTTAACAAGGAAAACTTTCTTAAAAGTCTTCATTGATGTCGCTAATGCTCCCGCTTCTGCAGAAGTTAGATCTGAAAAATCCGTCTCGTATCTAAATCTGTCAGTTCTTAAAGTATGCTCTATGCAAACCGAACCCCTACCTTTTCTTTGAAATTCTTTCATGTGTGTGTTTTTAATTCCTTCCTAAAATAAGTAATAATTTAGGTACAAAACAACTTATATGTAGTTTAATTCTATGTTTGGATTCCACAACAACCACTCATCAAAAGTACGCTTTACTCGATTAACTATATTCTTTTTACAATCAATCGTAACAAAGACGCCTGTCCAGCAAACAACTCTAAGCCATCCTAACTCAACGAGTACTTCATAAACATAAGATACTTTATATTGCTCGCATAAATTCCTTACTGCAGTAAGTTGTTCGATAGGATCCTTCTTATTAACCATTTTATTCAACACTTCGTAGGCAAATTCATTATGCTGAGCAAATCCTAACGCGTAGAAGTTTCCTTTCAGATCAATCCATCCGTTTAATGCCCCTTTTAATTCGCTACCTTCTAATGGCTGTTTCATATCCTTAAAATAAGTACCTATTAAGGTACGAAACAACAAAAGGTTCAGTTTTTTTTAATTGATGTAAGAACGCATCGTTTTAACGTTATTCGCAATAATTTCGACTTCATGTGGCTTTAATTGCTTATTAAGATTGTCTGCAAGCTTCTCCGTAGGCTTCTTAATATCTAGTGAGATACCTTTATCTCCAAACTCAACACCATTCCAGCCATATACTATAGGTGCTGAAGTATCTATTGAATGAATGAATACCTTAGTTGTAGGCTTATAATATAGAAATTCGTTTGGATGTTTACATCCTAGAATATGAAGTGGTTTTGTAAGATGACCTCTTTCCCAAATTAGATCATCAATATATCTAACTCTTTCAAGGAGATTGGTGTTACCTCTAGGAATGATACACATCGATACTGCTATGATATCAATACTTTTCTCCTTCTCATAGATATCATATACCTCATGAAAATCCTTTAACCCTTGACCCTGTATACAGGCGATAAATTTAGGTTTTGATTTCTTACCATATGCCCTGATGTACTCGAAAGTTCTTTCAAGAGTCTCTTCTCTTCTAAAAGCGACATCAGGTAATACTATATGTGAAGGTTGATATAACTCTCCTAATTCGTAGAGTAGTTCGTTAGGTATTGATTCTCCTAATTCATATCCACTATTATCTAGAATACTAAACTTAGGCTTCTTATCTCTAAGAAGGTCGTAGTAGAAATTAGCGTACTCCGCATCATAGTATAAAGGATACTTAGCTTGTGATAAAAGATGTCCTAGTATATAAGGATAATCGTTTATAAAAGAATGATGCGGAAACAGTTGTTTCGGAATCTCGTGACTAATTTTTATACTCATAGTTGCATTGCTTTTCTAAAATCTTCGTCCTCCTTACCTCTATATTCGTTCTTACCGCTAACAAGTTGATTGTAAATCTCCGTATTAGGTTGTAGCCAAGGAACGTTCTTAAACTTAAAGCCTTTAACCTCTATATTGTTATTCAATAGTGCTACCGCCTTTCTTACACAAGGTTTGCACTTATTGCAAGGCTTAGTTGATTTAGAATCATAACAGCTAAACGAAGTTAGTAATCCTTCAATTGGATATCCTTCTTCAAGATACTTAGCTACAAGTTGTGTTTTAGTATACTCTTTATAGGGAGCTACCACTTCAAACTTCCTCTCTTCACACCAATGCTGTTCTTGATAGAGATAGTTAAGCATATCTTCAAGCTTACTCATGAAATCTAAACTCTTATCTAATGTCCTGTCTCCATATACAGCACCTATGTAAAGTTTCTCTCCATATAAAGCTGCCATTGAAAGTAGAAATAGGTTACGTAATGGAATGATAGCATCCTCTCTTTCAAATTCACCGAGATCAAGGTTCTCTTTAATAATAAGCTCTGATCCTTTCAGAAACCCTCTATCTTCTAAAAGACAAACAGTTCTATATTCAGCTTTCTCATATCTATTTCTATGAGGTAGATAAAGAAGAACGTTTACTTTCTCCAACTTTGATATAATGTAACTATCCAATCCTCCTGAAAAAAGAAGAACTGACTTGCCTGTGGGTTTATTTTTCATAGAAGGGTTAATATTTGATTCAATCTTTCATCAACTGTACCGCTAATTCTATGAACAATATTCCAGAGATCATATTCACGAACCAACTTCTTAATCTCTTCGTCATAAGCTGACTGAAGTTTAGCTCCATACCTAACTCCATCATCAACGAATGGAAATTCAATTGGTAGATAGAAGATATTCTTAATTCTACCTTTATTCATTCTAACATGTTCTTCAATTTCAGGAAGAAAAGGTAGATCTGGCGTTAATAATCTAGCAAAGATTATCGAATCAAATAGTGAGCGAGTTGTTAGTACGTTTTGATCGTAATAATTCTCCTGAGCCCACATCATTAATTCAAAATTCAATACCTGAACTTGTTCGTCAGATAGGCCAGTCTTCGCTGCTGCTCTCTTGATAGGTCGCGCGAAAGCATCTGTCACATACAACCCATCTTTTCTCTTCACTATTTCTCTGGCTAGAGTTGTTTTTCCTGTACCGTGAGCGGCTAGAAAGCAATTCATAAATAAAAGCGATTAGTAGTAATAATGCAATAAAGTTAATGAAGATCTTCCTTATCCACAAGAAAAGTTTCATTTAAGGTTCGAAATGAATTGATAGAATTCATCTCTAGCTTTAGTTTGATCATCCATAAAAGCTCCGCTCAACTTAGCAGTCTTCATTGTTGAATCGTGACTTATACCTCTATGTGAACAACAGAAATGCTTTGCGTATATAGCAACAGCTACTCCTACGTTTCCTTCAGTATGTCTAGCAATGTCTTCGTGAATCTGCATTGTTAAATGCTCTTGAGTTTGAGGTCTGCGAGACCAGAATTCAACTATGCGATTAAGTTTACTTAATCCGATAATCTTCGAACTTGGCGTAGGTATATATGCGACGTGAGCTACACCTATAATTGGAAGATGATGATGTGCGCAGAGACTCTTAACTGGAATATCTAGTTGAGCTACCATACCATCATATCCCTCTCCGTTATCAAACGAACTTATCTTCGGTCCTTCAGTAGCGTGTAGACTTTTTACTAGGTCGTTAACAAACGATTTAGCAACTCTACGTGGTGTATCAAAAGCTTGAGGATCTTCCCTCCATCCTGGTATAACCTGATCCATAAATATTGCGTATGCATCTGCGGCTTGATCAATCTTATCTCTTGTCATATCTTCTTATCGATTATCACCTGATCCTGAAATAACTCCTCTCTGCTTTCTTGATTGTAGTTTGTCAATATTCTGTTGAGCTACATTTGCTAATGATGTTCCTAACTCTCTTGCATTAGCTGCTGCATACCATACTACATCTCCTGTTTCTTTTTGTAGTAGTAAGGTATCTTCCTTAGTAATCTCGCAACTCTTATCGCGGATAATCTTCTTCATCTTTTCAGCAATCTCCCCTGCTTCACCTATTAATCCTAGTGTGACATACAATGAAGAAAGTAACTTATGTAGTCTCTGTTGATCTACTTCACTAGGTATGTTAAGTGATTCAACATACTTCTGAATGCTTGCGTGATAGATGCCCGTCTCAACGATGGTCTTTTCGTATGTTTCAAATGTCAATTGTTGCATAAATATATTTCTGGTAAATTTCGTTTCTTGTCATTATCATCTAATCCATACCCTACTAACCACTCCTCCTTCTCTACGAGAAAGCATTTCATAAATTTGTACTTACTTAAGTCAGGTTCCCAACCTTTACGTTGTAATAAGGTTGCGAAAGTTAGTGATTTATATTGATACCGTTGTAGATGATTATAGATTGCCTCAATCGATCTTCCTGTATCAACCAGATCTTCAATCACTAGAACATTCTTATCCTTTAGAGATACGTTACCAAACGGACCTTGTACATCGCAAGCTACCTGCTCTCCATTTGAAACGTAAGATTTGCATTTAATAAAATCAATCTCAAAATCAGTTCGCTCCATGTTTCTAATCACATCACTAAAAAACAATACAGCTCCTGATAATGTACATAATATTACATCAGGACTATCTGGTATATTCTCTAATAAAAATGCCGCTTCTCGCGTTGCTTGTTGAATTAGTTCTTTACTAATGATCTTTATCATACTCCAGTTTTCTTATTCCAAATAGTTACGTGAAGGCGATCGCTAAATCGTACACCATGCTTAATAGCCATATCAGCTACAAATTCTCTATTCTTATTTAACTCTTCTTGAGTTACGCCTTCAGGCATAAGAATTACTTTTCTAAGATCGAGATGCGGTAGGTAGTCAGCGACAATCTCTTCCCACTCATTCTCATTAGCTATAACGAATTTAAACCATGAGTTAGGTAATTCACTATAAGCTCGAATTACGTCAGGCTTAAGTCGTACACGAGGCTTCATTCCACTATTAGCTAACTTAGGACTATTATTCCATTGAGCAACATAACGTATTAGTTCGTTATGAGGCATTAATACAGCTTCATTCTCAACCTCTATAATTGGAAGAAAACTAAATCGTTCGATGAATGCTTTAATGAATCCAATCAATCTTACTTGCTGCTTTATAGGACTTCCACCTGTAAGAATTAATCTTTGACCATCTAAATATTTGTACTTGTACGGTTCTAACATGTCAAGTATTTCCTTGAAGCTATACTCATTACCTGAAGGCCATACATCTAAAGTATCACAGTTGTGTACCCACTTATGATGATATTTACCGTGTAACAAATACGTATTATATGGAGCGCAAGATAAATTAACGACCTTTACTTTTTTCACACTTTTAGAGCCATACATGACAGCTTTTTGTTTATCACTTAGTTGAGTGTTAATGTTCGTAATGACGCTACCGTTGAATACGAAATTAAACAATCTATCTTGCAAAGAAACATTTTTAAGATCTTTTTGATTTAAAAAAAGCACTTCATACCCGAAAGCTTCGTAATGCTCTCTAGTGCTGTTCTCCCATTCAGAATCTCTTTTTCTACGTTCTCCATTGATGATATAATTATATGTAGTGTCATAGATTTCAATAACTTTATTCGCGCCTTCGACAATAAAATCAGGAAAACGAAATCTCCTCTTCTTATCTCCAATAGATACTTGATTATTACCAACGTATTTTATTGGAATATTATTCGAACGAAAAACTTGCTCGAACTTCTCTTCTAACTTTGATTGTTTCTTAAAGTGACTTAAAGCATTCTTTCGCGCCGTCTCAGGATTTTTCATTGGATTTTTATCTCCCTTTCTTAATTCTGAAAGGTGTTTGTTTTGCTCTTCAGAGCGTATATAAGGCTTTATTAAACCTTCCCCTCTCATCACTTTCTGAGTCGAAAGTCTCTTTTGAAAAAAAATTGGATTTTTTTGATTATTATTTATAACAGCTTTATGAGAAATCATCTGTTTAGCAGGTACGCTAATAATAATATCGTTAAGATTTAAGTCTTTTGCTTGGATCCATCCTCTATTTTTAATATAAAAAGGATGATCTTTTGTACAAACAATCGGGCTGCCTTTTAAATTATCACAACTAATACTCATCATCTCGCTTATTGAAACCTCCCTAGTAATAATATCTTGAACAGTTGTTTCAACAATATTCTGCTTCTCGTCTAATGTTAAGAGTACCTCCCCCTTCTTGAGGTTTTTAATTTTTGCATTCCCTATTTTTTTAACAATTATCGTATTCTCATCAAAACACCATACGCATTGTAGCGTACAGCCTTGTAAACGAATGAATGTAGCCGTCAATCCTGCACTCACCCCTTCTCCTTGGATAGTATCAGCGAACATTTCTGAAATCGCTAATTTATCTTCACCTTCAACTCTTTTAACAAAGTTAGGTTTCTGTTCTATTAATGTTACTGGCATATTTATTTTCTATCGTCGTATTCAACAATACCCTTCTCTTTAGCGTACGCATCAACTTCATTGAATCGCATCTTACGCCAATTATCTCTTTCTACATCACTCACCCCTAAACATCGAGTGTAGCAATTTGGTGTTTCATGTAAAATCAATTCATGCATCTTCAGTTCAGGATATTGAACAAATAACACCTCCATAGCTAAGAATATCTCTTTAGCAATATTCTCTACAGAAGGATTGCAATACTCTAAACGACCATTGAGACTCATAGTCCATAACTTACTTCCTGTAGCTTGAACTGACTTAAGTACTTCAACGTCTAATGGGTTAAGAATCATACCGTGATCTAGCATATCATCAATCCATTGACATGCTACGCGCTTAACTTCTTTAAAGTCTATCGCATATCCAATTGACTCTACTGCTTCAAACTCAAACGATACCTCATATAGATAAGTATGTCCGTGTAAATTAAAGCACTTCATTTTTTCATTCATTACTCGATGACCTGAGTCGAATGTACCTTTACGTATAATGTACTGTTTCATTCTTTCTTTATTTAGGCTATCGTCAGTCTACTTTCAGCGGTTATAGGTGTATTTGGATCGCTATCTGATTTATCCTGTAGAGTGCAATTCAGTAGATCGACGTAATTTCTAAGATCCATTAAGGTATCCTGGATACTTTCATTCTTAGCAACCTTATTGCTGAATAGTAGGTTACATAGTCTTTGAATCTTAAGAAGTACATAGAACATATTAACTCCTTCAACCTTACTCATATCTATGCCGAACATTTCAATTGCCTGATGCATTTGTTTAAAATTCTTCAACACATCCTGGCCGCTAGCATAGTCATGCCCTTTAGACTTCATTACAGCGATTGCGTTAGCATTAAGTTTTTCGATAAACTCTATTTGCCTAGTTTGATTCATAATGTATTACTGGTTTATTGTTTTCGTTATAATTCCAATAGTTAACTTGAACACCTGATTCTTTGAACATTATTCTCGACTTCTCAGCGTGCTTATCCCACAATGTACTAGGTTTTCCTGTAATAGGATTTCCTGGTCGTATCCAAATCGTTTTAATCCCAGCTTGAATAACAGCTCTAGCACAATCAGCGCAAGGACATCCGCATGTCAAATACATAAGACATCCATCTAATGGAATACCTACTCTTGCGGCATTGTATATTGCATTTCTTTCTGCATGCTCGAACCAGAAATACTTCTCACCTTCTTCTCGCGATTGGCGTTCTTTCAGATTATCATTTAAACCTCTAGGGAAAGAATTGTATCCGGTTGAGCGAATCTCTTGATTCGGTCCAACTATGACCACTCCAATCTTTGTATTCTCGTCTTTAGATTTTAACTTAATCTGTTCTGCTATTAGAATGTAATACTCTAACCAATTCATTCTTTTGCTTTTTTAGTTATAATCTTATACATCTCTGGCCAGGGTAGTATTCCTAAAACTGACTTGTCATCAATATAGATATCAGCACTTACTTTACGACAGTTAGTTCCAAATCCAAGAATCTTTAAAGGACCGTTATCATTGATCTTATGAAACTTAACGCCACTCTCGAATAAGAATTGTTCCACTTTAGTAGTAAACTCCCCATCTCTACAAGTCCAGATAATTATGTAATGCCCATCATCGTAGAGCTGATTGACATACTTCTTTGCGTCCGGTAACAACTTTCCAATATCTGGATAAGCTTCTGTTACGAGAGTTCCGTCGAAATCTACCGCTAAGTAGAGACTCTTTAGTTTTTGGTTATTTTTATTCATCTTGTAAAAATAACTTTTTCCCTTTAAACCTCAAAATCTTTTTCTATACAACTTCACAAGAAGCTCCAGCACATGCCGCTTCTTGACCTAATTTAGTTTGATCAGTTACTTCAATAGCTTTCGTTAGATCAATCTGCTGTAGATGTGAAAATAACTCATCATAGGTTTCTTTACTAATATCTTCAAATGGCGCCTGCTTATAGCTATGTTCACTATGAGGTAGTATAGCTAAGCCTGCGTAAAGATCTCTATTCTTCCACATCCACTCATTTACCTCATCCCACTCTTCAGGTTTAATTGAAATAGTTGCCGATACGTTATGCGTATTACTTCCTGTATTATGACCTGGTCGAACCCATCGAGTAGTTATATCTTTAACTCTATCAAGTAGCTGTATGGCCGACTCCTGTCGCGTTACAGCCGAAGCTGGAGCTTTCTGTGGAATCTCTATTACAGCTGTATCGTGAGGTCTAAATATTTCATCTTTAACAAGATCAGGATGATAGATACTTAGGTAGGTATATAGTGACTCTGCCTTATTCACCCTTATTCTACGTATGTAGTAATCATTATGCCAAGCATGTATTCCTGAAGAAGTACCTAGAGTAAGTGAAGTAGTTCCTGCAGGCTTAACGCAAGTTAATCGAGCTGCCTTATTAATTCCTATAGCTTTAGCAATTCTCTTATTCTCTTCTCTTACAACTTCTACAGCCTCCTCTATGTTATACTTAAATACTTCCATTGATGCTATGCCTGTCATCGATACTCCAAGTAAAGCATCCTTCTCTGTAGTCTTCTTCCAAATAGGCCTTAGGTAATGGAAGTTAGTATATCCTGCTTGCAATGTTCCAATGAACGCTGCTGCTCTTACTCTATCATTAAGATCCTCCTGCGATTCAAGATTTGAAGCATTTACTTCAGTTAAATTACAAAATTGAAAAGGTCGTAATGCAATCTCAACGCAATTTCCAGTAATACAGTGTGCAATCTGAAAACAATGCGTCTTATCATGAACCGATATGTCCCACACATCTTCAGTTAAATCAGTTTTTTCAATATTAATTATTTCAACCCTATTTTTCTTAGAACTAAGACGTTTTTCATTAAACGTTAATAAATTTTTCTTAATATTCTCTTGCTTACGAAGATGAGAGAGTTGAAATAATTTATGGAAATGAAGAATATCTCTTCCTGCATTAATTGTTAAAATAAAACTTTCGCAATTATTGTAAATATGTCCATTGAGATAAATAGGCTTCTTTGAAACTATTTTTTTAATAGTAGTCCTTATCCCATAAAAACCTAATAATTCACCTACATCTTCAGTTAATTTCTCATGAACTGAATGAAAATTAATATCTCTACCCCACTTACCATCCTCAACACTTCCGTCTGATGAGAAAAGTCCATCAATCAATCCCTTTCGAAACTCTTCAGAAGAACCTCTCCAAGTTTTCAAAGGAAGTCCTTTACTTTTATGAACGACCTCGAATCTATCAAACAGAGATCTTAAAAATTTACTATTCGACGAATACTCTACATTGTCGTCTTTAATAGTGCCAACCACTGCACTATCGTTCTGCGAATTAATATAATTAAAAATCTTATGATGAATATCGTACTTCATATCCTCTTTTGAAAAAAAGAAACCAAAACGCCTCTTTATATTTCCTTTTAAATCGAGATCTTCGCCAATAGAACCGTCGCCAAGATTCCATCCAATTAAGAATCCGTCATCATAAGAACCTTCACCGCCTATAAATAGTGAATCTTGCTGTAAATTCGGAACATAAGAATTTACTGTTATATCTTCAGTTCTTATCTTCTCATATAAACCTCGAGTCTCATTCCATATAGGCCATTCATGTTCTGCTGTACAGTAGACCTCATGATTCCCTCGTAAAGTAATTTTAAATAAAGGTCTGTTTCGACCTGAAAGCCAACACTTAGCTCCGCTTATCTCTCCATTAAGGTTTTTAACTTGAAACTCTCTATCTTGAAGTTCTTCTATAGGAAAAATACCTTCTGTAGTTAAAACTCGCGTTCCTTTTCTAAGCGAAGGATTCGTACCCCAATCTTTATCATTAGTGAAATATACCCCCGGCTCTCCAGATCCTGAATCCTTAATACGCTCCCAAACCTTATCAAAGAACTTTCTAGTTATCTTATGTCTTAATAGAACTACACTATTATTAGCTCTTCCTCTTTGAGGATTTAATTCCCACCAACTACCTGACTTAGATGCAATCATCTCATCATCGTTAGCACTAAACAAACAAATCAAAGCTGCTCTTCTAATTCCACCAGCCAATACTGCATCAGCTATATGACAAACAATATCATAGATTTCGATTGCACTAAGTTTTTCTCCATTTACCTTTGAATCTAGTATACCTTGTACCTTTACAACGCACTCTTTTAAAGGTTGAGGTCCTGGAGCTTTTCCACCGGAAGTTATTAGTCGAGCCCCTTTAGCTCTAATATCACTAAAATCAAATTCAATCGTTGAACTTCGAACAAAATAAGATTTCATTAACATCTTAATTGCGTCAGCCCATCCTTCTATTGAATCTCCTACTAAGTACCTCTGTACCTTCTTAGGATCAGGTTTTATAATTTCAGGTAACTTCTCTATATGATGATGTTGAACTGAAAAACCTACACCCGTACCGCTAAGTAGTAGAAACATAATTTCAGAAAAAACTCTCCAGTCGTCAATTGGTGCGAATGCACAGTTGTAAATTTTAACCGGCGATATTTCAATAGGCTTACCGGCGAACTGTAAAGATCTCATTGAAGGAAGTACCTTCTTCGTCATCACGAACTTATCATAAACTTCATGAATCTCATTACGTAGATCTGGATACTTATTAATATGGATAGTCTTATTTCTTTCAACTAACTCCTCCCAAGTTTCTCTTCGCTCTTTCTCTGGTAAATATTTTGCGTACTTTAGGAAGACAGTAATAGATGACAGGATGTTTTGACTAATATCCATGAGTTGAAAATTTAAAAGTTAATGATTGTTTTTTTTTGAATCGTTGCCTAAAAATACTAAAATATCTCTATAGCTGTATCTTCAATTGAATGAATTATATTATGTTTTTTGTAGCGATCGTCGGTAATTTTCCCTAAGGCTATGATACCTCGCCCGATACTTCCTCTAAGTAATGTTTTATACTGAGCCCATTTCTCATTCCATAAAGTAATCTCAATTCTTTCATTATTATGATCAAGTAATATTTGAGCAAATTCACCTTTTCTAGATTTCTTTTCTATAATCTCAACTAATAGCCCTGCCACTACAGCTACCTTATCAACATTATCAGAAAGTAAAATCTTATCTGGAGTTAAGTATCTCTCTGGAGCAAAAGTTATTAAACTATTCGCAACAACCCCTTGATACTCAAAGTATCCAGATTGACTTATCTCTCTTTGTTTTGTAAACCAGAACCATGTCTCTCGAGTCTCGTATTCTTCAGGCATTTCCTTCTGAAGGAACTTTCTCAATATCTCTCTGCGTTGATAAGACATCTCTACATTATATATCTGATCAAAACAACCTGATAAGATTAAATTAGTAACAACTCGCTTGTTTACCTTACGTCGATCAACTCTTGATATGAATTCTTCTATACTAAAGAATTGACCGTTCTTCGTACGTTCTTCAATGATAGCATCAATGGTAGCTTCGCCTGCGAACTTAATTTTTCCTAACCCCCAATAAATCGTTTTAGTTTTAAAATCAGAGGTGAATGCTTTCTGTGATCTGTTTATATCAGGTGGTAGAATTGTAATACTTTGTAGTTTTCGAATCTCAGCTATTCTCTGTGGTACTTCTTCTTCATCAGCGAACTGTAAGGATGTTGTCCAAAACTCCATCGGATGATAACACTTTAAGTGTTGACAAAAGTATCCTGTCATTGCATAAGCAGCTGCGTGAGATCTATTGAAACCATAACCAGCAAACGCTTCTAGTTTATTCCATAATCGAATTGCATTTGTCATTTCATAGCCCTTAGATAAAGCTCCGTCCATGAATCGATCCTGATAACTTTTCAATTTCTCTAAATCTTTCTTACCCATCGCCTTACGAACATCATCAGCTTGAGATAAGCTTATGCCTGCAATAATCTGAAAGGCTTTCATGATCTGTTCTTGATATACATATAATCCTTGTGTTGGCTTTGTTACTTCTTCAAGTAACAAATCAAATTCAGGCTCCTTCTTTCCAAACTTTATCTTAACAAAATTAGTATGAGCGTTGAATTCCATAGCTCCAGGTCTGTAAAGAGCTATCATGGCGATTAGTTCTTCAATACCGTCAGGCTTTACTTCCATTGAATAAGAAGTTAACCCTACACTACCAAAGTGAAAGAGATCTTGGTTATAGCCTTTCTGAAAGAGTTTTAATACCTTCTTATCATTATAATCAATAGCTTCGAATTCAGGAAATACTTCACCATTCATCTCCACCATCTTCTTGATACTCATAAACTTATCAAGCTGCTTAATACCTAATAAGTCTTCCTTTAGAAATCCTGCCATCTCTAACTCTGGACCTTCCCACTCACTAATTAAGATTTCGTTCATCTTCTTAACAGGCATCCACTTAAAGATAGTCATTTCATCTTCCGATGGTGTAATTACAACACCTGCTGCGTGAACGGAAGCGTTCTTAGGTTGATTTAAAATTAACTCTATGTTATTGATGACATCAATATTTTCATTGATGAATGTCTTTAGTGCTGGCGATTCTGCTCCATCATAGAATAATGATTGAATACTATCTTCTCTATCAGTAAGCATAGCACTAACATAATTTACCTGTTGTGCAGGTAAACCTTTCATCCTACATAAATCCTTAAGTGCAGCCTTTACTCTAAACGTTCCATAAGTACCTATAGAGCATACGTTCTCTACTCCATATCTCTCCTCAACATAACGCTTTATCTCATCTCTCCTTTCTCCAGGTAAGTCAGTGTCAATATCAGGTAAGCTTTTCTTTAATCGTCCTTCATTTAGAAATCTTTCAAATAGAAGATCATATTCAATAGGGTCGATCTTGGTTAGGTCTAAGCAATATGAAATTAATGATCCTGCTGCCGAACCTCTCCCTAATCCTGTTAAGATGTCTTGACTTTTACACCAGTTAACAATGTCTGTTAATATTAAGAAGTAGTCGATAAATCCCCCTCGCGAGATTACATCAAACTCAGTTTCAATCCTCTTTAAGTAAACTTCTTGATCCTTACCTTTACTAAACACCTTCTTTTGTAAACCTGCTTCTACTAAACTCCAGAACAAATCTTCAGGTGTCTCAAACTCTTTCGCTTCTTGTTCAGTTAGAGTATACTTAGGTAATTTCATTCTACCTAACTCAATATTGAAATCGCAACCTCTACTGATCTCATCCAACCCACTCATTGCAGATTCAATTGTCTGAAATCCAAACTCATCACCTTTGGTTGTAAACATCTCTAGAGCTTCTAAAGAAACTTCCTCTAATGATTTAAAGTATTGATTGTCACTTTGATATTCAAATCCTACGTTTCCTACAAACTGTAAGATCTGTTTTACTCGATTATCTTCCTGATCTAAGTAATAGGAGTCGCATATTAATGCTAATGGTACGCCCATTTTTAACGCCTGCTTTAAACAACTTAGGCAAGCAAGATCTCTTTTCTCTGCTTTATATTGAACCGGATCAAATTGAAAATACGTTCCTAGAAATTTGGCATGAAAAAACTCAGCGAAATTACTGTCTGTAAGCATCGTATCGTGTTGGAATATACAATATAAGCCCTCGCTGTAATCGATTAGGTCAGCTTGTCTAACAAACTTACCGCCATTATCTATGTTCAGTATCTTATGTAGCTTAAGGAGATTAGTCCAACCTATCTGATTTGCTACGTAGATCTTAACAAAATAATCTACACCTGTCTCCAGCTTAACATATAAAGTCTCTCCTATGATAGGTTTTATTTTATTTCGAAGGCAAGCTGATTGAAACTTTAGAACTCCTGCTAGTGTATGTCTCTCGCATATTCCTAACGTACCTATTCCTAAGAACTTAGCTTTCTCACACCAAGCATCATAAGTTCTCGACCCACTGCAAAGTTCATATCCTCCATGAATTCCTAGATAATCGAATCCACTTACATCTTTCGCTCTTCCTAGGTGTTTAAATAAATTCAATTCAGGCTTACCAGATACTGTACTAAAGTAGACCTTACCTCCAAATTCAAAGCAATAGTAATCTACCTTATGTTCATCTCCTGTCATGAACTCCTCTAACTCATCTGTATCAATAAGAAGAGAAAAATCAGGAGAGAAGATTTTATTAGAACCATCTTCACCTTCTTTAGGTCTTAAGTAGAGATATCTTACTTCTCCTACCCAAAAAGTTTTATCAGTTTCCCATTTAGCATCAATATGATTCTGTTCGAACCACTGATCAACTAATCTTACTTTCTCCTCTACCATCTATGTATAATTTAAAAGCTCTTTCGATAATTACTGCAGCCTCTGCTGATTTCTTTTCTCTGTTGAATAACTCATTCATCCAGATACTACATTGACCATTATCATCAAGGCTCCATTCTTCATTCTCTTCCCAAAACTTATCACTGAATTTCTCTGTCACTAACTCACACCAAACATTAAAACCATCATCTGGTGGAGTTGTGAGGTATCTATCTAAACTGTCTTTCCAATTCATATGTATGACATGTTAAAGTTGAACCAGTCCTTACTATTTCCTAAAAGCTCTAACGCTTCTTCTTCATTTAAGTCGTTTGGATCTTTCGCCCCAAGGTAACAAGCTAATACTTCAAAATCAAGTGAAGCTCTAGAAAGTATTGTCTTTATTTTTTGTAGTACGTCAGGTTCGAACCAAACTATTAATCTTTTTATTCCTTTCTTCTTCAATAGAAAGATTTGATAGTCAGAGAGTTTAGCTCCCAATGTAGCAACGCATTTCATTTCTTCCTGATCATCTAATCCAAGATTTCTATCTGTCTTAGTTTTAGAGAATATTCCTTCAACTAATATTACATCAGTTGTTGCTCCTTGTATTAATTCATCATAACCAAATAATGTAAGTGCGAAATCTGTTGATGAGTTGTTATACCTTAGATAATCCTTCTCTCCCTTCTTTCTCCTCTCCTCATTAATTCGATCAATTTCTACCTTACTCTTCTCCGACCTGCCAACGTATCCAACCAATCTACCTTCCTGTCTAACTAGAAAGGTTACATAGTCTTTATGAAGCTTACTTCTACCTACTTCAAATTTCCTAAACTGATCATCAGAGAAACCTCTCTTTCTAAGATAAGTATCATCTTTAACCCTTCTCCATAATGGAGGTGCTATTACTTCTGGTAGAACAACTTCTTCTACTACTCTCTCATTATCAACTAGAGATGTTGCTATCTGTTGAAATACGTTAACTTCACGATCACCTAAAAATTCCTTTGATTTTCCTAGATGAGCTAATAATGTAAAGATGTTACCAGTAACTCCGCACTCCTTCTTTCTATAGCAGTTGAAGACGTGATTGTCTTTCAAAGAAATACCAAACTCTCTTGTAGATGAATGGCAAAACGGACAGATAGCAACAAGATCATTACCTCTATAATGAAGACTAGAATCTTCCAGTAAACCTTCTAATTGCTCTTGCGAAAGTTTCATTTAATATAAATCTTCAGAGTAAAGTGTACCTGCTGCCTCTGATATTTGTATAATTTGTTTAGCATCTAAGGCTATTTTCCAACCTTCTTCTCTATTTACAAATTTACCTCTGTTTGTCACAAATCCATGAATTTTCTTAATTTTACCAATTTCTTGCCTATTCATAGTCCAAGATAACTCTCCATTCATTGCCTCTATGCAATGAGGATGTCTATGGCCGTAGTAGACCTTTCCACTATCTACTAATTTAATAGCTGCACAGATTATTTTCTCTCGCTCTCTCATGGCTTATTGTAAGGTCCCATGGTAGCAAACATCTTAACACTTAACTCTTTAAGTCTTGCGAATTCCATTTGAGTAAACCATCTTGTACTATCAGCTTGCAATTCGAGTAGACGGTTACGTTCCTTCTTTTCATCTTCCGAAAACGTCGGTAAACCTTTCTCTTCATCAATAGCTAATTCAAGTTGACATCTGATTTCAAATTGAGACGGTGCTCCATTTTGTTTAGTAAACTCGCCCATCCATTTTAATACTTTTTCTGCTCCAGTCATTTTGATTTATGTTTATTTAATAATAACGATCTCTTAATTGCTGAATTAATCTTCTTCAAAGAAGTCTGCGCTCTCTTTAGTTTAGTACCCCATTGCTTTTGTCTCTTGAGTAATAGTTCGAGTTTAAAATTAGGGTCTTTTTTCTTTTCCTTAAACTGTTTCTTGAGTTTTTTACTGTAAGCCTTTTTCTTCTTAAAGACTTCTTTAACCTTAATCGCATTTTGTTTCTTAACTTGTTCGTTAAGCTCTACCTTTTGAGCAATACTCCAATCACTAGGAATCTCCTCTTGAATCTTACTGTAGACTTCTTGAATCCTTCTCTTCTCTGAAACGATAGTATCGTATGCTATTCCCCTCTTTACAGCAAGACAGTGACCCGATACCTTAACTAGGTAGGTTGCTTCTCGAGTGTTATCAGTAAGAGAATTGATGAATTGGTTAACTGTCATCTCTGCCTTAGGAAGTATAATTCTAGATAGCCCTATCTCATTCATATTTATTCTATGAGTATAGGTACCGTTATTATCACCTCTACGATAACCTCGGTATTTTAACCAAGCGTTGACTTCATTATAGGGCTTATTGAGGACAGTACTAAGAGCACAAGGTACACAGCACCTTCTATGATCTTTATTGTCTGAAGTGATCTTAACCGATCTCATTGGCGTGTGTGTTTATTTATTAAACAAAATTACACTTGTAAACTAAGGAAAGATCTAATCCAAAACCTTTTGAAAAATAAACAACCTTGTCCTTTTTATCAACAGCATACGCTTTCATAGGACATAAGCTTCCTTTTTCTACATACCAGTCACCCTGTTTTAATTCGCTAGAGGGTGATGTGAAATATCTTTCTCCAGCCTTAAAGCCATAAAGTGCAGTAATCGTTTCTTGGTTAAACTCGATTTCCTTATCAAGAGAGCCTTGAAGTTGTTTTGCGTGCTTATGAACACGACCTGATTCACTATAACCTAACTTGTTAGTAGTTACGCTTCTACTGTTTTTTATGTGAACGTTTTGATTTGTTTTCATAATATGTGTGTTTTATTGTGCTATAAATATAGTCACTTCCTACACAACTAAAAACATATTTCTCATTTATTTTCACCTAAAAACCTGTGTTTTTAGTGTAATTTCCATGTTTTTGACACTTTTTATCTAAGAAGTCGCGGATTTATCCTGTGAATGGGCTTCAATGTAGTTTTCGCATACTCTACGCAATTAACTGTTCCTCCTGAAGTGCCATCCCAAACTGCGATTAACTGATCGCAATTATCTACCATCCGTTCATTACGCTTCTGCATACAACTACGATTATATTCACCATCTGTAACATAGTGAACAGTGCATAGAGAATTATTGGTGATATCTCTATAAACCTTTCTAGACTTCTCTATCCACTTACTTTCTTGATTTAAACAAGGTACTGCTGCTATGAAAGGTAGATTTAATTCAATGGCGATTAGCGCATATAGAGTATCAATTCCTAAAGCCATACCTGTTATCGGTAGAATATTTAAATCCTTATCTATTGATTCTAAAATCTCTAAAATAGAGAGATGAATTCTATCTATTAATGGAGACTTCAGATCATAATCATTTCCTAGCTTATCAGGTCGATGTCCAGTAATAGCTATCTTGATCTTTTCGATCATGCTTTTGGGATATCTCGAATGATCTGCTTTTTAGCATCATCCCAAAATAACTCCTTAGTTCTCGCTACATCTATAAATCGTCCAACATCTCTCTTCTGAGCTACATGATAAGTTGATGAATGTGAGAAGATTTTATAGTGACGTAGCTTTTCTTCATGAATTCTCATTATCTCATTATCATTCTCGTCTTCTGTTTGATTTAATGTAACGCAATAAGCAAATGGATCAACTGTCGCTTTTAGATTTGATATGTGCTCCCTGCTGATAACGAACTTAGGATTATTCCATTTCTCCCTATCTATGTTACTTGCTTGAGTTACTGTTCCTACTACTACATTAAATTCTGTTGCAATGTTAATAATCTTCTCAGCAATAGCCATCTTCTCAACTCGCTGACCTTCATCATTAGTTCCATATCTTCTACCATCTCCAGGTTTGAACTTCTCTAGATAGTCAAATAATACTAAACCAATATCTCGCTCTTTTAATAAATCAATTAGAATATTCCTGCAATCAAGAATTGAAGCTTGATTGAATTGCTTGAATGCGTGCATGTATATCTCACCGCAGTTAGCAAGCCATTCTTGTTTTGCTCGATCTATTTTCTTATGATCAGCTCCATCCATCCTACCTTCCCTGATAGAGTGTAAATCAACTCCAGTCCACCAAGAAGTATATCCATCTCGAATTTCATTAAGCGTAGAGTCACCTGCTGCTAAGTGAAGTACATTAATTCCTCTGAAAGATGCATTCATTCCTAGTGATCTTAGAAAAGTAGTCTTACCAACTCCTGATCTAGCTATACCTAAAATCCCTGTACCTCTATCTGGACCTCCTCTAGTATGATAATCAAATTGAGGTATTCCTGTAGGTATCTTAGATGTTGAATAATCCTTTTCTCTCCTTTCTCGTTCATGCTTATCGTAATCAGCAAATACTCTAGGTAGCATTTCTACCTTTAATGAGAACTCGTTGATATCCTTACTCTTCTCTGCTAGAGTGACGATTGCTTTTTCCTGTTCACCTTTATTAAATAATTCCTTTACCTCAGCATGAAGATCAAAGAACCTACTGTTACGTATAAATGTCTCAAAGGTCTCGATGATTTCATTTTTAGAATCATAAACGTTTACCTCTCGAATTCGACCTATAATAGGTAATGTATCCTTCTGTGTTACATTTTGAGCTAACATTCCTATCGTAGGAGCCTTCTTATGAGCATGATGATAGTCAAGTAGGTATTTAAAGATATGTTTATATGGCTCGTTAGGTAGATAGGTATATTGAAGATGTGGCGTAACTACATCCATTACCTCACCAGATACTAAGCAGGCTTTAGCTAATTCTATTAAAAAATCTTCTTTTAACTGACTCATATAGATTCGTTATCCGCATATCCACGCTTAATGTATAATTGTGGCGTAGTCTTCTTTAAAAGTTGCTTACAAGCTGTTCTAATAGAGCAACCTAAGCATAACATGCTACGATGATGATATAAGGTAGTATGTTGAAAGCAATTATATAATTTAGCCTCTCCATTAAATCTCTGCTTCTCTAGTTCTTCTGCAGGATCTAGGGCTAGGATCTCTTTTGGCACTTCTTCTGCTAATTCTTGTTTTAGTAAATCTAGATCTATAGAATATTCCTTTAAGAACTTATCTGTATAATAATCTACACCCTCATCTCTATCAAGCCATCTACTAACAGTCTTCTTTCCTATTATCCAGCCTAGTGATATCTTCCGCTTAGTTTTCTTTGTACTCCAATATGCGAACGAAAATGAAAATGCTTCTACGATTGTATTTATTCCAACACTATGAAGTCCAAAATTACTTGCCAGTAATCTCACAAAAGAATCAACCATCTTACTCTGACCTGCTTGACTAAGATCGAGTCGATAATTTGTTTTATAGATTTTATTGTAAAAGTAGTTATATGATTTAACTACAGCTTTATGATAGTCCAACTCGTCTTCTTTAAGACTCGTAAAGTTATAAAAGAAAATCTGAATTAAAAATTAATTCCAAGAAAAAACTAAACCTGCTGTTTCTTCTAATTCCAGCTTAGTCACACCTTTAGCTAGATCGACTAACTCTTCGTCAGTAAGTCCAGTTTGTGTTATAGGATCAAGTATTCTCTGAAGATAAATGATTAGATAATCGTTAACAGCTAAGTTAGGTAAAGATAGTGCGTTAGCTATTCCATCAGCCTCTTGAAAAGTAATACCATAAGGTATAGCATATGGACTACCCACTTTATCAGCATATAGATCTCCGCATGCATCTGCTTTAGCTAACGCATAACCTATTTTAAAATAAGCTATGTTAGTATCTGCTGGTGTAGAATCGTCTGTATTTGGATATTCGAAGTGAGCTTTTAGTCCTGTTAATGTAAGACCGCTATCGTTCTTGATTGCAAGTACTCGAATCTCTTTTTTATTAAGTTTTATCGTATATAGCGATATTGTATCGAAAACATTGCTTAAAAGACCATTCGGCACTTCTGTTGAAGAAATGTAGTTTCCAAGAGAATTTGAAGCTGTTGGCTGTGCATTCTCGAACTTTTCCGCACCTGTATAAAATATCTTCACGAAAAAAAATCGTACTTTAAGTTATAAAAATACTATTTTTATATCAACAAATAAGAAACTAAATATGAAAACGCGATTATTATCATTTCTACTATTGATCTCTAGCTTATCAATAAATGCTCAAAATTGGTTTGAAGAGATAAAGATTGATTCTTTAGTTACAGCTATTAAACCTGATGTCTCAATCAATATCTATCCAAATCCTATAAATCAATTCATTTCAATAAATGGAGAGTTTGATGAATATATTGTAATAGATCTACAGGGTCGTGAAATTTCCAAAAATGAAATTGATCCTCAAAAACTTACCAATGGTGTTTATTTTATTCGCTTCAGAAGAGGTATTCTTTTTATCACTAAGCGTATAATAGTAGTTCATTAATCTGTATAAAACCTTATATGATCAAGATTAGTACTACTTACAACCTCCCCTATTGTTGAGCCCCAAACAATATCGCCGTCAGTTTGAATAGTAATTGTTCCTAGTTTTCTAATTGAAGCGTTAAAATAATTTAATGGATATGTTAGTTCTGTTGCAGGTCTATATCCGACTGGCAATGTACCTATAACTAAAGTACCTCCAGTAGTTGCTGCACCATTTGTCCAAACCTCCCCTGTCAACGCTACCTCACCTTGAACATTTTTTCTATATTTTGCTTGAAAATTTTGTGTAGTCCAGGGACTTGTATAGGTAAGATTACTCCAAGCTTCAATAGGTTTAATACGTAAGGTGTCAGCATTTATCTCAATTGTAGTACCGTCTACATTGACGTCAAATGTTCTGTCGGCTGACAAATCACCTCCACCACCTAATCCAGCACCTGCAGTTAAATTCCTGGCGGCATTTGCTGGCGTATATCCAAGGTGCGTAACAACGACGCCAGTTGCTAGTTGAGTATTTGTAATACCTAGAGCTTTTACTCTTAATGTATCGGCGTTAATCTCAATTGTAGAACCATCAACATTGACAGTAAACGTTCTGTCGGCTGATAAATCACCACCTCCACTTAATCCATTACCAGCAGTTAGTATCCTTACTGAGGGAACTTCACCCGAACTCTTTGGAGAAATTTCTTTAATAAACCACCTTGTACCATCAAAAGTACAATTAATAAGTAATTCATCAATTGCTGCTGCTGCAAAATCTTCAGAGCTGAATGTATATAAATTCCATCCAGTATTTCCTGGATTTACATAATCTTGAGTAATAGTTAAAGAGAAAGCTCCAGGTGTATATACACCTCTGAACTGTAGTGTAAAATTATTACCGTTCTGAAGAGTAGTTGGTGTTATTGTACTTAGGTTAATGAAATGATCAATTGTAAACGGATACGCAACTCCGAAATCTGGATCGCTTTCATTTAGATTATCATCATTCGTTATTACTTGATATTGCTTATCAGTGCCTACAATTAGATTCTGAACAGGTAGTGCATTATCTAGTGCTCGATATTGTACTCCATAAAGATCTCCTGTCTCTACGCCTGCAATTCTATTAACGAAAGCTGAAGGCGCTAAGTTTAGTAAAATAAAACCAGCTGTTGTACTTGATACATATGTTTGTCTCGCTGATGCTACTTGTACACCGTTATTGTCAAAATCTGCTTCTACAAAATATCCAACAGGATCACTAGGAATCGGTGTAAGCTCACTCCATACCTTTAAGCTCTTATATCTATACTTAACATTATAAGATCCGAATGGAGATTTATAAGCTACAATTGGAATGATAGCTTTTCCTCTATTGATGTGAAGAGCAAATGAACGACTAGGTAGATCTGTATTGTCTGTAGGATCTGCTGCGAATGTGAATTCTATTTCATCTGCATTTGGAGCTACGACTAACTCTTGTAATGTATCTGAGAAATTATCAGGATCTAGTGTTTCAAGGATTAAGTTGATCTGCGTAGCTACTTTCGTTGATTGCTTAATAGTAACGAACTTACCTCCTTTAGTGTAAAGTCTCCATCCGTCAAAATCTCCATCAGTGAAATAGGTAGTGTCTTTAAATTTACCACCCTGACCTGCAATTAGTGTAACGCGATTCGCACCACTATCAATCGTCCAGTTACTACTTCTAAATGTCCACGCGATATGGACAAGATTGTGATCTTTTGGAGTATTAACGTTATCGAACTTTACAGCTTCTACTCCTACTAAAGGATTATTCGATAGAGCTAATGTAGCAATCTCTCCATCTGCTTTTGTCTGATAAATATTCCTACCTCTCTTATCTTGAATTACTACAGAAGCTCCTGTTCTTTGAACTCGAGCTAAAGTAAATTGCTTTCCAGCTACCAATGCTGGCGGTGTGTTCGCAACTGATTCTAGAGTGATTGTAATGGTCGATCCATTATATCTAAACGGATTCTTACTGCCGCCTGGCGGCACAACATCTGGCGTAAAAGCACCTACTACACTTAAGCGTAAATTGGTTTCAGGTAAAAAATCTCCTGCTATTACAGCATTCTCGTTATCAATTACTTCAACTACTTCATATTCACCTGTATTGATTGAAGCATTAGTAAATTCAATCTTAACAGGATTGTTTGGTAGACCTCTTAATATCTTAGTTAATTCACCTCCTGCAAAAAATAGATTACCGTTTCCGTCAATAGAACATACACCAATCTCTCTAATGTCACTAACATACTCTGCAGTTATCCAATACCATAAAGAGTTATCTGTTAGTGCAATATTATCTGTTGTTGGATACGTAGCTATCTCGCCAGCATTATCAATAGCAATGCCTTCATTAATCTTAATAGTTCCTACGTTCGTACCAAGTGTAACTTGAAAGTTGCTGAACTGGCCGCTGAAGGAGTTGTTAATTAATCCAAAGTTAACCGAATTCTGTAAGAATAGCTTTCTAAATCCATCTTGATCTAAAAACTTAATAAGCCTGTTAAGCTCCTGAGAGCCTAAAAATAAATCAGGATTGATATTTAAGAAAGCCATTCTACAAAATTGATTTAAAAAAAATTACTCTGATTTCTCTAACTTCTTCTTCTCCTCACCTTTAGCATCGATAATGTACTGCAGCAATTGAGCTTGTGCAATTACAAATAGCCTCTTGTGTTCTTTGATGAACTTCTTCAACTCCTCATAATCTTGAGAATCAACCTCTAACGGTTGTTTGTTGTACAACTTCAACGCCCAATCGAAATACTTAATTGGCGCTGAGCTTTCAGTTGCGCTAGTTAGCAAGCCGGCTAATGCCTTACCTGCGTGAATAGCATCCTCATCACCTTCGAGAGGTTTGTTTGCTAAAGATTTTAACGTCCAGTCGAAATCTAACTTGATCATAAATTTTTTAATTTGGTTAAATAACAAGGTATCTTTTTGGTACCTCAACTAGCATAAAAATACTATATTTAATTTAAACTAAAAGTCTTGAATGCATGCCATTTTATAAAATAGTTTGAATCTCAGTTGCGCACACATTGTGCCCCGCTACACTTAAATGGATATCATCACCAGAATTATAAGCAGCATTAAGAGTAGTACCGGCACCCTTAGTTAGAGTATAGAAATTGACCTTCTGATTTGATTTTCCATTATAGTGAGTTTGAACAGCGGACACATCTACATTAGACGCTGCTACACCAGCTAGTTTTACTACTATTCCAGCAGCCTCTAAGGTCGAAATTATCGTATCAATGTTTGCCTGGATTGTTTGCTGAGCCATCTGCTACAGTAACGTTTGCTTTCTTAAATACAGCAGGTGTAGGTTCGGGAGGTCTTAAGCTACTACTACCAAGTGAACTAAAGCTCATAAAGGAAATATCTGTTTAATTCTCAATATACTTAAAATCATTCAATCTAGACTACTGCATCTAATTGAACCCAATATTCAGTTCCATTAACCCATATTTTTAACTTATGGGAAGGTGTAAATGTTCCTATGGCTTCGACTGCTTGTTCTAAATACATTGCCAATGTTGCATTAGCACTTCCATCGGATGAGTTTTTAGCAAAAAGAGCTATTGTATCAGCTTTTGCAGAAGTAATATCTGTTCCGATAGTCATACCAACTGCACCAGTAAATCCTGCAGCCCAACTTCTTGTTATAGTAGCATTAGTACCTGCAACAGGTGAACCATCTACATGGAAACTATAAGCATCTGTAATTGTAGAAGCACCAACAAATGCATAAGTAGGATTTTGAATCCTAAATGCTCTTTGTAAAGTCTTAGCTCCAGTAGCCCATTGAACTGTTCTAGCTAAATTGAAATTTATATCTACGACTTCAATAGTTGAACTTAGGCTAGTAGATGCTCCACCAGCAACAAGCATTATAGCAGGATTTCCACCTGTATGAGCGGATTGGGCAATATCTATCATTTGATGAGTACTAGCTTGAGCAGATTGCCTAAAAATCGTTCCCACTCCACCTATAAAAGAAGCTGAGAAATCTCCAAGACTTGCTCCAGTAGGAGCTACTACATAAAGACCATATGCCTGACCACCTCCACCTCCAATAGCGCCGCCATTAATATATAAAGCACTACTTCTACTCATTGTTATATTAGTCCCTGCTTTAGGGGCGCCTGTTATTGCAACTGTAGCAGCATCGGTAATAGTAGTTGCACCGACAGAAGCATAAGTAGGAGCTTGAAACACCGCTGCTCTTTGTAATGTTTTAGCACCTGTAGCAAATTGTACTGTTCTGTCGAGATTAATATTAACATCAAATATTTCTGTAGATGCAGTTAAGTTAGTATGCGCAGGTCCAGTAAATACTAAGCCTGCTGGAGCGGTTACTCCTGCTTTTAAGGTAGGAGTAATTATAAAACTATCAAATGCTGATGTATTGGTAAATGCACCCGTCTGAGAAGTGTTTCCTGTAATCGTAGTAGCTCCAGTAACAGCCCAACCCGAACCGCCTGCAGGTGTTGTCCAAGTTCCATCTGCTCTTAAGAAGTTAGTAGTACCACCTCCCGATGCTGCAATAACATCTACGTTACCTGATGAATCCCTTACTAATAGTTGGCTTGTAGAGAACGATGCATCAGTAGCTGGAACAGCCGTCAATACTATAGTTGCATTACGTAGGTTCATTGTACCTGTTGTAGCACCTATTGAAAGAGTTGTTGCAGCTCCTGCAAAGTCTATAGTGGTTGTGTTAGAACTCCATAGATTTATAGTTGTGTTATTAGCCGCTGTACCAATATTTGGAGAATTTAGATTAAGTACTCCTGACACTGCTCCAGCGACAGCACTGCCTATGTTAATGTTAGTAGTTGATCCAGAAACTCCTGCGGTTCCTATGTTAATTGTTTTAGTTGTTGCATTTAAAGTAGCTCCTGTACCGAAGCCATAAGTTCTCACCCCTGTATCAGTTCCAATAGTTATATTATGAGCACCATCAATAGTAACTGCTCCCGTAAGAGAAGTAGAACCTGTAATAGCCCATCCACTTCCAATAGTACTCCATGCAGATCCTGAATAGATTCTTACTCCAACACTAGTCTGGTAATACATATCACCAGCTGCTAATGTAGTAGTCGGATCGGTGGCATTAGCTCCTATATTTAAACCTGCAATAGCACCTGATACAGAGAATGTTTTCTTCCCAGTAGAAGTTTGTGCTGTTGCTAATACCATATCTCCACTACCTCCTCCACCTAAACTAGCAGCTGCTCTATATTTAACTTGTCCAGTTGTTCCATCTCTAACAAGTACTTGCGTTAATGCATCATCATTAGCTGGAACATTTACAAGTATTAAAGTAGATGCTAAGTTAAAATTAGTAAATCCACCAAGATAAGCATCACCAGCTGTTAACGTGGGCTGATAATCATTTCCTATAACTAAAACGTTACTTACAGCTGCACTTGCAATAGCATAACCAGCTTGATATCCAATGAATGTAGAATTTGAACCAGTATATGGAGTACCAGCAGTTGGAGTTCCTGAATATACTGCATCACTTACAAAAGTAGATCTTAATCCTATAGAAGTATTTCCTACTCCCCTAGTCTGCCATCCTGCAGCTCTACCCACACTAACATTAGAATCACCACCGCCAAATCTCATTGTAGAGGTTCCTATGGCAACACTTTCTAAAGTATTGTTCTCCATATTTGCCATGGCAAAAGAACCTATTCCTGTATTATAGGAGCCTATCGTTAAAGTAGTCTGAGCTACCCGATCTCCTAAGAATACGTTAGAACTACCAATACTAGTAGCAGTTACCATTGCTGAGGGTCCTATTGCAATGTTACCAGAAGCTGATCCAGCAGTAACATTTTGCATAACGTACTGACCTAATAAAATATTAGATTGTCCATTAGTTCCACTTAACGCCACGTTAGCATTTAAACCAGCATGATATCCCATAATAATATTATAGGACATTGCTACTGCTGCTTGAAGTACTCTCTGACCAATTAAAACATTACCAGTAGCTGCGTTAGATACTGCTCCAGTTAAAGAAGAACCTACTGAATATCCAATAGCAATATTTCTATCACCCCTAAATGTACTAAACCAAGGAGTTCCACTCCAAGTACCAGCTGGTGTAATTGATGTTAAATTGTTTTGACCCAATGCTATATTACCTCCTGCTTGAGTAGCCGAAGCATTACCATTATTAGGACCTAAAAGTACATCACTATAACCATCAGCAAGAGTACGAACAGACCAATGACGAAATCTTAAATAAGCAATATCTGTACTTGCTCCTACCGTAGCTCTTAATACTGTATTAAGACCAGACTCAAATCTAGTATCATAATCAAATGTTAAATTATACGCAGAGGTAGTATCTACTACGTTATTTCCAGTTAATGTTGCTCCTGTAGCAAGAGACCAACTATTAGATAAGATAGAAGCAGCAGTTCTATATTTTACCTCTCCACTAGAAGCATCTCTAACTAAGAGTTCAGTTAATGCATTATCATTAGCTGGTTGAGCATTAAGTACAACTAATTGACTGGTATTACCAAGATAAATTCTATTACTAAGGCTTGCAAGTTGCCAGTTAGAAGCTAATACAATAGTATCATCAATAGCTGCTGTATTATATCCAGCATTATATCCTATAAATACGTTTCTAGAACCTGTTAATGTTAAAGATGCATTATAACCTCCAAATGCACCAAGACCTGTATTATAACTTCCAGTGGTTCTATTTAAAGACCAGTTACCAAATCCTGCATTAGCTTGTCCTGAAATTAAAGTACTACCTGCTTCTGTTCCTACAAAAGTACCTTTATTACCAGATCCATTTTGTAATGTGTGATCTCCAATAGCAACATTAAATTGAACATTACCAACCCCTGAAGCTCCTGGAGTTCCACCTACCATATCAGCACCAGCTAAAGGTCCGATAAATATATTTCCTCTACCAACTACAGATCTTCTACCTGCAGAATCTCCAATAGCAATATTGTACCTTTCCCAAGTTGCATCATAAAAATTGGACTGACCAATCATTATTGTATGAAGACCTCCATTAGCAATACCTCTACCAAATAAACTTCCTCCATTAGGTGTAGCTCCATTGAAATAACCAATAGCTACCATATTTAAAGATGAGGCAGTAAATTGGGTGTTATTCAAATTATAGGCACCTATAACAGATGCAGTGTCAATGAGACCATTTGAAGTTAAATTTGCATTAGTAATATTTTCATATCCCAATACAACAGCATAATTTATACCAGCAGTAGAAGTAACAAAATTGTAAGCATTTTTTCTACCTAATATGATATTGTGAGTAGCAGTGGTAGCATTGTTTAAATTTTCAAAGCCTGCTATAACATTTCTACCTCCAGAGAATTCTGTTACTCCTGAAATATTCAGATAGTTTCTTTGTCCTATAAATATATTACCAGCAGCAGCTACTGCTGAGCCGTTGTTAGGTCCTAGAATAATGTCAGATAACCCTACTGCAGCATTAGCTCCACCTGCTTTAATAGAAAGCAAAGCTACATCGGCATCAGATCCTATAGTACCTCTAAACCAAGTGGCGCCGGAAGTCTGCATATCTAATGTCAGATCAAATCCTGCAGAATCTATTAAGGTATTTGCCTGTAATGTAGTAACATAACCATTCCTTATAACATTTCCCCAGTCAGCCAATGATCTGTCATCAAAAGTAGCAGCATAATTTGCGGTATATTGAATTCCTCTCTTTATAGTTCTTGCATCATAGAACCTAGCACCTCCACCGTGTCCATTTTCATTATCTAGATCAAGATCAAAAGCTACAACTCCGCCGGCACCCGTCGTCTCGGCAAATAAAGTAATGAAGGCATCATTTATAGCTGAAGATCCGTTTTTTAATTTTATACCAGTTCTATCAGATCCTGCTGTAAATGTTAAACTGTCAAGTAATACAGATCCCACCTTTACTGTAGGATTATTAACAGTAGAGATTCCTGCTAACTTCCAATAGTTAGAGTTACCTGTCGTTAGATTTATATAGCCTGCATCATTAGTAAATACGGAAATGTTTGCTCCTGGAGCTACAGCACCTACATCTCCTGCATCAAGTACTACAATTCCAGTTTGTCCATTAACAGATAGTACTGGAGATAATTCCATTATATCTGCAATAGTTACTTTCTTATTATCCTTAGGCCCTGAAATCGGCTGAACAATAACTAACTCTTCAGCTCCTGTTAGAAGAACTGATGGGACTAATTCTGATATCTTCTTATCTGCCACCTACTTTCTCTTTTTATTGAGCTTCTAGTAAAACTCTATCTTCAAGTTCTAATAATACATAACTTCCACTTTCTAATAGAAGATAGCTTGCGTTTGGATTAATTTCACTTACCTCTCCAATATGCGTATTCTTAAATGCAGTATTGTATGGAATGAAACTTCTTCTTAAAATATTATCTATCTGCTTATTATTGAATTGACCGTTTTCATTGTTTGAATATATGTCTACAAAATTCTTATTGTTAAGATAGCATCTGTTATAATATGTATTGCAAGGCGTTACTTTTACATTCCAAATATAAATTGAAGGATCTCCTTCGTAAGCTGGATCATTCCAAGGGCCACTCTCATCTGAACCTGACATTCCCGCATCAAAGCTAAAATCATCAGAAGCGAAATCATCATTACTATCATCGCTATCATTTGCGATATTATTATCCATTACAATGTAAGGTATGATCTTATTTACACTATCTGTTGATTTAAGATTAGTTCCAAATCCAATATTTAACCTAGCATCAGCTCCTGTTATTACATCAATATCTTTGTTGTATATAATTCCTCGAACCATATAGAACCTACCAGCTTGATTTAATCTTCTCGTTTCAAAGAACCAAGATCTAATACTGTTATCTTCTACACTACGTAAGCCAATTTCATCTCCAGTGGCGTCAAACGCGCGACAACCGAAGCTGATATTCTCAAGCGTAATATCTTGTGCTATATAGAAAGTAATCTCGTAATTCAGTCTTGGATCGATTATAATTGCCTTGCTCAAATCCGAACCTCCTATGCCTGCAGTTACGTTAAACGGTACCCCTTCAATATGAGCGCAAGTCTTACCTCTATAAGCAGACCTGCTTACATAAGATGGGTTTAGTAATGGATATGGAGTTAATGTTAACACATCCTCACTATACTCCCATGCTAAATTCAAATCATACCTACCTGTAGTTGACCTATTTAATGGAGAGCAATTATTTACATTCCATCCATTATGCTGTGGTCTCGCTACACCTAACTTGAAAAACTTAAGCGGATCCCAACATAGTAACCTTAACATCTCTCCGTGAGGAATTGAACTATCCGTTGAGCGATAGGTCATTTCAGTAGTTCCTCTTTGAGATCTTATTCTAAGAAGATTAGTTGTTAGATATTGCAATTGCACCAAAGTCTCTTCAGAGCAGGTATATTGACCTGTGTGTTGTAAATATAGGTTAAGTAGATATTGATCTAACTTAAAGTCACGAAATTCTCTAGATAGTTGAACTAAGTAGGAGAAGAAAATAGTAGCAGGTTCAAATACTTCTTCGAATTGTGTAGGATTTCCTCCTTCATCTTCCCTCTTTATATATTTAGCGACCTGACCTGAATCAATTAGCTTAGCTAATACATTAGCAGCCCAAGCAGCTGCATTAGCATCATTGCTTTCAAAGAATGGTTTGAAAATACTTTTATCGTAAATCTTATTTGCCATCTGCTATAGTACGCTAGACGTTAGATTCTGCTCTACCTCATTTGGATAGAAAAGAGGGTCTATTGTTCCTGTCTGATTTACCTGGACAGCTCCAGATAAGTTATACATTATGAACCCTCTAAATCTAGGAAACTTATTAGCTGCGAATTTTAAATCCACATTTGGAGTAAAATTATTATCTGAAACATATTTAACTCCTCCAGTATTCTTAACAATGTTTAGTAACTGATCCCACTCTACAGTATCTAATGAACTCTCCCAAGTTCTAAAATCCACATACTTAGCAAACTTCTGTTGTATCTCTTTAGCTACTTCGTCAAAATCAGCTCCAACAAATAATTCAACCCTCATACCTACATCTATATATACATACTCAGCATTCTTCAATACTACACCGTAACTCTGAGTTCCGATTGGTGCAAGTTCTGTAATACTCAAATAAGGTCCAGCTTGTTCTAGTAGAGTCTGTAATTCATCCGTCGTCAAATCTATTCCGTTGACCGTCAGTATTCCTAGTACAACTTTTCCTTGCTGATTAGTTCCTTCATAGATTACTCTCAATACGTTTGAGTTTACTTTTATGAAAGCTTGACCTAAGTATGCTAAAGTACCTCTCGCTAAGATATCTGGACCTTGCTTTATTCTCTGTCTGAATGTATCATCATCTTCAACATCCCTTCCGCCTGTTGCAGCGTATTCATTAAGTACTCCAATATGACCTGAAGGTTGAGGTACTACATTAACGATAGTATATGGATCTACATTAGTAGACACTCCTGACTGTTGAGAGCGAACTTTAACATAATCATATCCCTTAGTTCCAATTGTAAGATTCCCTTGCAAATCAAATATATTCCCTTTACTATCAGTAACGACATGAACTCCTTGTGTATAGGTAGTTGAAGGATCTGCTATTATTCTAACGTATGTACTTGATTGTGCTGCTCCAAAACGAGCACTTACCCCTCTATCATCTGCTACCTGATCTAAGATAGTATCGTAAGCTAGATCAGGAAATAATCTTGATACCGCTAGCATCATATCCTTTAGCGCCTTCTTTGCTGTACGAACGTTCCCTCTTATCAAACCTCGTAAGACAGAGTGGTCAGTCACCTTAGTTACCGATGGAGTAGTATTTATGAAGGTTTCTATATGTAGAGCCTCCAATTCCGCTTCAGTTGATTGACGTATCATATCAACTAAAAATACGAAAAATTAAATGATTTAAAGTTGAACAGAATCTGAAAAACTATCCCCAGCTCTTGTCTCTACCGTAAAATCTAGAAAGACTGAATCAGCATCTCTTCGAATATCATTTACAGCTATAGCGCCGAAAGAATCATCGGTTGAAAAATTAGAGGCTAGATCTCTTAAAAT
>Ga0075163_10000647_pt1 | contig 45340 bp, 41 predicted proteins | sample JI1023141ADNA_FD_71478 | JGI IMG/M metagenome (GOLD analysis project Ga0075163, IMG submission 71478) | Wastewater effluent complex algal communities from Wisconsin, to seasonally profile nutrient transformation and Carbon sequestration -... | ecosystem: Engineered > WWTP > Effluent > Algae...
TCTTCGCCGGCGACGGTGATCTGCGGGGCATCGCCGACGGGCGCGCCGAGTTCGCGTTCCTGGTCGCGTCCCCGGATGCCCAGGGCAAGGGGCTCGGCACGCGGTTCGCGACCATGCTCCACGCGTTCGGCTTCGCCACGCTCGGGCTATCGAAGATCTACGCCTCGGTGGTGCCGCAGAACGTCGCGTCGCGCCGCGTGTTCGAGAAGCTCGGCTACGTCGAGGAGGCCTCCGCCGACTACGGCGACGACGGCGACGTGGTGCTGGCGCTCGAGCGCGCTCGCTTCGCCGGCGACCTGGCGGAGATCCGGATCGCGGTGCGATAGTCCGAGGATGGTGCTCGCCTCGCAGATCCTCACCGGCCTGGTCGCGGCCCTCCACGTTTACTTCCTCGTGCTCGAGATGTTCCTGTGGGCCGGCCCGGTCGGCCAGAAGACGTTCAAGCGCTCCGCCGCCGAGCAGGAATCGACCAAGGTGCTCGCCGCCAATCAGGGGCTCTACAACGGCTTCCTCGCGGCCGGGCTGATCTGGTCGCTGGTCGGTGCCGAGCACCTCCAGTACCCGGTGCGCGTGTTCTTCCTGTCGTGCGTGATCGTCGCCGGCATCTACGGCGCGATGACGGTGGGGAGGAGCATCCTGTTCGTGCAGGCCCTCCCGGCGATCGCCGCGCTCGCGCTGACGGTCCTTTAGGACCGCGCGTTGCACCTCCTCCGACCAGGAGGATTCCGATGGGACCGAAGTCGAACGAGTACGTCACCGGTGAATGGGAGCAACCCGCCGACGAGACGCCGAAGCAGCCTCGGGAAACCGCCGAGGAGACAGCCGGTTCGCACGAGAGCGCGGCACGGCCCACCGAGCCCCGCCGCCCGAAGCATCACTCACGCCGCTGACGGCGTATCTCGCAGGTGCGCGATCACCGGACCGTGATCACTCGTTCCGAAATCCCGGTACGCCACGCAGTGCACGTGCTCGTCGACGAGCGCGGTGCTCGCCGCGACGTAGTCCAGCCGCCATCCCATGTTGCGCTGGCGCATGTTTCGCCACGGCGCCCACCAGGTGAACAGCCGATCGTTGTCGGGATCGACCCTGCGATGGACGTCGACGAGGCCGTGCGAGAGGAACTGCTCGAACAACGTGCGCTCCTCGTTGCTCTGCCCGATCATCTCCTTGCGTAGCGCGGGGTGAACGTCGATCGGGAGTCTCGCGATGTTGAAGTCGCCCGCGAGCACGAGGTGCTTGTCGTGCTCCTTCAGCTCCGCGGCCCACAGCACCAGCTGCTTCCAGAACTCGATCTTCGCGCCGTAGTCCTTGCCGCCGTTCGGCCCGTACACCGAACCGATCACGAGGGTTCCGGCTGAGGTCCCGACCTCGGCGACGGCGATCCGCGTCTCCATGTCGAACGGCGGATGCACCCACGTCGGCGCCTCGGCGAACGCCTTGTGGCGCAGCATCAGCGCGACACCCGAGTAGCCCGCGTGACCGTGCCAGTGGCAGTGATAGCCCGCGACGTCGACGATGTGCTGCGGGACCTGACCGATCGCGGCCTTGGTCTCCTGCAGACACACCACGTCCGGCTCCTCGCGATCGATCCACGACAGCACCTCGGTGCTGCGCTTGCGGATCCCGTTGACGTTCCAGGTGCCAACTTTCACGAGCGGAGGCGTAGCACACCGGTGACTACCCCATGCGGCGACGGGCGGTGTGTCACAATCGGCCGCATATGGTGGGGCTCCGTCTCGCAGTGATCTTTCTGTGCTCGCTCGCGACCCACGTGTTCGCGGACGTTCCGGTGACGTCGTACGAGTGCGCGCCGGGCACCCAGGGCAACGGCAGCTGCACCTGCCCGAAGAACTACAGCGCGAAGCGCGACCCCGCAGACGAGAGCAAGGCGATCTGCGCCGCGTCCGCCGCGAAGCCGATCTCGCAGGTCCAGCCCGCCGTTGGTGGCTACGCGCAGCTGGTCGCCGAGGGCAACGACGCCGCGAGCGCGATGAACTGCACCAGGGCCGAGGAGCTCTACGTCAAGGCGCTCGCCGTCAACCCGAAGGGCGTCGAGGCGCTGGTCGGCTCCGGCGTCTGCATGGCGAAGCAATCGAAGTGGACCAGCGCGCACGCGCAGTTCGACAGGGCGCTCGCGATCAACCCGAAGCACGAGCTCGCGCTGTGGAGCAAGGCCGAGGCGTATCGGCTGAACCCCATCAGTACGGCCGAAGCGATCGCCGCGTATCGCGCGTACCTCGCCGTGTTCCCGAGCGCGGCGAAGGCGAAGCAAGCGCTCAAGCAGCTGGGCTCCGCGCCGCTCGCCGAGCGCAAACCGCCGCCGGCCAAGCCGCTCAGGTTTCCGAAGCGCACGCAGGATGTCGTGATCGCGATCTCCGGCACCAAGATCCTGGCGAACGGGGTCGCCGTCACCGGCAACGGCACGGTGGCCGATTGGATCGCGGTCTACGGCAAGCCCGAGCGCACGTGGGCCGGGGGCGGGATCAACAAGATCCACACCTGGGATCGGCTCGGCTTCATCGTCTACGAACCGACGTCGAACGCGGGCCGCGCGAGCTCGGTGACCTTCCTCTACAAGCCGATGGGCCAGGCCTACGACCCGAAGGTGATGTTCGACGGCTACCTCCTCGTCGACGGCACCGACTACGCGACGGCCACCACCAGCGTGCTCAAGACCAAGCCCGGCGCGACCACGCCCTACGGCGCGGGCACCGTGGTGTTTCCCAAGGGTGCGTTCAACGTGTTCACCCAGGGCAAGAGCGAGACCCTCGATCTCGTCGAGCTCGCGATGTGGAAGACCACGCTCCCCGATGCGGGCACCCCGAGCAAGACCGGGGTGCGGGCCGCCGACGTCAAGGTCGAGGTGTCGAAGACCGGCGTGAAGGTGCAGGGTCAGGAGATCGGAGCCAAGCCGATGGTCGCCGACTTCAAGAAGCTGCTCGGCGAGCCCGATCGCGTGTGGAAGGGCAAGGGCAACGCGGTCAACCACATTCACGTCTGGGACTCGCTCGGCATCCTGGTCTACGAGCCGGTCGGCACCGGCAAGGCGGTGACGCTGTCGATGCTGTACAAGCCGCTCGACACCGCCGAGTTCTCGCCGAAGACGCTGTTCAAGGGGCGCGTCGCGCTCGAGACGCGCGGCGTCTACAACTTCACAACGATCGGCACGCTCGCGAAGCGCGAGGGCGCGACCCAGCCGTACGGCGCCGACTCGGTGATGTTCGACCTCGGCGCGATCAACCTGTTCGCTGGCTCCACCGGGACCACCGAGACGGTCGGGGTCGTCGAGCTCAAATTCTGGAAGAAGTAGTCAGAGTCCACCGAGCGGATCTGAGGGATCCGCCTTGTCGACGATCTCGCCGGTGACGGCCGCCAGCTCGGGCTCCTTCTCCACCACCGGCTTGGTGATCAGCGCGCGCCCGAGATCCTCGAGGCTCGCGAGCTCCGCGATCACCGGCGTCTCGCGCGGCTTCGCGATGCCCAGACGATACGGATAGCCGAGCGCGAACGCGACGACCTCTCCCTGCTGGCGACCGAGCGCCGGCTCGGGAGGGAGCCACGCGAACAGCGACGCGCCCTCGATGGGCACCTGGATGTGCGTGGCCTGCTGCGGGCTCGCGAGATAGACCAGGTTGTCGCTCATGCCGCCGGCGTCGTCGGCGTCGACGTAGACCGGGATCTGCGAGCGTTGATAGCGACCACCCGAGAACACCAGCGTGATGATCGAGGCGGGTGCACCGTGGATGTTGACGCTCGCGTGGACGGCGCCGATCGAGAGCGGGACGACCTCGCTGCTCTCGAACTGGTCGAGCTCGACGAGCGCGATGCCCGAGTAGCGGCCGATGTTCCAGTTGACGACGTCGACGGTGGCGCTGCCGTCGAGCTTGGTGGCCACCGCGAGGCGCGCGTCGGGTTGCGTGCGTAGCGTCTCGGCACTGGTCACCCCGATCACGCGCGCACCATTCGCGATCAGCGTGAGCGGCGCTACGAACCGTGGCGGCGTGTTCGGCGTGTGACCGTCGGCGAGCGCGACGAGCGGTGCGACGGCGCGCAGCTCAGGAGCGTTCGGGTCTCGGACGGACACGCGGCGACACTGCCACGCCGGGTTCCGCGAAGTCGAGCGTCCGATGGCGTGCGCCGTTGTCGCAGGTGACGGGAGGCATACGGCCTGCACGGGCTAGCGCCATGTCGGAACACCGTGAAGTGCATTTGTTGCGGCGGGTCCGCCGCTACCGGATCGTGGTCGGCGTCGACCTCTCCGAGTACACGGACATGGTCCTCGAGCACGCCCTCGACCAGGCCGCTCGCCACGAGGCCCCCGAGCTACACCTGCTGACCGTCCGCGAGAAGCGCAACCCGACCGCGGACGAGGTCAAGCAGGCGCTGTGGGAACGGGTCTACGGCACGCTCGAGGCGTTCAACCAGCACGGCCGCGAGTGGCGCGCCCGCCTCCACGTTCGCAAGGGCAAGCCCGACCAGGAGATCGTGCAGCTCGCCGCCGAGGTCTCGGCCGACCTGATCGTGATGGGCGAGTTCGGGCTCCATCACTCGCGCGGCTCGAGCAAGGCGCTGCCGAATCGCGTGATCCTCAACGCGACCTGCCCGACGCTGATCGTCGGCATGCCCAAGCCATACGACGCCTCGCAGTGCCCGCTGTGCGTCGCGATCCGCGAGGACAGCGAGGGCGAGAACTGGTGGTGCGACGACCACTCGTCGAGCGGCCGCAAGCGCCAGCACGTGCTGACACCGATGACGGTGTGGAACGGCGGCCAGTTCGAGATCGATCGCGCGGCCTGAGTCCGTGGCATCTTAGAGGGCGATGGAAACCGCGCTGCCCCGAGACACCGTGATTCCGCCCTCCACGGCCAAGCGGCCGGAGCTCGTGCGCGGCGTGCTGGTGTCGACGTTCCGGCGGTTGATGCGGCTGTACTTCCGCAACATCGAGCGGGTCGGGCAGCCGCCCGGCCCCGACACGCAGGGTCGCGTCGTCGTGTCGAACCACACCAACGCGCTGATCGACCCGGTGCTCGTGCTCACCGACGCGGCGTGCGAGATCTCCCCTGTCGCGAAGTCGACGCTGTGGGATGTGCCCGGGCTCAAGTGGCTGCTCGACCGTGCGGGGGCGGTCCCGATCGTGCGGCGCAAGGACAACGCGAACAAGGACTCGTCGACCAACGCGGAGATGTTCGTCAAGATCGCGAGCCACCTCGCCGGCGGCGGAAACATTCTGATCTTCCCCGAGGGCACGAGTCACTCCGAGCCGCACCTCGCGCCGCTGCGGACCGGCGCCGCACGGATGTTGATGGCAGCGGAGACCGCGCGGGGGATCCCGCCCACGTTTCAGGCCGCCGCGCTCGAGTTCGACGCGCGCCACGATTTCCGCTCGCGCTGCCTCGTGCTGTGGGGGCCGGTGCGGCGCTTCGCCGAGGTGCCCGGCGCCGACGACGAGGAGCGCATCAAGAACGCGACGGAGGTGATGAACGCCGACCTCTCGGAGCTGCTCGTCGAGGGCGAGACCCACGAGGAGCGGCTGCGCGTCGCGCGGGTCGCCGAGCTGCTCGCGAACGACGAGGGCGATCGATCGCTCGGCAAGTGGAGTGGCATCGGTCGCCAGGTCGAGCTCGCGAACCGCACCCTGAAGACCGTCGAGCCGAAGCTGATCGCTCGCGTCGCCGAGCACGTCGATGCCTACTACGCGGAGCTCGATCGGCTGGGGCTCGACGATGCGCGGATCGTCGGTGGGCTGGTGGAGGAGCGCGAGCCGGGTCCGAGCGGATGGAAGCGCGTGATGCTCGCGCCGCTCGCGGCCTCGGGCATCGCGCTCTACGCCCTGCCCTACTTCATCCCGCGGATGGTCGCGCGCAAGTACGATCCCGACGCGGTGTCGACGATCAAGCTCGGCGCCGCGCTGCTGGTCTATCCGCTGTGGATGGGCGGCCTGGTGGTGGGCTCGCTGGTGCTGCTGCCACCGCCGCTGTCGTTCGTCGCAGCGGCCGTCGCGATCACGTCGCCGTTCGCGGCGCTGCGCTGGCTCGACAAGTGGTACCAGCACCGTGCCGAGCCGACGCCCGACGAGCTCGCGCAGCTCGCGCGGATGCGGATCGCGGCGCGCACGGCGATCGACGAAGCGCGGGCGCGACTACCCAGCTGAGCGAGGCCGGTACACGATCCAGATCAGCAGCGACAGCACGCCGGTGACGAGCTCCACCGTCGACGACACGGTGGTCAGGTTGAACGTCTCGGCGAGCCAGTCCTGCGCCGGTGGGTAGAACCCGATCGCGCCGAACACGATCATGCCAATGCCGGAGACGAGCACGAACACGTGCTCGAGCGCGAACCGCGCGAACGAGAAGCCGAGCAGGCCGACGCCGAGGTTGAGCGCGAGGGCGTGGGCGGCGTTGGTCCGCACGAACCCGAGCTCCTCGGTGAACAGGCCGATCAGGCCGAGCACGACGAGCGCGGCGCACACCGTCCACGACCAGCCTGCGAGGATCGCCTCGCGGTAGTGCTTGCTCTCGCGGTTCGGAATCGGGTCGGGCGGCAGCGGTGCCTCGAGGCCGGCCACCGCGGCCGGGCGCGCGAGCAAGGTCTGCAGCGCGGCAGTCACCTCGGCCGGCTTGTGCTCGGCGATGAAGTGCATGCCGTGCGGGATCTTGGTCAGGGCCGCGCCGGGGATCGTCTTCGCGAGCTCGTCGGCGATGTCCGTCGGGCACCACGGATCGGCGTCGCCCCAGATCACGGCGGTGGGGATCTCGAGCTTGGCGAGCGCGCCGAGCTCGTGGCGGCGCGGGCGCAGCCGGTAGCCGGCGAAGAACCGCGCGAACCACTCGCGATTGGCCTGCTCGCCCATCCAGCCGACGTAGCGATCGGACAGCTCCTTGTCGAAGATGCCGGCCTGCTCGTACGGCTCGAGCCCGAGGCGGTGGATCTTCTCGAGCGGCAACGCGCGCACGATCCCGGGCAGGCTGCGCGACGTGCTCGCGACCAGCCAGCACGCCCAGAACCCGGAGCGATTGAACGTCTCGTGCGCGCGGCTGTTGAGGATGGCGAACCGCAGCACGCGATCGGGATGCGCGATCAGGAAGCCGAGCGCCAGGTAGCCGCCGTAGTCGTGCGCGATCAGGTTGCAGCGATCGATGCCGAGCGCATCGAGCAGCTTGCGGATCCGCTCGACCTCGGCCTCGTAGCCGACCGGCTGCGTGAGCGTGCGCTCCGACTCGCCCCAGCCGAACCAGTCGACGGCGATCACGCGATGCGTCTTCGCGAGCTCCGGGATCTGGTGCCGCCACATGTAGTGGCTCTGCGGGTACCCGTGGATCAGCACGACGGGCTCGGCATCGACGGGCCCCATCTCGACGTACGCCACGCGGGCGCCGTCGACGGTGACCTGCTTGAGCTCGTCGAGCTTCACCACCGCAATCTAGACCCGCTGGATCGCAGAATCTACAAACCGGATGGGGCTTTCCCGTTCACTCGTACGGGGCAAAGGTCGCGCGCGACTTGCGCTTGCGGTTGAGGCGCTCGAGATCGTCGGCGGTGAACGCGTGCTCGCCGCCGCGCGGCAGGTGGCCACGGATGAACCCGATCACGGCGGAGCGCGCCGCCTTGCCGGCCTCGACCAGATCCTCGTCGCCGGCCTCGTCGACCTCGTCCCAGATCTCGAACAGCGCGCGCTTGCGCTCCTCGTGGTCGACGATCAGCTGCCAGGTCGCGGCGAGGTTCTGGGTGACGATCTCCGCCGTCCTCGCGAGGACCTCCTTGCGGTGCGCTCGGCCGAGCTCGACGCGCGCCTCGCGGGTCTCGTCGAGGAATGCCAGCTTGCGGCTCGCGTACGGATCGATCTTCTTCTTGCGCATCAGCGCATCGGTGACGTCGAACTCGATCGTGAGCAGGGCGAGCGGACCGCCGAGCAGCAGCACCTGCTTGACGTGCTTCCACGACTTGAACTGGTGCTGGAGATTCGGCTTGTCCTTGATCGAGACGCTGCCGTCGGCCTCGATGCGGCCCTTGAACACCGTGTCGTCGACCTTGTAGCCACCGCGACCGCCCGGCGTGATCTCGGCGGTGACGATCGACTCCTTGACCTTCGCGTCGACGATCGCACCCTCGTGGTTGTCGACGACCACCGACGGCGGAGGTGTCTCGGGACCATTCGCGATGCGCTCGAGGGCCTCCTGCGTCAACCGCACCGACCCGCGCCCGCGGCCCTCGAGATCGCGGCCCTTGCGGATGTCCATCAGCGAGGACGTCGGCGGCGCAGGCGGTTCGATCGACGCGATTTCGGGTCGCGTCGAGGGCGCCGCTGCGGCAAGCGCGGTGCGCCGGGCTGCCCGCTTAGGCGCTGGAGCCGCGATCGGCGCTGGAGCCGCGATCGGCGCTGGAGCCGCGATCGGCGCTGGAGCCGCGATCGGTGCTGGAGACGCGATCGGTGCGACCTGCGCGATCTGCGCCGGGTCGAGCATCACGACCTCGACGGTGGTCTCCGGATCGCGCAGGGCCAGCTCGACCTTCGGAGGCGTGTTGCCGACCTCTTCCACACGAGGCGGCGGCACGACGTCAGCGAGCCACCACCCGACGGCGAGGAGTACGTGGACTCCTACCGAGATGACGATGCTCGGAGACACGGACATGTGACTTCGAGCATTGCGAAACCGTTGCCAACGGCGCTGCCAGCAAGTTCGCGGACTAGGCCGACGCTACCTGAGGCTTCCGTGCCCCGGATTCACAGGTTGGCTTCCCCTGACGGCTGCAGCCTTCACTGCGACACCCGCGACGCTACTGGGGCTTCGACCGCGCCTTGCGCGACTGATGCAACCGGCGCAGGAAGTCGTAGAGCACCATCTCCTGCGCGCGCTGCGACGCGTGGAGCAGGCGATTCGCGTGCATGTGGACGAGGCTCCAGACCATGTCCGCCAGCGGTGGGGTCAGCTCGCCGGCGGCATCGCGGCGGCGGAGCTCGATGGCGAGCTCCCGGATCGCGGCGTCGCGGTGGGCGAGGAGCTCGAAGCCGGGCTCCAGATCGTGGCCGGCGTCGCGGGCGGGATCGCGCGCGAACAGCAGGTCGAGCGAGGCGCGCTCCTGCGTGAAGCGCTCGCCGATCCGGCCCCAGAACGCGGCGTCGGCGTGGTGCTCGCGACCGATCGCGTCTCGCCCCGAGGTGACGACGGCGGCGCGCTCGTCGGCGGTCAGCCCGAGCGCGTCGAGCATCGACTCGATGCCGCGCAGCGCGAGCCGCCAGCGCGCATCACCGCCGGCATCGCCATCGAGCAGCTCGACGATCGCCAGCACGCACTCGCTGTCGAGGTGGAACAGCTTCTCGATCAGCTCGATGCCGCGATCTCCGCCGTAGCGCTCGGTCTCGCGATGGTAGGTCTCGAGCACGAGCTTGCGAACGCTCCCTCCCTCGATCAGCGGCGTGATCACGCGCTCGAGGGCGGGCAACACCGCCCCGGCGAGCCGCGCGGGATCGCCGGCGAAGCGCAGCCGGAGATGGGGCTCGGGATCGGCGTAGCGGATGAAGAACCACTGCGAGGCATCACCGGCGGCGAGCGCGTGGCGGATCACCGGCGCGAGCTCGCGCAGCACGTGATCGACCGTCGACTCGCCGCAGTACAGTTTCGCGTACAGCCACTCGCTGCCGGGCGCGAACACGCGGCGGATCGTGGGTGCCGGCGCTCGCGTCGCGCTCGGCGATGGCGGGCGCGCGCGCGTGAAGGTGACGACGATCTCGTTCGCGAACGCGCCCTCGGGGCCGTGGGCGACCAGGCGATCCGGCGGCGGGAACATCTCGGGGAGCGAGACGCGCGGCGAGCCCGCGAGCTCGTCGGCGAACGCGGCGACCAGCAGCGGATTGTCGAGATCGATCGGCAGCTCGTTGTCGCCGGCGGCGATCATCAGGAAGCGCGGCAATCGATACCTGTCGCGCAGCGCCGCGACGGCCTTCGCGATCGCGTCGCCGGACGGCACCTTCGCCTTGACCGCCGCGGTGACGTCCTTGTAGTCGTCGGCGTCGAGGTTCCACTGCGCGCGATGCAGGATCACGCGACCGATCCGGACGCGCGGCAGATACGGCGAGCCCTGGAGCGGCCCCCACGAGAACCCGACCTGTTCGGTCCCCTGCCCCGCCAGCGCGCACAGGAAGCGGTACACGCCGAGGCTGCGCAGCCGGTAGTTGTGCGCCGTCGACATCCGCGGGATGACCTCGCGACCGAGCCGGCGCGAGCGCAGCACGATCCGATCGCCGCGCACCGACACCAGCAGATCGTCGAGCGTGAGCTGGTGATCGAGCGGCGCGCCCGACACGCCGAGATAGACGATCTCGTACGCGCGCAGCACCGGGCGGCACAGGATGTTGCCGATGCGCCCCTCGTTGAGGTGCACGATCTCCGCGAACACCGCGTCGGGACGCAGCGCCTCCTCGGCGGCGTGATGCGCGCGCGTCATCGCGTCGATCTCGGGCGACAGGTGACAGAACCTGCCGAGGATCCGCGCGCCCGACGGCCCGCTCGTCCCCTCGAACAGCACGAGCTCGCCGTCGTCGGCGGCGGCGACGCGGATCATCGTCGAGAAGGCGTCGGGGAGCCTCGCCGGTTCGGTGTCGCCGGCGAGCGCGTCGAGCTCCTTCGGGTCGAGCACGATCTCGGGCTCGCCGAGCTTGCGCAGCAGCAGGGCATCGAGCGGACGCAGGTTCGTGCGCGCTTCCCCTCGGCCCGCGGGAAACGCGAGCTTCGCGAGCAGCGGCGAGCCTTCGGACCCGGGACCCCGCGCGCGCTCGAAGCCGATGCCCGATTCCTCGTCGAGCACGTCGGCGAGCGGCACCTCGCGATCCTCCCAGCGCTCCGAGAACGCGGTGCGAAACTCGGCGAGCGAGGCGGACTCGGTGAACTTCGAGATCCGCGACAGCGCCCCGATCACCTTCGCGAGCTCACCGACCACGCGGTTGCCGAGCGTGATCGCCGCCGGCTTGCACATGTCGACCTGGAACAGGCGATTGAGATCCACCTTGGCCGGCAGCGCCTCGAGGTTCGCCGCGATCGCGCGATAGCTGTCCGGCGCGTTGCGCAACCCACCCGCATCGATCGCCGCGAGCGCCGCGCGTACCTCGACGAGCCTGGTGTGCTCGATCCCCGCCGCGGCGAGCTGCGCGATCAGCCCATCGATCGGCTCGGGGCCGGTGATGTGGACGCCGAGCTCGGGCACCAGCACCTGCGCGTCGATCAGCTCGCCGATGTACGCGCGGGCCTCGGCGAGCGTGATCTCGTCGTCGACCAGCGGCGTCGCGAGCTCGCCGAGCTTCGCCCCGGTCGCCGCGCGCGCGAGCGTGGCCTCGAGATACGGCGTCGGCGTCACCGACACCAGGTGGTAGTTGCGCTCCTTGCCGTCGAGCTTCGCCGCGGCGTAGCGCAGCCGCCCCGCGATCCGATAGATCGACGTGCTCGGCCGCAGCGTCACCCGCTCGCGCACCTCCGGATCTCTCAGCAGCTCGTCGCACAGCACGAACAGATAGTCGTTGTCGAGCCGGGTCCGCCGCCGGTACTCGCTGCGCGGCGCCAGCTCGAGGCTCGTCTTCGGCCCGAGCGCTCCCGTCGAGATGCCCGAGAACAGCCCGAACGGCGTGGCGCGTCCCGACGCGCGGGCGACGTACTTGACCAGCGAGGTCTCGAGCCGCTGCCCCGCCGGCGACTCCGGCTTGGCTCGCCAGCTCGCGATCGAGCCGTGCAGGTTCGGCGACGCGACGAACAGCGCCTCGTTGACCTCGGGCAGCGCGAGCACCTCGTCGAGAAATCGCCGCGGATCGGCGGCGGCCGCCCACTCGCTCAACGTGGTCAGCGGCAACAGCGGCGTGCGGACACAGACGCCTGCATCGGCCCGCCAGTCGAGGTCCACAGCTCGCGCCATGCGCGCGACTCTAACTCGCGCGAGCGACGGGGATCGCCGGCGGCACCGGCTTCGCGCGGGTGGGCCTTAGCAGTCGACGAGCAAGATGCGATCCCAGGACGGTTCGGTGTCGGTGATCGCGGCGTGGAGCGCGAGCGCGACGCCGGCCGCACCGGTGAGCAACCCGTCACTGGGTTGCCAGGTGTCGGCACCGACCAGGTGCGGAAAGCCCGCCACCGGCTCGGTGCGCCGGGCCGCGAGGGTGCGGTCGAGCCAGCGGCGGGCGGCGTCGGCGAACAGCTCCTCGCCCGTGGCATTCCACAGCCGCATGAACAGGTGCGCCGCGCCCGCGGTGCCGTGGCACAGGCTGGCATCGGGGATCGTCGGATCGTCGACGGTGGCGCACCCGCGAGCGAGCCCGAGGGCCGCGTCGCGCCAGTCCGTGCGATCGCACGCCTCCGCCGCCGCCAGCACGCCGAACGCGACCCCGAGATCGCCGTAGCACCAGGCGACGCGCCTGGTCTCGCTCTCGGCCCGTGGCAGCCACGCCGGATACCGCGGTCCCACCGCGAGCAGGGCCGTCATCGCGCCGTCGAGCAGCGGGCGCACGCGGGCGGTCTCGACCTCGAACCGCACGCAGCGCGCGAGCAGGCCGACCACGCCGGGCAGGCCGTGCGCGAGGCCGTAGTCCCAGTGCCCCTCGGTGACCAGGGGTTGCAGCCACGCGGGCAACAGATCATGTCGCGTGTACCAGGCCACGCCACCATCGTGCGGTCGAGCGGAGCGCTCGAGGAGCTCGATCACCTGCGTCGTGATCGCGAGCCCGGCGCCGCCGCGCTCGAGGCCATAGATGCCGAAGCCAACCAGCCCAGTGATCAGGTCGTAGTCGTCGGTCCACGTCGCGAGGCAGCCGAGCAGGGCGCGATCGATGGTCTCGCAGACCTCCGCCGCGGTCTCGCCACCGGTGAGGTGCTCGACCGTCCAGCCGAGGCCGCACGCCCCGCCGAACAGCGCGGGCTGCACCGGCGCGGCGGCGAACGCGGCGACCGCGGCGACCAGCGACGAGCCCACCGCATCGTCGGGATCTTCGACGATGTCGTGTTGCGCGAGGTAGGCGCGCATCACCGCCTGGTCGAGATGACCGGTCAGGTCGGTCGCGGCCGGCATCGCGTCGACGATCTCGCCGATCACGGTCGCGAGCTGGGCCCGTCGCGCGGGGTCGGTGACGAGCGGTCGCCAGTCGGCCATGGCAGCGTCGTATCACGTGATATGGATGCGGCAGTGGAACCCACGAGCGCATCCGACGCCGTTGCGGTCATCGCCACCGGGGATGAGGCCGCTCGCGTCCGCGGGTTCGCGCTCGCCGGCGTTCGCGTGGTTGCGTCGATCGCCGAGGCGCCGGGAGACCTCGCGGTCGTCGTGCTCGGCGATCCTCTCGACGATCCACGCGTGGCCTATGTCGCGCGCCCCACGCTGCCCGACGATCAGCTGCGCGCGCTGCTCGTGGCCGTGGCCACCGGCGTGGCCGCCGATGCGCCGAAGCTCGCCACCGACACGCCGACGAGCGCACGCCGAGCGCAGCGCGCGTTCGCGGCCTCGCGCCGCCTCGCCTCGGCGACGGATCTGCGCACCACCGAGGCGATCGCCGTCGAGTGCCTGCTGGACCTGCTCGGCGCCGATCGCGCGTCCTGCCTGTTCTTCCACCTCGGTGATGGCTCGCTGTGGTCGGAGGCCCTCCAACATGGTCCGGGTGACGAGCGCCGCGCGATCGGTGGGCTCGCCGGCTGGGCCGCATACACCGGCCTGCCCGCGCAGGCGAAGAGCGCCGGTGACGACCCGCGGTGGCTCGCGGCGATCGACGATCCCGCCGGAGATGCCGGCTGCGCGATCGCCGTGCACCCGGTGGTCGGCGCGGATCGCCACGTCCACGCGGTGCTGATCGCCGTGCGCAATCGCGGCCGCGTGTTCGACGAAGCGGAGATCGAACAGCTCGCGCGCTTCGCGGCGCTCGCGTCACCCCTGCTCGATCAGCTGTCGTCGCACGTCGAGACGCAGCTCGTCCTCGAGGAGGAATCCGCGGGGCAGCTGTTTCGCGCCGAGGCGCTCGTCGCCGCCGAGCCGCAGCGCTGGGGCGATGTCGTGCGCGTGACGCCCGGGTGGCTGCCGATCGCGTACTGGGTGCTCGTGCTTCTGCTCCTCGGCAGCGCGGCGTTCATGACCTTCGGCACCGTCGCGACCTACTCGTCGGGGATCGCGGTCGTCCGCTCCACGTCGCGCGTCTCGGTGACGATGCAGATCAGCGGCAACGTCAGCGCGGTGCTCGTCCAGCCCGGCGATCGCGTCGAGGCCGGCGCGGTGATCGCGAAGCTCGACGACGTCGATCAGCGCGCGGCCGTCGATCGCGTCAACAAGGAGTTCGAGACCCAGCTGCGCAACCACATGCTGGATCCCAACGATCTGTCCGCCGATGCGTCGCTGCGCGCGCTCCGCCTCCAGCTCGAGGGCGCGCGGGCCGCGCTCGACGAGCGCCAGGTCCGGGCACGCACCGCCGGCACGCTGTCGGATCTCCGGCTCCAGCCCGGTCAGCACGTCGAGCCCGGCCAGATCGCGGCCTCGCTGGTGGCGGGTGGTGGTGGCCTCGAGGTCGTCGCGCTGCTGCCCGGCGAGGATCGCCCGCAGCTCTCGGCCGGGATGCAGCTGCGGCTCGAGCTGATCGGCTATCGCTACGCGTACCAGGTGCTGACGATCGAGAGCGTGTCGTCGGAGGTGATCGCGGCCAGCGAGGCGCGCCGCATCCTGGGGCCCGATGTCGCGGAAGGGCTCGCCGTCGGCGGCTCGGTGGTCGTGGTCCGCGGCAAGCTGACCAGCAACGAGTTCGAGGCCGACGATCAGATCTATCGCTATCACGACGGCATGCTCGGCAAGGCCGAGGTCCGGCTGCGCTCCGAGCGGATCATCTTCGCCGTGATCCCGGGGCTGCGGAGGCTGGAATGACGAGCCTGCGAGTCCAGGAAAGGACGAGACCTTGAGCGACGCCGTCGATCCCAAGCTCGCGCAGACGCTGCAGCGCCTCGGCTCGCGCGGCCGCCACATCCCGTTCGTCCAGCAGCTCGAGGCCGCGGACTGCGGCTCGGCGTGTCTCGCGATGGTGCTCGGCAGCTTCGGCAAGACCGTGCCGCTCGACGAGCTGCGCGGGGTGATGGGCAGCAGCCGCGGCATCGACGCGTCGGAGATCCTGTCGGGCGCCGCGCGCTACGGGCTGCGCGGTCGCGGCATCCAGCTCGACCTCGAGGATCTCGCCCACCTGCCGTCGGGGGCGATCCTGCACTGGGCGCTCAACCACTTCGTCGTCCTCGAGCGCGTGCGCCGCGGCAGCGTCGACATCGTCGATCCTTCGACCGGCCGCCGCCGGATCCCGCTCGACAAGTTCCGGCGTCAGTTCACCGGCATCGCGCTGGTGTTCGAGCCCGAGGACACGTTCATCCCGACGCCCCCGGGCGCGAGCAAGACGTGGCGCTATCTCCGCCAGCTCGGCACGCAGCGCAAGCTGATCGCGCGCGTCGTCGTCACGTCGATCGCGCTCCGCATCCTCGCCCTCGCCCTGCCCGTGCTCACCGTCATGGTGGTCGATCGCGTGGTGCCGCGCAGCGACTACTCGCTGCTGCTGGTGGTCGGCGCTGGGCTCGGTGCCGTGCTCGCGTTCCAGACGCTGTCGACGCTGATCCGCGCGCACCTGCTGATCGAGCTGCGCACGCGGATGGATACCAAGATGACGATCGGCTTCCTCGCGCACCTGATGGCGCTGCCGTACGCCTACTTCTCGCGGCGCAGCGCGGGCGATCTGCAGTTGCGCGTGCAATCGAACACCAACATCCGCGAGCTGCTGACCTCGTCGCTGCTGTCGACGCTCCTCGACGGTGGCCTCGCCGTGGTCTACCTCGTGTTGCTGTTCGTGCTGTCGCCGGTGCTCGCGACGGTGACGCTGCTGACCGGCGGGCTGCAGATCGTGGTGCTGTGGTTCTCGCGCCGCCGCTACGCGCAGCTCACCGCCCAGGACCTCGAGAGCCAGGCGAAGGCGCAGTCGTATCTCGTGCAGATGCTGGTCGGCATCGAGACGCTGAAGGTCGCCGGCGCCGAGGATCGCGCGCTCGATCAGTGGGCGAACCTCTACGTCGACGAGCTCAACGTCGCCCTCCAGCGCAGCCGGCTGACGGCGCTCGCCGACGCGATCAACGGCCTGCTCCAGGCCGCGGCTCCGCTCGTCTTGCTGGGCGTCGGCGCGTCGCTCGTGATCGAGGGCAGCCTCAGCCTCGGCGCGATGCTCGCGACCACCGCCGTCGCCGCCGGCTTCCTCACGCCGCTGTCGAGCCTGGTGTCGAGCTGGCTGCAGCTCCAGATGCTCGGCAGCTACGTCGACCGGATCGACGACGTGCTGTCCGCCGAGCCCGAGCAGCAGCGCGGTCAGACGATCCCGCCACCGCGGCTGTCCGGCGGCATCGAGCTCGACCGCGTGTCGTTCCGCTACGGCCCGACGGAGCCGCTCGTGGTGCGCGATGTCTCGCTGTCGATCACGCCCGGCTCCACCGTCGCGATCGTCGGCCGTTCGGGCTCCGGCAAGTCCACCCTGGCCGCGCTGCTCCTCGGGCTCCACAAGCCCACCGAGGGCAAGATCCAGTACGACGGCTACGACCTCAAGGAGCTCGATCACAAGCTGCTCCGCCAGCAGCTCGGCATGGTGCCGCAGCACCCGTTCATCTTCGCCGGACCGATCCGCCAGAACATCGCGCTGATCGATCCCGACATCGCGTTCGACCGCGTCGTGTCCGCCGCGCGCCGCGCGTGCGTCGATGCCGATATTCGCGCCCTGCCGATGGGCTACCAGACGATCGTCGCCGACGGTGGCTCCACCCTCTCCGGCGGTCAGCGTCAACGGATCGCCCTCGCGCGCGCGCTGCTCCACGAGCCGGCGATCCTGCTGCTCGACGAGGCCACCTCGTCGCTCGATGCCACCACCGAGCGCGCCGTGATGACCAACCTCACCGAGCTGCGCTCGACGCGGATCGTGATCGCGCACCGGCTGTCGACGATCGTCTCGGCGGATCGGATCGTCGTGATCGAGGGCGGGCGCGTCGTCGAGGTCGGCAAGCACGAGGAGCTGCTCGCGCAAGGCGGCGTCTACGCGTCGCTGGTCGCCGATCAGACGTTCACCGGAGCCCGGTCATGAAGCACCCCAAGCCCGCCGGCGCGCTGCTCCTGCTGCTCGTCGCGTGCGGCGATGGCAAGCGCGCCGCGCCGGTGCTCCGCGATGCGGAGGTCGCGCAGCCCAAGGTCGTCGCGCCCGATGCCGCGGCCGGCTTCGTCGGGGTGATCGCGGCCGCCGAGTCGGTCGATGTCGCGCCGCGCTTCCAGGGCGTGATCGCCGCGATCCGCGTGCGCCCCGGCGACAAGGTCACCACCGGTCAGGTCATCGCGGAGATGGATCAGAAGTCGATGCTCGAGGAGCTGCGCGCCGCCGACGCCGCGCTCGGGGCCGCGCAGGCAGCGAAGCGCCAGGCCGAGGTCGACGTCGAGGATGCGAGGCGCAAGGCCGCGCTCGAGGCCGACGCCGCGGCGAAGGGCATCTCGTCGCAATCCGTCGCCGACGAGGCGCGCCTCGCGGTCAAGCGCGCCGAGGCCGCCGCGCAACGCGCGGGATCGATGGTTGCCGCCGAGTCGTCGCACGTCCAGACCGCGCGCGATCACCTGACCGACAACGTGCTCAAGGCGACGTTCGACGGCACGGTCGCGATGCGATTCCGCGATCCCGGTGCGACCGTCGCCCAGGGCGCGCCGATCGTGCGCATCGTCGGTCGCGGTGGGCCGCGCCTGCGCTTCGCGGTGCCGCCCGAGCACGCGCGCAAGCTGACGCTCGGCACCAAGGTCACGGCGTCGGTCGAGACGCTGTCGACGACGATCACCGCGGTGATCCAGCAGGTGTCTCCCGCGCTCGATCCCGCCTCCGGGATGATCCTGATCGAGGCCGAGATCGAGGCGCCGTCGGCCGAGCTCCGGCCCGGGCTCGCGGCGACCGTTCGAAACTAGAGCGACGACGCGACGCGACGACTGAGCTCTTCGTTCTGCTTGTCGTGCGGCAGGAGGCAGATCTGCACGAGCCAGTCGGTCGCGCAGACCGCGGCCAGCTGACCGGATTGCTCCTCGCGCCACCGCAGCATCACCAGCGGTGACGCGCGATCGACGACGCGGATCAGGTTGTTGACGTAGCCCTCGCTGCGTCCGAGCCCACGCGCGATGCGTGGCCCGCTCCACCCCTTGTCGCGAAGGAGCTTGCACCAGATCGCCAGATCGCAGGTCCCTGCGAACGAGATCGGGATCCGCTCGTCGACGGTGACCGGGGTGGCATCGAATTGTTCTTCGGTTTGCTGCACGGATAGCTCCACGGTGTCAGCGATGAGACGTTCGGAATGGCACCATTCATTCCCATGACACAGGCGGGGTACTCGGGCACACCCTTGGTTCAGAAGCTCGGAATCAAAGAGGGACATGCGGTGGCGCTGCTCGGTGCACCCACCGGGTTCGACCTCGGGGTGCTGCCCACCGGTGCGACCCTGCACAGCCGAGGCAAGACGCCCCTCGACGTCATCGTGGTGTTCGTCAAGCAGCGAGAACGACTCGTCGAACAGCTCGCCGCGCTGCGTCCGCGGATGCAGCAGGCCGGCGGCCTGTGGATCGCGTGGCCAAAGAAGTCGTCGGGAGTCGCCACCGATATCGTCGAGGACACCATCCGCGCGGTCGCGTTGCCCACCGGACTCGTGGACGTCAAGGTCTGTGCGATCGACGAGACGTGGTCCGGCTTACGCCTGGTGATCCGGAAGGAGCTGCGCACCGAGAAACCGGTTGCGCGCGCGAGAACTAGTGCAACGACGCCCGCGCCTTCGCGAACACGTCGTCGAGCATCGCCTCGGTGAGCTTGCCGGTGAACGTGTTCTGCTGGCTGACGTGATAGCTGCCGAATAACTGCCAGGCGCCGAGCGTTGCGGTGGCCGCGTGGCCGAACTTCGGGCGCGGCTTGGGGATCGCGAGCTCGAGCGCGTTGGCGACGAGCAGCGCGCCATCCCACGCGAACCCGCCGAGCGCGACGATCGCCTGGAGGTTCGGCAGCAGGCCGATCTCGCGCGCGAGGTACTTGACGCAGCGATCGCGCTCCGTCGTGGTCGGCGTGTTGTCCGGCGGCGCGCACCGCACCACGATCGAGACGTACGCGTCGGTCAGCGCCATGCCGTCGTCGCGTCCGATCGACGCCGCCTGGTTGGCGAACCCCGCGCGATGCAGCGCGCCGTACAGCCAGTCGCCCGAGCGATCGCCGGTGAACACGCGCCCGGTGCGATTGCCGCCATGCGCCGCCGGGGCGAGCCCGAGCACGAGCAGGCGCGCGGCCGGATCGCCGAACCCCGGGATCGGCTTGCCCCAGTAGTCCTGCCCGACGAAGCGCTTCGGCGGATCCTCGGCGGCGCGCGTGCAGCACGTCACCAGCCGCTTGCACTTGCGGCACGCGACGATCTCCGCGCCGAGCGTCTCCAGGCTCACTTGAACGACAGGTTCGCGAGCGGCACCAGCTGCCCCATCATCGTGGCGAGCACCAGCTCCTCGAGCTCGTCGTCGGTGAACAGCGACAGCCGCGCGGTGCGCCCGTCGGGCAGCCGCCAGCCGAACACGAACTGCCACTTGTAGACCTTGCCGAGCGGATGCGTCGAGCGCCGCTCGAACCCGACCTTGTAGCCACCGACATCGAGCTGCTTGAGCTTTTGGTGCCGCTTCTCGAACTCGCTCTCCTCCTCGGGGGTCGCGTCGATCGACAGATCGTAGTTGTACTTCGCGAGCGTGCGGCCGGCGTCGAGCTTGGCCTTGAGCTCCTTGCCGAGCTCGAGCGCTTCCTTCGACAGCCCCGACGCCTTGCGGGCGACGGCATCGCCGAGGTCGCGCGCGTGCTTCTCGATCTCGAGCTCCTTGGCCTTCGCCTCGGCTCCCGACGCCAGCTCCTTGGCCTTGTCGCCGACGTCGCTGCCGATCTCCTTGGCCTTGTCGCCGACCTCGCCGCCGATGGTCTTCGCCTTGTCGCCGACCTCGCTGCCGAGGTCCTTGGCCTTGTCGGCGAGGCCGCTCAGCCGGTCGCCCCACCCCGACTTGTTCTCCGGTTCGGGTTCGGGCTTCGGCTCTTCCTTCTTGCCGCCGCACCCGAGGAGCAGAGTCATCACGATCGCCATCGTCCAGTTCATCACGCGAGATCATACCCTGTCGCAGCGATGACTCGTGGACTCACCACCACGTGTCGCACGCGATGACCCGCCGGAGCGCGACATGCGGCGCTGCGATCGACGGCAGCGTGTCACGCGGCATCAACGCACCTGCGTTTACCTGGAGCAACGCGACCCGTATCACCGACTGACGATGTCGCGCTTTCCAATCATCTGCGTCGTGTTGCTGTCTGCCTCCTCGGCACTCGCCCAGTCCACCACGACGGGGGCGATCTCCGGTCGCATCACCGACGCCGGCACCAAGGAGCCGATGGTCGGGGTCACCGTCATCATCCAGAGCGAGACCGGCGGCGAGCCGCAGACCACGTTCACCGACGCCGACGGTGGCTACAAGATCACCGAGCTGATCCCCGGCACGTACTCGGTGTCGTTCATCGACGACACGGCGACGGTCAAGAAGACCGGCATCCGCGTCGGCGCGAACGACGTGGTGCCCGTCTACCAGGCGATCAAGCGCGGCGACGTGATCACGCTCGAGGGCAAGGCGCCGATGCTCAAGCTCTCGAAGACCGACCTGTCGCTCAAGATCGACAAGGACTTCCTGACGCACATGCCGCTGCCGGGCCGGACGATCGAGTCCGCCGCCGGCACCAAGGCGGGCGCCCACAACGACGGCATCGGCATCGCGTTCTCCGGATCGACGTCGCTCGAGAACCGGTTCCTCGTCGACGGCATCGACATCACCGGGTTGACGTTCGGCGACGTCGGCACGCCGATCCTCAACAACTTCGTCGAGGAGATCGAGGTGCTGAGCGGCGGCTACAACGCCGAGTGGGGTCGCGCGACCGGCGGCATCGTCAACGTCGTCACCAAGACCGGCACCAACACCTTTCGCGGCGGGCTGTTCGCGACCTACGCGCCGGGCTTCCTCTCGGCGTCTCGGCAGACCACGCCGTCGAACGCGTCGTCGATCGATGTCATCGGAGATCGCTCCTACAACGCCGATTTCGGCGTCGAGCTCGGCGGTCCGATCATCAAGGATCGGCTGTGGTTCTACGCCGGTCTCGCGCCGCAGCTGTCGCGCACCAACTTCACGCGGATCACGCGCAGCCAGACCGACTGCCGCGCGCTGCAGACCAACGGTCAGCTGTCGGCGTGCGACTCCCGGCTCGTCGCCCAGGGCGGCTTCGCCGACGGCGCGGCGGATGTCGATCCCGAGACCGGCTTCTTCCTGACCCAGGAGGTCGACCGCGACGTGCGCGCGTCGTCGTCGCGGCAGCTGTCGTCGATCGTGAAGCTCAACCTCGCGGTCTCCGCCGACCACCAGGCGCAGGTCAGCGTGATCACCACGCCCGGCGAGTCGAGGTCGCCCGGGCTGTTCGGCCTGCCGTCGACGGGTGGCACGTCGAACACCATGACGTGGGACGCCGCGGCGCGCTGGACCAGCAAGCTCGACGACGCGAAGCTCGAGCTCGAGGCGGTGTTCGCGTGGCACCACTCGCAGCTGAAGAACGGCGCCCTCGACGCGACCCTCGACGCGACGCCGCGCCAGATCCTCAGCAACGGCAACCTCGGCACCTGGAGCGCGCTCGGTGGCGAATCCGCACGAACCTCGGCGGGCTGCACGGACAGCGGGTTCGGCGGCAGCGATGCGTTCCCGACGATCACCAACTGCCCGATGGAGAGCACGCCGTACGCGATCGGCGGCCCGGGCTCGCTGACGCACGACTCCGAGGATCGCCGCACCGCGAAGTTCTCGGTCACCCGGCGCGCGCGGCTCGCGGGCACGCACGAGCTCAAGGCCGGCATCGACGTCAACGACAACTCCAAGATCGCCGCGCGGTTGTTCTCCGGCGGTGCGTTCATCCAGAACTTCGTCGGGCCGGGCGTCGTCGACGTCACCCGCTGGGTATCGCTCGCCCCGATGGGCAGCACCCCCGAGTCGCGCTTCGACCGCACGTGCACCTCGAATGGCCCCGATGGCCAGCAGAACTTCGCGTGCGACTACCTGCCCGGAACCGTCGGGGCACCGGGGACCGAGGTCGCCGGTCAGACGATCGACTGGTCGGTCTACCTGCGCGACTCGTGGGCGCCGCTGCCGAACCTGACGCTCAACGCCGGCGTGCGCTACGAGGAGCAGCGGCTGCAGTACGCCGAGTCGCTGCGCAACAAGACCGATCCGCTGACCGGGAACCAGCTCGGCAAGACCGCGATGAACCTGAAGAACAACTGGGCGCCGCGCCTCGGGGTGGTGTGGGATCCGACGAAGGTCGGCGAGGCGAAGATCTGGGCGTCGTACGGGCGGTTCTTCGAGGCCATCCCGATGGACATCAACGATCGCTCGTTCGGCGGTGAGGTCTCGTACCGCCAGCGCTTCAACACCGGCAGCGGCGATTGCGGTCCGGTGGATCCCGCGATCGGTGCCGCGAACGGCGCGGGGTGTGTCGACACGATGACCGCGCCGACGGACACGACGCTGCTCGGCTCGTCGGGCGTGCTGGTCGCGCCGGGCATCAAGGCCCAGTACCTCGACGAGATCGTCACCGGGGCGCAGTTCCAGCTCGCGCCCGATCTGATGCTCGGCATCACGCTGCAGAAGCGCTGGCTCGGTCGCGTGATCGAGGATGTCTCCACCGACGGCGCGCAGACCTACATCATCGCGAACCCCGGCGAGTGGTCCGCGAAGGACGAGCAGGCGATGATCCAGCGGATCGCCGAGGCGCCGGACGACGCGACCCGGATGCGCCTCGAGAACGAGCTCGAGATGTACAAGGGCATCCGCGGCTTCGACAAGCCGGCGCGCAACTACGCCTCGCTCGAGCTCGCGATCAGCAAGCGGTTGTCGCGCGGTCTGTTCACGCAGGCGTCGTACACGTTCTCGCGCACCGAAGGAAACTTCCCGGGCAGCGTGTCCTACGACAACGGCCAGGTCGATCCGAACATCTCGTCGCAGTACGACCTGATCGAGCTGCTCGCGAACCGCCGCGGCAAGCTCCCGCAGGATCGCCCGCACTCGATCAAGGTCGATGCGTTCTACACGTTCGACCTCGACAAATCGAACCTGCTGACGCTCGGCACCCGGCTCCGCGCCGTCAGCGGCATCCCGCGCAACGCGCTCGGCGCCCACTACGTCTACGGCCCCGACGAGTCATTCCTGCTGCCTCGTGGTCAGTTCGGTCGCACCGAGATCGACACGTCGATCGATCTCAAGGTGTCGTACGGCCGCAAGCTGTCGAAGTCGATGGTGGCCGAGCTCTACCTCGACCTGTTCAACCTGATGAACCGCCAGGGGACGTTCGATGTCGATGCGACGTACGCGCCCGCCGTGCGCCAGGCGATCCCCGGTCAGGCCGGCGGCAGCGAGAACAACGTCAACCCGATCTCGGGCGGCACCTACTCCGACCTGATCTTCGCGAAGACGATCGATGGCCAGGGCGTCGAGACCTCGACGCCGACGGCGCGCAACCCGAACTTCCAGCGCACGTCGAGCCGCTACGCCCCGGCGTCGGCGCAGGTCGGGTTCCGCCTGACGTTCTGACTCGCAGCGGTACGCGGCTTGCTGGGATCGGTGGCATGAGGCCGATCTCGAACGTCGTAGTCCTGGGCGCGAACGGCGCGATGGGTGCCGCCTCCGGGGCGCTGTTCGCTCTGGCGGGCCTTCCCACCGTCTTCCTGGCCCGAACGCTCGAGCGTGCCGAGGCCGGCCGGGCCAAGGCGGTCGCCCTGACCAAGGGCAAGCTCGCAACGGATGCGATCGGAATCGGCACCTACGCAGAGCTAGCGCAGATCGAGAAGGCCGATCTGGTGTTCGAGGCCGTCCGCGAGGACGAGGCGGTCAAGCGCGAGCTGTTCGAGACCCTCGACCAGCTGCGCGGGCCGACCACGATCGTCGCGAGCGTGACCTCCGGGATCTCGATCGCGCGCCTGTGCGCCGGCCGCAGCGCCGCGTTTCGCGCGCACTTCCTCGGCGTGCACTTATTCAACCCGCCGACCAGGATCGTGGGTTGTGAGCTGATCCCGCACGCGGGGACGGATCCCGGCGTGGTCGCCATCGTGCGCGACCTGCTCGGGCGACTCGGCCGCGAGGTCGTCGAGACCCGCGACACGCCCGCGTTCGCCGGCAATCGGCTCGGCTTCCGCGTGCTCAACGAGGTCGCGCAGCTCGCGGAGGAGCACGGCGTCGCGTTCATGGACCAGCTGCTCGGTGCCCACACCGGTCGAGCCCTCGCTCCGCTCGCGACGATCGACCTCGTCGGCTGGGACGTCCACGCCGCGATCGTCGACAACCTGAAGACCTCCACGCACGACATCGCGAACGACAAGTTCACGCTGCCGGCGTACATGCGCGACGGCATCGCGGCGGGTCGGCTCGGACGCAAGGCGGCGCTCGGCGGCTTCTTCCGCGTCGAGGGCAAGGGCCCCGAGGCGAAGACCTCGGTGCTGAACCCGCGCGCGGGAACCCTGAGTCCGCTGGTCGATGCCGAGCCACCGGAGGTCGTGCGCGGCATGCTGGCTGCGCGATCGCACATCGCCGCGCTCGAGGTGATGTGCGCCGCCGAGGGCACCGCCGCCGACCTGCTTCGCCAGGTCATGCTCGGCTACATCAGCTACGGCCTCGGGCTCGTCGGTGACGTGGTCGAGCGACCGCGCGACATCGATCGGATCATGGCCTTCGGGTTCGGCTGGGCACCTCCCGGCATGCTCGTCGATGCGATCGGTCCGGGCCGGACGATCGTGATGCTGGAGAAGGCGCGGTTGCCGGTTCCCGACGCGCTGTTGCAGGCGGCGGTGCACCAGCGGCCGATGTTCCTCGAGGCAGTGGAGGCCTCGCGGTTCTTCCCGATCCCGCGCGCGGTCGCGGCTTGAACCTCGACCGGAACATGAACGCCACCTTGGACGTGGACATCGACCATGCGAGCAACCCGAAACACCCCGTGCCGAGACGCTGCACATGCTCAGCTTTCAGAAGCTTCGCGTGTACCAGCGTTCGATCGCCGACCAAGCGAGGTTCTACGCACATGCTCGCGGATCGGCGATGGAAGCCGCCGCCACCCTCGACACGATGCGAGTCATGAAGCTGGTGTCCGAATCGTCGTATGCGAAAGGGATCGAGGTGCTCGAGGCGATCGCCGCGATGCTGACGAAGATGACCTGACAACGTCGACGTCAACGGTGGGGTTGACGTTCGGGTTCACGTCGACGTCATCGCGCTTCGAGAGCGAGTGACCACACCATGTCAGTCTGCGTCTTGTCATCGAAGTACGGATCGTCGACCCGCGTGTCCTCGCGGGTGACCGGCAAGTACTCCAACGTTCCAAGGGCGGCGCGCCGATGACACGTCAAACAGTTGGAGACTACCCCCGACGGGAAACGCGCTTCGAGCCACGGGTTCATCACCGCCCGCGGCGCGCCCTTTGGGTCGGTGGCGCTGAACGTGACGTCCATCAGGTAGTTGCGCGCGGCGCCGGCGAGCGTGGCCGGGCGACCGTTCGCATAGGGGCCGTCGTCGGGGAGATCGTGCCACCACAGCGTGGCCCACACCCAGTCGGGGATCTCCTTGGTCGAGATGTGCATCGCGAGGAGCACCACCTGATCGCCGATCGCGAGGGTCGGATCGTGTGACACGCGCCGCGCCGCGGCGACCTCATCCGGGGTCGTCAAGCTGCGATGGATGAACGCATCGATCGGCACACGATGGATCCCGTCGACGAGCTCGTCGATCGCGCCGCTCGTCGGCTCGTCGTGCGCGCCGCCGGGATCGATCACGATCTGGCGCCGCCACGTGCGCGTCGGGTTGCCGTCGTCGATCGCCGGGTCGCCGTCCCAGATCGGCAGCGGCGTGAGGCGATCGCGATGGACCGGGAACCACACGCTCTTCAGCGTGATCGCGCCGCGTGGAAAGTCGGGGATCGCGACGAGGCCGCGCAGCGCCTCGGTGCTGGCGAGGTGGTGATCCTGGACGTGCTTCGCGGCGATCGGATCGAAGATCACCGCGAACATCAACGGCGCGGTCTCGACCTCGAGGCGATCCTTCACCTTGAAGGCCTGGAGCTCGCGGAAGATCCGATCGGTCGCACCGAACACCGCGTCGGAGCGCTGCCAGCGCTCCCAAACGGGAAGGATGCGCTGCCAGAGGCCCCACGCGTGTGCACGCATCGTGGAGAGATCGTCGAGATCTCGCGCAGCGAGCAGGCGCGCTTGCTCCGGCGGCGGGTTCGACGGCGAACGCGTCGAACAAGCGACCAGAACCAGTGCAGCCACCCAGCGCACGCCGCATCATAGCGGCAATGGCTCCGCGCGTGGTCGCCGCCGTGCTGGCCCTGGTCGCCGCACTCGGTGCGTGGTGCGTGGTGACGCTCGGGCTCGGCTTCAACGACGAGCTGCAGCTGCAGGATCCCGCGATCGCGCGCTCCCGGCCGGCGATCGTCGATCCGCGCACCCCGCGACTCTCGCAGCGCGTGATCCTGGTGATGGTCGATGGCCTGCGGCTCGATCACTCGCGCCAGGCCGGTTTCGATGCCGTGCGCACGCTCGGGGTCGACGACGCCGCGGGGAGCCACTACCCGACGGTGTCGCGACCGAACTACATCACGCTGCTCACCGGCACGCCGCCGATCGCGAGCGGCATCCGCCACAACCGCGTGCGCACGCCGCTACGGCTCGACTCGATCATGACGCGTGCGAAGGCCGCGGGGCTGCGCGTCACCACCGCGAGCGACATCGGCAACATCCCACCGCTGTTCATCACGACTCCGGTCACCGAGCTCGGGAGCCTCGAGCATCCGCAGGTCGGCGATCTGATCACGCCCGCGGCGGGGTACGCGTGGCCGTTCGACGAGGTGCGCAAGGCGGAGTCGCTCGCCGGGCTCGAGCAGTCGCTCGCGACCGTGCTGGCGAGACCGAGCGACCTCGTGATCGTGCTCGCCGGAGATGTCGATCGCGCCGGCCACGCGTATGGCGCGGCGAGCGCGCAGTACCGCGAGGCCGCGGTCGCGGTCGGCGCGGCGATCGGTCGCCTGGTGACGCAGCTCGACCTGACGAAGGACACGCTGATCATCACCGCGGATCACGGGCACGTCGATCGCGGTGGGCACGGCGGTCGCGAGCCGGAGGCCCTCGCGGTGCCGCTGCTGATCGCGGGCGCCGGCATCGTGCCTGGCGCGCAGGCCCCGACCGCGCGGCTCGTCGATGTCGCGCCGACGATCAGCGCCCTGCTCGGCATCCCGGCACCGGGTCACGGCTACGGGCGTGCCCTCGTCGAGCTGCTCCGCGAAGCACCCGCGGCCGCGACCGCGAGGACCACCGCGGATGCGACGCGACTCGCCGCGGTCCGGAGCTTCCCCGACGACGACGCGGGCGTCGACGTGGTCGTCCTCGTGGTCACCGGTGGTCTGCTCGTGCTCGCGATCATCCTCGCCCTCGCGCTGCGCCCGGCGATCGCGATCCGGCGCGGCTCGTGGGTCGGCGTGCTCGCGTTTCTCTGCATCGTCGCCGCGCTGGCGGCGGCCACGCGCGGTCGGTTGTCGCCGTCGGAGGTTCCCGCCCTGTGGCGCTTGCAGCGGCTACTCGCCGTGTGTGGCGGCGCCGCGATCGCGATCCAGGTTGTCGCCAGTTGGCATGTCGTGCGTGCATTCGCTAATCGACTTTCGATTTCAAATGGCATCGCGCTCGTCGCACTCTCGATCTCGCTCGGAACTGTTTTCATCGTGCGAGGTTACTTGCCGGTGCCTCACGTCGACGTACCCGAGCCCGCATGGCTCGTCGCGATCCCCGCCGTGGAGATCGCTGCTGCTGTGTCGTGCGTGGCAGTCACACTGCATCTGATCTTCGAGCTGGTCGTGTCGGTACGTGGTACTGACGATCATGGACGCTGACGTCGCGAGGCTGCGCGCGAATCGCCAGGACGAGATCGACTCCGCCGTTCAGTACCGCGCGATGGCGGAGGCGGAGGCGGACGAGAGCATCGCGAAGATCTATCGCGAGCTCGCCGACGTCGAGGACAAGCACGCCGGCGTCTGGGAGAAGCAGCTCGCCGATCGCGGCATCGATCCCGGTCCTCGCACGCCGAGCTGGCGCGCCCGCACGCTGCGCTGGCTCGCGAAGAAGTTCGGGCCGCGCATCATCCTCGCCACCGTCCACTCGCAGGAGTCCGCCGGGCACGATCGCTCGCACGCCAGCATCGTGCGGTCGATGATGCGCCGCTCGGAGCCGTCGAACGGCCCCACGCTCGCGCGGGTCGAAGGCCGCCATCGCAACGTCGGCGTCAACGCCCTGCGCGCCGCGGTGCTCGGTGCCAACGACGGGCTGTGCTCCAACCTCGCGCTGGTGATGGGCGTCGCCGGCGCGTCACAGGCGGGCGCCTCCTCCAGCTACGCGATCCTGATCGCGGGGCTCGCCGGGCTGCTCGCGGGAGCGTTCTCGATGGCGCTCGGCGAATGGATCTCGATGACCAGCGCCCGCGAGCTCGCCGAGCGCGAGCTGCGGATCGAGCGCGAGGAGCTCGAGGCCAACCCCGAGGACGAGCGCGTCGAGCTCCAGCTGATCTACGAAGCCAAGGGCGTCCCGCCCGACGAAGCGCGCCAGCTCTCGCACTCGCTACTCGCCGATAGCGCGACCGCGCTCGATGTCCTCGCGCGCGAAGAGCTCGGCCTCGATCCCGCGGAGCTCGGGGGCTCGCCGTGGGTCGCGGCGCTCACCTCGTTCGTGCTGTTCTCGATCGGCGCCGTCATCCCGGTGCTCCCGTTCGCGCTGACCTCCGGAACCATCGCGTTCGTCGCGTCCATCGCAGCCTCCGGGCTCGCGCTGTTCGGGCTCGGCGCGGCGATCACCTTGTTCACCGGACGCTCGGTCCTCCGCTCCGGAGGTCGCCAGCTCGTCCTCGGCCTCGCCGCCGCGGCCGTCACCTTCGGGGTGGGGCACCTGCTCGGGGTCGCGATCAGCTGAATCGTGGGGTTAGCCGGCCCCGGGACGCTTGAGTCCTCGAGTAGACGAGTCGAGTAGACGGCGACCACGGGACGCAGCGGATCCGTGCGAGATCGCGATCGCCGAGGCCAGGCACGGCGGCTGCTCTACGAAGGTGCAGCCCAGATGTCGAAGAAGAAGCAGCCCGAGCCCCAGGCCCTCCAGAGCATCGACCCCACCCAGCTCGCGCACGTGGCCGGCGGCGCCGCCCGCGCCTCCAGCTCCGGCGGCAGCAGCGAGATCACCGCCGCGCTGACCGGCGTGATGGATGCGCTGAGCTCGCTGAAGAACCAGCAGAGCGGCGGGATGGATCCGATGTCGATGATGATGATGATGATGATGATGGGTGGAGGCGGCGGCAACGCGCCCCAGGTCGTCCAGCAGCCTGCCGGGACGATCGGCGGCTACGCCGGGTACACGATCGACGGCGTCTACTACCCGTTCAAGTGAACGGACTGGACGCGGCCCGCCATTGATGGTGCAGTCCGCGCGTGCGAGCTGCCTGGCTCTTCGCGCTTGCCGCGTGCGGTACCGATCGCGCGCCCGTCGGTCCGCTCGCCGACTCGTCGCTCGCCGACACGACCCAGCTGCCCGATGCACCTCCCGGCTGCAGCTACGCCGAGCAGTCGGATCTGCTCAACGATCTGACGCTCGGCAATGGCGCCGCCGAGGAGACGCAGCTGACCCTCGCCGACACGCTGGTGATCTGCGGGCGCATCGACACCCAGCACTTCCTCGAGGATCGGGTCGATGTCGACGCGTTCCGGATCACGCTCGCCGATCGCACCGAGCTGCGCGTCGACTTCGCGGGTGAGGCCGGCGGGCTCGCCGGGCTCGAGGTCACCGTCGTCGACGACACCAACGTCATCGTCGATCGCGGCCGCTTCCTCGGCACGCACGTCGCGTTTCAGACCACGCTCGCGGCCGGGGCCTACCGGCTGGTGGTCACCGCGACCAACCCCACCGATCTCGCCGCCGGCTTCGACTACAAGCTGCGCGCGGTCGCGACCCCCGCCGCCTGTGCGCGGGTCACCGCTGCGGCCGCGTACACCGAGGCGACCGACGGTCCGCAGAGCACGGCCAACGATCTGATCGAGATCCGCTACGCGACCGGCGCGCGCACGCTGACCACCGCGGCCGACGACGATCCCGAGCCGAGCGGCCTCACCACGCTCGCGACCGACCTTCGCATCACCGGCCAGTCCGCCGACGTGACGGGCGCGGATGACTTCCGGGATCGCGATACCTATCTGTTCGAGACCGGCGCGCACGACGAGCTCGCGCTGCGCGTCGACTGGACCGGCGATGCCGACCTCGACGTCTTCGTGTTTCCCGAGGGTGCCGTCGCCGAGATCGGCCGAGGCACCACCGTCGGCAAGCTCGGACCGGAGCGCGCGGTGTTCCCGGTGCTCGCGAACACCCGCTACTGGCTGTGGGTCGGGGCCTACGCGTCGTCGACCGCGCAGGTCGCCTACGACGTCACGCTCTGCCCGACGACGTTCTGATCACTTGCAGGGATCACCGGCGACCTTGCCGCCACCCTCGAGCGGCATGCCGCCGATCGCCTTGCCACGCAACGCCGCGTTGACGAACGTGGTGCGGCGATTCTGCGCGCGGCCCTCGGCCGACTTGTTGTCGGCGACCGGCTTGGTCTCGCCGAAGCCGACCGGGATCAGCCGCTTGCAATCGACGCCCTTCGCGACCAGGGTCTTCGCCACCTCGAGCGCGCGCTTCTCGCTGAGCAGCTGGTTGGACTCGGTGCCGCCCATGCTGTCGGTGTGGACCTCGATCCGCAGCGTCGAGATGTACGACTTGTTCGCGAGGTAGCCCTTCACGTAGCCGATCGCCTCGCCGGACTCGGGCTTGAGCGTGGCCTTCGCCGTCTCGTAGACGATCACGTACGGCACGACGAGCTCGTTGTCTTTGATCTCGTACTTGGTGTCGGCGAGCGCGCTACCGCTCGCCAGGATCAGGGCCGCACAGAGCAAACGCATGGCGCGTATCGTAGCGCGGACGCGCCGCGCATCAGCGCTTCCGTCGGTTAGCAGCGGGCTTCTTCGGTTTCGCCTTCGCCTTCGCCTTCGCCTTTGCCGCTTTCGCCTTCGTCTTCGGCGTGGTCTTCGTCTTCGCCGTTGCCGCTTTCGCTTTTCCGGTCCGGGTGTTCGCGTGGGTCGCCTTCGTCACCTTCACGTAGGTGTCGACATCGACCTTGCTGATCAGCTCGCCGATCACGTCGAGCGGCACGTCGTCGAGCTGCTTGAACCGCACGCACGACTTGCCCATGTCGAGCTTCTTGCCCGCCTTCGCATACGCCTTCTCGAACCAGCTGCGCGTGGGTGCGTGGCCGTAGACGGTCATCAAGTACATCGCCATGTGGTGCTTCTGCGACGCGAGCGCGGCGAGACACAGCGGCTGCTTGTTGTACGTGTCGGGATAGCGCGACAGCGGGACGAACCAGGAGAGCATCCCGAACTGCACGCCCTCCTCGTAGCCCTCGGGCAGGCTCGCGTTGATCGTGTTGCGAAGCGCGGTGAGGGCCGCACGCCGATCGGCGGGCAGCGCGGCGAGGTAAGCATCGACGTTCATCGGTGCAAACCATCACACAGGGCAGTGTGATTCGTGGGCACAACGCTGCTTCACGATCGCACGTGTGCGATCCCGCCGATCCGTGCAGATCCGCCCAGTTATCGCGCTGGCACGCAGGATGCTCAATCCCTCGGCATGCGTCTCATCGCCCTCCTATTTGCAGGTGTCCTCGGCACGGGTTGTTATGCAACGAGCTCGGGCTACGTAGCCGGCCCGTCGGTGGGGATCACCGCGACGACCGTCGCGCCGGATCTCGTCTACGTCAGCCCCGGCGTTCAAGTGATCGCTGACTACAACGAGCCGGTGTTCTACTCGGACGGCTTCTACTGGCGCGAGACCGGCGGTACCTGGTACCGGTCGAGCTACCACAACCACGGTTGGGTCTATGCGGCTCCTCCGCGCGCGGTGATCAGCATCGGCAACCGCCACTCGTATCGAAACTACCGCCCGGCCGGCTATCGCCCGCGCGCGTACTCGAACCGCGACTACAACCCGCGTCCGTCACGCGCTCCGGCGTATCAGCCGCGCGCCGCGCGCCCGGCGTATCAGCCGCGCCCGGCGGCGTATCAGCCGCGCCCGGCGGCGACCCCGGCGTACAAGCCGCGTCCGGCCGCGACCTATCGCAAGGACGACAAGAAGCGCCATCGCTAACGCGCTCGTGTGATACCGAAGGGCCCATGCGCTGCGTGGGCCCTTTGTTCGTTTCGGCGCTGCTGGCATGTCGCGGCGTCGCACCGAAGTTGCCGTCGACCGCCGCGGCCTCGCTGACCACCGAAGCCGAGCGCTCCGGCTACCTCGAGACCGGGCGCTACGCCGAGGCCGTGCTGCTGTGCGAGCAGCTCGCGAAGATCGAGGGCGTGTTCTGCGACCGGATCGGCTCGACCGGTGAGGTTCGCCCGATCGTCGCCGTGCGGATCGCGAAGCAGCCGAACCTGCCGGTGATCTACATCCAGGCAGGCATCCACGCCGGCGAGATCGAGGGCAAGGACGCCGGCTTCGCGTTCCTGCGCGATCTGTTGCTCGGCAAGGTCGCGCCGGGTGCGCTGGATCATGTCTCCGTGGTCTTCGTGCCCGTGCTCAACCCCGACGGTCACGAGCGGTTCGGTCCGAACCACCGCCCGAATCAGCGCGGCCCCGTCGAGATGGGGTTCCGCACCAACGGCGCGCGGCAGAACGTCAACCGCGACTTCATGAAGGCCGACACCGCCGAGGCGCATGCCGTGCTCGGCGTGATGCGGTCGCTCGATCCGGTGCTGCTGATCGATCTGCACACCACCGACGGCGCGAAGTTCGAGCACGACATCAGCCTCAACTTCGCGCCCACCGCGGCGCGCACGGACGCGCTCGAGGAGACCGTCGCGGCGCTGCACGATCGCGTGATGCCGCGGATGACCGCGCTCGGTCACCTGCCCGTCGATTTCTATCCGTCGTTCGTCGACGACAACGATCCGAAGTCGGGCTTCGAGACCGGCGAGGCCCCGCCGCGGTTCTCGCAGTACTACGCCGCCGCGCGTGGCCGCCTGGGGCTGCTCGTCGAGACCCACAGCTGGCGGACGTTCAAAGAGCGCGCCGCGAGCACCTATCACACGCTCCAGGCGGTGTTCGAGGCCGCCGTCACCGACGCCGCGACCTGGCGACGCGTGGCGGATGACGTCTCGAAGAGCGACGCCGCGCTCGCCGGCAGCAAGCTGACGCTGATGTGGAAGGCGACGAAGGTCTCCAAGGAGATCGAGTTTCGCGGCTACGCGTACGACAAGCGCGTCTCGGATCTCACCGGCGGAACGTGGCTCGTCTACGACGAGACCAAGAAGGAGATCTGGAAGGTCCCGCTGTTCACCGAGCTCGAGCCGGCGGTCACCGTCGACGTGCCGCGCGGTGGCTTCGTGATCGACGGCGGCTTCGCCGGCCCGATCGGCACGCTGCTCGCGCGGCACGGCATTCACTACGAGCCGATCAAGGGCGAGCCCTCCCTACCCGTCGAGGCGTTCCGGGTCACCAAGGTGACGTTCCAGCCGCCGTACGAAGGCCGCTCGCGCCCCGTGCTCGAAGGTGCGTGGGCGAACGAGACACGCACGCTCGACCGCAACGCGATCTTCGTCCCGATCGATCAGCCCCTCGCGCGCCTCGTGCTCCACCTGTTCGATCCGGCGCTGCCCGACGCGCTCGTCAACTGGGGCTTCTTCAACATCGCCTTCGAGCAGAAGGAGTACATGGAGCCGTACGTCGTCGAGGAAGAGGCGCGGAAGATGCTCGACAAGGATCCGGCGCTCCGCGCGAAGTTCGACGCGGCCGGCTTGGAGAAACCCGAGGACAAGCAGAAGTGGTTCTACAAGCTGCACCCAGCGTGGGACGAGCGCGTGAACCTGATCCCGGTGTTCCGCGTGCAGCGCAGACCCTAGCCAACGTCGCGAGCGCAGGCTCTAGGTTGGGGTCACGCTCCTGGGTCCCAACGTCGCGAGATTGTTGGGCGGATTTGGCAAAGCGTACAAACCCGTTAGAATGGCTCCAATCGGCGAATGCTGCAGGTTTAAGCGGTTTGTACGCTTTGCGCCAGACGCCCAACGATCACGTGCAGTTAGAGGGGGGGAGCGTGACCCCACTCAGATCTTGAGCACGATCTTGCCGAAGCCGGCGTTGCTCGCCATCCGCGCGTGCGCCTCGGCCGCTTGCTCGAGCGGCATCACCTGATCGATCACGGGCCTCAGCAGGCCGCGCGCGAACAGCGGCACGACCTGCGTCTCGAACAGCCGCATCGCCGCGATCTTCTCCTCGAGGGGACGCGCGCGAAGCACGGTGCCGATCACCGACACGCGCTTGCGGAGGATCGCCGAGAGATCGACCTCGGCCTTGGTGCCCGCCATCAGGCCGATCAGCACGATCCGGCCGAGCGTCTTGATGCAGCGCAGATCCTCGTCGACGTACTTGCCGCCGACCAGCTCGAGGATGACATCGGCGGGCGGGACCTTGCTCGCGAAGCTCGCACCCTCGACGACGACGCCCTCGTTCATGCCGAGCTGTTTCGCGCGCTCCAGCTTGTCGGCGGTGCGCGCGGTGCCGATCGTGTAGGCGCCGAACGCGCGTGCGAGCTGCACGGCGGCGGTGCCGACGCCGGACCCCACGGCGTGGACGATCATCACCTCACCGCTGCGCAGCCCCGCGCGCGTCACCATCGCATCGTGGGCGGTGACGAACGCCTCGGGGATCGCGGCCGCGTCCTCGAACGACATGCCGTCCGGCAGCTTCGCCATCGCGCGCTCGTGAGTGATCGCTGCCTCGGCGTAGCCACCGCCACCGAGCAAGCCGAACACGCGATCACCGACGGCGAGGCGCTCCACGCCCGGACCCACCGCATCGACCTCGCCGGCGATCTCGAGTCCGGGGATATCCGGCGGGGAATCCGCCGGCGCCGGGTAGGCACCCATGCGCTGCAACAAGTCGGCGCGGTTGATCGCCGTCGCGCGGATCCGGACGCGGACCTCGCCACGGGTGGGCTCGGGCAACGGACGTTCGACGACGGTGAGGACCTCGGGTCCACCGAAACGACTGATCGCGATCGCTTTCACGTCGCGAGTCTATCCCGTGGCTCAGTACCAGCGCGGGCCGCGGCTGACGTACACGAAGTTGGTGTTGCCGCCGCCGTTGTTGTTGCGCTGCAGGACGAGCGCGCACAGCAGGAACATCTGCGACGACGAGAAGCCGCTGGTCTGCGCGGAGACGTTCTTGATCTGCGAGGCGAGGCTCGACAGGTCGTTGAGCAGCGGGTCGCCATGACGGGCGCCGCCGGTCACGGTGCGGAGTTGCTCGAGATCGATCGAGCTGGGCAGCTCTGGCTTCGTAGGCATGGGGTCCTGGGTCCTTGGTGGTGTGACCTGACCAAGAGCAGCCGGCGTGCCACGGCCCAAGTAGCTGGATCGAGCGGACTCGCGCTCAACTGATCGAGATATCTAGGTTTCAAGCCGCCGACCGCGGGTGACAACGACGGGACCACCGCGATGGTGTTACTGGACCAGGAACGGCTGCTCGATGGTCGACTTGATGGGATGGCCGTCGTCGTCGAGGGCGGGGGCGTAGCGGAACCGGAAGATCAGGTTCGCCGCGTCGGCGTCCTTGGGGCCGGCGCTGTGGAGGAGCTTGGCCCCGACGACGTAGCCCTCGGTGTCGATGATGACGCGCGCGCTGTACAGCTCGCCCTCGGAGGCGGCGCGCTCGCGGGTCGGATAGATCAGCTTCGCCGGCCGCGCCTTCGAGGCCCTCGGTGCCGCGGGGACGGCCGGGAGCACCTCGCCCGCACTCGCGAGATCACCGAGGCCGGTGCCGACACCACGGCCGATGCCACGCCCGTGACCACCGCCGCGGCCGCCGCCATCACCGCCGTCGCCTGGAGCTCCGTCGACGAGCTCGTTCGAGACGCTCGCGAGCTCGGCCAGCGCCGCGGAGAGCGACGTGGGCGTCGGAGCATCGGAGATCGTGTTCTCCGTCGGTGCGGACCGAACGATCTGGCGACGCGGCGTTCGCTCGATGCGCGCCACCTGCTCGGAACGCGTTGCCGCGCGTCCGGGCGAACCGCCGCCCCCGCTCTCGATCACGCTGGGCATGTCGATGAACGCGACCTCGACCGGCGGCGAGACCCACTCGAGCTTCGCGGTGGGCTCGCTGGGCGGAGGTGTGGATGCCCGCAGCGCGAGCAGCACGAGCCCGGCATGGATCGCGACCGAACCGACCAGAGCCCTCATCTCGTGAGGATGAACGAGACGACCATGTGTTCGCATTCAGTCTTCGATCACAGCCCGTCCCGCAGACCTCGCAGCTGCGACAGCAGGCTGTCCGTCCGCCATCCGGCCGGACATATCGGATTCTGTTCAATAGTGGCTGATCGCGTTGCCGATCGCGTCCGGTTTGCACACTGAGTCATCGAGTTTGCATTAGTAATTTCATACTATTGCGTGGTCGAACCAGTGGCGCACGATTCGCATGCGCGCTGCGTCATATGCGTACCTATCTAGCTTCCCTTTGTGTCCTCGCTGCGTGTGGTGCCGATCTCCAGGCTCCGGACGCCACCTCGGTCCAGGAGCGGCTCGCCGAGCCCACGATGCTCGAGCTCTCGCCCCCGAACAGCGCCGGCGCGATCACGGCGTCGCGCAAGACCAGCGAGGGCTGGGTGCCCGGCCTCGCCGATCTGCGGGTCGAGCACGGATCGATCCTGCTGTCGACGGATGGTGAGCTGCTCGCGCTCGAGGATCTCGTGATCGATCTCGGTCCGATCGAGATCCCGGAGGCGGTGCTCGGCTATCCGCTCGAGCTCACCGATATCCGGTTGTCGCTCGTCGATCGCGTCAAGGTCGCCGGCGCGTGGACCAGCCCCGACGAGGCGCACGGCAACACCAAGATCGATCTGCTCCTCGAGTGGTCGCTGGTCAATCACGGCGTCACGTCGCCGCTCGGCTCGCCGGACTTGCCGCCGATCCCCGTCGAGCTCACCGTCTCGGGCACCGCGGCTCACGTCCACGCCGAGCTTCGCGCGAGCGCCCCGGGCGAGCTGTGGAAGTGGGGGAACGTGTTTCGGCTCGAGGATCTGTCGCTGGTGATCGCCGGCGACACGCCCTGATCACGGGCACCACGGGAGCTGCGCCGAGCCGGTGTGCTCGGGTCCGATCACGCCGGTGTCGACGTGCGTCTGCCTCGGTGACCGATGGCACCACGGGAGCGGTGTGCTCGGGTCCGATCACGCCGGTGTCGACGTGCGTCTGCGTTGGTGACCGATCACGGGCACCACGGGAGCTGCGCCGAGCCGGTGTGATCGGGTCCGATCACGCCGGTGTCGACGTGCGGGGAGCTGCGCTGTGATCGGGTCCGATCACGCCGGTGTCGACGTGCGTCTGCGTTGGTGACCGATCACGGGCACCACGGGAGCTGCGCCGAGCCGGTGTGCTCCGGTCCGATCACCGACGTGCGTCTGCATCGGTGACCGATCACGGGCACCACGGGAGCTGCGCCGAGCCGGTGTGATCGGGTCCGATCACGCCGGTGTCGACGTGCGTCTGCCCTCTCGCGTCGGTGACACGAAGCGTGTAGGGCCCCGGTCCGAGCGCCTTGCCGACGAAGAAGTTGTAGTCGGTGCGCTCGAGCGGCACGAGCCCGCCCTTGGTCTGGACCGCGAGCGCCGCGATCGGATAGCGATGGTTGCGAACCTGGATCGCCGCCCACTGCGCGTTGCTGCCGGGCTTGAAGTGATACGCGAGCGTGCCGTCGACATCGCACGGCACCGGCAGCCAGCGGATCGGGATGCGTCCCTTCGCGAGCGGCGCGAGCAGCTCGAACGCGTCGTGAGACAGATCCAGATCGCCGGGCTTGCACGCCGGGCAGCGATCGACGACGCGCACCAGGATCTCGGCCTCGTCGGGCCCGACGACGACCACGCAGGTCCCGCAGCTCGCGACGCTCGCGTAGTCCGCGTGCGAAGCCGCCGCGACGAGGAGCGGCGTCGTCGCGGGTTTTGCGAAGCTGCACTTGCCGGTGCCGTCGGCGGCGTAGTGCGTCGCTTCACCCGTCTGGACGGGCTCCGGCGTCCGACAGGGTGACGGTCTCGGCGGGGGCGGTGGCTCTGGCTCGCTCTTGCAGGCGAACGCGAGCAGGAGCAGCCGCCTCACCGGCAGTCATCGCCGGACGAATACGCGAACCCGACGTCGGACTTCGCGAGCTTCTCGATCAGGTAAAAGCCGAACGGCTCGACCTCGTAGGTCTTGCAGGTCCGGTTGAACGAGCCCTTGTGATCGCACTTGCCGTCGGGATAGCCGCACTCGACGTGCTTGGGCACCGCGAGCACGATCAACAACCCGAACAGCAGGCCGAGCTGCTTCCCGCGTGCGGTCATGTTCGGCGTGATCACCGCCGCCAGCGTAGCAGGGCACCCACCCAGGTTGCATCCCGTGGGAGGCGTGCGGGCGCTGCGATCGGCGATGCAACTGCGCGAACCCCGGCGCGATCCGCGTGGCATACGCGCTGCAACCTCCACGATCACCATGCCCACCACCCCCACCTTCGATGCGATCTCGCTGACCGACCTCTCCGCCGTCACCGGTGGCTGCGGAAAGAAGAAGTGTGCGTCCTGCCCGCCGCCCCAGCAGCCCGCGCCGATGGGCCCGCCGCCGCCGTCGGGTGGTACCGAGATCACGACGAACGTGCAGATGACGGGCTTCGGTTCGGCTCAGTAGGGCGCTCGTCATCGTCCGAACGGCGCGCTGTCGATCGCGGCTTCAGGACGCGCGGGGCCGCGAGCCTTCGTGGATCGCGCCATCATCCTCGGCCATCGTCCAGACGGCGCGCTGTCGATCGCGGCTTCAGGACGCGCGGGGCCGCGAGCCTTCGTGGATCGCGCCATCATCCTCGGCGTTCGCGTCGTCGTCGCCGTCTTCTTCGTCACAACGGAATTCGGTAGGACATCATCGCAAGCCGCTCGTGAGCTCGGCGTCGGTCGGCACACGCGGTCGACCTCGCGTGTCCACGCCGTGGCGGCAGGGCGATCGAGGCGCAGACCGCGCTCTCCCTACCGAGCGCGCGCCCTGTCCTCGACGGTGACCTCAGTACTCGATCGCGACGACCTCGACGTCGCCGCGCGGCAGCGTCACCGAGTCTCCGACCTGTGCGTCGTGCAGCTCCTCGGCGATCGGCGTCTGGAAGTAGACCGCGCCGGCCTTCGGATCGGCCTCGACCGCACCGACGATCCGGTACGTCGTGCGCTTGCCCGCCTCGTCCTCGACGGTGACCTTCGCCCCGAACCCGACGCGCGAGCGATCCGCGGGCGGCTCCATCACGATCGCGGTGCCGAGGTGCTCGGCGATCTCGAGCGCGCGATCCCCTTCGGCGGTCGCCAGCTCGGCGCGCAGCACGCGTTCGCCCGCAGCGGTGAGGTAGTTCGGGACCTCCGTCGGAACCGGCACGCCTCGTCGACGCGGAGGCGGCGCCGGTGCGTCGTCGTCCTCTTTCGTGAAGGCCTTGCTCATGCCGACAGGGTGCCACGATCGAACTGACCTGTCGCACGCCGTCGCAGACTGGACGGCGCGCGCGCGGACGCGCAGGCTACGCGCATGCTGGATCGTCGAGAGTTGCTCGCCGGTGGGCTCGCCGGGCTGGTCGCCGCCGCGTGCAAGGAGAAGCCGAGTACGATCGCGGCGCCCGTGTCGACCACCGCCGTGAAGGCTGGCCCCAAGAAGATCTTGATCCTCGGTGGCACCGGCTTCCTCGGTCCACACGTCGTCGACGCCGCGCGCGCGAAGGGTCACACCGTCACGCTGTTCAACCGCGGCAAGACGCACCCGAAGCTGTTCCCCGACGTCGAGAAGCTGCAGGGCGATCGCGACGGCAAGCTCGACGCGCTCGCGAATCGGACGTGGGATGCCGTCGTCGACACGTCGGGCTACGTGCCGCGGATCGTCAAGCAGTCCGTCGAGCTGCTCGCCCCGAAGGTCGGCCACTACCTGTTCATCTCGACGATGTCGGTCTACGCGAACGATGATCAGCCGGGCGCCGACGAGACCGCCGCGCTCCACACGCTCGAGGATCCCACGAGCGAGGATGTCTCCAAGAACTACGGTGCGCTCAAGGCGGCGTGCGAGGCCGCCTGCGAGGCCGGCATGCCCGGTCGTGTCGCGAACCTGCGCGCCGGCTGGATGGCGGGTCCGCTCGATCCGACGGGGCGCTTCACCTACTGGCCGAACCGGCTCGCCGACGGCGGCGAGGTGCTCGCGCCGGGTGACGGCAGCACGCCGATCCAGCTGATCGACGCGCGCGACCTCGCCGCGTGGATCATCGCGCTGATCGAGCGCGGCACCGTCGGCACGTTCAACGCGTTCGGCCCGTCGAATCACCCGACGGTCAACCTGACGATGAAAACCCTGCTCGAGGCGTGTCAGCAGGCCGCCGGCACCAAGGCGACGCTGACGTGGGTGCCCGCCGACTTCCTCGCCACCCACGAGGTCGCGCCGTGGAGCGAGATGCCGGGCTGGTTGCCGGTCAGCGGGGACAACGCGGGCTTCGGCAGACGCTCCAACCGCCGCGCCGTCGAGGCGGGGCTGACGCAGCGCCCGCTCGTCGACACCGCGCGCGACACGCTCGCCTGGATCGCCTCACCAGATCTCGAGCTGTGGGTCGCGAACACCGATCCCTTCGGCTCCGCCGCGATGCTGACGCGCTCCGAGGACAACAAGCGCAAGGCGATCCACGGTTCCGGCATCGCGCGCGACAAGGAAGCCAAGGTCCTCGCCGCGTGGAAGGCGCGCGGCTAGCAACGTACGCTCGTCGATCGGGGACGCCCGCTCGTCGATCGGGACCGTCCGCTCGTCGATCGGGACCGTCCGCTCGTCGTCGAACGGACCTGATCGTCGGTCGGGTCCGCTCGTCGATCAGGTCCGCTCGTCGTCGAACGGACCTGATCGTCGATCGGGCGTCCGCTCGTCGGTCGGGCGTCCGCTCGCGGTCGGGTCCGTTCGTCGACGGGCGTCCGCTCGTCGATCGGGACTCGTCGATCGGGCGTCCGCTCGTCGGTCGGGTCCGCTCGTCGATCAGGTCCGTTCGTCGACGGGCGTCCGCTTGTCGGTCGGGTCCGTTCGGCGACGGGCGTCCGCTCGTCGTCGACCGGGACCGTCCGCTCGTCGATCGGGCGTCCGCTCGTCGGTCGGGTCCGTTCGTCGATCGGGGACAGGATCCACCCCTCCAACTCACAGACAGGATTGAGGTTTTGGCGGCAAATGACACTTTGCCCGTTCAACCGCGCAAACGCCGTCTGCTGGGCGATTGGAGGCAATTTGTCATTTGCTTCCAGAACCGCTGTGATTGCACGGACGTGGACCCGATCGAACGTGTCCGGAACGCGGACGACAGGTCGACTTCCGAACGTCGTGAAGATCGTCGACGCAGGGAGGTGTCCGAAACGCGGACGACCAGGTCGACGTTCCGAACGTCGTGAAGGTCGTCGACGCAGGGAGGTGTCCGAAACGCGGGCGACTAGGTCGACGTTCCGAACGTCGTGAAGATCGTCGAGGCGAGCTCGATCGCGGCTTGGCGCTCGAGGGTGAGCTCCTTGCCGTGGACCTCGAGGGTGATCGTCTTCTTCGTCGACGACACCAGCCTGACGTGCGCCATCGGCGGCGGTTGCGAGCGCGTCGGCGAGCGCTTGCGAATCGGCTCGATCTCGCCGGAGATCGAGTTGGCTCCGACGTTCTTCACCGACGGGATGCTGAACTGACCGCGGATGTTGGTGACCTTCTCTTTGCGCGGCGGAATCAGCTCGGGCGTGATGACCTCGCGCCGCGTCGGCCGGCTCGAGAAGAACGGCTCGGGCTCCTCGGGCTGGATCGCGATGCCCCGGCGTGTCGTGCGGGTCGGGCGGTTGGGAGCAGCGATGGAGCGTTTCGTCGGACGGGTCGCCATTACTACGCCGTGAGGATAACTCTGAAACCGACGGGCGACCGACGAGGAAACCCTTCGATCAGCGTACGCCCGGTGTCAGTTCCGTATGCTGCACCTCGGAATTTCCGTCAGGGGAACGTCAGCGCACCGACGTAGCTCTCCCAGGTCCGCTGGAACGCGCGCATGTCGGAGGCACCGAGTACGTCGACCAGCGTCGCGTAGCCGCTCGGGTCCTTCGCGCGCGCCGCGCGAAACGCCGCGTAGAACCGCCGCAGCAAGCCTCGCTCCTGCAGGTAGTACATCAGGTAGCGCGCGTGGCCGTAGCTCGTCGCCGAGTCGTAGAACTGCTTCTGCGTCATCGCCGTGAGGTCCTTCAGCGCGGGCACGCCGCCGCGCCGGATCGCCGTCTGGATCCCGGCGAGTCGCCAGTTCGTGAGCCCGACGATGTGACCATCGCGCTCGCTGCTCTGCTCGAACAGCGAGCCGAGGCCTTCGTTGAGCCAGGTCGGCGCCGACGGGAAATCGGCCTCGACGTATGGATGGACGATCTCGTGGACCAGCGTGCCGCCGCCCGTGGCGATGTTCATGAACATCGCGCCCTGCGTCGGCGAGTAGAAGCCATACGGCGTCGTCGGCGCCTCGCCCGTCAGCGCCTCGACCCCCTTCTCGTAGCTCGCTGCGGTCTGGAACAGGTAGATGTCGAGGATCTTGGCCGGGCGCTTTGTGAAGAAGTCTTGCTCGAGCTTGTCGGCGGCCCAGCGCACGGTCCTGGACGTCCGCTCGAGCTGCTCGATGGTGCCGTCACCGACGACGACGAACGGATCCTCGACGCGAATGTGGAGGCGCCCCATCCCGTGGTTCGCGAGCTTGGCCTCGACCGCGCGAACGTGCGCGGCGTACTCGGCGTCGCTGAACGACTGCGTACGCCCCGGCACCTTGGCCACGACGTCGTACGGATCGTTCTTCGTCTTCGGCTCGCCGCCGCCTGTGGTACACGCAGCAAGCACGAGCAAGACCAACGACTTGACCATCGTTGATCAAGCCTAGCCGACGAATTCAAGGGTGCATGTCAGACGAACGTAAAGCCGCGCTGCCGAAACAGATTCCTTTCATCATCGGCAACGAAGCGTGCGAGCGCTTCAGCTTCTACGGGATGCGCAACATCCTGACGAAGTTCCTGATCGGGACGATGCTGCTCCAGTACGTCCCCGACAAGGACATGCGCGAGCTCGCCGCGAAGGACGTGTTCCACACGTTCGTGATGGGCGTGTACTTCTTCCCGCTCCTCGGTGGCTGGCTGTCGGACCGGTTCTTCGGCAAGTACAACACCATCCTGTGGTTCAGCCTGATCTACTCGGTGGGTCAGGGCTGCCTCGCGATGTTCACCGACAGCCGCGAGGGCTTCTATGCCGGCCTGTTCTTGATCGCGCTCGGGTCGGGAGGGATCAAACCGCTGGTCGCGTCGTTCGTCGGGGATCAGTTCGACCAGACCAACAAGCACCGCGCGAAGGCGGTGTTCGACGCGTTCTACTGGAGCATCAACTTCGGCTCGTTCTTCGCGTCGCTGCTGATGCCGATCTTCCTGCGCGACTTCGGACCGCGCGTCGCGTTCGGCATCCCCGGCGTGCTGATGCTGCTCGCGACCATCATCTTCTGGGCCGGTCGCGGTCGGTACGTCCGCGTTCCACCGTCGCCCGCGAACCCGCACTCGTTCGGCCGGGTCTGCAAGACCGCGATCCAATCGGCCGCGACCGGCAAGGTGCTGTTCTGGATCGCGATGGTCGTCACCGTCGTGTGCGTGACGCTGTCGGTCAGCTGGGTGGCCGGGCACCCGATCCCACCGATGGGCACGTTCTCGCCGGTCGAGATGCTGTGCATCGCGCTCGTCGTGTTCCTGGTGCTCGGCAGCATCGCGGTGTCGCGCCAGCTCGAGGGTGCGCGCGGCCAGCATCCCGACGAGGCCGTCGACGGGGTGCGCGCCGTGCTCCGCGTGCTGATCGTGTTCGCGCTGATCACGCCGTTCTGGTCGCTGTTCGATCAGAAGGCGTCCACCTGGGTGCTGCAGGGCAACCAGATGACGCAGCCCACGTGGTTCGAGTCGTCGCAGATGCAGACGGTCAACCCCGGGCTGGTGATGATCCTGATCCCGCTCAACAACCTCGTGGTGTTCCCGTGGCTGCGCAAGCGAGGCTGGCCACTGACCGCGCTCGGCAAGATGACGGTGGGCATGGCGCTCGCCGGGCTCGCCTGGGTGGTCGCCGGCATCTTGCAGATGATCATCGACGGCGATCCGAAGGTCGTCGTGATCTACCCGCTCGCGGGTCAGCTCAAGACCGGCCTGCTCACGGAATCCGGGCTCTGGATCTACTGGCAGATCATCCCGTACATCCTGCTCACGCTCGCCGAGGTGCTGGTCTCCGCCACCGGGCTCGAGTTCGCGTACAGCCAGGCGCCGCTGTCGATGAAGGGCGTGATCATGAGCTTCTTCAACCTGACGGTCACCGTCGGTGGGTTGTGGGTGCTGCTCGCGAACCACAGCGTCAAGAGCTCCGCGGTCACCGACTCGATCGCGAGCACCGGGCTCGGCGTCAACGCGTTCTTGATGTTCTTCTTCGCGGCGTTCGCGCTGATCACGGCGCTCGCGTTCCGGGTCTACGCGAAGCGCTACAAACCCGTCGACAACTACCACTCGAACGCGCCGGCGCCGGGGGAGACGCCCGCGGCGCTTCCGACGGCGACCGCGAAGAAGAAGGACTGAGGCGATCGCATCGGCGTCCGTCGATGACGGGGCCTGTTCGATCACGATCCCGCAGATCTCGGGATCCTGCTCGCAGACGTGGCCCAGCTGCGTGTCGTCGCGACCTCTGCGTCGAAGCTACCCGGGACCTTCTCGACCCGACCATCCGCGTGCCGGGCGACCTCTGCGTCGAGGCTACCCCCGGGACCTTCTCGACCCGACCGTCCGCGTGCCGGGCGACCTCTGCGTCGAAGCTACCCCGGGACCTCCTCGACCCGACCGTCCGCGTGTCGGGCGACCTCTGCGTCGAAGCTACCCCGGGATTCTCGACCCGACTGTCCGCGTGTCGGGCGACCTCTGCGTCGAAGCTACCCCGGGACCTTCTCGACCCGACCGTCCGCGTGCCGGGCGCCCTCTGCGTCGAAGCTATCCGGGACCTTCTCGACCCGACCATCCGCGTGCCGGGCGACCTCTGCGTCGAAGCTACCCCGGGACCTTCTCGACCCGACCGTCCGCGTGCCGG
>Ga0075163_10000648_pt1 | contig 45308 bp, 45 predicted proteins | sample JI1023141ADNA_FD_71478 | JGI IMG/M metagenome (GOLD analysis project Ga0075163, IMG submission 71478) | Wastewater effluent complex algal communities from Wisconsin, to seasonally profile nutrient transformation and Carbon sequestration -... | ecosystem: Engineered > WWTP > Effluent > Algae...
TGAAAGGGTCCGGCAGCAGTACCCGCACCCGTAGGCATTCGCACCACTACATCGGCCGGCTGGCCCCAACGCCAATGGGCTTTCGCCAGATTATTTACAATCTGATTGAAAGCTTCTGTCACGAAATCCGCAAACTGCATTTCCACCATGGCTTTCATGCCCTTGATGGAAAGACCCAAACCAGCACCGGCAATGGCTGCCTCGCAAATAGGAGTATTGCGTACACGAGGCTTTCCAAATTTTTCTACAAAGCCTTCGGTGATTTTAAACACACCGCCATACTCGGCAATGTCTTGTCCCATCAACACCAAGTTATTATGGCGCTCCATGCTCTGACGAAGTCCATCGCTGATGGCATCAATAAATCTTTTTTCTGATTGTGTGTTGCTGGCAGGTGCAATTACTTGCTGAACATAAGGAGCGTGGACATCAGTTAATTCTACTTCTGTGCTTGCCACCGGATGGGTTTCTTCAAAGGCTACAGCCAGGCCATCCTCAATTTCTTTCTTTAACTCTTTACGGATATTTTCGATATACGCGGTATCAATAATGCCTTCGTTAAGGAGGAAGCGTTCATAATTTTCAACAGGATCTTTCTTAGCCCACGTATCCATCAATTCTTTGGGCACGTACTTGGTGCCACTGGCCTCTTCATGGCCACGCATGCGGAAGGTCAGACACTCAAGCAGCACTGGTTTTGGGTCCTTGCGCATTTTCTCTGCAATGCGCACAACCGTACTGTACACCTCAAGAATGTTGTTACCATCTACCTGTACACCTTCTATGCCATAGCCAATGGCCTTATCAATAAATTGCTTGCAACGAAACTGTTCATTGCTAGGGGTGGAAAGTCCATACCCATTATTCTCTACTATAAATATTACAGGCAAATCCCAAACAGCAGCCACGTTGAGGGACTCGTGAAAATCACCTTCGCTGGTTCCTCCATCGCCATTAAAAACAGCCGTTACTTTTTTCTCGCCCTTAAGCTTTGTGGCCAACGCAATACCATCCGCCACACCATTTTGCGGACCCAGGTGAGAGATCATTCCGACAATATGATGTTCGTTTGTACCAAAATGGAAAGAGCGGTCGCGCCCCTTGGTATAGCCCATCATGGTACCTTGCCATTGGGCAAAGAGACGGTCGAAAGGCATATCGCGTCCTGTAAAAACACCTAAGTTGCGGTGCATGGGTAAGATGTATTCGTCTTTCTCCAAGGCCTGCGTTAGCCCCACAGAGATCGCCTCCTGGCCAATGCCGCTAAACCATTTGCTGATGCGGTTTTGGCGTAAAAGAATGAGCATTTTTTCCTCAATAAGGCGGGGAAAAAGAAGGGCTCTATAAAGTTTTTTGAGGGTCTCGGGGGTGAGTTGCTGACGGTCGAAATTCATATCCTAAATTGGGTGCGAAGATAAGAGATTTTGGCAGACGAATTTGCGAACCATAGCAAGGCTACCTATCTTCATCCCTGACTACTAACCGACCCACCCGCATGAAATTTTCCGAAATCTTAAGCCTTTTTAAACAAGGCAAAGGAACCGCCAGAAGCCACATGAAAAACTTAATTGAAATGGCTGCTGTAGATGGAAATTTTGATCACATTGAATACGAGTTGCTCAAGACGATTGCCAAGCGCAACGGCATTTCAGAAGCCCAGCTGAAAGCGATTCGCGAGAATCCTCAAGATATAGTATTTGAAGTTCCGGCAGATAAGAAAGAGCGCTTTCATCAACTGTATGATTTGGTACATATGATGAGTGTGGATAAGGCTATTCACGATGAAGAATCGAAGTTATGTCATCTCTATGCAGTTAAATTTGGCTATAACCGCGACCGTGTGAAGGAATTAATCGAGGCTACCCGCCTCAACATAGAAAACAGTCAGACCCACGATGAAACGATGAAGCGCGTGGAGTGGATGCTGAATTAATTTCGTAAACATTTATTTCCTCCGTCAGTTAAGAACTATGTTTGTTGTTGAATTTGTTCTTAACCCATGATTGCCTTCAAAGAATTTCAGTTAGCAAATGGCTTACAAGTGATTGTACACGAAGATTCTAGTGTACAAATCGCAGTGCTTAATATCCTATACGATGTTGGCTCCCGCGATGAGCGCCCCGATAAAACGGGCTTTGCGCATTTGTTCGAGCACCTGATGTTTGGCGGCTCGGTGAACATTCCGAATTATGACGAGCCCTTGCAACGGGTGGGGGGAGAGAACAATGCCTTCACAAGCACCGACATTACCAATTATTACCTTACTGTTCCGGCTGCCAATATCGAAACCGGTTTTTGGCTGGAAAGCGATCGCATGCTGAGTTTGTCTTTCGACCCACAAGTGTTGGAGGTCCAACGCAAAGTAGTGGTAGAGGAATTTAAGCAACGATACTTAAATCAACCGTATGGCGATGTGTGGCTAAAACTTCGGGCGCTGGCGTATAAAAAACATCCCTATCAATGGGCTACCATTGGTAAAGAGATTAGCCATATCGAAGAGGCGACCATGGACGATGTGCGCAGTTTCTTTTCGGAGCACTACGTACCTAATAAAGCCATTTTAGTAGTGGCCGGAAATGTGACACTTGAACAAGTGAAGCAATTGTCCGAAAAATGGTTTGGTCCCATTCCAAGTGTAAAGATCACTCCTCGCTCCTTGCCTTTAGAACCTAAACAAGTCGCGAAGAGAACCGAAACTGTAAAGGCCAAAGTACCAGCCGATGCCTTGTATATGTCTTGGCACATGCCGGGCCGCTTTCATGAAGATTATTATGCCATTGATTTGCTAAGCGATATTCTGAGCCGGGGAAATCAAGTCGATTGTATAATGCCTTAGTAAAAGAGAAGGAAATTTTCACGTCCATATCTTCCTTCGTAATGGGAACTGTTGACCCGGGCATGCTGGTGATTAGTGGTAGAGTAAATGCCGGAATTTCCTTGGAGAAAGCAGAGCAGGAAGTGAACCTGATCTTGCAAGAAGTAATGCAGGAAGGAATAACAGAAGATGAGCTACAAAAGGTAAAAAATCAAGCCTTATCAACCTTGGCCTTCGGAGAAGTAGAGGTGATGAACCGCGCCATGAATCTTGCTTTCGCTAAACTGTCGGGTGATGCAAATCTGGTAAACGAAGAGAAAGGAATTATAGAAGGAATTACAAAGCAACACATCGATCGTGTTGCTAAAGAAATTCTGACAGAAAGCAATTCCACTGTTTTGTATTATAAATCAGAACCTGCTCAACAACTTGTTGATGCAGATAACGAATAACTACTAACCAATAACAACCCGCGAATGAACATTCGAATAGGCATGGGCTTTGACGTGCACCAGTTGGAAGAAGGAAGAAATTTTTTTCTGGGTGGAATAGTACTGCCTGATGCACCAAAAGGAGCCGTTGGACATTCTGATGCAGACGTTTTAATTCACGCGCTTTGTGATGCCCTGCTGGGGGCTGCCAACATGCGCGACATTGGATTTCATTTTTCCAATACCGATGAGCGCTGGAAGGGTAAGGACAGTAAGTATTTTTTACAAGAGGTTGTCAAATTGTTAGCGGATAAAGGCTGGAGAGTGGGTAATGCGGATTGTACACTGGTATTGGAAAAACCAAAAATCAATCCACACATTCCCGCCATGAAGAAGGTATTGGCGCCACTTATGAATGTGAGCGAAGAGGAAATTTCTATAAAGGCCACCACCAATGAAACCCTTGGCTATGTGGGCCGTCAAGAAGGAGTATGTGCCTATGCAGTAGCCTTAATCTATAAGGAGATTCCTTCGGTGATGATGAAGGCAGAATGAGCAAGATTGAGTTAATTACTACGGGTGATGGTTCTCATTCATTGCTGAACACAGCCTTGGATGAAACCTATCATTCTCGCCACGGTGCCTTGCAGGAATCGAAGTATGTTTTTATTAAACAAGGCCTCGATTTTTTTTATGAGAAAATTCAACAGAAAACCATTTCAATTTTAGAAGTTGGTTTTGGTACAGGACTCAATGCCTGGCTCACCCTGCAACGAGCGCAAGAGTTAAACATCAGCGTACATTACACGACTTTAGAAACCTTTCCCTTGCCATCTTCAGTATGGCCTTCCTTAAATTATGCAGCAGAAAGTTCGTTCGAGAATGATTTTCTCAAACTGCATCAGGCAGCGTGGAACAAGGCCGAAGTGATCACACCTTTCTTCACGCTGCATAAAGTGGAGCAAAGTCTTCAGGATTTTGAGGCCTCAGGAAAGCAATTTGATATTGTGTATTTCGATGCGTTTGCTCCCAACAAGCAACCTGAATTATGGGAAGCACCCATTCTTGGAAAAGTGGCGGGCATGCTGAGTTCTAATGGAGTGTTTGTCACCTATTGCGCCAAAGGCCAATTGAAGCGCGATCTCAAATCCTTTGATCTGGAAGTCGAATCTTTACCGGGCCCTCCCGGCAAAAGAGAGATGGTAAGGGCATCAAAAAAGTAAGCATTAAAACAGTTTGTTTTATCTTTGCGACTTAATCCAACAGAAGTGTCAAATAAGAAAGTAAATGTGGGCACCGTGCAGATGTCGTGTACGGCCAAACCAGAAGAAAACCTGAATAAGGCAATCACAAAAATCAGAGATGCTGCAGCCAAAGGTGCGCAGATCGTTTGCTTACAGGAATTGTTCACTTCACTTTACTTCTGCGATGTGGAGGATTATGAAAATTTTAAACTGGCGGAGGCCATACCCGGTCCGTCTACAGACGCGCTCTCAAAAGTTGCGAAAGAATTGAATGTGGTGATCATCGCTTCACTTTTCGAAAAAAGAACAGAAGGCTTGTACCACAACACCACCGCTGTAATTGATGCTGACGGTACCTATCTGGGTAAGTATAGAAAGATGCATATTCCGGATGATCCGGCTTACTACGAAAAATTTTATTTTACACCAGGCGATCTGGGATACAAAGTATTCAAAACTAAGTTTGCCACTTTTGGCGTGCTTATCTGCTGGGATCAGTGGTATCCGGAAGCAGCACGCATCACATCGCTGATGGGAGCAGAAATTTTATTCTACCCAACGGCTATTGGCTGGGCTACTTCGCAAGATGAGACTACCAACACCGAACAATACAATGCCTGGCAAACCATTCAACGCAGTCATGCTGTTGCCAATGGCGTGCATGTGGTGAGTGTAAACCGTGTAGGTTTTGAACAAAACGGAGCGATGAAATTCTGGGGAGGCTCCTTTATCTCCAACCCTTTTGGCAGTGTGGTGTACTTAGCCTCGCATGAAAAAGAGGAAGTGCATGTACAAGAACTTGATTTGGCAAAGACCGATCGTTACAGAACACATTGGCCCTTCTTGCGCGACAGACGCATTGATTCTTATCAGCCAATTACAAAAAGATATATTGACGAAGATTAATTTGGTTATTCGTTATCAGTTATCCGTTGTTAGCTGATAACTGATACCGAATACCGAATAACAAAGACATGACTCCAAAACAACTCGGATTTCACTTTCCCGCAGAATTTGCCAAGCACGATGCTACGTGGTTAAGCTGGCCTCACAAGGAAGCATCATGGCCGGGTAAAATCGAGACGATCTATCCACGCTATGCTGAGTTTATAAAATTAGTAGCCGAAGGTGAGAAGGTGAAGATTAATGTGCTGGATGAAGCGATGAAACAAAAGGCACTTCGTCACATTACGGAAGCAGGTGCTGATTTGAACAATGTTGAATTCTTCTTTCATCCAACCAACGATGCCTGGTGCCGTGATCACGGTCCGGCTTTTTTGGTGAATCCTGTAGAGAAGAAAAAAATGATTGTAGACTGGGGCTACAATGCCTGGGGAGGAAAGTATCCGCCTTTTGATTTAGATGATGTGATTCCTACACTTATTGCCAAGCAGTACAACATTCCGGTTGTGCACCCGGGCATTGTGATGGAGGGCGGATCGGTAGAGTTTAATGGAAAAGGAACACTACTCACTACACGTGCCTGCTTACTCAATGAAAACAGAAATCCACACCTGAATCAACAGCAGATTGAAGAGTATCTGATCAATTACTATGGAGTAAATCACATTCTCTGGTTGGGTGATGGTATTATTGGTGATGATACCGATGGGCACATCGATGACCTGACACGCTTTGTAAACGAAGACACCGTAGTAACGATTGTAGAGGAGAATAAGGGCGATGAGAACTACGAAATCCTGCAAGAGAATTTGAAAGAGTTAAAGAAGTTGAGATTGGAGAATGGCAAACAGATGAACATCGTTGAACTGCCCATGCCTGCTCCTATTGTATACGATGATATGCGCCTGCCAGCTTCCTATGCTAACTTCTACATTGCCAATAAATATGTAGTGGTACCGACCTTCCGAGATAGAAATGATGATCGTGCGCTCGATATTTTACAAAGCTGCTTCCGCGATCGCAAGGTGGTAGGAGTGGACTCTGTAGATATTATCTGGGGGCTTGGATCTTTCCATTGCCTCAGTCAGCAAGAGCCTTCTATTTAAAACTTCGAAAGCCTTCCGGTGTGAGAATCGCATCGAGAGGAACATCCTGCTCATTCAAATCATCAATGGTTTCGCTTGTGCTGAAAAATGAAATGCCCACCTTCTGGCAGGAGGATTTGCATGAAGCAAGAAAAGTATCGTAATAGCCTTTTCCATAACCCACCCGATTTCCTTGATCATCAAGGCAGAGCAAGGGCACCACAACAAGATCAATTTTTTCAACAGGGGTAGGCACACCTTGTCGGGGTTCTTCAATACCCCATTTACTTTTTTCTAATTGATGCATTCCTTCGAAATAGATATTCTCCATTTTTCCGTCCACATTCAGTTTCGGCAAAGAGATTCTTATGTGTGGAAATTCTCTTCGAATGCGATCGAGGATGAGCCACGTATCCGGTTCTTTCTTTTCGCGAATGGGAAGAAAGGTGTGTACTACTTTTAAAAAGGATAAATCGATGGATGAGAAAAAATGTTCACAGAGCAATCGGTTCAAATGAAGGTATTCGGCTTCTGAGAGCTGTTGTCTTTTTTGTAAGTATTTTTTACGAAGCTCAGCTTTAGTCAAGGTGTAAGAAATTTTACCTATTAAAGATAAAGCACATTGAAGCGTAAATCAAAGGGATCGAAGGACTGAAGAATTTTTTTAATGAAGTCAGGATCTTGCTGATAAAAATTCAAAAAGTTATCGGAACGCTCTTGCAGACTTCCTCCTGGGAACAATGTGTCTTTGATCGCTTCTATCTGTCTGATTTTATCGGATTGATGTCGTTTCTCTGCTTTGAGCAACTTCAGTTCTATTTTTTCCAGACTCTTCACCAGTCTGCGTGTTTCTGCGGCTACTAAAGGTGAAAGTGATTTGTCAACCCTCTCTGCTTGTTCTTTAATTTTCTCGAATTGTTGCTCAATCAGGGTGCGTTCACCGTTCACGGTCAGCTTCTCCCTTGATCGTTTTAAAATGTAATGATTGAACAGGTAATTCTTTTCAAGAAAGATTTCCTCCAACTCCAGTTCTGATTTTTCAATCTTTCTGGCAGTGGGTGCATCGATCACCAAACCAAAATTGCGTGGCAGCAGGATGGGGAAAGGCGTAGAGAAGTGTGTGAATACATCTTTTAGCTGTAGCCAGTAAATGACCTCAGCAGGACCACCGCAATATCCCAGATTAGGCAGGATAATTTCTTCGTAAAGCGGGCGAAGAATTACGTTAGGACTGAACTTGTCCGGATTACTTTCAATGAGTTGCTCCAGCTGTTGTTTTGTAAATTTTATGTCCGTGTCAACAACTTCAAACATTTCCCCTTTTTGCTCAATACGACTTCTCAGCCCGTCTTCCAGGTAAAAGAAGTTGATGTCGCGACAATAGATTTGAGGTTTATAGCCGAGAGCCTCTAAGCCAGCATTGGTTTTATCGACTAGTTGTTTAGTGGTGTGTTTGAAGACATCTTCTCTGATAACATCTTTTAACAAATTTTTCAACGACTTGTCATCTCCGTCTACAATCAGAAGCCCTTCGGCAGCAAAGAGTTCATTTACATACTGACGGGCCGCACCTGCCAGCTTTGTGTTTTTTGTGTAGGCTTTTCTAAAGAGGTCAATGTTGCCGGGAATATCTTTTAAAAGTGTTTCAAACTCCTTGGTGTGAAATCTTCCTACAGCACCTTGTTGCTGGGTTTCCCATACATATTTTTTGCCGTACAGCTTGAAGTATTTTATCTCATCGTAGTCATGGTCCTCTGAGGCCATCCAATACACAGGGATGAAATTGTATTCCGGGTATTGTGCCTTTAATTGTTTACAGGCATTGATGACGGTGGCAATTTTATAAATGAAATAGAGCGGGCCGGTGAAAATGTTTAACTGGTGGCCTGTAGTAACGGTAAAGGTATTTTTTTCTGCAAGCAAGGTTAAATTGGTGTTGACAGCTTCGGAGAGGGTAAGACCTTCGTATTGCTTGTGCAAAGCATCCACCAATACCTTACGTGTTTGTGCTGAGTAGGCAGTTGATTTTTCGGCTATTTGCGCATTGAAATTCTCAACCTTTGGATAATGCTGATAAAACGGCCTTAGCGATTCCTTTTGGTTTACAAAATCCAGAAAAAATGAAGTAAAGGCATTTACTTTTTCAAATGGAATTTTCTGGGTGTGATGCGTCATGATGGCAAGATAGGAGGTGAGGAGGTTAAGAAGAAAGACTTTTTATGAGTCCGTTTAGCATGGCATTAATCCGGTCATTTAGCTCCTCTAACGGTTTAATGTCTTCAATGTTTACCATTTGCAGCTCCATCAGTAAAATTAGCAAGGTGTCTACTTCACTGGACGATCCACGGGCAATGTATAGAAAGTGAATGAACTCCTTTTTTGTATTTTTTGCAGCTCCTTCCGCTACATTTAGAGGAATAGATACAGAGGCTCTTTTTAGTTGTGAAGTAAGCCCGAATTTCTCTTCAGACGGAAGTTTTTCAGACAGTTTGTAAGAGAGCTTTGAGAGTTCAATACCTTGTTTCCAAACTTCAAGATTTTTATGAGGCTTTACTTTGCTGTACATGAGGTACGTAAGATAATAAATTTAAAAGCCACCCCACACTACCTCCTTACCTCCTCACTTATTACCCTTCTTACCTTCAGGCCTTCTAACTTTATTGCCTCCTCACTAACTCACCACCACCCCATTCAAATCAAACTCGCTGGCATCTTCCACCTTTACGTTCACAAAATCGCCTATGCGTAAATAATTATCCTTGGCAGAAATAATCACTTCATTATCTACTTCTGGCGAGTCGTGTTCGGTGCGACCAATAAATTCTCCTCCTTCTTTGCGGTCGATCAGTACTTTAAAAGTCTGACCGATTTTTGCCTGATTCAGTTCATAGGAAATGCCTTGCTGCAACTCCATCACTTCATCTACACGTTGTTGCTTCACTTCTGCGGGCACGTCATCCACCAAAGTACCGGAGTGTGTATTCTCTTCATGTGAGTAAGCAAATACACCCAGGCGATCGAAGCGCGAGCGATCGATGAAGGTCATCATTTCATCAAACTCAGCTTGTGTTTCCTGCGGATGGCCGGCAATCATAGTGGTGCGGATGGCAATACCCGGCACTTTTTCGCGAATCGTATCTAAAAGTTGTTCCGTTTTTTCTCGGGTAATGCCCCTGCGCATCAGTTGAAGCATCCGAGTGGAGCCATGCTGCAAAGGAATGTCGATGTATTTGCAAATGTTGGGACGCTCTGCCATCACCTGAAGGGCATCCATCGGAAAACCGGCAGGGAAAGCGTAGTGCAGACGAATCCAATCAATGCCCTCTACATCAGAAAGATTTTTTAGTAAGTCCGCAAGGTTTCTTTTTTTATAAAGATCCAAGCCGTAGTACGTTGAATCCTGAGCGATGAGCAAAAGTTCTTTGGTGCCGGCTTTGGCCAGATTCTTGGCTTCCTTCACCAATTCTTCGATGGGACGGGACACGTGTCCACCACGCATTAATGGAATAGCGCAGAATGAACAGGGGCGATCACAGCCTTCGGAAATCTTTAAGTAAGCGAAATGACTGGGATTGGTAAGAATACGCTCCCCAACCAATTCGTGTTTATAATCAGCTTTAAAAGTCTTAAGCAAACGCGACAAATCTCGTGTTCCAAACCAGGCGTCTACTTCAGGGATTTCTTTCTCTAAATCGTCCTTATATCGCTGCGAAAGGCAACCGGTAACGTAGACTTTATCCACAATACCTTCTTCTTTAGCGTCAACGTAGCGCAGAATGGTGTCAATAGACTCTTGTTTGGCATTATCAATGAATCCGCAAGTGTTAATCACCACTACGCTGGCATCGTCTTGTTTCGATTCGTGTGTGGCGTCAATGCCATTGCCGCGAAGCTGGGTTAGCAATACCTCCGAATCTACCAGATTCTTGGAGCAGCCCAACGTTACAATGTTGACTTTGGTGTTCTTATTTCCCTTGGTTTTCAATGAATTCCCCCTCGTTTTATAGCCTGCAAAAATACTAAAAATAACAGGACGCAATTTGTGCTTCCCCGGCATCGTTTATCTTTGCCCTTTATTCGTGCCAAACGTGAGAAAAAGCAGCTGGATTTTGTGTCTTTGTGTGCTAAGCATATCCTGCTTAGATCAGCCAGATTGTTATAATCTCACTAATAATTCCATCAATGTTTCCTTCCGTAAAATGTATGACGGAACACTGGATTCGGTGGTAATGGTTGACAGTAGAATTGTTGGCTTGGATAGTTCCTTTTCAGACCCTGAAAAGGATTATTACACCAACTTGGTATTTCCAGTAGATTTTACGACCACGCTTCAACAAATTGAGTTGGAAGATGTAGAGCGAACCAGGCTTATTTCACTCGGGTACACCGTCCAAAAGCAGTTTGTTTCGGATGTATGCACACCTCGCTTTTTTATTTCGAATTTGAAGAACTTACCAGAGTCGAGTGATTCTGTAAAAATCCTTTCTTCTATTGCCGGTGAAGGTGGACCTCATGTTGCTGTGTACCGTTGTCCTCGCCCCAACATAGTGCGTGTGGCCTTTCAGCAGGTGGCTGAAGGAAAAATTGTCAAAGACACACTTGCGATTACAGAAACAAGTGCAGATGATATGGCGGAATATAAACCAGTTAGGTATTATCCAGTTACAGGAAATCTTTCTTATATTAATTTGCCTTTACAAATAAACAGCACATCTACTCAATTTACGTTTACCATTAATAATGTAGCTAAGACAATGATCTTTACTTACGATACAGTTGAAGCCACTATTTTCGAGTCTTGCGGAGTTCAGACCTTCATTACCAATTTGCAACTCGCGTCAGATATAGGGACGGCAAGTTTACCAGAGGGAGTGAAGCATAAGGCCGATAGTATTTACGATCCACCTAAAATAAATTTTGCGATACTTCAATAGCATAGCACTCCTCCTTCTTGTCTGTTGCTCTGCCTTTGCTCAAAAAAAGGACAGTGTGAACATACGAATGTTTATACCCACCAGCATTCGTGTAGGAGTAGATGTAGTATCGATAGCAAAAACTGAATTTGGAAAATCTTTTGAAGGATTTGAAACCGCTGTAGACGTTGACTTATATCGCTATTATCCAACCGTTGAGTTTGGAAACAGTGCCTCCAGTTATGTGTCATTGAATGGCAGTACCTATGCCAACGAGGGTAATTACTGGCGCGCGGGTATTGATGTGAATTTTTTAAAGAAAGACCCTGAGAAGAATATGTTTTTTCTGGGGGCTAGGTATGGTCGTTCCAAATATTCTGAGAATGCGACACTTATTAACACCGATCCAGTTTGGGGTGACTACACTGAAACCTTAACCAATACAGATCTGACCGCAAGCTGGATGGAGCTAACCACGGGTGTAAAAGTGAAGGTGTGGAGATTGTTTTGGTTGGGTTATACAGCACGCTTCAAGTTTTGGAAAAAACTGGATGATAGCCAGGAGCTTTTAACAAGCGAAGTGCCGGGGTATGGCTGGACGGATAGAGAAACTACCTGGGGTTTTAGCTATTATGCCCTGGTGAAAATCCCTCTGCCGAAAAAGAAGTAATTAGTTTCTCTTGAAAAGCGAATCAACAAATTCTATTTTGCTGAAAACTTGCAAATCCTCTACTTTCTCGCCCACTCCGATGTAGCGCACGGGTATTTTGAATTCGTCAGAAATACCAATCACGACTCCACCTTTTGCCGTTCCGTCTAACTTAGTAATGGCGAGTGAACTGACTTCAGTCGCTTTGGTGAATTCACGAGCCTGGATCATGGCGTTCTGTCCGGTGCTACCATCGAGCACTAACATCACATCGTGAGGTGCATCAGGTACTACTTTCTGCATCACGCGCTTAATTTTTGAGAGCTCACTCATTAAATTGACTTTGGTGTGCAAGCGTCCTGCGGTATCAATGATCACCACATCGGCATCCATTTCTACACCGGCCTGCACTGCTTCAAAGGCAACCGCTGATGGATCGGTATTCATGCCCTTCGCGATGACCGGAACACCTACACGCTCGCCCCACAATTTTAGTTGATCAACCGCTGCTGCGCGAAATGTATCGGCAGCACCCAGGACTACTTTTTTTCCTGCCTTTTTGTATTGAGCGGATAGCTTGCCAATGGTGGTGGTTTTTCCTACGCCATTCACCCCCACGACCATAATTACATAAGGTTTGGTGTTGGTGGGTGTTTCAAATTCTTTTAAATCGGTGTCACTGGTGTCGGATAAGAGACTGGCCACTTCTTCACGAAGAATTCTATCGAGTTCAGAGGTATTCAGATACTTATCATGCGCAACGCGTTTTTGAATACGCTCTACAATCTTTACAGTCGTATTTATTCCAACATCCGAAGCGATAAGAATTTCCTCCAGGTTGTCGAGCACATCATCATCAACAGTTGATTTACCAATCAGAGCCTTGCTGAGTTTGCCAAAGAAGCTCTCTTTGGTCTTTTCAAGGCCTTTGTTGAGGGTTTCCTTCTTTTCTTTACTAAATAAATTTCCGAGGAGGCTCATGTTTTTATCTCTGCGTTCTCTAGCCTTTTGTGAATTCTAATAGGCACAGAGTGACGCAAGGCTTTTTTTGAATGAAGATAAAACAAAAAAGTCCCACGAGGGGACTTTTCTAAATCTTGAGAGAAGAGATTACTTTCTCGCTAAGGTCTCTTTTACCAGATCAGCGGGTACAATTTCTTCTTTGAAAGAATAAGCACCAGTCTTCTCAGACTTTACCGCGCGAATCACTTTCGCGTAGCTCTTCAAATCTGTCTTCTTTAAGGATGCAACTACCTTCTTTGCCATTGTCTTATCGGTTAATGGTTAGCTTACTTAATTTCTTTGTGAACCGTCATTTTCTTCATTACCGGATTGTATTTCTTCAATTCAATACGCTCGGTAGTGTTTTTACGGTTTTTAGTGGTGATGTAGCGACTCATGCCCGGCATGCCGCTGGTTTTGTGCTCTGTGCACTCAAGGATCACCTGTATTCTATTGCCTTTCTTAGCCATTGCCTTATTCTTTAGATATCTTTTATTACGCTAGAAGAGTGCCTTTTTGAGCAGCTTCTTTCAATACTGCATAAATGCCGTTCTTGTTGATGGTCTTGATAACTTTTGTCGAAACCTTCAACGTAATCCAGCGGTCTTCTTCCGGAAGGTAGAAACGCTTCTTTTGAAGATTTGGATAAAATCTTCTTTTCGTCTTGTTGTTCGCGTGGGAAACGTTGTTTCCTACCTGAGGTCTTTTGCCTGAAACTTCGCAAACTCGTGCCATAATCGCTTGATTTTTAAGCCCTTCTTGAAAAGGGACTGCAAATATCGCAAAAAGCCCTGCAATATTCAAAAGTGAATTTGAAAAATCTGGGTAAATCCTTTAGAAAAGCCTTTTGATGAGCTCTAATGGGCCAATTCCTTCAAAATCAATGATTACCAGATCGCTTTCTGACAACTCTTCTGCGGTATGAGTGGTGCCAATACCCACCACTTTACATCCGGCAGCCTTCCCTGCAGCTACTCCGGATAGTGAATCCTCCAGCACAATACAGTGTGCCGGGTCATAGCCCAAAGCGGCAGCAGTTTTTAGGTAGATCTCCGGGTCGGGCTTGCCGCGATTCACAAAAGACTCATCTAAAATGGTCTGGAAGTAGGGGCCGATGCCTGTATGTTGGAGCGTAAAGTCAACATTGGCTCTAGGAGCCGAGGTGGCAATGGCTCTATTAATAGAGTACTGATCCAATTTGTCGAGAAAGGAGACCAGGCCTCTAACAGGCTCCACGTGTGCTTTGTAAACTTCGCGGAACAAGCTTTCCTTTTCATCGGCAAAAGCCTTGAGCTGTTTTTCAGGAAGCACACCAAATAAATTGGTGATCCAATCTTTGTTGGTACGTCCGTAAATTTTTTCACGAAGTTTTTCTTCGTTCAGATCGTGCCCATGTTTTTTGCAAAATTCGCGTAATGCAATTTTATGATAGGGATTGCTATCCACCAGCACCCCATCCATATCAAACAGAAAAGCAATTGAACTCATAGTGTACCCGCTTTGCATTATTCCACTTTCATGGGAATGCATTCCCCTCTATAACAAAGAGTGTTTTTGTTTATTGATAAATGACTAGTCTTCTCGTAAGGGTTGCTCCATTACTTGAAAAGCGCAGCAAATATACTCCGCTCTGTAATAAAGGAAGACTAAGTTTTGTCATTCCTTTTGCAATGGCAAAGTGATTGAGTAGTTGTCCGGTGGTGCTGAAGAGTTGAATCGTGCCTGCGGATAGGGTTTCAATCGTTAGCGGTTGCGTAATGGTTAGCGGGTTAGGATATACTTCAAAGGTATTCTCGTTGCGTAAAGAAGAGAGTACCTGCAAGCCACCGAGCATGTTGCCAACAAAGAGAGAAGTATTACCAGGAGAATGCGAGTAGGAAGTTACCCAGATTCTCCCCCCCAGATTTCGATTTTCAAATTGTTTGGTGAGTGGATTGTAGAGTAACTCTTCTTCAGCCTTCGAAAAGTCTGCTTGTAATTTGAAATCTGAAAGAACTTGCAATACCCCATGTTGATCAGTCAAAACCAAATCTGGTTCACTATTCTCGTCAAGAAGGTTAGTAAAGAGGGAAGGATTTTGGCGCAGCGTACTGGCACCTAATCCTAAAAAGGTATTGTCTTCCATTTGCCATGCGGGAGAATTTCCTGTGCCGGTATTTTTCCAATACTCCACAGCACCATCCGCTTTGCCAATCAACAGGTCCACCAGGCCGTCACTGTCGATATCCATTAAATGAATGTTTTCATGAAAGAGAATCGTAAGGCCGGTTGGGTTGACGATCGTCTCTAGTTGCAGTCCGCTTTGTGCAGTGTTTACTATATAATAGAGCGCGGTGGAGCCGCTTTGATTGGTCGCGGTAAAAACAAGATCTGTTTTTCCATCGGAAGACACATCGATGAATTGGGGCTTGAGGTTGTAGAGATTTAAGTTGGAGAAATTTCCGTAATCCTCACTAATCAATTCAAAATTTGGTTCGGCCTGTGTTCCTTTGTTTTCATAAAGAAAGAGGCTGCCAGCAAAGTTTCCTGAACTGCGAAGCTTGCCGAAAGAACCAATAAATAAATCTTGATCTCCATCCTTATCATAGTCGAAGAAGGCGGGTACAGCATTTTCGCCCACATCAATCATATTGGATTGCAAGAGTGAAAACGAGTTGGTTGAAAATTGAGGTTGTGCGGTAGTGCGATTGTTTTTGAAAAACCGAAGTGATTGTGAGAAATCAGTGATTTCATCAGTACGTTCGAATACTCCATAGGAGAGAAGAAGATCTTTTACATTATCAAAATCCACATCTTCATAAAAAGCCGTTGGATACAAACCTTTCGAAGCATTTTTGGAGGGGAAGGCGGTAGCGATTGAGAACACTGCATTCTCTGTGGTGCCTTCATTGGTAAACAGGTAAAGACTATCACATCCAGACTCAGAGAATAATAGATCGGTGGCGCCATTCGCATCTACATCCAGCGCTAATAAAAATTTCCCTCCTGCATGTTGAGTTCTACCAGCCGTGTTACAGCTTTCATTAGCAAAGGCAAATACACCACAACTGCATTCTCGCAGGCTGCCCCATTCTTCAGTGATTCGGATATAGTCGGGAGTGCTAGGGTTAGTACTTACATTTTTGTGATACTCGATTTGTCCACTGCCGGAGAAATCCATACATAAGATATCCAGGTCTCCATCGCCATCCATGTCCATGATAGAGGGAAGATCGTCTGCCTGCAGTTGTAGATTTATTTTTCCGGAGAAACCGGTAGTGATAATAACTTCGCTCGTATTGCCACCCGGTGTGGGAAAACGATAGTGCTCCCAGGCGAGCAATTCATTTGAAGGAGTTATGTTCTTGTACACCTTTATACCGAAGGGATGTCCGGTGAAAATATCCTGATGACCATCTCCATTGTAATCGCGGAGCAGTAGAAAATTATTGAGGTCTGTTGGAAAAAGAGTTTCGTATTCGGGTGAGTAGGAGAAGTTGTTATTCACAGAAAGATAGGTGAGCACTTTATTCGCAGTGCGGTCAAATAGCACCAGGTCTTCCTGTGCGTCATCATTCAAATCCATCTTATTTACCTGAACACCATTGAGGCCACCCGCCCACGCTTGTGACAGTGCTGTGGAGGCGTTTCTGGCAGGTATTGTATTGCTTGATTCGTATGCAAACTGACTAAAAACAGAGCCGGGCAGAAGAATCAAAAAAAGTAGTAGTCGGATCATGAAATTTGTTCTGCTCTTGTAACGATCAAGGCCTTGCGTCTGTTATCTTGCTGCTTTAGTTTTTCAAAAGTACTCATGACAATCGAGAATCTGTACAGCAAATTTTTAGAGACACGGAAGGTATCTACCGACACCCGACAGATTGAACCGGGATCTATTTTCTTCGCCCTGAAGGGTCCAAATTTCAATGCCAATGCTTTTGCTGCGGAGGCCCTGCAAAAGGGAGCCAAGTATGCTGTGATTGATGATGCGAGTTTTGCCAAGGGAGAGCAATACCTGGTGGTAAAGGATGGCTTGGAGGCTTTACAGGATCTCGCTCGTCATCATCGCAAACAATTAACCATTCCTGTTGTCGGCCTCACAGGCTCCAATGGAAAGACAACCAGTAAGGAGTTGCTGCACGCAGTGTTGAGTAAGAAGTTCAAAACCTTTGCCACCAGAGGCAACTTAAATAATCATATCGGAGTTCCGCTTTCCATTTTATCCATTGACGCAACTGTTGAAATGGCTGTCATCGAAATGGGGGCGAACCACGTAGGTGAGATTGCCTTACTGAGTTCTATTGCAAATCCCACCCATGGATTTATCACCAACATCGGCAAGGCGCATATCGGCACCTTTGGTGGTTTTGAAAATATTATTCGCGGTAAATCGGAACTCTATCACCACCTCATCACTCACAACGGTGTAGTGTTCATCAATTCACAGAATCACATTCTCTACAATATGGCAAAGCGATTTGCTAAACCTATTTTCTATCCTCAGTCCGGTGATTATTATGCCTGCTCTTTGCTAAGTGCTGATCCGATGGTAAAAGTAAAAGCGGAAAATGGAGAGGAGATTCAGACGCAATTAGTGGGAGGGTATAATTTTGAAAACATTGCCACGGCTTTGTGCATAGGAAAGTTCTTTGGGGTAGAGCCTTCTAAAGCCAACCAAGCCATTGCGGAGTACTTACCCAGCAACATGCGTTCTCAAATAGTGAAGAAAGGAAGTAACACTATTATTTTAGATGCATACAATGCCAATCCAAGCTCCATGCAGGCAGCCATCGACAATCTGGCCAACATGAAAGCAGAGAAGAAGATTGCCATTGTGGGCGATATGTTTGAACTGGAGGAGGAAGCAGAGGCGGAACACCGTGCCATTGGCAGGTTACTGGCTGAGAAAAAATTTAACGAAGTGTATTTGTGTGGAAGTTTGATGCGCGCAGCTGCTATGCAAATGCCGTCTGCTAAGTATTTTGAGAAGAAAGAAAGCTTACTTGCTGAATTAAAGGACAACCCTATATCACAGGCTACCGTTTTAGTAAAGGCCTCCCGTGGAATTGGATTGGAGAGTGTAGTGGAATTTCTCTAATGAAAGTTACTTAGTGAAAAGAGTTATCCCGATACTACTCTTGCCTGAGGTAGCGGCATCATTGCCGGATACGGAAATGAAGCGCTTGCGCCTGACCGTTTATTTGTGCCTTACCTCGATGACTGTTTCCGTGGTCTACACGGTGCTTGATCTGATCAGTGGCGTATCTTATGCACTGCCTTATTATTTAGTAATTTTTATCGCGCCCATACTCTCGTTATTGCTTGTCCGAAGAAGACACTTTTTGCTGGGTAAGATTTTAGTTTTACTGGGTGGAAGTGTTGCCATATTTGCTGCGGCCATCAGCGATCCTTTTGAAACAGGTGTTTTTTTACTCTTTGTTCCTTTAAGCATCGTTCCCTTTGCAGTGATTGGGTTCGAAAATAAATGGACGAGCATAGGCGTTGTGCTGATAACGTTTTTTCTTTTCCTTCTTTCCCGCTTTGGTGACTTTGAGTTGCCTTACGAAACTGATTTACCACCGTATTATACACAGCTTAGTTTGTGTTTAAATTATCTCATTGCAGTTATCATTTCTATTCTTATTGTTTATTTCTTAGTCAAATTGCACAAAGACTCTGAGTTCTCGTTACGTGAAAAAGAGAAGACTGTTTCAGAAAAAAATGTTCAGTTAACCAAGCTGAATGAAGAGTTGGATAGATTTGTATATAGCGTATCGCACGATTTGCGGTCGCCACTCAGTTCAATTTTGGGCCTTACCAATTTATCAAAGTACGCAACAAGTGAAGAGGAGCTGCGAAGATATATAGATATGATTCAGGAACGTATAAAAGCGCAGGACTCCTTTATTAAAGATATTATTGAATACTCTAGAAATGCCAGGACAGAAGTGCAAAATGAATGGGTTAACTTGCCTGTGTTAAGTTACGAGCTGATTGAAAGCCTTAAGTTTAATGACGGGGCCAGTAGAATTCGTATGGAAGTGGAGATTGCAGATGATTTCATTTTTAAGTCAGATAAAAACCGTTGGAAAACGGTACTGAGTAATCTGTTGGGAAACGCCATTAAGTATCACGATCGAACGAAATCCAATCCCTTTGTAAAGCTTTCCGCCAGTAGAGATGCTAATCGCGTTATTTATAGAGTGGAGGATAATGGTGTTGGGATTGAGACCGAGCATCAGGAAAGAATTTTTGATATGTTCTATCGCGCTACTGACACATCTACGGGCAGCGGCTTAGGTTTATTTATTACGAATGAAGCTGTTCGAAAACTAGGAGGCTCAATAGCGCTTACTTCCCAATTAGGAGTTGGTAGTACTTTTGAGATTACAATTCCCTTAACTGATTAAAGTAACAGAAATGAATAACGAACTCATTTTAAAATTCCTAAAGGACATTGCGAAGAACAACAACCGCGAATGGTTCGAAAAGAATAAGCCTAAGTATTTGGAGGCAAAGCAAAGCTTTGAAGATTTCTTGGAAGCTGCCCACAAAGAAATGGTGAAGTTTGATGAAAGCCTTGGTGGCTTGAATCCCCGTAAGATGGGTTTTCGTATTTACCGGGATGTTCGCTTCAGTAAAGACAAACGACCGTATAAAGTCAACATGGGTGCAGGCTTTTCGCCAAATGGAAAAATGGAGCAAGAGCCAGGTTATTACCTACATCTGGAACCCAACAATAAAAGTTTTGTGGCTGGAGGTATTTACATGCCGAATCCGGAGAACCTTGCCAAAATCCGTCAGGAAATTGATTACAATGCCGATAAGCTGCTGAAGATATTTAAAGACAAAAAATTCAAGAAGTATTTCAGCGAATTGGATGACTTCGACAAATTGAAGACGGCACCCAAAGGTTATCCGAAGGATCATGAGCACATTAAGCTTCTTCAGCATAAAAGTTTTATTGTGTCGAAAGCCTTTACCGATACACAAGTAAAGGATAAGAAGGTTGTGAAAGATGTAGCCGAGGTTTGCAAGGCTATAAAAATGCTAAACGATTATTTGAACGAGGCCATTGCCTGATTTGACGGATGCGCATAGAAACACTACAAGAACTTCTCGATAAAGGATTGCTGAAGCAACACCAATTTGATGCACTTAACGCCATTGTTCAACGGAATACATTCTCTGTATTCTACGAACTGCGCACGCTCCTGTATTTGGGAGTGATGCTCTTTACTACAGGCATGGGTATCCTGATTTATCAAAACATTGGTGAGTTAGGACATATCCTCAGCGTTATTACCTTGTTCCTTCTGTCTGCTGCTTGCTTCGTGTATGTATTTAAGAAATCAGAGTCTTACACGCCACTTCAGGTCAAAAGCCCAACGGTGTATTTTGATTATGTTCTGCTCTTGGGTTGTTTATTGTTTATCTCTGTATTGGGCTATCTTCAATTTTACTTTGGCATTTTTGCTGATAAAATTGGCTGGAGCACGATCGTAACCGCTGTTTTCTTTTTCTATTGTGCGTATCGCTTCAATCATATCGGGGTGCTTTCACTCGCCATTACTGCGCTGGCATCTTTCTTCAGCATCAAGTTGTCGCCTCAACTATGGTATGGCATGGATGATTTTGCTACTGACAATCTCCATCAAGTAGCGCTAATTTTTAGCGTGGTGGTCGCTACACCCGCTATCCTGCTGGATGTTCGAAATGTTAAAAAACATTTCACGTTCACCTACATTAACTTTTGTGCCCTTATCTTCTTTGTAGCTGCACTCACAGGCATTTTTAGTGAGGAGTCATCCTTTATCTACTATCTCCTGTTGTATGCGGGGTGTGCGGGTGCGGTGTATTTTGCAAATTGGAAACGATCTTTCTTGTTTTTGCTCTATGCCTTTGTGTTTACATATATCGGCACTACGTATCTTTTGTCTGACTCCATTCTGGTAGACGAACTGTGGTTTTTATACATGATGGCTTCTTGTGGTGGCTTTGTTTTCTTTATTGTAAAGTATAAGAATTATTTTAAAAGAGACGTATGAGAAATGCTTACCATACAGAATGGCTTCGAAATCTAACCTTGGTGAAGGAAGCAAAGGCATGGAGTAAAAGCAATTTTATCTCACATGAAGAGTATGTGGCCATTGCGAATGCGTATCCCTGCAAGTTCTATCATCCTAATCTCATCATACGAATTTTAATTTTCCTTGCTTCGCTTTTGGGGTTGGCGGGCATCACAGGCTTGTTTGCTATTTTCTTTAACGACTTGAACGAAGACTCCATAGCCGTCATGGCCATTGTTTATGGACTGGTTTCTGTTGTGGTGCTTGATAAATTAGTTATCGGGGAAAATCATCATTATAAATCAGGACTGACAGAAGCCTTGCTTTATCATGCTATGGGCTTTACGCTAGTAGGCTTGGCGGTAGCGATGGATTTTGAAGAGCAGGGAATTTTATGGACCTGTCTTCTGGTGTTTTCCTTTGCCGCGTTTCGCTATTTGGATCTTATTTCAACACTAGTTTCTTTGTGTCTGGGAGCCTATTTGCTTTTTTATTATTTGTATGAGTTTGGGGGTTTTCTTCAACAGCTCATTCCTGTGTTTTTTTTGCTGGCCTTTACACCATTCTATTTTCTTATCAAGAAATGGAAGGAAAATAAAAGTTTTGATGCGTGGGGAAATGTGTTGTTAGTGATGGAGGCCTTTTCCCTCTTCGTTATCTATGCCGCTGGAAATTATCTGGTAGTAAGAGAGCTTAGTGTAAACCTCTTGTCTCTTGAGTTGGCCGAAGACCAGGATATTCCCTTTGCCTGGCTTTTTTATCTGTTAACAGTGATCATTCCTACTCTTTATTTATATGTGGGTATTAAAAAGAAGGATATTGTAATGTTGCGCGTGAGTCTGGTAGTAATCGCTTTTTCCGTATTTACGTTCAAGTACTATTATAGCCTTGGTCATCCAGAGATCACGCTAACTCTTGCGGGTGCTATCCTATTGGGTATAACAATAGCATTGCTACGCTACCTAAAGACTCCTAAAAACGGCTTCACACATGAAAGTATCTTGACGGAAAAGTGGGCGAATTCAAATGTAGAAGCGTTTATGGTTGCTCAAACATTGGGAGGAAATAAAATACCTGAGAGTAACGGAAGTAACGGTGGAGGCGGAAGTTTTGGTGGAGGCGGTGCCAGTGGAGATTTTTAATATTTCTTCTTGCAAATTTTTGACGCTTGAATTTCATTGCGCTTAACCATATCTAGGTGAAGTCAAGAGTTCAATTGTGCGAAAGCGCATACCGGATTCTTGGTATTTTTAATCAATTTCTCCGTCTTATACCATCTCCAGGGTATAGGTCAATACCAACTCCACGGGATTGAGTCATCCTCATAGATCATCTTACTTTGAGTGTAAAACCCAATCAAAGATGAGATTTCTACTTTTTCTATTTCTGGTGGTGTCAGTAACCGCTACCGCCCAGACAGTTGACATTGAAAAAACATTTGATGTTTCCAAGGAAGCCATGAAGGGCTTCATTCATCAGGTGGTAAACGATGAAGCTAAACAAGAACTTACGTTTACTTACCGAGTAAGAGCCAAGAAAAATCAGGCTCGGTTTATTAATTACACGTTCAATTACAACTTCGATCTGGTGAATCAATCGGAAGATCTTGTTGATTTCGAGAAGGAATTTCCGGAAAAATATAAGCCAAAGCGATACAAAGGAGAGTCTTACGAAGTGGAAGGCTTGTATGTAGAGCCTAACATGATGGGCACATTGGTGGTAAAAAGAAAAGTAACACGCTTCTCGTGGAACTGGTTTAAAGTTCGGTACGACTACAATGTCAGTGTAGAAGGTAAACTCAAAGCCAAGACTGATGATGACAAGAAACTCTTTTATCATCATCACATCGAAAACCTGAATGATGGGACAGCGATGATTCTGGCTGGTGAAAAAGGCGGGGCCAAGGCAGGGCCGTATAATCACATGATGAATTTTCATATTCTCAAGTATGATGTTAACCTGACCAAATTGGTTGACTTACCAATCAATTTCGAAACTCCACAAGCGCTTGTGGCTACTTACGGTTACCCAAGTGAGGAAGACTTGGACAAGACAGACTACATTGCTGTATTTGCCACCTTTAAAGAGAAGCGCTATACAGGCCCTAAGATTTGGGGCAAGTCTGCTACTGAGTATACCTATGTGCGTGTTTCCTATGATGGTAAACTGAAAGACAGAATTACGTTTAATTCTCCCAACAGCATTTGGAAGATTGATGATTTTGTGATCGGCAAAGATGGAGCTGTTTATTTCTATGGACCTTCTAATGATGAAGCGGAAGACTATTATCACAACAGTCTGGATTATGCGGATGATAAAAAGAAATGGCCTCGCTTTCAGTTGGCCAAAGTGATGAACAATAAGGTTGAGTTTGTGTCCAGCACACCAATGGAGGAGTTTAAAGCGAAACTAAAAGCACAACCCGATGGTAAAAAGGGCGATCCTTATACAGGAAGAAGAATCACGTTTACAGAGGCAATCATCAGTCCGGTTGGAGAAATAATTTTAGCTGGACAAAATTACGGACCGATGAGAAATTCAAAAGGTCAGGTGATTGGTAAAGAGTATGAGGACCTCGTCATGTTTCACTTTGACGCACAGGGCAAGCTCATTTCTCAGTACACCATGAATAAGAAGCAAAAGGGTTTTGAGCCCGATGGTCAATTCTTTGAATTTAGCGGAGATGGTAAAACGATGTATTGGAGTTACTTCGATAATGTTGGCACTAAGCAAGTGAAAGAACTTGACTTTGTTGTTGAGAAACCTTTAGGTGTTCCTAAAATGGCAAAAATCAATCTTGCTACAGGAAACTTTGATAAATATTCTGAATATGGAAAGGGCGAAAACTTTGTACACTATTACACGCTCAACTATTTAAGATTTACCAATACGAATCAGGTGAACTTTTTAGGCGAAAATAAAAAGGGCAGTACACTCTGGTTTGTTCGCGTTAACCTGGATAAATAAATTCGTCAATGCCTTCAATACACAGGGATAATCGATTCCTGTGTGTTGAAGGCTTTTTACTCTCTCAAACTTTTCCCTCTACACCATGCGCAAATTATTGATCTTGTTGCTGTTTGCAGGCACGCAGCAACTTTCAGCACAAACATTTACCGACTTAAAAATGAAAAACGGTCAAAGTGCCTATGACAATGCCTATACAAACTGGATGCTCCGTTATACCAGTATTTCAGGGAAAGGTACTACTTCTCTTAGTGGGTTTACGGTAAATGCTTCTGTGGCAGAAGTAGATGTTGAGAAAGGAGAAATGAGTCTTTATTGGGAAAATGCCTGGCTGGGCGATTTGATTTGGAAAGTGGCGCATTACAATAAATCTACTGAAAACACACAGGTATTTACTTCCGGTTTGCTGGGCTGGTTTCAAGCCTACTATAATGTAATATCAGAAGATCGGTTTATACTGGCGCCCGGTATTAGTGTGGGTGATTATATTTTGGGTGACAACACTGACTATACATTAGAACCCAATGGATATTACCTGCACATTGGTCCGGGAGTTAAATCAAGTTATTTGTTGAGCGATTCCTTTTGGTTGGATGGTTTTCTGAACCTTGACTTTGGGGCTGCCGTAAAACACCGCGATGATCCTAACCGCTATGAAAGAGTAGTCGGATATCCAAGGCCCATCTTTGTAAACCTAACGGTTAATGTTGTTTCTACCTCACGCCTTTTCGCAGGTGTACGAATTAATCAGTTGGTAGATCGGGGTGATAACAAACGATCTGCCACTCGTCTTGATTTTAATATTGGTTTCCGCTCCTTGCGATATAAGTAATACGAATGATGCGAGTAGTTGCCTTCTTGCTTCTTTGTTCTCTCTCAGCACTGGCTCAGGAACCTTATCTGTCAGAGTCATTTAGTAATAATGATCAGCAGTGGCCTTTTCTGGGGCAGGGTGATGGTTACACGATTTCGATCGAAAATGGCCATCTGATATTAAATGGGAGCACAACGGCTATACACACTTTTAAGAATGTTCCACTCACATCAGATATGGACTTCGCGATCTATGCGCGTATGATTTTTTTGAATGGAGATCACACGGGTTGGATGGGCGTTCGATTCATGATGAATGAGGAGGCGGATAAATATTACACTTTCGCCATTAATAACGACAAGGGTTTTTTAATTTCCGAAAGAAACGGAAAGAAGTATGAGGTTATTCGTCAGTCTGTCTCGCAAGTTGTGCTGCCATACGATTACAATACGCTTACCGTTGTGAAGAAGGGAAGTGTTTATAAATTTCTGCTTAATGATAAGCAAGTGCATGAAGCGAAGATCAAAAGCTTCTATGGCTCTTATATCGGCCTGATGACCAATAGCAATATGGCCATGCAAGTGGATGAGGTACAAGTGTATGATCCGATAGAAGGTAGAAAAAGGATCAACAACTCCGATCGAATTTCCAGCCTATCAACCAACAGCTTAGCGCAAAACCAGAATTCTGAAAACACAAAAAAAGCCTCACCTGAATTTCAAGAATTTCTAGCCCAATTCTCCTCTCTTGCATTTCCCTACTATTTTCACCCAGAGAATGCACAAGCAGTGGATATCTCGCACCTTCCCTTTGCCCAAACTACCTTTTATCAGTATGCTGTAAGCAGTGTTCGCAACAGACAAGTTTGGGCCATGGGTAAACTAAGCGAATGTGGTGAAGGACTGGCACTGCTGGTAATGACTCGCTATCAGATCAATGATCAGGACGTATCAAAATTTTCGGTAGCCATTTTTGATGCGAGCGGAGTCTTAAAACAAGAGAAAGACATTGGGATGATGGTGAAAGAATTCGGTGAATTTTTTAAAGTAATTGAATTTAAAGCATACCGTGATGCGAATGCTATGAACATTGAGGCCACCGAAATTTTTCACAACGGTAATAAGCTGCGAAACAGCGTTCGCTACAATACCCACTTTTGCAATTAGCACTATGCGAGCTGGACTATTACTATTTCTCCTATTCATCGCCACCTCGTCCTCTGCTCAGTATTATGACAGCTTACTAAAGGTATCCTATACCTTATCAGAGCAAGGACAGTATCAGGCCTCTCAGGAAGTGTTGGAGAAAGTGCGTGCCTCACTTCCAGAAAATTTGAATGTTTACATTCAGTCATCTTACAACCTGCTCCATCTTGGTAAGGTTGACGATGCAGGCGGATACATTAGTACTGGCTTACAAATTGACCCTACAAACTACGCCTTGTACCTGAATGGAGCGCTGTATTTTGCAGCCAAGGGCAATACCGAATCTGCACGCGCTTATCTGACAGAGTCTCTAAAAGTTTTCCCGACCCAGAATTTTTCCATGAAGGATGCTGTGGAGGGTATACAGAATGTTGGTCGAAACATTCAGCAAGCTGTTGCCTTTAATGCATTGGCTCAATGGTATCAACAACAAAAAATTTCGGTTGATCGGTACCCAAGCCTTGATGAAATTAATGCAACCTTCTCCCAGCATGCAGAAAGGCCAGCGGAACTGCTCTCAAGCGCGCATAACTATGCCAATCGTTTTGCAGCAATGAGTTGGCACGAGATGGTATTAGCAGTGTATGGTCAGGCAGCCTTGTGGTTGAGAAGTTATGGGTATTTAAGTCAAGGATTGGAAATGGCACAGGCCGGATATACTTATTACTATAAGCATGGGTACCGCGATAATGCTTTTCAAGCCTCCTTTTTATTGTATCAATTAATTGAGAGTTATCAGACCATAGGAAATTACGAGCGTGTTATTCAACATGTTGAGGAGTTAACAACAGTAGCCACTAAAGTAAACCTGCATGTGTACGACATATTAGGTTTGCTGGCGGCCAGTAAGGCCTATGATGGGCTCAATAAAACCGAAGAAGCTAAAACGCTGGCAGGACTCACCGTACAGTTTGCACAGAAGTATGGCTTTGGCTATGCCTTGGTGCTTGGCTATAATGCAGTGTTTGTCAATTCCTTTAAACTCCCGGATTACAATCCGACTGAAATTGTTCGCCTGGGTGAACTGGCACAGCAGCAGGCATTCTATTATCATTTTGATGATCTGGCTTATAGCATGTTCAACTCATTAGCGATTGCTTATCTGCGATTGAATACGCGTGAAGGACAGGCTAAGTGCTTCAGTACCTTGGGTGGTCTTGTAAAATATTACAAAGCAAAACGACAATTCAGTAGTGCAGCGGTGACGCTTAATAACTATGGTGCAATTGTTTACAATCTGGGGAACGATTTTCAAGGTGCTGCGGATATTTTTGAAGAGTCAATTCAACTTGCAGAGCAAGAGGTTGGACAACTTTCTGATGAAGACAAATTGAATTTCTATCAATCGCAGGTAAGTGCGTACCAATTTTTAACAGCCTGCTATGCCCGACTCAATAATCCAGCGGGAGCTTTCGAGAGTATGGAAGGTAGTCGAGGTCGGGTATTGCGTGAACGCCTGTCGAACGGAAAGAAGATAAACAAGTCATCCATACGCGAGTTGCAGAACCTGTTACAAGCAGATGAGGCGTGTGTAATGTATTCTCTCTTCTCTGGTCACGAAGTTTCCATTCTCGTTGTCACTAAAAAGAGTTCGCAGGTTATTTTTCATTCCGACAATACGTTCATTGGCGACATCATGGATAAGTATCGGAACCAGGTAAACAAAGAGCATGGTGAACGAAAGGGAATGGCGGAGGAAGAAGATTACAATCCAGACACCCGTGTGCAGGCGGCTGACTTCAATAAAGTAACACAGCTTACCCGCAAATTTTTTGAGCGACCGGGAATGGCCGATGATGTTTTAAAGGAGTATCTGCGGGGCTACTATCGTTTCCTCATTCTGCCCATCTCCAATCGTTTAACAGGTATTAAAAGATTACTCATATCCTCTGACGATGTGCTGAACTACATTCCCTATGAAGCACTGATGACTCACGATGGAAAATACCTGGTGGAAAAATTTGATGTGAAATACCTGCATTCGGTGGGCACATTAAAGCAACTACAGGAAAGAGAGTATGCGAGTAACCGGAAAGCACTTCTCGCCATGGGGGGTGCCCGTTTCGAAAAGATGAACACGGAAGCTTTGCCACTGCGAACGCAAAAGGATCGAAATCAATTGCAACTGGAAGTGAGCGCCAATGCTAAAATGAGAACTTCACAGCGTAAAGCCTATGCCGCAGTGTTTGGAACTGAGCCAATGAATTATTTGCCTGGCACGGTTGAAGAAATTAAGAGCATTGTACAAGTTGTAAAAGAGGCGGATGTTTTTACAGGCGAGCAAATGACTGAGAATCGACTCAAGGCAATGTCTGCTTCCGGTCAATTGGTAAATTACAAAGTAGTGCATTTGGCAACACATGGTTTTGTGGTAAGTGATGTGCCCGACTTATCAGGCATTGCCATGACTATATTTAGTAATGAACAAGGAGGTGAAGACGGCTATCTCTCTGTACAGGAGATGGCTGCCTTGAAAATGAATGCCGATCTTGCCGTGTTGTCAGCCTGCCAAACAGCACTTGGCAAAATTTATTCAGGCGAGGGGATGACCGGCTTAACGCAATCGCTTTTGATCGCGGGTGCCAATGCGGCCCTGGTTTCTCTGTGGCCTGTGAATGATACATCCACCATGCTTTTTATGAGTGAACTGTATAGGGAATCGGCTAAAGGAAAACCCTACATTCAGGTTGTTAATGAGCTAAAAAGAAAATTCATTAAAGGTGATATTGGAGATTCGTACAAACATCCCAATTACTGGGCGCCTTTTGTTTACTATGGGAGGTAAGCGTTTATCCTTGTAAAGAGTTACTGCTCCCAATCAAACTCTTCATCGGTCACCTCTAATTCTTTCTTCTTTTTTTGCCCCTTCAGCTTGAAAGCATCCTTCAGTTCCTGCACCTCTTTCTTAAAATCATTGGCTAATTTCTTTCTGACAGCTTCGCCATCGTATTGAACATGGTAGTCTTCTGTGGTGCCTGTAATCTTCAGAAAAACTTTTGCTTTGCCATCCAGTTCTTCCAGTGCACTGCCGGCTTCCTCAATATTAATTTTCTTTTTGTTGCGTAACGGAGCTACTACTTTGTAGGCAATCTGTTGATCGAAGGTGTGGGTACCGCTGAGTTGAAGCGTTGTTACGTTGCTTCGTATTTCCATTTGTGGAATGTAAATAGTCTTGTTCTCGATGTGAATGTCATTTTTCAATTCGGCAAAGCGCAATTGTGCCAGGCCCTCATCATCCAGGTATTTATTCAGAGCCTGCAGAGGTTCAAAATTATTAAGCTCGCCTTTTTTTATGGTAGCACTAATGTCTGCAATAAGTGTTTCCGGAAACATTTTAAGATTTTGATTGAGGGTCATCTCCAGACTCACATCCGCTGTGGTTTGCCCTTTCAAGTGTTTGTCTTGAATAAATGTCTGATCGAAATTTTCAAACACATAAAAAATACTGTCTACTTGAATGTTTTCTACTTTAAAAGCACTCATTACATCGATTGCTTTTGGATTTGTTGCATCCATAATCCCGTTTAGTGACATGCGGCCATCCATGCTTTCGAAAGCGAGATGGCGTGATACTGCCACTTGATTTTTGACTAAAAGATCTCCTTTGATATTCCGAGCATTAAAACGTTTGTAGTTGAGTTGATCTACATCGCAATTAAAATTGAGGTATACATTCGGGGAAATATGAAATTCATATTGCTTTGCTGCTTCCTCTGCACTAAAGCCAAATGTAAAGAGTTCATCCAAGTCGATGTGGCGGGCCTTAAGATCGGTCTCAATGCCTATGGGTTGATCTTCGAAGAACAAGAAAGTAATGATGTTTTTGAAGAAACCATTCATGATAAAATCACTTTTACCCAATTGTCCGCTGAATGAACTAAGGGCCAGATCGTTGTTCGTAAATTGAAGTAGGCCATTTAGATTTTTTACAGGAATCTCCCGCTCGCCATATACGAAGTTGATGCTATCTAACTGAACGGATCCAGTGGCGGTTGCTTTTTGTGCAGTAGCTTTTGATTTAAGCCAGGAGGGTTTCCCTTCAAAGGCAAGATGCGCCAGCAAACTTCCCGTTGCATTTTTTAATGTTGGAATGGGATAGAAGTTGAGTAATGAGGCTGCATCCAGGCGGCCTTCAAAATGAAGTAGTATGTCGGAATCGATAAAATCATTAACGATCAATTTACCCGTAAACCTTTCGTTGTTTAGCGTTCCGCTGATGTCATTCAGCACAAGTCTTCCATCACTACCCTTAAGAATATCGCTGGTGGCAAAGGAGCCATTTAATGTTGCATTCTCAATTTTTACGTTATACTGCGGATGTGAAAGGGTAGCCTTATTGAAACCGAACTTTACCGACATGCCCGGATTTTTTGTTTCACTGATGGTGCCGCGTAACGTTCCGCTGAAATAAACATCACCAGAACTTTGATATTGCTTCAGTGCTTCGGAAGTGCTTTGTGGTAGAAGAGAAAGTAAGGTTTGAATGTTCGTGTTTTCACCATCTGCCTGAATATCGATCGTGTTTTTATGCAGCCAGCTGTATTCTCCCTTAAGAATAAAGGACGATTCGTTAATGGCCACTGTGCTGGGCTCTAATACAATTCGTCTATCGGTATTGAAGTAGCGAAGGGTGGTGGTAACGTTAAAATCCTTTCCTGTAAGTAGTTCAGTTTTGCCGACCCGGAATTTTTCTGTTGAAACATCTCCCTTGGCTTGAATTAAATACACATCGTTTTCAATATCTATGCTGGACTGAAGTTGTGTGCTGATGAATTCAAAATCCTGATCGTTCTGCTTATCCGTATAGTACACGACCGTACTGCGGAGACGAACGTTTTTTAATGAAAATTGAATGCTGCCCTCAGTGTCCGACTCTTTATTCTCTTTCAGGATGTTAAAGTTGGTTTCTCCCTTTCGGTTAATACGGAGGTGAGTTTCACTATCCCGAATGGAAAGACCCCGGATAGTATAGGTTCCTTGCCAGGCTTCCCACGGATTTAATTGAAAGGAAACGGTTTTGGCAGTAAGTAGGGCCGATTCACCAGGGTAGCTGTCCTCAATGACCACATCCCGGCAAACGATGCTTAAGTTGGGGAAGTCTTCTAATAGCGTTACCTCCAGGGTGCCTATTTTTACCGGAGTATTCAGACTCTTGTTGGCTTCCCGGATAAACTGCTCAATAATTCTATCCTGAAAGAGATATACCGAAGCGGCCAGAGCCACGATGAGTACCAGCAAAAAGCCGAGGCTGTATAGGAGAATCTTACGGAATGTTTTCAAAAACTTAAAAAATGGTGGTCAAAGTTACTTTTTTTCAAAAAAATATGACTTGAATGATATCAGATTTGTACAAATCAAAAACTGTACTACTTTTGCAGTCCCAAAACGAAGGGAGTTTAGCTCAGCTGGTTCAGAGCATCTGCCTTACAAGCAGAGGGTCGGGGGTTCGAATCCCTCAACTCCCACAAAAAGCCTCGAAATCGAGGCTTTTTTTATGCCGACAGTTTAACTCGGCTTTTTTAAATATTTTGTGGGCTATGATCCTTAAAAACAAGGATTTAAGACCAGTCCTAGCACTAAACCGCTTTCAAAATAGAATCGATAATTCTTCTTTTTGAAAGTTGAATCTCAAATTTCACAAAGTTAGGATCCTTTGGGTCTATATTAATTGGGAATGGGTATTCAGGAAGCAATATGTCGTCAATTTTGATAGATATTATTGAAGGATAGGGGCAGTCCTTTATTATGGTTCCATTCACAAACCGGTTATTAAGCATTAATTCCACCGGATCGCCTTGTTTAAATTGCATATATGAAGATAAGTAAAAGAGTGTATCCTTCGTGTTCTGCCTTTTTAACTAACAAAGGTGTACTTAGTTTTTGTTCTTGGTCATTCTGTGAAAATGAAATCAAAGACAACTTTAAGCTTCTCATTGCTACAAACTATTCAAAGATTGTTATCAAAGAACTTTTGGATTTCTCTATTCACGCTAAAGTTAAAAGCGTAACAAAGCCCTACCTTTCTTATAAAACTTACAGTATGAAAGCTGCCTTTTTAACACTGATAGTATTTTTAGGAAGCTTTGTGCTTAAAGCGCAAAACACAGAGAAGCCCGATAGTCTCTACATCGTAACCTACACCACAGGTCCGTCTTGGGATGTGGCTAAAAAGCCAAACGAGCAAGCTTATTTCAAAGAGCATTCAGCCAACCTTTCGAAATGGAGAAAGGAAGGAATTATACAGCTGGGTGCCCGCTATGCCGATAAAGGAATGATTGTACTAAAAGCCCCGTCATTAGTAGCCGTAAAGGAATTGATTCAGTCAGATGAAGGTGTCATCCACAAATTGTTTCAGGCCGATGTTCAGCGACTGAGCGTTTTCTATCCTGGTTGTACGAACTAAATGACGGGGCTGCTGTTAAAAGAACTTCTTTAAAATAGTTAGGATGCGCTGACCATCTGCTTCTACACCATTTAAGAGGTTGTTAAAAACCGTTTTGTCTTCTGCCGAGATGTCTGTTTTGAAGTCTACATCGTTTGCGGCCATTTTTTTGGACCCCATGTGCCAGCTAGGAAATGACCTTTCTTTAATAGGTCCGTACGAGAGCATCATAGGGCTATTGTGGCGAGCGTCCAGTTTTATTTTGTCATAAAGGGCGGTAAGTACTTTGGCGTCACCTTCTACCAATTGAATGAACTTCGTATCAGAGTAGAGTAAAACCCCTGTAATGTTGAGCGGAGGGTTGTTCTTTTTACAGGAAGCTAGAATTTTTTCGATTTCTTCTGCTGTGCAATTTTGCTTGCGGTTACTAACGTATACGAGTTGTGATAGCATAATTTTCTATTTTATTCGTTACAAGAACAAATGCACACCCGAAATGTTTAGACTTTTTTTAATTTTTTCTGTTTTTAGAGAAACAGTAGATAATACGTTGCTTTTCCTTAAGCAGATCGAATTAATTCATTTCGGTACTTGGCCAGCAAAGATGATTTTGAAATAAAACCCATGTATTTTTTGCCGTCCACTACGGGTAAGTTCCAAAGACCTGTACTATCAAATTTTTTCAAGGCCGTTTGTAAATTATCGGTCAGGGTCAGCTGTCCTGCGGGGATATTCATAATGTCTTTTACAAGAATGGAATCGGCAGGCTCTGTTGAAAAAATGATTTGTCGTACATCATCTAGTTGAATGATCCCGGCCAGATCCCCCGCGGCTGTTGTTACAGCAAAGGTATTTCTGCTAGAGGCAGCAATAGCCTTTCGAAGAGCATCCAAATTGTCGTGCGGATGAAGGATCATAAAATTGGTTTCGATCAGTTGCATAAGATCGAGTCTGCTTAATAAATACTGGTCGCGATCATCGATGTTGGCATTGAGCAGTTTGGCCAACTTTTTAGCCTCCATGCTTTTTGGTTGAAAGTATGTGGCAACGGCAAGGCTGATGGCAGATACGATCATTAAGGGAATAATCAGTCCATAACCTCCTGTTATTTCAGCAATCAGGAAGATCGCGGTAAGCGGTGCATAAAAAACACCGCTGAGCATGCCTGCCATTCCCACGAGTGCAAAATTTACTTCTGGTATATCTGTTCCCAGCGCTAAATTCAATGCGCGGGCAAAAACAAAACCCATGTAGGCTCCCATAAATAAAGAAGGGCCAAAGCTTCCGCCATTGCCACCACTGCCAATGGTAATGGCAGCGGCTACTGATTTTAGTAAAGTGACCAATCCCAAAAATACAAGTAGGGCATATTCATTGGTGATCCAGGACGCTACAGCGCTTCTATCAAAAAGGGTAGTGGTTTGTAAACTTGCCAATGTTTTAATTGACTCATATCCTTCTCCGAGCAAGGACGGAAAAAGTAATATCAGAAGCGCCAGCAATATCCCACCGATGCCCACACGCAACCAGGTTCTGTTGATATTTTTCATCACTTGGTGTATAAACTCAAAGGACCTGGCATAGTACAAAGCAATGAAGCCAGATACCAAACCCAGTAATAGATAGTAATGTGTATTGTGATAATCGAAAGGCTGAGCTAAAACAAAGGAGAGGAGAATGCCTTCTGCCAAAATAATTTTAGAGAGCAGCGCTCCGGTGGCGGCTGCAATGATTAACGGAATAAAAGCAGCCGCGCTGATATCGGCTAGCAACACCTCAATGGCAAAGAGTACACCAGCAATGGGTGAGTTAAAGGCTGCTGCTATACCGGCAGCGGCCCCACAGGCCAGTAAAATAGTTTTCTCTTTGTAGGTCAATCGAAAAGCACGGGCGACATTAGAGCCGATGGCAGAGCCTGTACTCACCATAGGTGACTCTAGCCCAGTAGAGCCACCAAAGCCAACTGTTAGGGCACTGGTAATTACATGCGAATAGGTTTGACTAAGGGGCAGTTGGCTTGATTTTTTTGTAATGGCATAGGTGATTTCGGCACTCCCCTTTTTGAAATTATTTTTCCAGAGGGCGTTAATGCAAATGACGGTAAGGATAATGCCCACTAAGGGAAAGAAAATCACCAGAAAGAAATCTTCGTAGGAATAGCGTTCTATCCAATACTGAATATTGTGCACAATAGATTTGAGGATGACGGCAGCACCACCCGATAGAAGTCCCACCACAATACTGCTCACAATCAGAAATTGTTTGTCGCTTAAGTGATGTCTGAAGAAAATAATACCGCGGGCGATCCTGTTAAACCGTTCTATCAAAATCTTTTCAATTATGCTTCAAAAATGAAACGATCAGATCGACAAAGCAAGCATCTTTTTGCCTAAATACTTGTATCGACAACAATTGCGTATATTTTCACGTTCAAATGTCTATGGCCTTAGAAGAAGATATTAACCAGGGAAAATTTGCTTCGGAGTTTCAGAAAGCTGCTATTAACGTATTGTACACCGGCAGCTGGTTGCATGCGCGCAACGCTACTTTTCTAAAGAGTTTTGGCATTACGCCAGAGCAATTTAATGTGTTGAGAATTTTAAGGGGTAGTCATCCCAAAGCGCTGATGCTGGCAGAGATTACCGCTCGCATGATCGATAAAAGTAGTAATTGCACGCGTCTGGTAGAAAAACTTCGTCAGAAAGATTTCGTGAAGCGTGAGATTTGCGAAAACAACCGAAGACAGGTAGATATTTCCATTACAGAAAAAGGACTAACGCTACTGAAAAAAATTGACGCTTCTAATTCTAATTGGGCCAACCTTGTTGAAAAAATATCCAAGACCGAAGCCAAAGAGTTGAATAGAATTCTGGATAAGCTTCGAGAGTAAGCATTCTCGGAATTGAGGAGTCATTGTTCTTTGAGGAATCGTAGTTTAGAGGTTTCTCTTCTGCGAGATCTAAAGAGATAGGATTTTCAGTATCTTTTGAAATTCATGAAAAAACCAACTTTTTATGTTTTAGGAGAGGGAGCCTTAACGGTGAGTTTTGGTGACTACATTAATATAGACTACTCCAAACAAGTTTTTCAGTTATACCATCGATTATCTCAGTATGAGCAGAAATTCTGGTTAGACCTGATACCGGCTTATACTACATTGACTATCGTATACGAACCTCTGAGCATTGAATATGAATCACCTTCGGCTTGGGTGAGAAAATACATAGAGGAACTTCTCGAATCGGAAAGCAGGCACATACCAATGCTGACGCGACATGTTACTATACCTGTATGTTACGCTATAGAATTTGGATTAGATTCGAAACGATTATGTAATGAGCGTGCCATTTCGCATGAACAACTAGTAGAGCTGCATACAACAATAACCTATACGGTTTATATGCTGGGATTTTTACCTGGCTTTCCCTATATGGGTTCGGTAGATTCACGCATTGCGACTCCTCGTTTAACAAAACCACGAACTGTTGTACCAGCAGGTAGCGTGGGAATAGCTGGAGAACAAACAGGTATTTATCCATTGGATTCTCCCGGAGGCTGGAACATTATTGGCAGAACTCCTCTGAAACTTTTTGATGCCTTGCGTGAACAGCCTGCTCTACTGACTCCTGGAGATCAGGTTTCGTTTGTCCCTATTTCAAACGAAGCATTTGAAAATTTTGATGCGACTACTTTTAACCTAGTGCAACATGAGTCTTGAAATTGTAAAGTCGGGCTTGCAGGATAGCATTCAGGACGAAGGAAGATTCGGGTATCAACATCTGGGGATTAATCCTTCTGGAGCTATGGATCGCATAGCCATGAACATTGCCAATGCTCTCGTGGGAAATGACTTGAAGGAAGCGGTAATAGAGTTGTGTTTTCCGGCAGCTCATTTCGTATTTCGAGAAGCTGCGTTTATAAGTTTGTGTGGAGCTAACTTTAATGCAACGCTAAATGGTGCTTCTGTACCAATGCATCACCTCATACGAGTACCTGCAGGAGCAATCCTGAAGTTTACTAAAAAACTAAACGGTAGTTTTTGTTATCTGGCCATACGTGGTGGATTTCAACTTGAAGATTGGCTGGGAAGCAAGAGCACGAATACAAAAGTGAAGGCCGGAGGGTGGAAGGGGAGAATTTTGCAGAAAGGCGACAATATTTCCTTCCGAAACAGGATTCATGAACAAGTTGATGTAAAAGTGTATCCTTGGCGGGCGAAGCTTACCGATTTTTACAGTGATCAAAAAAGCATTCGGGTGTTACAAGGGAATGAATCCGAATGGCTTGGAAAATCTTCTCAACGCGATTTGACCAAAGAAATATTTGCAATCAGTACACAGAGTGATCGCATGGGTTATCGCTTGCAAGGAAAAGAGTTGAAGCAAACAACTAAAGATCAGTTGCTTTCGACTGCGGTGAGTTTTGGCACAGTTCAGTTACTTCCGAATGGACAACTTATCATTTTATGTGCCGATCATCAAACTACGGGTGGGTATCCGCGCGTGGCACAAATCATTCGAGCAGACTTAGCTACCTTAGTGCAGCGGAATAGTCGTGAAGAAATCAGGTTTGAATTTGTGGCGTTGGAGGATGCTGAGCGTTTGTTGAAAAATCAACAGCGTTCTATGGAGCAACTTCGCCTGAGTTGTTTGTATAAAGTGCGTATGATAGCAGGAATCGACTGAGAATAAGACTTAATATAATGTTTTAAAGTAGATTGCTTCGTGAACCTTACCAAAACAATTGACTTAAACTGCGACATGGGAGAAGGCATGTTCACAGATGCTGACATCATGCCCTTTATCAGCAGTGCCAACATTGCGTGTGGGTACCATGCTGGTGATAACGACACCATGAGGCACACCATTGACTTGTGTTTGCAACACAAGGTGGCCATCGGTGCACACCCGGGCTTTAAGGATAAAGAAAATTTTGGCAGGCTCAATCAACAACTTTCCAATCAGGAATTACAGGATTTGGTCAGCGAGCAACTTCACATCCTTCTGCAATTTTGTAAGGAAGCTGGAGCCACACTCCATCATGTAAAACCTCATGGTGCCTTATACAACATGGCAGCAAAGAACCAGCACATGAGCAGCATTCTTGCAAAAGCAGTTTACGAATTTGACTCCAATCTATTGTATTACGGACTCAGCAATAGCTTCATGATTACAGAAGCAAAAAAGATAGGATTAAAAACAGTTAATGAAGTGTTTGCCGACAGAACCTACCAAGTGGATGGAAGCTTGACACCTCGTAGTGAAAAGAATGCACTCATCGAAGACACAGCCACTGCACTTGCGCAAGTGATGCAGATGATTCAAGTCAATACAGTAAAAACAATTCAGGGCAAAGAGATCAGCTTGCACCCTCAAACCATTTGTTTACATGGAGATGGAGCACACGCAGTCGATTTTGCAAAAGTGATTCATCAAACATTGAAAAATAGTTCTGTTCACATTCAGGCACCTGCAAATTGACCAAAATAAAAACATCCTCAGCCATTTTAGGTGCTGCTTTTTTAATGGCCACTTCTGCCATCGGTCCGGGCTTTCTTACTCAAACTACTGTATTTACGGAAAAGCTATTGGCAAGTTTCGGTTTCGTTATACTCATCTCTATAATAATAGACATCGGTGCACAACTCAGTATCTGGCGGGTTTTAACAATGAGTGGTATGCGCGCACAAGACTTGGCTAATAAATTGTTTCCTGGTCTTGGGTATTTGTTGGCAGCCTTGATTGTTTTTGGTGGACTTGTCTTCAACATAGCCAACATGGGTGGCTGCGGTTTGGGCATGCGTGTAATCACAGGCATGAGCACGGAGGTCAGTGCAATAGTTAGTTGTGTGGTTGCTTTAGTTATTTTTTGGATGAAAGAATTTGGAAAAGCACTAGATACTTTTACCAAGGTACTTGGTGTTATCATGATTTTATTAACACTCTACATTGCTATTTCGTCCAACCCTCCCTTGGTGCAAGCCGTTAGCAACACTTTTTTACCGGCACAACTTGATGTCTTGGCCATTGTAACGCTGGTAGGAGGTACCGTTGGTGGATACATAAGTTTTGCCGGTGCACATCGCTTGTTGGATGCCGGTATTTCCGGAAATGAGAATTTGCCAAAGGTAAGTAAGAGTGCCATTAGTGGAATTGTGATAACGGGTATAATGCGTGTTGTTTTATTTCTTGCTGTGTTGGGTGTGGTGGCAGGAGGAGGATTGCTTGCGAAGGAAAATCCAGCTGCGTCTGTCTTTCAATTGACAGCAGGAGATATAGGCTATAAATTTTTTGGAGTCGTGATGTGGTGCGCTGCCATTACTTCGGTGGTGGGTTGTGCGTATACCTCTGTTTCGTTTATGCGGAGCTTGCATCTCTTCATCGAAGAATTTCAACGAGTCTTCATCACCGGTTTTATTTTGATCTCAACCCTTGTATTTGTTTGGATAGGGAATCCGGTACAGTTACTGGTTTCAGCAGGAGCGATTAATGGATTGATACTGCCGATAGCCTTAGCGATGATTCTACTGGCTTCTCGTCAGGCGAAACTTATGGGGGTTTACAAACATCCAATATGGATGCAAGTCTTTGGTTGGTTAGTGGTACTCGCAATGAGTACGATGAGCTTCATCACGATCGTGAAGTGGATCGCTTAGTTACTCTTAATAATTTGATTGAGCATTTCCCAAATCTCATCCTGAAACAAAAAAGGGACCAGTGAGTTGTCGGGCACATCGCCCATTCTGATCACAACCAAATTTTGACTAGGCACAATATTAATTAGCTGACCATTTTTACCCATCGCAGCGTACATATCGCTGGGGGCATTGGGCGTAATGGAAACAGGAAATGTGGTTTGTAAACCGGGCGCCATGAAAGACGATTTTCCATTAAGCCAGGTTAAATAGCCGTACGATAAATTCAAGTTTTGTGAAGTCGTGGACATCAGCGTAACATAGTCTTCAGGAATAATTTGTGTTTGATCCCACTTCCCTTTGTTCAACAACAGCAAACCAAAGCGTGCCATAGAACGAGCGGTGCTGTAGTACACATTGTTGTCACCGGTTGGGATGTACTGACCATCCATGCCGATGGGTGTTTTTAATTTGGTGCTTAGATATGTGTTGAGTGTTTGACCTGTGCCGTTGGCAATGACCCCATCCAATAATGTATACGGAGCATTGTGATACGCCCAACGCGTTCCGGGCTCCGCTTTGTATGAAAGACAAGATGCAGTAGTACAGTCAGGATTGGGAACGCCATCATCCAATCCTGTAGTCATGGTGAGTTGATGTCGCACCGTGATTTTATTTTCTTGAGTAGACGTGAGACTTGTCCAGCCTGCACCTAAGTAGTCTGATGTTTTAGCATCAAAATCAATATCCCCTTCCGCTTCTGCTATTCCTACCAAAGCTGAGGTGAGCGTTTTACCTGCTGATGCCCAATACCAATTGCTGGCGGCAGAGAAGTTAGTGGTACCATCGAATTGTTTTCCATAATATTCTTCGATCACAATTTTTCCATCTTTCAACACTATAAAAGCGCGTGAGTTATTGTATTCCAATAAAGTGGTGAGTGCTTCCAGCTTGGTTACATCCCAGCCCAGTTCATTGGGAGTAATGCTTTCCCATGTGGTCGTTCCTGTTGGTGGAAAGTAAAGTGAAGTAGGTTTTGGTTCATCCGAACTATCGCAGGCGCTTGTGAGTGCGAGCAGAAAAAGGGTAAATAGAATGTCTAATTTGTTCATCTTTATAAAACAACTTGCTGACGATAAGGTTTGAAGATAGGTATTTTCAAAAGCATCTGTACCCTTGTTGGTGTTCTTCATGAAATTTTCCGAATTCACAATTCGGAAAATTTGTGCTGTTCGATATGTTAGAGCAGCGCATGTCTAAATATTGTAGCAGGATTTCCAACCCGTTAAATAATCTGCTCTTTCGAATTGTAAATACGGAGGTGCTAGTGAAATTTAGATTGTTCCTTAATCCAGTCGAATAAATTTCCCTTCACTGATCTTACCATCTTTTACCGTGTAAAGTGTAATGCCCGAGGGCATTTCAAGAGATCCGTCTCCTCCATTGCCAACTACTGCTGCTGCTTGTTCGAAGCGGGTCGCTTGTCCGGTAGACTCAAAAGTGAAAACTTGTCGGGAGTGGAAGTGACCGGCCAATGAAAGTGGATAGGGATGCGTTTGCAGGATTGCTAACAATTCATGAGCGTTGGAAACCACATGACGGTAATGCAACTTTCCTTTTTGCCTTTCTAGCGAACGGCCTGCACCTTCTTCTTCAAAGTTGGAAAGACTTAAGCCTCCGGAGAACATGGGCATGTGTGCAAAGGTGATAACCGGAACAGTGGAGGGCACTGCAGCCAAATCTTTTTTTAACCACTCTATTTGTACAGAATCAACGTGTCCATAGTACCAAAGATCTTCAAAATCAACATTGTCTAAGGCAATGAAGTGAATGCCGCCATAGTTGAATGAATAATAATTCGGCCCTAGGTAGTGATGGAACATTTTCTTTCCATACAATGGATTCTTTTTGCTTACTAAAGACGATTGCCGTTCAATGCCAAAGATTTCGTGATTACCTGCGGCACTCCACACAGGCATGGTGAATTTTTTAATCTCACGGATATACATTTCATACAAAGGAGCTGCTTCACTTTCCGGTACACGTAAGGCATCTTTGACCAAGTCTCCGGTCACTAATACAAATTCCGGTTGGAGCGAATCCGCTAAGTTTTTCAAACGTTGAGTACGATGCAAGCTGGCTTCACTGAGATGTGTGTCGGAAGCATGAATGAATGTAAATTCGGAAGGGATCGTAATTTTAGTGAGAGGGAAATCCCAGGTGCCTTTTACCGCATCACTTATCTTCACATAACAAGATGTGCTGGCTTTATACTTGTCAGGTACGCTGATGAAAACAAGACCATATCCTGTTGCATCGAGTTGGTAAAATCCCTCTGCATTGGTCTGTACGACCGTAAACTGATCTGAAACGGCAACATCTTTGATTCCTTCCTCACCTTTGTCTTTGATCCTATTATTATTTTTATCGTGAAAAACATAACCAGACAGTGAGCTTGCAGAAACAGAGAGTGAGTAGGCTGCAGCGAGAAAGATAAACGTAAATCGTTTCATAAAATGGGATGCTTGGTACAGAAGCTTCATCTTGAAGGAATTCTAATTTCGCAAATTATCCGCATCTATCCTATGCGAAAATCTCCAACATCGGCACGAGTTTCGTTTCGGGAATTATCAAATATTCCGGTCCCTTTTGGTGAAGAACACCAACAAGGTGGAGAGTCCCCTCTTACTTTTTTATAAGAATCTCCCCGCAGGGGATTTCTAAACCGCCAATTTTGTAAAAGAATTTTTGTCTTCTAACAACTAGTTCTGCGCCCGATGGAGTAGAGGCATGATAAAAAAGTGCTGAGATATAAAAAAGACTCGTGCCTCGAGGGGCGATCGCTTCTGTTAACTGTGTTGCTTCCTTCAAGCCAGCATCCAACACAGATGGTAAGCTTGTGGCACCGTAGGCATACATACCTTCTTTGGCAATGGACATGGTATCCTTCAGTAAAAAGACTTTTACGTAAGAGTCTTCCGAGGGGAGTGCCGGGAATGAATCTCCAGGGAAGTGAATGCTTAGCTCCAGTGGATGAGACGTTTGGTTGATGATGCGATACCAGTAGATTGCTGAGAAAAAACTATTCCCCTCGGCATTGGTGTAGCCTCCGCCTTTTCTATGGCTGTTTTGGATCAGTACGCTTATTCCGCTGGAATCGCTGTAGATGGACTCCGTGTCTATATGCGTGTAGGGATAAAAGGTCATTCCTTTTTGTGCTGTCTCTTTTTTGGTTTGAAAGCTCTGGCCCAGAACAGGTAAGCAAAACAATAAGCCTATGGAGGCCATCAACAGTAGTTGGAAACGAATATTAATTTGTTTGGAAGGTTTGCGCATAGAATACTTTAATAATGATAAGCATATTTCCTGTATACTTTCTGGGGATTCGACATGCACTGCGCTAACATGTCGAATAGCTCGGTGTTGTGTATAATGGGTTAAGGCATTTTGACTAAGTTTTTTGATCTTTGCTCGAACTCAGGATCAACATCCGATGTTTAATGACAAGGCCCTTTCAAAAAAGTATGAATAGTCAAGACACCACCATATCCATTTCCCATCGAAATAAGGAAATAATTGATAGCTATCGGGAAGAGTTGAACAAGCATATTCAGGATTTGAGAGAGAGAAAAGTGGAAAGAACTTTTGGAGTAGCTGATTTTGCGGAATTGTTACACATTCATCCCACCCACCTCAGTAATGTTCTGCATCAGGTATCGGGGAAGTCTCCTTGCGATATGTATGAAAATAGTCTGGTGGAGCTTTCTAAGGAACTGTTAGCGCAAACAAATAAATCTATTGGCGACATCGCCCGCCAGCTGGATTACGATCCTTCCAATTTTACGAAGTTCTTTAAAAACTATACCGGGCTCACCCCCAAACAATATCGCCAGGGGCTTCACCAGGCTTAAATTCTGAAGTGTTCACCATTTATTCTGAAGTGTTCACCATTTTTTTAAGGTGCAACTACCGGACTTTTGTGTTCATAATTAAATGAATATGAAGACAAAAATTGCAGTAGTGACCGGTGGAAGCCGTGGTTTGGGAAAAGACATGGCCTTGGCTCTGGCCGACAAAGGGATTGATATATTGCTGACGTACCGTTCTCAAAAAGAAGAAGCAGATAAAACAGTAGAGTTGATTCGCCAGAAGGGAAGAAAAGCAGCAGCACTATTTTATGATGCGACAGACATGAAGGGTTTAACTGAATTTGTGGAAGCAATAAAAAATACGCTTCAACAAACCTGGCAGGCAGACCGATTTGATTTTCTTGTTAACAATGCCGGAGTGGGAGCGACCATTCCGATTGCTCAAGTAAAGGAAGAAGATTTTGATATGTTGCTAAATGTGCATTTTAAGAGTGTGTATTTTCTAACACAAAACACACTGCCCTTGTTGAATGATGGAGGAGCTGTGGTGAATGTTTCTACAGGGACTACGCGTTTCTGTGTTCCAGGATATTCTGTTTACTCATCCATGAAAAGTGCGGTGGAGACATTTACAAAATACATTGCAAAAGAGTATGGTGCACGAGGCATCCGCGCGAACATTGTAGCACCCGGCCCTGTGGAGACCGATTTCAACAACGCAGCCATCCGAAACAATCCGCAGATGAAAGGTTTCCTCAGCAGCCTTTCTCCCTTGGGTCGTGTGGGTAATGCCGATGATATTGGCAGTGTGGTTGCTTTTCTTTGTTCAGACGAAGCGCGATGGATTAATGGCCAGCGAATTGAGGTAAGTGGTGGTATTAATTTATAAAATCGATTCCCCATTTAAATCTGTAGAAAGTACTTCGCTCATATAGTTAAAGAAAGGTCGAATGGCTTTGAAGTCTTTGTTTACCTGTTTTAAAAAATTGGGTGAGAGTACTTCTGCATCGGTATACGACTTCTCAAACCAGAATTGCTTGTAACGCAACAAATCAATGGCCGGATGATCTTTGGGAAATCCTTTGGGGGTTGTTTTTACCTGTTCGCCTTGTAGGGTGCCAAAGGTGGATTGCAGCTTCTTTTCTTTTAGCAGCTTTCGCCAGTCTTTGTGATTCACATCAATGTCCTGACGAATGCGCAGAAGGTCTTGTGAATTAGGATAGCCAAAGCCACAAGCAATTCTTGACTCTCCTGGGTTAATCCAAAAATAATAGCCGCCACGAAGACCTGGCTTTAGACGTTTGAAATATCCAGCGAAGCGCGGATTGTAAGGGGTTTTATCTTTTGAAAAGCGAACATCGTTGTAGATGCGATAGAGTGCCTCCTTCCCGTTCCTTGTTTGAAGCTGATCGTGCTTATTCATTTCAGCAATAAGCTCATCTAACCAATGGATCACATTGAGTTGAGAAGCGAGGTAGCGTTCTTTGTTTTTCTGAAACCATTCGCGATTGTTATTGCGTTTCAGGGATTGTAAGAAGGTTAAGGTGGTTTTCTCAATAGTCATCTTTACAATCATTTAGCCGTAACTTTCACCATCTCTCCATCCTTCTTTGCTTTGGCGCGTCCCCATTCGGCCATAGCTTCTAATACAGGAATAAGTGATTTTCCCTCTTTTGTTAATTCATATTCTACGCGGGGCGGAACCTCCGGATACAGAGTGCGTTTCACAAATCCATCTTCTTCCAAGGCTCTCAGTTGCAGCGACAGCATTTTATCCGTTATGTCGGGAATAAGTTCTTTTAGTTCGCTGAATCTTCTTTTACTTGTGCGTAGATACCACAAGACTACCGTCTTCCATTTACCGCCCACAAAGGCAGAAGTAATGTCGAGTGCGCAGTGGTACTCTTCGCCTTTGATGATGAATTTGTATTGCTCCTTATTTATTTTCATAAAATATTTTTCAATGAAATCATGGTTTGGATTGTTTTTATCCAATTCCGTCAATAGTGATAGTAACTGTGCAGTTTGACACGATCTTGTTTTTCACTCACCCAAAGCTATACTTTTGTTAGTAAATAACGAAAAGAGATATGAAGATAGCAGTTTTTGGAACCGGCATGGTGGGAGATACCATCGGTTCACGTTTAATTGAATTAGATCATCAGGTAATGATTGGGTCGCGCAGCGCCACCAATGAAAAAGCAAAGGCATTTGTAGCGAAGCATGCAACAGGTGCCAGTGCAGGAACGTATGCCGAAGCAGCAGCTTTTGGCGAAATGATTTTTAATTGTACAAGAGGTGATGGTTCTATTGAGGCCCTTCGATTAGCAGGACAAGCAATCAATGC
>Ga0075163_10000649_pt1 | contig 45274 bp, 35 predicted proteins | sample JI1023141ADNA_FD_71478 | JGI IMG/M metagenome (GOLD analysis project Ga0075163, IMG submission 71478) | Wastewater effluent complex algal communities from Wisconsin, to seasonally profile nutrient transformation and Carbon sequestration -... | ecosystem: Engineered > WWTP > Effluent > Algae...
GGCAGCATGTAGGCGGCCGGCGCCCAGCCGTGGCAGATGCCCATCCAGGTCTCGACGGCGCCGCTGCGGTCATAGTAGCTCTGGCCCTGCGCCCACATCGCCCGGGTCAGGTTGCCGGAGGTATCGCCGATGAGCAGGTCGTACTTCTCGGCCGGCGACAGCAGGTCGATGAGGTCCTCGTTGCCTTCGCTGACGATGCCCTGCGCCGCGTTCTGCGTGACGTAGGTGTAGTGCTCTTTCCAGTCCTGCGAGTCGGGAAACTCGGGGTCGCCGTAGCGCTTGCCCAGGCAGCCGCGATACAGGCCCCAGTAGTCGTCTGACCACGGCTGCACCGGCAGCTGCGCCTGCATGAGTCCGGCCGCCTCCATGGATGCCAGGTCGGTGTACTTGATCGTGTCGGCCAGGCTCTCGGGGCGGTCGTTGGCGGCATAGGGCGCCTTGCCGGGGATGCAGTCCTCCAGCGAGATGTAGGCGCCATCGACGACGGTGCTGAAGGTCTTGCGCACGCTGTCGCGGTGCTGGACAAAGTCGCCGCTCTGGATCGCGCTCTGCGAAAACAGCGACGAAGGCTTGGCGAGCGGCTTGCCGTTCGCATCCCGCTTTTCGGGAATCTTCAGCATCACTTCGCGCGGATTTGAGGCAATAGCGTCGAGGCCCTTCTGGAGATCGCGATCGTTCATTGCGTCAGACATTTCACCGCTCCAAGTGGTTTGGTCGAAAGCTGGGGAGGACTGCGTTACTTGCCGGGCTTTTTGGGCCCGCCGCCGGCCGGCTTCTTGGTGCCCTTTTTGGGCAGGGTCAGGTTCACAAGCTGCTCGCCGCGCTGCACCTTGATGACGACCTCTTTGATGGCGCTGTCCTGCACGGCCTGATCCGCGAGCTTGGAGAACTCCAGCGCGCTGTGCACGTCGCGGCCGGCGATGGTGACCACGATGTCGCCCACCTTGAGCTCGGCGCCGGTGAGCGGGCTCTGCGCGTCGATGTCCGTGACGATCGCGCCGGTGACCGACGGATCGTAGCGGTAGCCGAGCATCGGGAAGTAGCTCACGGCGTGCGCCTTGGCCTGCGGAGCGCTCTCGGGCTGACCGTAGTAGGTCACCAGCCGGTCAAAGCTCTCGGGCTTGAGCTGAAGCAGGCTGCTCGCCTGATAGGCGACCTCGCGGGAGGCGCCCTTGCCGCCGCGCACGCGCTTCTCCCAGAACTGGAGCGCGGGGGCCTGGAGCACGTCGTTGGCGCCGCTGCGCAGCAGGGTCGCGACGCGCTTCTGGAGCTCGTGCTGCTTTTCGTTGGCCTGGGCCAGGGCTGCCTCGGCCGCCTTGCGCTCGGCGCTGCTGGCCGGCGGCTCTTTTTGCATCGCCTTGTTCAGATCTTCCTGGGCCTTGTCGAGCTCGGTGCGCACCGTCTGCATCTGCGCGGCGTAGAGCGGCGGCACCACCTTCCTCCACTCGGGGTTCTTGGCGGCCAGCGCCATGCCGACGTGTTCGGCCAGCTCGCTCTGGGCATCGATGTCGGCATACTCCAGCGCCTCGGTGCGGTCGGGCACCAGCTGCGAGTGGCCGATAAAGGTCAGGTCCTCTTTGTTGACGTACTTGCTGTCGTGCCAGGGGGGCACCTTGGGCTGCGAGGTCTCGATGACCGTCCAGTCGGCCGCGCCCTTGCGGCTGCCCGGCGGCACCGACAGGATGCGGTAGACGATCGCCCCCGACAGCGACAGCAGCACCACCAGCAGGCCGGGCAGCAGCCCCGGCACGCTCTGGAGCTTGGCCAGCAGCGATGGCGGCTGCGCCTGCGCCTGCGCCTGGATCTGGGCGGCGGCGGTCGCGTGCGCGGCGCGCAGCCCGTCGAGCGAGCGGCTGGCGTCGGGCCGCGACATGCTGCTGGTGGTCAGCGGGTTGTTGTTCGGGCGCATGCCGCTCGGTGTCGCCGGCGCCACGCCCGAGAGCAGGCCCGAGGGCTGCTGCGTCCAGCCGGGTGTGACCGGCGGGTTCGACGTCGAGCTCAGCATCTGCGGGTTGGCACCGGTGGCGAGCGTGCCGCGCGGTCCGCCGGTCGCAGGCGCGGCGGGCGGCGGCGCGGTGAGGCGCGCCAGGGTGCGCTTGAGCTCCTCGGTGACCTGCGGCACGGGCAGCCCCTGGAGGCGGCTGAACCAGGTCTCGGAGACGACGCAGGTCACGGGACCGCCGCAGATGCCGCACTTCACGCGCGGCACCCGGCCGGCGCGCAGCTCCTCGCCGTGCTGCACAAAGTCCACCAGCCGCTGGGTGGTGGCGCGACAGCGGGCGCAGTTGTACGGGATGAGCAGCGACAGCACCTGCCCCTTGGTGGTCAGCTCCTCGGGGCGGCCCAGGCGCTCCAGAAAGGGCGCGGGCACGCTCAGAAAGTGGATGCGATCGACCTGCTCGTCGGTGCCGGTCTTGCCCTGGAGGATGCGCATGAGGTTGCGCCACTGGGCGGTGCCCACGGGATCGATCGACAGGATGCCGCTGAGGTCAATGACCACCTCGCCCTCAAGTCCGTCGGCGAGCTTGGGTGCGCGCAGATCGCTGTCGAGGTCGCCGGCCAGCTTGAGGTAGGTGGTGCGCCCCTCGATGCGCTTTTCGATCTTGAGCTTGCGCTGTCCGCCGGCACCGTAGCTCAGGTGCACGCGCAGGAAGTTCATCACCGGCGACGGGATCGGGGTGTTCGGCTGCTGGGCGACGTAGGTGAAATAGGTGGCGGGATCCTCGTCGAAGTCCTCGGCGTTGCCGCAGGTGGGGCACATCGAAGGCGGCGCCTGACCGGCCTTCCAGAGCGGGGTGTCTTCGTCGGTGCGGAACAGAAGGCGGCGCTCCTGATCGCAGGTGTCGCAGCGGTAGGGCGCGTAGAACGACACGATGAAGCCGGAGCCGCCGAAGTTGGCGACCATGTTGAACTGGTCGACCACCTTGGGCGAGCACTCGACGTAGAAGATGCCGGCCATGCGCGGGGTGATGGCGCCGATGAAGTCGACCCACTGCCGGATGCCGAAGGACGAGATGCGCTCGACGCCGCCCACATCCAGGATGACGTAGCGGGAGGTGATCGTCGCTGCCAGGCCCGGGGCGTCGAACTGCTCGTCGATGACACCCGCCATGCGCAGGCAGGTGACTTCGCCCTCCGTCAGTCGCTCGATGAGGAGCTTGGGCGGGGGTTGTACAGCCCCCAACATGCCGGATCGTTCATCGTAGGTCACGGTTCGCCCATCTCTCTGTCTACAGGTGTGGCCATGTGGCTAATCTGCGTTGCCATCGCTAAGGGTCTCGCCGACCCGCGGCCATAGTCAAGTCAGGGAATATCAGGCTGCGTCCGGGGCGGCTGCCTTCGGCGGCGCGCGCCGTCTCCAGATCGAATACGGCGGTCACGCGCGTTCGGGTCCCGGGCTCGATGTCCACCTGCATCGCCTGGGCGGTGCGGTAGACCATGCTGAGCCCGATGCCGGCGCCGCCCTGGGCGCGGTTGACCTGACCGGTGGCGGCGCGCCGCAGGCTCCGCACCAGATCGAGGCGGCGCAGGCGGCCGAAGCGATCGGCGGTCTCGACGACCAGCCGCAGCCCGTCGGTGCCGTAGCGGAAGATGACCCGATCTTCGGTGGCCAGCTGGATCGGCGCGGTGCGGTCGTGGGCGTAGATCGCTCGACCCTGCGAGTCGACCGGCGCGTCGTACATGGCGTTGGTCAGCAGCTCATGTACGACCTCGCCCACCGAGTTGGCGATGCGGCTGGAGATATTCAGCTGCTCGCTGCACAGCTTGACGATCCGCGCCTCGGCAGCGTCGCGGCCGGCGACGTTGTTGATCGAGGTGCTGTACGCCGAGGCCCCCCACATAAGGTAGGCCTGGAGCGGTGGCAGCGGCTGACCGCGCAGGTAGTTGGCGACGCCGAGGAGCTCGGTCTCCAGATCGCGCGTCTGCGCCCCGCGCTGACCGAGCACTGCCACCAGCCCCGGCTGCTCGCACAGCGTCGAGACATCCAGCTCCTCGCCGCCGTAGACCAGGCCGCGGCAGTAGCGGCGGGCCTCGGGCCGGGCGAGCAGGCTGCACAGGGTGGGGGCGGCCGACGACTCGCCCAGGAGCAGCCAGCTGCTGAAGTCGGGCTCGGCGGCGATGGCTGCCCACAGCGCCTGCGGCGGCTCATCTTCAAAGGTTTTGACGGTATAGCCGGCGCTGACCAGGATGCGCGCCATGCGCTTGCCGCTGGCGCGGTTCTTGTCGAGCACGATGGCGCCGCTGCGCTCGCGCGTGGTGCCCGCGACGTGGCCGCCGCTCGATGCGGCGCTCGGTGCAACACCCGAAGCAATGACTGGTCCTGCCCCCCCGGAGGCTGGATGTCCGTGGCCTATTGCCATGATGTTCGTCCACTCCCTCTATCTGAGCTAACGGCTGAAGGCTAAAGGTGCGCAGACCCCACAGGTCGGTTGTAACCCGACGCAGTACCGATTGAAGAACGAAGTTCATAGCATACCGCAGCGAGCCAGCGCGCAGCAAGGCGTGGAACCTGTCGCGCTCGCCAGCGTGGCCGTGGTAACTTGATCATGCTTCCCGCGACATGACTGATTCCGGCACCGAAAAACTATCGCCAGGGTCGCCTGTGGACCCCGTGTCCTTTGGCAAGTACCTGCTCATGGGCCTCATTGCCCGCGGCGGTATGGCCGAGGTCTACCGTGGTCGCAGCCGCACGACGCCGCGCCTGTTCGCGATCAAGTGCATGCGCCCGCAGCTGGCCAAGGAGGCGCGCTTCGTCGAGATGTTCGTGCGCGAGGGCAAGCTGGCCGTGCTCCTCGAACACGACAACATCGTGCGCACCTATGAGATCGGCCGCACCGAAGGGCGCTACTTCATCGCCATGGAGTACATCGGCGGCAAGGATCTGACGCAGGTCCTGCGACGCTGTCAGGAGCAGGGCGCGCGCATTCCGGTGCCGCACTGCTGCTACATCGCCGCCAAGATGGCCGAGGGCCTTCAGTACGCGCACACGCTGCTCGACAGCGATGGCCGGCCGCTGGCGATCGTGAACCGCGATGTCTCGCCCTCGAACGTGCGCATCGGCTACGACGGGGCGGTCAAGCTCCTCGACTTCGGCATCGCGCAGGCGATGGTCAAGTTCACCTCGGAGATCGGGGTGCTCAAGGGCAAGTTCAGCTACATGTCGCCCGAGCAGATCCGCGGCATGCCGGTGGATGCCCGCACCGATGTGTTCTCGACGGGGATCATCCTGCACGAGATGCTGACCACCGAGAAACTTTTCCGCGGCGACACCGAGTTTCAGCTGATGGAGCGCGTGCGCAACGCCGAGATCGTGCCGCCCTCCAAGTACAACCGCCGCGTGCCCGAGGAGCTGGATCGGGTGGTCATGAAGGCGCTGGCGCGCGACGTCGCCGATCGCTACCAGTCGGCCGCCGAGATGGCCGAGGATCTGCGCAAGTTCCTTCAGCCCTATCGCTTCGAGCCGAGCGAGCTCATGGACCACATCCGCTCGCTGTTTCAGGCCGACTACGATCGCGAGGTCCAGGAGACGCTGGCCTGCCAGCACGCGCAGCTGCCCACCGGCGAGGATCGCGAGGTCTCGCTGGTGGTCAACGCCGCCGCGATGAGCATGGACGGCGTGGCGATGGTGGTTCAGGAAGAGGGCGGGGTGGTGCAGTCCGTGAGCGGCATGGAGTCCACCGCTCCGCATCCCGCCACCTCGCCGATCGTGCTGCCGCCGCGCGGGCAGTCGCAGCCCGGGCTGGCGCAGAGCCCCATCCAGAGTCCCCAGGGCGCAAAGACCTCGGGGGCGACCGGCCTGGTAAGCCCCAGCGCGTCCAACCCGGGCAGCGAGGCCGGCCAGTCCGGCGAAGTCAGCCGCCCCACCAACCCCAAGGGCATCTGGGCCCGCCTGCGCGACAAGTTCACCCGCGAGCCCACCAAGTAGCGCGCCCTCACTCGGCTCCCCGCAGTCGAGTCCCCTCTCCCGTCAGCGAGTCCCCTCTCCCGTCAGCGAGTCCCCTCTCCCGTCAGCGAGTCCCCTCTCCCGCTTGCGGGAGAGGGTCAGGGTGAGGGGCTTTGCGACGGGCGCCCTCACCCAGCTCTCCCGCAAGCGGGAGAGGAGTCGCAACGCGCAATGTTCGTGGTGCGAGTGGCCGATGTTCGTGGTTCATGCGGCCGATGCTCGTGGTTCATGCGGCCGATGTTCGTGGTTCATGTGGCCGATGTTCGGGGTGCAAGCGGCCGATGTTCGTGGTTCATGTGGCCGATGCTCAGGGTGCATTCGGCCGATGTTCGTGGTTCATGTGGCCGATGTTCGTGGTTCATGTGGCCGATGTTCGTGGTTCATGTGGCCGATGTTCGTGGTTCATGTGGCCGATGTTTGGGGTGCAAGATCGGGACTGGCGGGGTGGATGTGGGTGTAGTAGTGTTCGGGCCATTGGGACTTGCGTGGCGCTCGATAGGCGAGTGGCTGTGCTATCCAATCGGATCTGCTACCCAACTTTGATATGGAGACCCCGTGGATAACCTTGTAGGCGATAACCTTCCCTCGGCCGATAAGCTCAAGGCCCTTCTCAAAAAAGTGACCGAGGTGCGGCAGGAGCTGGCCAGGTTCTGCATCGTGCTGCCGCCGGATGCGCGCAAGCGCCGGCTGCGCATGCGCAGAAACGCGCTCCAGTTCTTTCCGCTGCTCACCGATCTGGTGACCAAGTACAAGGTCGAGACGCCCGCCGCGCCCCTTGCGGCCATGAACAACGACGCCCGGCTGGCCGGCGAGCTGTCGCCGATCGAAGACCAGGTCTCGGGCCTACAGCAGCTGGTGGAAGATACCCTGATGGAGGCCGAGCACGAGGCCTGGCAGGCGTTCCTCATGTACTACGGCGTCCTCCAGAATGTGGCGCAGCGCACGCCGGAGCTGGCCGCCGAGATGCGGCCCCTGGAGGAGCTGCTGGCAAGTCCGCGCCGCGCCCGCCGGGACGAGCCGGCCAGGCCCGCGCCCGCCACCCCCTGACCCCCCGCCACCCCCTGACCCCCGCCAACCAACCGGGGGCTGCGCATAGTAGAATCCGGGCATGGACCATGTCCGGATTGTGACGATCAATATCTGGAATCGCAGCGGCCCCTGGGAGAGCCGGCTGGCCGGGCTGCGGGCCGGGCTGGCCGAGCTCAACGCCGACGTGGTGGTGCTGCAAGAGGTGCTGCGGCTGGAGAGCGGCGGCATCTCGCAGCTCGACGCGCTGGCCAGCGACCTGCACCCGCATCAGGCCTACGCGACCGCCTGGACGCTGGACTCCACGACCGGGTTCACCATGGGCAACGCGGTGCTGTCGCGCTTCCCGATCGTCGAGCATGAGCAGACGCTGCTGCCCAACCCCATGCAGCACGAGACGCGGGCGCTGCTCTACACGCTCTGCGAGACGCCGCACGGGCTGCTGCCGGTGCTGGCCACGCACCTGGACTGGCAGTTCGAGCTGTCGCATGCGCGCTGCCAGCAGGTGGCGTTTATTGTCGAAAAGATGGAGCTCTGGCTCTCCCTCTCCAGGCAGCGGCTGGGCGCAGAGCTCTTGCCCGCGGTGCTGGCCGGGGACTTCAACGCCGAGCCGGACAGCGACGAGATCCGCTACCTGCGCGGTCGCCATGCCCTGCCTTCGCCAGGCGCCGGCGGCCTGCATGGCGCCTACTTCAATGACTGCTACGCCTTCTGCGGAGGCGATGAGCGGGCGGGTGCGACCTTTTCGCGCACCAACACCCACGCCGCTGCGATCCACGAGCCCGAGCGCCGGATCGACTACATCTTTGTGCGCCCTCCCGATCGGCACGGCCGCGGCATGCCGCTGCGCGCGTGGCGCTGCCTGGATCAGCCCTTCCAGGGCGTTTTTCCCTCCGATCACTTTGGAGTAGCCGCCGACCTGCAGCTGGCGTCGCTCAAGCGTGTCTGAAGAAGCCCGACCAATAGCCGCGTTAGTCCGGTTGACCATCCTCCTTCAGCATGAGATGTTATTGTAAGGCCCTTTACCCACTCAGCTCTTGCTGGAGTCAGGGGAAGGGACGTTGGAGGCCATGGCCACACGAACCCCGAGGAGCGTTGGCTCCGTCTGGAGCCCACCCCAATCCTTTGATGAGTACCGGCTGCTCTGCCCGCTGAGCCGCGGCGGTATGGGCGAGGTCTTCCTCGGCCACGACACGCTGCTCGACCGCCCCGTTGCCATCAAGTTCATCCGCGCGGTCGGAGCCGATGACACGCAGGCCCACGTCCGCGAGCAGATCTTGAATGAGGCGCGGGCCGCGGCACGCCTGCAGCACCCCAATGTGGTGACCATCTATCGCGTCAGCGAGATCGATGGCCACCCGATGATCATCTCGGAGTTTGTGCGCGGGCAGAACCTCGACGACGTCAAGAAGCCGGTGCCCTGGCAGAAGGTCGTCGACATCGGGCTCGGCGTGGCGCGCGGTCTGGCGGCAGCTCACCGTCGCGGCGTGCTGCATCTGGACATCAAGCCCGGCAACGTCATCGTGCAGAACGATGGCGAGGTGAAGCTGCTCGACTTCGGGCTCGCCAAGCTGCTGGATCTGGGGCTTGGCCTGGGTGTCGTCGAGGTCGGCGAAGAGACGATGAAGTCGGGCGCTCACAAGACGCCCGAAGCGCTGGCCATGACCATGGATCTGCCGGCGCCGCAGGTGGCGCAGCTGCTGGCCAGCACGCCGCTCAAGAACCTGGCGCGTGGGGTTGCCGCTGACGAGAACGCGCTGGCCGCCGAAGGCGAGCACAACGAGAGCAAGGTCTCGGTCACCAGCGCCGCGCCGCGCATCACGCCGCTCTTGGGCCATGAGATTCAGCAGGGCAGCGGCCAGCACCAGCCCTACCTGGAGCCCAAGGGCAGCTCCTCCGACGCGGTGCCGGCGGTGCAGGGGTCGTCGTACAGCGGCGCCGTCACCACCGAGCTGCCGCGCATGGGCGTTCCGACTCCGGGCTCCCTGCGGCCGGGGGGCGAGAGCCCCAGCTTCTCGGGTCTGGAGTGGGCGCTGCCGCAGGCCAGCATTGCCAACCGTATCGCCGGCACGCCTCTTTATATGGCGCCGGAGATCTGGCGCGGTGAGCCGGGCACCCGGCGCGCCGACATCTACTCGACCGGCGCCCTGCTCTACGAGCTGTGCATCGGGTCGCCGCCCTTTCAGGATGTGTCGCTGCAGGAGCTGCCGCAGGTCGTAAACCAGCGCGACGCACCGCCGCTCTATTCGCTCGCGCCCAACCTGGATCCGCGCCTGGCTTCGATCATCGATCGCTGCCTGTCGCGCGATCCGGCGCAGCGCTACGGCTCGGGCGACGAGCTGCGCGAGGCGCTGGAGCAGCTGCGTCCGAGCAAGGGCAACGACACCCTTCCCGAGGGCAATCCCTATCGCGGTCTGCTCGCTTTCGAAGCCGAGCACCGGGCGCTGTTCTTCGGTCGCAAGAGCGAGGTCGGCACGATCCTGGAGCGGCTGCGCACCGATCCGTTTGTGCTGGTGGTCGCGGACTCGGGCATCGGCAAGTCGTCCTTGTGTCGCGCCGGCGTGCTGCCCCACGTGCGCGAAGGGGCGCTGGGCGGCGGTCGCACCTGGACGGTGCGCTCGATCCTGCCCGGCAAGCATCCGCTGGCAGCGCTGGTCAGCGAGTTCTCCGAGGTGCTGGGCGTCAGCGAGAGCGAGCTGACGACCCGCCTCAAGAACGACCCCACGGCGCTGGGCCGGGTGCTGCACAAGCACCTGTCGACCGACCGCGGCGTGGTGCTGTTCATCGATCAGCTGGAAGAGTTTGTCACCATCGGTGAGCCCGAGGAGGCGCTGACCGCCGCGGTCACGCTGGGCCACCTGTGCGCCCGCATTCCCGGGGTGCGCATGCTGATGACCGTGCGCAGCGACTTTCTGGCGCGCGTCGCCGCGCTGCCCGGGCTGGGCGACGAGCTGGCGCGCGGCCTGTACCTGCTGCGACCGCTGTCGCCGGAGAAGATTCACGAGGCCATCGTCGGCCCGGTCGCGACCAAGGGCGTCCACTTTGAGTCCGACGAGATGGTCGACGAGCTGGCGAGCGAGACCGCCCGCACCGACGGTGGTCTGCCGCTCTTGCAGTTCGCGCTGACCGAGCTCTGGGAGGCGCGCACCGGCAACTCGATCACCAAGGCGTCGCTCGATACCATCGGCGGCGTCTCGGGCGCGCTGGCCCGCCATGCCGATCAGGTGATGCTCAGCCTGCCCGAGGAGCAGCGGCGCGAGGCGCGGCGCATCCTGATGGCGCTGGTGACGCTGGAGGGCACGCGCGCCCGCCGCAGCGATCAGGAGCTGGTGCGAGGCGATGCCGCGCAGCACGCGCTGGAAGCGCTGGTGAAGGCGCGTCTGCTGGTCGCCCGCGACATGGGCGAAGGCGTCTCGTACGAAGTGGCGCACGAGGCGCTGCTCAAGGGCTGGGCGGCGCTGCGCCGCTGGCTCGACGAGCATCAGGAGAGCCGCGCCGCCCGCCAGCGCCTGGAGACCGCGACCGCCGAGTGGGTGCGTCTGGGCAAGAGCCGCGATGCGCTGTGGGGCGCGCAGCAGCTGGCCGAGATCGCGGTGCTGGAGCAGGCGGACATCGGCTCGCGCGAAGAGAAATTCCTGGATGCGTCCCGGCGCGCGCTCAAGCGCAAGCAGCAGGCGCGTCGCGCCATGGCGCTGTTCGTGCCGCTGCTGTTCGTGCTCATCTATGCCGGCTACCAGCTGAAGCTGCGGCGCGATCTCAAGCAGCGGGTCGACGCCCATGTGCAAGAGGGTGTGCAGGTCCTGACTCGCGCCCAGGCGCTCAACGCCGAGCTGGACAAGCTGCGCGCCCAGGCGTTCGCCGCCTTCGACGCCCAGAGCCGTCAGGAGGGCGAGGTGAAGTGGGCGCGCGTGCTGGAGCGCTCTGCCGAGATGGATGAGCTCTACGCCCGCGCCAGCCAGTCGCTGGAGGCCGCGCTGACCCTGGACGGCGGCCGGCAGGATGTGCGCAACCAGCTGGCAGATGTCCTTTATGAGCGCGCCGGCATCGCTGACCGCGATGGCAACTCTTCCCGACTGCGCGATCTGCTGGCCCGCATGGCTCTGTACGATCCCGGAGGGCAGCGCGTGCGCAGCTGGAGCATGCCCGCGCGCATCGATCTACAGACCACCCCCGCCGGCGCCCTGGTGACCGTGGCGCGCTATGTTGAAAACAAGCGCCACCGGCTGGAGCTGGTCGAAGAGCGCTCGCTGGGAACCACGCCGCTCCTCGGCGCAGAGCTGACGCCGGGATCCTATCTGCTGACGCTGCACGCCGCCGGTCGGGTGGAGGTCCGCTATCCGCTGGTGGCCCGGCGGGCGGAGCAGCTCAAGCTGGTTGTGCCGATGCCCGAGATGAACAAGGTTCCGGCCGGCTTTGTCTACATTCCGCCGGGCCGGTTTCTGTTTGGCGCCGGCGGCGACGATCGGGTGCGGCGGCTGTTCCTCTACACTGTGCCGCTGCACGACGTCTGGACCGAAGGCTACCTGATGGGTCGCTACGAGGTGACCTACGGCGACTGGATCGAGTACCTGAAGGCGCTGCCGCCGCTGGAGCGCGCAAAGCGATCCCTGCGCGCCGATCAGGCGACCTCGGGAACCACCGTGGATCTGAAGGAGCTGCCCGACGGCCACTGGCAGATCACCTTGCGGGCCGGCGACGGCACCTACGTCGCGCGCAGCGACGAAAAGCTGATCTATGCCAAGCGCAAGGTCCGCCGCGCCCAGGACTGGCTGCGCATGCCCGTCGGCGGCATCACCCGCGATGACGCCGAGGCCTACGCGGCCTGGCTGGATCAGAGCGGGCGCCTGCCCGGGGCCCACCTGTGCACCGAGCAGGAGTGGGAGCGCGGCGCGCGCGGCGCCGATGCGCGCGAGTACCCGCACGGTGACAACCTGGAGCCGGACGACATCAACTTCGATGAGACCTACGCCAAGGATCCGTCGTGCGCCGGCCCCGATGAAGTGGGCACGCATCCCGCTTCAGTCAGCCCGTTTGGGATCTACGACCTGTCGGGCAACGTCAACGAGTGGGTTCGCTCCACGGTGGATCCCAGCGAGCCCATCGCCCGCAGCGGCGCCTTCCTCTTTGGCGGCATCGCCGCGCTCAGCACCAACCGTCAGATCGTCGCTCCGAACTTCCGCGACTCGATGGGTGGAACGCGAGTCTGTAGCAGCCCACCTCGTTAGCCCGCGCTGTTAGCCACCGCCGCACCTCGCACTCTCCAGTAAGACGCTTGTGCCGCAGTGCGTTGTAGCCGCTGTGGGTATATGTCTGTCCTTTGTAACTAACTCTGTTGATAATTAAAAAATGCCTTTTAATTCAGTTGTTTAGGTTGCTTAGAGTATTGCATGATAATGCATAACTAAAAACGTAATGTTTACGAGTATTTATCAAAGGCCATATAAGGAAAGTGTAAATTCTATGGTTCGCTTGTGGAAATTATTCACATCAAATATTATCTTCAATGGAATCAGCCCGAGTGCGTGGGGGGGGGCTATGCAGATTGGGGCGGGGCTGGCAAAACTCTGCTGAGGTCTATTCTCACAGGAGGACGCAATGTGGACAACCGAGCGTCTTGGTACACTGATCTTTGCTGGCCTTTTAACAGTCGGATGTCTTGAGAACAGCTCCGAAGAAGCTACTGCGCAATATCGAGCACAGATACTATCTGGTAACGGTGGTACCTGGAATGGCGGAACCTGGAACGGTGGCACCTGGAACGGTGGCACCTGGAACGGCGGCACCTGGAACGGCGGCACCTGGAACGGCGGCACCTGGAACGGCGGCACCTGGAACGGTTCGAGGATTGACAATATTACGCTGAGTGTCGAAGGCAGTCTTTTGAAGGGTGTTATTCAACCCCGAAATCGAGTTGTACAAGGTGCGGATTTCATTGGTTCCACTTTCCAGGTATATCACGTTATTTCTGCAACGCAGAAAGAGAAGTTCACGTTTAGGATTGACGATGTATATCTAGATAGTCTGACTCCAGCCAACAGTGACCACACGAAGGAAACCTGGCGTTATCGCATGTCTTTCCGGACTGATGCCGATCAGACGTGGCGCAGTGTCTGTTACGACGAAGCGGGAGCGCCGGCCGATCTTGTGCCAATCGTTGGCTCGTACTGGAATTTCGAAACAGGCGCTCGAATTGATTCCCCCACAGCGTTCACGCTGGCATGCAAAGATGGCGCCCTGGAAAAGTGCGTACATCTGGGCTATCGCCCTTGGGGTTCGCAGCAGAGCTGCCGCGGCTCGGGCTGGAGCCGGCAGTGCTCCACTGTCCAGCTCAAGGAATATCACCAGGCCTGCATCCGGATGCTGCGCGCCGACTACTGCGGAGATGGTGTGACGCACACGGTGGATGGCACACGGCTGGATGTCTACGACTACCTCCAGCCGCCGGTGCAGCTGCGTGAAGAGAACTGGGACATCGAAGCGCGCTGGACCAACGAGGGCGCCACCTGCCTCAGCACCCCGCGCCATCCCGAGCTGTGGGCCGGCGGCTGCCCCGACCCGAACAACCCGCGCCGCCTGAACAAGCTGCCCAAGTGCAGCCCCTACGAGTCGCGCTGCGGCATGATGGTCAGCACGTTCGACGCCCCCGACCACCGCTAGTACGCGTACCAGAGCGCAATTCCCCTCACGAGCCCACCCCGCCGCCGTGGTATGTAAGAGACCACGGTGGCACCTTGTCCAAAGCTGCTGGGTCGTTTTGTGCGGGCGCTCGGCCGCTGCGCACTGCTGGGCGTCTGCCTGCTGCTCAGCGGCGCCCTGGAGCGGCGGGCCGCGGCCGAGCCGATCCGGCCCGCGTGCTCGTGGCTGCTGGGCGTCACCCAGGGCGGCGGCTCGGGGCTCTTTGACCTGCCGCTGGCGGATCCCGGCTGCCCCTGGCAGCTGCGGCTGGGCGCCTGGGGCAGCGGCTTTCTCCAGTACAACTTCCTGCTCGTAGACGATCGCAACGAACAGATCAGCGGCGCCGTGCAGCTGGGCGCCACGCTGGGGCCCTACATCGAGGCCTGGCTTCAGATCGGGTCGCGCGCCAACCGCAACCAGCGCCCCGCCACCGAGACCAGCCTGAGCCTTCAGCCGACGCTGGCGCTGGGACGGACGGCGTTCGGGCTGAAGCTGCACACGCCCTGGGGACGGCTGGGCCACGTCGCGGTGCAGCCGCTGGTGCGCGTCCACAGCGGACCGTTCGATTTTGGACCGAGCTTCTCCAGCATCGACGCCGGCATCGATCTGCTGGGCAGCCTGGATCTGAGCCCGATCTGGCCGCGGCTGCCGCTGCGGCTGTCGGGCCGTGTGGGGTATCTGCACGATCGCAGCGATACCCTGCTGGCGTCGCTCGACTGCATGGCGCAGGGCAGCGCCGAGTGCCTGGCGACGCGGCTGGTCTACACGACCGCGTACGACGTGGGGCAGCCGCGCGTCGAGCTGGGGCTGGGCGCCGACGCCCACTTCCGGATCGGCACCGGGCTCTATCTTGGGCCCGCGGTCAGCTACCGCCTGGCCGTGGTCACCGGTGATGGCGATCCGGTGCTGCGGGCGCAGCTGGCCATGCAGGGCGGCTCGGTCTCCGCCGAAGATATCGATGCCCGCGTCGCCCAGATGCTGACCATCGGCGCGCGCATGCGGCTGCCCTGGCCGGTGAGCATCGACCTGGGGATGCAGATCGCCCTGTCGGGCTGGGGCTATGCGATGGGACCCAAGCTGCCGCAGCTGTCGGGCTATGGGGCACTCAGCTTCGCCATCGATGTGGGCTCGGGCCAGAGCAGCGGCGCCCGCAGCGAGACCGCCGCCGAGCACTCGGAATATGGAGCCAAGTCGAGCGAAGAGAGCGCCATGGAGCACGGCAGCGGCCGGGTTCGCGGGCTGGTTCGCGACGCTGCCAGCGGCACTGGGCTCGCCGACGCCGTGGTGCGCTTCATCGGCATTGCCCAGAATGCCCTGATCACCGACGGGCGCGGCAACTATCAGAGCGGCCCCTTGCCCGCCGGCCCGCTGGCCATCGAGGCGAGCCGCGGCGACCACCAGACGGCCCGCGTCGTCGTCGCAATCCGTCCCGGCGAGGTGGTGGACGCCGACTTCGCGCTGGGCATGACCGCGCGGCCGGCGCCGGCCCGACTCTGGCTCCTGTTGCAGGACGAAGCGGGCGCTGCCCTGCCTGCGGTTGCGATGCTGTACCGCCGCGGCGCCGGGGACGGGCAGGCCGTGGAGATGTCGCCGCAGAGCAGCGGCCTCTATGCGCGGGTCTCTGCGGGCTCGTGGCGGCTGCGCATCGACGCGGTCGGGTTCCTCTCGCGCGAGCAGGTGCTCGTGCTCTCGGCCAGCGAGGATCGCCGCCTGAACCTGCGCCTGCTGCGCCGGCCGCAGGCGCCGCGGGCCTGGCTGCATGGCGACGAGATCCTGCTCGCAGAGCCGCTGGCCTTCCAGGGCGAGCCGCCGCACCCGCAGCCGACCCTCGCCGGCAGCCGCCTGCTCGACGAGGTGAGCGATCTGCTAATCCATCACCCCGAGCTGCGCCAGGTGCGCATCGAGTCGGTCGGGGCGATCGATGAGCCGCAGCTGATCGCGGTGCGCGACTACCTGGTCCAGGCGGGCACCGCGCCCGAGCGGGTGCGCGTCATCCCCGCCGACCCCGCGGCCCCGCACCGCGATCGCGGCCCGCGCATCGTGCTGCGCGTGCTTCAGTAACGCCCGCTCTCCGTCGCTAAATTGGATTAGATCCATAGGTGAGGAGCTGCGTTTTTACCCGCATGCTGCCGATGAGCTGGACACTGGCGCTTGCACTGGGAGGCCTGGGAGCCATAGATCAGGGCATCTATCCCGAGCTCGGTCCGCAGAGCCGGATCGCAGCGCCCGACTGGCAGCCCGCGAGCGGGCCGACCTGGCTGCGGCTCGACCCCGGCCACGGCATCCTGACCCTGTATCAGGGCGGGGTCGCGCTCACCGCCTACCAGCTGGCCAAGGCGCCGCCCGCGGGCGTTGGCCCGGATCTGGGGCGCGGCGCGCTGCTGGCGCTGCTGGCGGCGCCCGACGCCGACGAGCTGCGCCAGCGCCTCGACAGCAAGGGCGAGACGCGCCTGGTCATCGGCGCCGCGCCGGCGTACGAAGACCACGATGGCGACGGCCTGGTCAACACGCTGGATGTGCTGATGGGCGCCAAGAAGCTGTGCCTGAACAAGGCCCGCTACGAGTCGAACTATCGCGCGCTCAAGTATCCCGGCGGCGACGTGCCGCGCACCGAAGGCGTGTGCACCGACACCCTGATCCGGGCGCTGCGCAATGCCGGCTGGGACCTTCAGCGCGGCGTGCATGAGGATGCGCTGAAGAAGCCGCGGCTCTATCCGCTCGACGGCAAGTCTCCCGACGCCAACATCGACCATCGGCGCATCCGCATGATGCTGCCGTGGTTTCGCCAGAACTTTGTCCAGGTGAAGGAGGGCGAGCCCTACCTGCCCGGCGATCTCCTGCTGTTCGATACGTTTCCGAACAAGCCCGGCCCCGACCATGCCGGCATTGTCTCGGATCGGCTGGGCAAGTCGGGGCTGCCGCTGGTCATCAACAACTGGACCGACGGCTATGTCGAGCAGGAGATGGATCTGCTGAGCTTCGTGCCAGTGACGCACCGCTTCCGCGTGCCCATGCAGCCGCGACCCGCCGCCGCTACGCCGCCGCTTCGTCCCGGATCGCCTTGAAGGCCGCCAGCACCTGCTCGATCTGCGCGTCGGTGTGGCTGGCCATGGGGCACAGGCGCAGCCGGGCGGTGCCGGGCGGGACCGTCGGGGGCCGGATGGCCAGCGCCAGGACGCCCCGCTGCCGCAGCCGCTCGCCCAGGGCCAGGGCCGCCGCGCTGTCGCCCACCAGCACCGGCACCACGGCCGCGTCGGGCCTCATCACCTGATAGCCCAGCGCCTGAAGTCCCGCGGCCAGCCGCTGCGCATGGCGGCAGACCCGCTCGGAAAGCGCAGGCTCGGCCTCCAGGATCGCCAGCGCCCGCAGCGTCGCGGCCAGCACCGGCGGCGGCGGGGCGGTGTCGAACACGTAGCCGCGGGCGCGGTTGCGCAGGTAGTCGCAGAGCAGCCGCGAGCCGGCGACAAAGCCGCCCACCGAGCCGAGCGCCTTGGAGCAGGTGCCGACGATGGCGTCGACCTGGCCCTCCAGCCCCAGCTGCGCCAGCGCCCCGCGCCCCTGACCCAGGACGCCCGTTGCGTGCGCCTCATCGACCAGCACCATGGCGCCGTGCTGGCGGGCCAGCGGCACCAGCTCGCCGAGCGGCGCCAGATCGCCATCCATGGAAAAGACGCTGTCCGTGACCAGCAGCAGGCGCCGCCTCCCCGCCGCGCGCGCCTTGTGCAGCAGGCGCGCACAGGCCGCCACGTCCGCGTGCGGGTAGACGCCGATCTCGGCCCCCGACAGGCGGCAGCCGTCGATGATCGACGCATGGTTCAAGGCGTCGGAGATCACCGCGTCGCCGCGCCCGACCAGCGCCGCGATCGTGCCCTGGTTGGCCAGATAGCCCGAGCTGAACAGCACGCAGTCCTCGCTGCGCTTCCAGGCCGCCAGCCGCTCTTCCAGCTGCACGTGCAGCTCGCCGGTGCCGCTCACCAGCCGCGAGGCGCCGCTGCCCACCCCATGCTCGCGCGCGGCCGCTGCCGCTGCCTCGCCCAGCCGCGGATCCGAGGCCAGCCCCAGATAGTTGTTCGAGCACAGGAGCAGCAGCCGCTCGCCATCCAGCTCGACGATGGGGGTCGCGGTGGAGGCGCCGGTGAGGGTGCGCGAGGTGCGCCACAGGCTCTGCCCCTTGAGCGCGGCGGCCTCGCCTTCAAGCCAGCCCAGGCCGCTCATGTTCCCGACTCATTTGCGGGCAGTTTACTTTTTCGGAGCCGCCATCTGCGCAGCTTGAATCGTCGCGAGTATCGAATTTTGCTGGATCGCGTCGCGCACCTGAATCGGATACACGACCTGCCCGACGCGGCAGAAGATCATGTGGACCTCCTTGCCATAGAGCGACCGGGCGACCAGCAGCGACACCGCGCCGCCGATCAAAAATAGGAATCCCACGATCACGTCCTCGGTAAAGCCGGGCCAGCCGACGCGGATCTCTTTGACCTTCTTCAGCTTTTTGGACGCCTTTTCCTTGACGTTTTCCCCGTCCTTGCCGCTCTTGCCGTCCTCAAAGGGGTCGTCGTCGTTGGCGTCGCGGCCCTCGATGCCGTCGTCGGCGCCGTCGCCACCCTCGGCGCTGTCGCTGCTGGTGGGCTTGGCGGGCGCTCCGGCGTACAGCACCTGTGGCAACAGTTTGGCGACAAAGACGATAACGAACACAAGACCGACGAGTCCGGCCACGATGCCTAGAATCTTATTGGGACGCTCGGACATCCGACCAACGTGTTCGATCTTTTCTATGGGGAACTCTGCCACCGGGTACACGCCCTCGGGCGCAAACTGCACCACTCGCTTGTTGCTGATGACCAGCTGCTGGTGCTCGGTGGGGACAAAAGGGGCTGGGAAGAGGACGACTTCCTCAGGCTGCGGCTGGAAGGGCATACGACATTTTAGCGTCCCCCCAGCTCACTCGATGGGAAATTTGGAAGTGCCCATACTAATGAGGCCGTTGCCGATCGGCTGTGCGACGAAGTAAAGTGTGAGAGGGGATCTCTGATGCCGGCGCCACAAGCAGCCATGATGCAGAACCTCGCCAAGCTCAAGTTCCAGAGCTTCGCGATCAAACTGCCTACGGGTTGGAATCAGCCGCAGGGCCCGGCGGGCGACCAGTATCGCAAGGCGTTCAAGTCTGACGAGCTGGCCGCAATGCCGATGCCCATGCCGCCAGCGCTGTTCCTGCCCGCGACGGTCAACAAGTACCACGTCGACACCGCCAAGAAGATCTCGGATCAGTTCACCGACTTTATCGACGGTATTTGCAGCGCCATCTGCTCGGCGTGGAGCCAGTGGCAGATGGCGGCGACGCTGACCGGCGTCATGGTCAATGCCGTCACCGCCGCCGGCGGTCAGGTCGTGGGCCCGCCGCTGTTTCCGCTGATCATGGCGTCGGCGCCCAAGTCGACGCCCAACATGCTCAAGTACTCGATGGCCGTCGCCAACACCATCAGCACCGGCTGGCTGAGCTACACCGCGACCATCAAGGTGCCGGGGCTGCCCTGGTATCCGGCGTTCGCGGCCTTTCCGGGACCGGTGGCGCCGCCGATGCCCAACGTCCCGGTGCCGGTGATCGCGCTCACGCAGGTGACGGCGACGATGCAGATGCAGATGCTGAAGATGCAGATGATCGGCGCGCTCGGCGACCCGATGGCGCCGCACCACCAGCAGCTGTTCGAGAGCATCGCCGACGCTGTGGAGAAGTGCTTCCAGCTCTGGCAGACCACCACGATGGTCACCAATGTGCTCGGCATGGGCCCGATCCCGACCTTCGCGCCGCCTGTTGTCCCCGCCGGCCCGGTGCTGGGTGGCATGGCCAACATGACGCCCGGAGGCTTCACATGATCGGCGGCCAGCCCGAAGCGGCGCGTCTCCCGACTCAAGTTCAGATGCCCAATTTTGTAAGCAAGCGCAGGAGCTGCGATGTTCAAGCACGATAGAAGTTCCAAAGCCGGCTCGATCGCTGGCGCCAATCAGAGCAACCTCCGGATTGGCATCGTCACCGACAACGTCGATCCCAAGGGCGACTATCGCGTCAAGATCAAGTTCCCGACGCTGGCTCCGGGCAAGGGCTCGGGTCAGGACGAAGACTCGTTCTGGTGCCGCATCGGCACCTTCGGCGCTGGCAAGGGCGGTCGCGGCATGTTCGCGCTGCCGGAAAAGGACGACGAGGTGCTGGTCGCCTTCGTCGACGGCGACATCAACCAGGCCGTGGTCGTCTCGACCATGTGGAACGGCGTCGACAAGCCCTCCTATTCGAACAAGGACGCCTCGTCGCCGACCCAGCGCTTCAACAGCGACCACGGCGACTTTCGCGGCACCGCCAACGCCAAGGAAAACGACATCCGGTCGTTCAGCAGCCGCGCCAAGCACGAGCTCATCTTCAACGACAACAAGTCCAATCCGCGCGTCACCATTCAGTCTGGCTGCAAGCACCGTATCGTCTTGAACGACGCCGGCAATCAGCCAACCAAGATTGAAATCTACGACGGCAAAGAAGAAAACTATATATTGATTAATACCCAAGAGAAGAAGATCACCGTCGAGAGCAAGACCGGCGATATTCTGATCAAGGCCAAAGAGACGGTCCGTATCGAGGCCAAGAACATCGAGACCCAGAGCGATCAGGCCACCAGCTCCAAGGCCGGAACCAACTATACGATTCAGGCCAGTGCGAATATCGAAAACAAGGCCTCTGGGAATATGACACTTCAGGCTGGCGGCACCATGACCGAAAAGGCCGCCCTGATTAAGCTGAACTAATATGCCGCCGCAAGCTCGTGTTGGAGATCCGTCGATGAACCCCGCTGATGCGCACGGCTGCCCTGCGTGCCCGCATCCCGTCGTCGGTCCGGCAATTCAGGGCTCGCCCAACGTGCTCACCAACTCGTTGCCGTCGGTGCGCGTCGGCGATCAAGGCATCCACGCCGCCTGCTGCGGCCCCAACATGTGGAACGCCAAGGTCGGCAGCGGCACCGTCCTCATCAACGGCAAGCCGGCCCACCGTCTCGGTGACATGGTCAAGCACTGCGGCGGCATCGGCCAGACCATCGTCGGCTCCCCCAACGTCATCACCGGCGGTTAGCGCTGGAACAGCGGCGAAAACGCCCTGAAGTGCACGGTCCACGTCGACACCATTGCGCCGAGCCCCAGCGCCAGCGTCAATAGGACGATCAAGCTCCGCAGCGGCGCCCACGCGCCCTGATTGCCGGCGAGGAGCGCGCTGCCCACCGGCGCTCGCAGCGAGCGCAGGAGCAGCCCCAGCCCGAACTCGGCGACCAGGCGTGCGCTCAGCACCGGCAAGGCCAGCGCCAGCGCCAGCGCAAACAGCCGCCCGCTTGCAGCCAGAAGGTCGCGCGCTGGCAGCGCGAACGCCAGCGCCGGCTTGCCCAGCGCCGGCAGCGGCATGACCACGTAGCTCGTGCCGAGCACCGTCACCAGCAGCGTCGCGCCGCCCAGGGCGAAAAACAGGCTCAGCGCCAGCGCCTCGCCGAGCTGGCGCAGCGTCGCGTCTCCAGGCTCGTCGAGCAGCCGCCCCGCAGAGCGCAGCCAGGCCCACGGCAGCAGCGCTCCGCACAAGAGCAGGCCGCCGATGCCCAGCTCGTGCCAGAAAAGCGGCGCCAGCTGCCACAGATCGGCCGATTTCAGCGCCAGTCCGCCCAGGCTGGCCAAAATGGACGGCATCAGCAGCGGCCCCACCAGCGCCATCGCGGCGCCCAGAAGCAGCAGCCGCCCGCCCCACCCGAGCAGCGGCACGCTCAGGAGCAGCGGCCCCACGCGGCACAAGGCCAGGAGCAGCCCCCAGCCCAGTCCGGCCGGCAGCTCCATCTAGCGCCCCAGCGTCGGCAGAATCGACCACAGCGCTGCCGAATAGCGCCCGATCTCCGCGCCCAGCCACGGCGCGACCACGAGCAGCGTCCCCAGCCCGCCCACCAGCCGCGCCAGCGCCGGCGGCGCCGGCTCCGAGACGCCCAGCCGCCCCTGGATGAGGTCGGCCAGCCCACCGCACAGGGCCGCCCCCAAGAGCGGCGGCAGCGCCGTCGCCAGGCAGATCAGCAGGCCCCGCTGCAAAAGGGACGCGAGCGCCGTCTCGTTCATGGCGGGCTGCCCCCGGCGGCGGCCGCGTACGCGGTCAGCAGGCCGCGCGTCAGGAGCTGCCAGCCATCGCAGGCCACGAACAGCAGCAGCTTGAACGGCAGCGCCACAGCGCGGGCCGACAGCCCCGGCAACAGCAGCCCGCTGAGCAGGCTGGAGCACAAAAGATCGATCAGCAAAAAGGGCAGCAGCAGCACGAATGCAAGCTGGAATGCCACCCGCAGCTCGGCCAGCGCATAGCCCACAAGCAGGGTTGGCAGCTCGGGGGCCGCCGGCGCTGCTGCTCCGCGCAGGCGCTGCACCAGCTCTTGTAGCGACGCTCGCTCGCGGTCGGGCGTGTGCTGGCTCAGAAACGCGCGCAGGGGCGCAAGGCCAGCCTCTAGCCGCTCGGACTGGGGCGCCGCCGGTGGCAGCGCGGCCATGGCCTGCTGGCAGCGCTCGGCCAGCGGCGCCATGGCCAGCCAGGACAGCAGCAGCGCCAGCACTGCGGTCAGCGCCGCTGGCGGGATGCCGCCGAGGCCGCGGCGCAGCACCGCCAGCACCACGCCGATCTTCACGTAGGCCAGGAGCAGCACGCCGCCCAGCAGCAGCAGCGTCGGGCCAAAGGTCAGCCAGTCGGGCGCCGGGGTCAAGCCGCCAGCTCCTTGTCGTTGTCGTCGTCGTTGTCGTCGGCTGCGCTCGATTTTGGATTGGATCCGATTTTGCGCGCGCTGGGCGGCAGCTCGGTGAGCAGCGACAGCCCGCCCGGAGCGCCGCCGAGGAGCAGGCAGCGATCCGCCGCCTCGACGACGTAGAGCACGTGCTGCGGCGACAGCTCGACGCGCGCCCGCAGCGTCAGCGGCAGCTCGGGCGCCTGCGGACCGCGGCTGCGCAGCCAGCGCCACGCCACCAGCCCTGCGGCGCCCAGAAAAAGCACCAGCAGCGGCCAGAACAGCGACACGGACAGTGGCTGGGTCAGCCCGGGGCCGAGGTCCATTTCTACGACGCCTCCATCGCCATCAGAAGATGTGTGGGCGAGGCTGTCAATTTTCTGAGATAGTAGGGCGCAACAGGAGACGCGATGACTGACCCGACCTCGACGGAAAGGCCCGCTGCGACGCCTGGCGACACGCCTGGCGACACGCCCGGGGCGACGCCAACCTACAGCGACCGCGAGAGCATGCCCGAGCGCTACCGCGACACGCTGGAGCAGATGATGAAGAGTCAGGCCTACCGCGAGCTCGCCGCCGCCCGCCTGTTCGGGTACGGGCTCCAGTTTGTGCCCGAGGGGCGCTGGCTGAAGTTCATGGTCTGGCACATCCGCGAGGAGAGCGAGCACTACTTCGCCGTCGTCGACATGTACCAGCGCTTCACCGGGCAGAGCGTCGAGCCGTGGGTGATGGCGCGGCTGGCCGAAAAGCCGATTCCGCTGGTTTCAAGCTGGTTTGAGCTGGCGATGGCGCAGTTTCTGTACGACCGCGGCGGCTTCTGGCAGCTCAAGGAGTACGAGGTGTGTACGTATCCCGCGTACCGCCGCGTCATCGAAAAGATCATCAAGGAAGAGCGCGGCCATCAGGAGCTCGGCGAGCAGATCGTCATCGACGCCTGCCAGACCGGCGCCTACGAGGAGATCAAGCAGCCGGTGTTCGAGCGCTGGCTGCGGCAGGGGCTGTTGTCGTTCGGAAGGCCCGGCACCGAGGGCAACCGCTACGCAATCGCCGTCGGTCTCAAGCGGCGCGACTCGGGGCTGGTGATGCAGGATTTCATCCGTGACATCAAACCAGCAGTCAAGGCGTGCGGGCTGCGCTTTCCCTCTGCGGCCGAGCTTCAGATGGAGCTGCCCGCGGACCTTGACCTTGACCTTGCTTAACCTTGGCCCTTGGCCTCTGGCCTTGGCTCCTGACCATCGGATCGGCACCAGCTCGTGAATGGACTTCTGCTCATAAACCTTGGTACCCCAGATGCGCCGACGCCGGGCGCGGTGCGCCGCTACCTGCGCGAGTTTCTGAACGACCCGCGCGTCGTCGACATCCACCCCATCGCGCGGGCGCTGCTGGTAAACGTCATCATCCTGCCGCTGCGACCGCGACGCAGCGCCGCTGCCTATCAGAAGGTCTGGGGGGAGCGCGGCTCGCCGCTGCTCGTCAACTCGCGCGACCTCACTGAGGGGGTGCAGGCCAGGCTGGGGGCGGGCTGGCGGGTGCGGCTGGGCATGCGCTACGGCAACCCTTCGCTGCGCGCTGCGCTCGGCGAGCTGGTCGGGCACGTGGAGCGGCTGGTGGTGCTGCCGCTCTATCCGCAGCAGGCCATGAGCAGCACCGGCTCGTCGCTGAGCGAGGTCTTCTCGCAGCTGGCGGAGCTGCCGACGGCGCCGCCGGTCTGCGTCACCGAGCCGTTCTACGACGATCCCGGCTTCCTGGACGCTTTTGCCGGGCGCGGGCGGCCGATCCTGGAGAAGGAGAAGCCGGATCACGTGCTGTTCAGCTTCCACGGCCTGCCCGAGCGGCAGATGCGCAAGGCCGATCCCAGCGGCAGCCACTGCCTGGCCAGCGCCGACTGCTGCGCTCAGATCACGGACATAAACCGCGGCTGCTACCGGGCGCAGTGCTTTGCGACCGCCAAGCTCCTGGCCGAGCGGCTGGGCATCGCGCCGGCGGACTACACGATCTGTTTTCAGTCGCGGCTGGGGCGCACGCCGTGGATCACACCGCACACCGATGTGGTCCTGCCCGAGCTGGTCAAGCAGGGCAAGCGGCGCGTGGTGGTCTTCTGCCCGGCCTTTGTCGCCGACTGCCTGGAGACGCTCGAAGAGATCGCCATCCGCGGCAACGAGGACTTCCGTCGCGTCGGCGGCGAGTCGCTGACGCTGGTCCCATCGCTCAACGCCGAGCCCGAGTGGGCCGACGCGGTGGTCGGTCTGGTCAAGCGGCACCTTGCCCGCTTCGTGCCCGCTGCGACTTAAGGTGCGTCGAGGCGCAGCGGCAGCGCCAGCTCGGCGCGCCCGGGGAGGCGCTGGAAGCTCAGGCTGACGGCGCGCAGGGCGATGCCGCCCCCGGCAAAGGGCACCTGCGAGCCGTAGAGCTGGTCGCCCACAATCGGACAGCCGCGACGGCCAAGCTCGACGCGCAGCTGGTGCGAGCGCCCGGTGCGCGGCTCCAGCTGCCAGGTCGAGCGGCCATCCTTCACCGCCAGCAGCGTGACATCGGTGAGCGCCAGCTTGCCGGCCGGGTGCAGATAGGCGCGCTTCTTGCCTCGCAAGAGCGTCGCCGTCCAGCGCCGGGTCTCGCCCAGCGCCGCGTCCGCGGGCAGCGCTCCCTCGCACACGGCCCGGTAGGTCTTGTCGATGAGGTGCGCTTCAAATCCCTGGCACAGCTGGCGGTGCGCATCGGCGCTGCGGGCAAACAGCAGGAGACCCGAGACCTCTTCGTCCAGCCGGTGGGTCGGCCACAGCCGCGCGCCGAGCTCGGCCTGGAGGGTCAGCCCGACGCAGGGGCGGGCATCACCAGCGCCCAGGCGGCTGGGCACCGACAGCCATCCCGCGGGCTTGTCGACGACCACCACCTGGGCGTTGGCAAAGACGACCGGGAGCGCCATGGCCAGCTAGGCGCCGTGGCACTTCTTGAACTTCTTGCCGCTGCCGCACGGGCAGGGATCGTTGCGGCCGGCGGTCGGCTGCCGGTGCGCCTCGCTCTTCTGGCGGCGCTGCGCCTGGAGCAGCGGCGTGATGTGCTGGCGCAGCAGGTCATAGCGCTGCTTGTACATGTCGGCGAGCTGCGGCTGGCTGCGCAAAAGGTTTAGCACCAGCATGAACAGCTGATTGGGATCCACGCCCTGGCTGTGGCGCAGCACCGCCGGCGTGCCGTTGGCAAAAGAGAGCTCGACGGTGCCCAGGGTCTGGTGGCGCTCCGGCCGGCCCACCGGCGCCGTCACCACGGTCCAGACCACGCGGTTGCAGTCGCAGCGCGGCTCGATGCAGTATGCGTCGGCCATGCCGAGGAGGAAGCTCTGGGCCTGCGGCTTGTCGCCCTCCTTGTCGCCTTCGGCTTCGCCCGGCTTGCCCGGGGTCATGGTCCACATCGGCGTCGACTCGGTGCGGAAGATCTGCTCCCACGCCACCACCTCGCCGGCCTTGACGCCGGTCCAGTCGACGTAGCGGAAGTGCTGCTCCTTGCCGTACTCGCGAACCGCGGCGTAGTGGCTGCGCAGCTTGCCGATGGCTCCCTCGCGCAGCGTCGCCCGCAGCGCCTGCTGGAGCGACTCGATGGCCGGCGAGCTCTGGCGGTTTTCGACCAGCTCGACGCTGGTGGTCCCCAGGTCAACGGTCATGGGAACGCCGCCGCACAGCACGTGCGCGGTCGCGCAGTCGCAGCGGGCATCGCCGCAGTAGTATTCCTGGACCGGCAGGCCCGAGACGGAGATCGGCGAATCGTGCGGTGGGGGAAGGTGTTCGTAGGGAATGAGCGCCATGACCGCTTTTACCATGACCGCGCCCCCCGCCGCCATTGGTCATCGGCTGCGGGCGGGGCGGGCCAGCTGATCGGGCTAGCGCGGGGCGGCCGGAGCGGGTGCAGGAGCCGGGGCCGCGGCCGGAGCACCCGCAGGGGGTGGAGCAGCGCCCGGTGCGCCCGGTGCGCCGGGTGCAGCCGCGGTCTCGGCGCGGCGCTTTTCGGCGGCTTCGAGGCGCTCGGCCTCGTCATCGCGATCCGGCGGGCCGATGGGGCGCTCCTGCTTGAACATGGGCTTGCGGTGCGAGTCCCAGACGTGCAGCGTCGGCGATTCGCGCAGATCGATCGGCCGCAGCGAGGTCCATCCCGACGGCACCTTGGGATCGAGCCACTCGAAGACGAAGCGCGCATCGAGCGGCGAGACATTGATGCAGCCGTGGGACTTCACGCCGCCGAAGCGATCGTGCCAGTAGGCGCCGTGGATGGCGTTGTGCGCCTGAAAAAAGGTCGACCACGGCACCATGTTCACGAAGTAGGGGTTGTCGTCGTAAGGCTGACTCTTCATCGTGATGGCGGTGACGCGGGCCCAGACCGGATAGTTGCCAAGCGGCGTCGCGTTGTTCTTGCCCGACGAGACCAGCGTGGCATAGGCGGGCTTGTCGCCATCGTAGGCGACCAGCACCTGCTCGCCCAGGTCGGCGTCGAACCAGCGCCCGGTGGCGTTGACTCCCGGCGGCCGCGGCTGCACGCGCACCTCGTTGACCAGGCCCGAGTGCACCCAGAACTCGGTCGGGGCCAGAGGCGCGGGCGGGGGCTGCCCAGGCAGGCCTGGTGCGGCGGGCGTCGTCGCGACCGCTGGCTTGGCGGCAGCTGGGGCCGGCGGCGGCACCGCACCGGGCGGCACGGGCTTTTCGGGAAGCGGGGCCGTGGCGACGGGGAAGGGCGTCTGCTGCTGCGCAGACAGGCGAACCTTGAGGTAGCGCTTGCCCTTGACCGTCTGCTCTTCGAGGATGTCGACGCGCACGCGCCGTCCGAGCGTGGTCACCGGCGCCCCTTCGCCGGGCGCGGCGTAGGCCTTGACGCCGCCGCCGTAGATCCAGCCAAAGGGCAGCGGCACCTTGTCGTCGATGACGATGCCGTGCCAGGTCGAGGTCGCCTCCATGTTGTAGGTGCCATGGATGGGCAGGATCTTGCCCTCGACGCTCTGGTAGTAGGTCTGGCCGTCGAACTTGACCGTCTTTTCGATGGCCACCGAGTCGCCGCGCGCCAGGTTGCGCTCCGGCTCGCTGCCGGCCTTGAGGTCTTCGAGCGTCGCCCACATGGGCAGCGGCTCTTTGGACGAGACCATGATGTAGCGGTAGGGAACGCGCTCACCGGGCACGATCTGATAGATGGGCTCGGTGCTCGCCGGCTGGTCGGTGGGCTTGCCGTGCTCGGCGCAGATCCAGCCGAACGGCTGCAGCGCCAGCCAGCGCTTGTTTTTGCAGTAGCGGGTGGTCTTGGCGATGATCTCGCCGCGCACCGGCAGCCGCGTGCCCGGGGCGATCGTCCCGATCATCGGAGCGCCGTAGTACGGCCGGGCCAGGACCTGCGGCTCGCCGTCTTCCAGCTTGAGCGCCTCCAGCACCTTGATGGTGCTCGGCTGCGCCTCGGGCTCGGGCAGCATCTGCGGCGGCTTGTAGGGACGGACCTCGCCGGGCTTGAGCTCGCGGTACTTGCCGTCCATCCAGAACTTGCGCGGCTTTTTCTCAACCGGATCCTGCGGGGCGGCCCGCTCCCCGCCTTCCGGCGGCGCGATGGCGGCCAGCGCCTTGTTGAGGTTCGCCTGGCCTGGAACTGCCGCTGGCCCTGGCCCTGCCGCCGGCTGCCCTGCTGCCGCCGTCTGCGCCGCCGCCGTCTGCAAAAGAGCGGTCCCGGTCAGCGCGACTCCCCACAGCGCTACCCTCACTACAGAGACCAGACCGGCGGGCAAAAGAAGTCGTGTAGTCGTCACGCTACCGACAATACCACGCTTCAGCTGGCCTGACGAAACAGAGCGCTGACATGACCTGACATCATCCCCAGGGCGGTCCGCTCCGTGCCGGCCCTGCGCTGCTCGTGGAAAGCGTTGACATGCGGACCAGGCTTTGCTTCCCTAAAATCAGCAATTTCTATGGGTCGCGTCGCTCATAGGCACAGGGGATCGGGCTGCATTGGCTCGCTGGGGGAGCCATCGTGAGCACGGCTGAGCCGACTTCAGGTGCAGCGCACAACGTCCTCAGCGTCGAGGCGCGGGCTCTGCTTGACTCGTTGCCGGATGGCGTCGCGGTGTTTGGCGCCGACCGGGCGCTGTACACAAACCGGATCTGGAGCGAGCGCCGCCTGGTCCAGAGCACCCAGGTGGGCTGCGAGCGCGAGCCGGCCTTCAACGCCGCCACCCAGGCCCCCCTGGCAGCGGCGCTCGGGCGCATCCTGGCCGGCGCCAACGATCAGTCGGCCGTCATCGAGCGCACGCGCCCGGGGCTCCAGCCCGAGTCGTTCGAGCTGCGCATGCGCGCCCTGCCCCCGGCCTGGGGCGGCAGCCCGGCGGACCAGAAGCTGGTCTTGGTGCAGGCGCACGACATCACCCAGCAGCTGCGCACCGAGCGCGCGCACCGCGAGACCGAGTCGCTGCTCGGGGCCATCTTCGAGACCGCGGACGTGGGCCTGTGCCTCTACGACCAGCGCGGCCGCTTCGTCAACGTCAACCGCGGCTACTGCGACCTGTTCGGCTACCGCCCCGAGGAGCTTGTCGGACGCCACTACACCAAGGTGCTGCCCGCCGAGGAGCACGAGCACGCGCAGCGCATCTTCGAGCGCTTCATGGCCGGCCAGAAGCAGGACAGCCAGCCGTCGCAGGCCGTGGAGGCGCGCGGGCGGCGCAAGGACGGCACCACCATCTATGTCGCGATCTCGGCGCGGCTGCTCATCCGCGAGGACGGGCGGCGCTTTCAGGTCTCGTCGGTCATCGACATCACCGATCGCAAAGAGCACGCCCGCGAGCTCGAAGAGCGCGCCAGCCACGCCCGCGCCGAGGCCGACCAGAAGACGCGGCTGCTCGAAGAGCTCGACGGCAAGCTGGAGCTGATCCAGCGCCAGCATCAGCAGATCCTCGACCTGTCGGCGCCGGTTCTGGATCTGTGGCAGGGCGTGCTGGTGCTGCCGGTGATCGGGACGTTTACCCCCGAGCGCGCGGCCACCGTCACCGAGCGGCTGCTCGAATCGGTGGTGCAGCGGCGGGCGCGCTTTGTGCTGCTCGACATGACCAGCGCCCGCGATCTCGAGACCGGCAGCGCCGACTACATCGTGCGCATGATCCGGGCGGTGCGGCTGCTCGGCGGCGAGACCCTGCTCACCGGCCTTTCACCAGTGGCGGCGCGCACCATGGGCGAGCGCGGGCTGGATCTGTCCGGCGTGCGCGCGGTGCGCAGCCTGGCCGAAGCGCTGCGCGTCTGCCTGCCCGGCCTGCGTTAGCGCTTCGCTTAGCACTTCTGGGCCGGGCGGCTCTTGTGTCATGCTCGCCGCCATGTCTGTCACCCCTTCCAGCCCCCCCGGTGCCGGCTCCAGCTTTGGCAGCGTCGACGAGGTGCTTCGGACCTTTGCCGAGCACGGCTACATCGCCGACAAGCGCATCGCGACCTCGGTGTTCCTGTGCGACCGCCTGCAAAAGCCGCTGCTCATCGAAGGACCGGCCGGCTGCGGCAAGACCGAGCTCGGCAAGGTCCTGGCCGCCGCGCACGGCACCGAGCTCATCCGCCTCCAGTGCTACGAGGGCCTCGACGAGGCCAAGGCGCTCTACGAGTGGGCCTACCCCAAGCAGCTGCTCTACACGCAGATCCTGCGCGACAAGATTGGCGAGACGCTGACCGGCGCGCAGACGCTGCGCGAGGCCGTGACGCGCATCGCCAGCCACGAAGATGCCTTCTTCTCCGAGCAGTTCCTGCTGGCGCGGCCGCTGCTTCAGGCGCTGCGCAGCGAGCGCCGCGTGGTGCTGCTCATCGATGAGGTAGATCGCGCCGAGGCGGAGTTCGAGGCGTTCCTGCTCGAAGTGCTCAGCGACTTCCAGGTCTCGATTCCCGAGCTCGGCACCCTGCGCGCCCGCCACATCCCGCTGGTGCTGCTGACCTCCAACAACGCCCGCGAGATGACCGATGCCCTCAAGCGCCGCTGCCTCTACCTGCACGTCGGCTTTCCCGACACCGAGCGCGAGCTCGCGATCGTGCGAGCCCGCCTGCCGCATGCCCCCGAGAGCCTGAGCGCCGAGGTGGTGCGCGTGGTGCAGGCGCTGCGCAAGCTCGACCTCAAGAAGAAGCCCAGCGTCTCCGAGACCCTGGAGTGGGTGCGGGCGCTGGTGGTGCTGAACGTCGAGACGCTCGACAAGACGCTGGCCGAGTCGACGCTGAACGTCGTGCTCAAGTACGACGGCGACATCGAGCGGGCCGAAGAGAAGCTCGGCGAGCTGTTCGCCCGAAAATAGCTACTTTTGCCGGGCGCCGCTCAGCAGGGCATCGAAGCTGAGCTGGCGCTCGGCGGCTGCGCCCATGCGATGGCGCTCCAAGATGAGGTCGATCCCCTGGCGGATGTACTCGGCGATCGGAACCTTGGTTTCTTCATGCAGACGCTTGAGCAGCTCATTCTGCTCCTCTGTGATGTAGACCGTCGTCGAGAGCTTGCGCCGCGCCATCTTCCCAGTCCGCTAGCCTTGCCGTTGCAATAATTGCCGCGTGAGAATACATGACCTCGCTTCGCGGCGGGCCAGATATGTTAAAAAGCGCCGGTGGATGGACTTGCGTCAAGCGTCGGCCGCGCGTTTGCTCCCCAGGCGCGGGGCCCGTCCGTGCGCTGGCTGCTGCTCTTGACCGGCGCGCTGGTGGCGATAAACATCCTGCTCGTCTGGGGCTGGCCGGGGCGCCTGGCAGGCCCGACGGCGCCGAGCGTCCAGCCCGCCCACCGTCTGCGCGTCGGCCTGGTCTTTGACGTCGGCGGCCGCGGCGACAAGTCCTTCAACGACGCCGCATTCAATGGTGTCGACCGCGCCGTCCGGGAGCTCGGCGTCGAGGCCGAGTACGTCGAGCCCGGCGAGGGCACGGATCGCGAGTCGGGCCTGCGCCTCTTGGCCGCGCGCGGCTTCGATCTGATCCTGGGCGTCGGCTTCGTCTTTTCCGACGACATGCTGCTTGTCGCCGGCGACTATCCAGATCGCCACTTCGCCTGCGTCGACTACTCCAAGTTCGACGACCACGGCTTCGTGATGCCGCCCAAGAACCTGGTCGCGCTCAAGTTTCGCGAAGAGGAGGGCAGCTTCCTCGTCGGCGCCTTGGCCGCCCTGACCTCGCCGCACCACACCGTCGGATTCGTCGGCGGCATGGACATCCCGCTCATCCACAAGTTCGAGGCCGGCTACAGCCAGGGCGTGCACGCGGTGTGCGCCGACTGCCGCATCCTCGTCGGCTACGCCGGCACCAGCAGCGACGCCTTCAAGAATCCGACCAAGGGCAAGGAGCTGGCCCTGGCGCAGTATGCCGGCGATGCCGACGTGATCTTTCAAGCGGCCGGCTCGACGGGCCTGGGCGTCTTTGAAGCGGCGCGCGAGCGCGGACGGCGGGCGATCGGCGTCGACAGCGACCAGTGGGACGAGGCGCCCGGCTTTCTTTTGACCTCCATGCTCAAGCAGGTGGATGTCAGCGTCTTCGAGGTCATCCGCGAGCTTCAGGCGGGCCGCTTCAGCGGCGGGCTGCGCATCTTCGGCCTCAAGGACGGCGGCGTCGACTACGCCTACGACGAGCCGCGCCGCGGCATGATTCCGCCGGCGGTGCGCGCTCGCGTCGAGGCGCTGCGCCAGGAGATCATCGCTGGCCGCATCACCGTCAGCACGGAGCGCACGCCATGAGCCCCGCTCGACCGGTTCCCGCGGCGCCCGCGTCCGCTGCGGCCGTGCACCTCCTGCCCTCGCTGAGTCCATCGCTGAATCCGGCCGCCGCGCCGCTCTGCGAGCTGCGCAACATCCGCGTCAGCCGCGGCAGCTGCATCGCCAACGCCGATGTCTCGTTCTGCATCCGTCCGGGCGAGATCGTGGCGCTGCTCGGCGAAAACGGCGCGGGAAAATCGACCGCCCTGCACGCGATCTACGGCCTCGTGCCAGTCTCTTCCGGCCAGGTCCTCTACGGCGACCAGCCCGTCGAGCCGACCCCCGAGCGGGCGATCGGGAGCGGCATTGGCCTCGTCAGCCAGCACTTCCTCCTGATCCCGCGGCTGACCGTGGCCGAAAACATCGTCCTCGGCCGCGAGCCGCGCCGCCAAGGCGGACCGCCGGGCTTCTACGATCTGCGCCGCGCCGAAGAGGAGGTCGCAGCGCTGGGTGCGCGCTACGGGCTGGCCGTGGATCCGCGCCGCCGCGTCGCCGAGCTCAGCGTCGGTGAAGCGCAGCGCGTCGAGATCTTGAAGACCCTCTATCGCGGCGCCCGCTGCCTGCTTCTCGACGAGCCTACCGCCGTGCTCACCCCGCAGGAGGCGCGCCGCCTGCTCGGCGTCCTGCGCCAGCTGGTCAGCAGCCGCGAGCAGGAGGCCGCCGGCCTGCTCATCGTGACCCACAAGCTCGACGAGGTCATGGAGGTTGCCGATCGGGCGGTGGTGCTGCGCGCCGGTCGCGTCGTGGCCGAGTACCCGCGCGCCGCGTTTTCCGCGCAGAGCATGGCCCATGCGCTGGTCGGGCGCGAGCTTCATCCCGTGGTCCGCCAGCCGGCCTCGCCCGAGCGCAGCGCCCCTGCTGCACCGGTGCTGAGCGTGCGCGACCTGCGCGTCACCCAGGGCGGCGTCGAGCGCGTGCGCGGCGTCAGCTTCGAGCTTCAGCCCGGCTCGATCCTAGGCGTGGCGGGCGTCGAAGGCAACGGCCAGAGCGAGCTGTGCGCCGCGCTGGTCGGCCTGCTCATGCCGACCGCTGGCCAGGTTCGCCTCGCCGACCGCGACCTCACCCGCGCCAGCGTGCGCCAGCGCTGCGCCGCCGGCCTCTCGTTTGTGCTGGAGGATCGCCAGCGCCACGGCCTGGTGCTCGACTTTTCGCTCGCCGAGAACCTGCTGCTGGGCCAGCAGCCGCGCTACCGGCGGGGACCCCATCCGCCGCTGCGCTGGCTGATCGATCGGCCGCGCCTTGTGCGCGATGCCCAGAAGCTGCTGGCCGAGCACGACGTGCGCCCCCCGGATCCCAGCCTGCCGGCGCGGGCGCTCTCGGGCGGCAATCAGCAGAAGCTGCTGCTGGCGCGAGCGCTGGCCGGCGCCGAGCTGCCGCGGGTGCTGATCGCGTCGCAGCCAACGCGCGGCGTGGATGTGGGCGCGATCGAGGCGATCTACCGCGTGCTGCTTGCCGCCCGCGACCGCGGCTGCGCCATCCTGCTGGTCTCGACCGAGCTCGACGAGCTGCGCACGCTGTGCGATCGCATCGTGGTGCTGTATCGCGGCCAGCTCGCCTCGGAGCTGCCCAATCCGCCCGACGCCCCGGTCACCCGCGAGCGCCTGGGCGAGCTCATGGCCGGCGTGGGCGCGCCCGGCTCGCCCGGCTGGGAAGTTGAGGCGGAGGCGCCCAGGGAGTAAAACCGAGGCATGCCCCCGCTTCTCGACCGCCGCCGCGCCCTCCATCTGATGGCCATCACCTCCGTTGGCCTGCTCGGCTGCCAGCCCAAGCGCACCGAGCCGCTGATCAGGCCCGGCATGTACCAGGACTCGCCCCAGGAGCTACAGCGGCTGTGGAGCGACATCCTGCGCGCCTGCCAGCGCGACGAGCGCCCCCTGGTCCACGAGCTCATGGCCTCGTTCACCATGACCCCCGAGGAGCTGGCCACGCTGCTCGGCCCCGGCCAGGCGCAGTCGCTACAGGCGCGCTACCGGGCCATGATGGGCTCGCTGAGCAACGCCGGCGCCGTCGAGCTGGTCGCGCACGTCTACGAGAAAAAATACGACGACATCGCGGTCAACCGCATGGACAACCAGCCCGAGTCCGAGCAGTCGGACACCGATCGCAATGTGCAGAAGGCGCTGCTTACCCCGCGGCCGTTCTATACAGTTCGGGTTAAAAAGAAGACAGAAACTCGCGGGCTACGTTACGAATTTTTTGTCTATTTAAATGGCTACTGGCGCAGCGGCAACCTGATCGGCAAGTTCCTTCCGCCCGCTCCCCCCCTGGCCACCCCTCCAGCTGCCGCCCCCGCTCCCGATCTCGCCCCCGCCCCGACTGCCCCCTAGCCGCAACCGAGCCTCCTGAAGCCTCCTGAAGCCTCCTGAGCCCTCCAGGGACATGGTGCGCCTGCCGGGCCATTGCGCCCAAACCGGGAAAATTGGGCAGAGCGCTACAACCGAGCAAATTGCTTCGTCCGGCTGCAACGATTGCATTTCTTAGAAAAAATTAGTAAGGTCGCTTTAGTGACAACTGCAAGAAGACCACGAAGCGAGGGGCGGCTGGCGAGGTATCTTCGCCGCTGCGAACGTGACTTCATCCTCAAGGCACTCAAGATGCATCGCGGCCACAACAGCCGGACGGCTCAGTGGCTGGGTGTCAGCCGGCGCGCTCTTTACGACAAGATGCGCGACTATGGTCTGGACGGCGAAGCATCGGCGATGCGAACCGAGGCCGGCATCATGGGCCCGCGCAAGGTCGACCTCAGCAGCAGCGGCAGCGACGGCTCGGACTAAGCCGGCAGCGGCCCCGCACCAGGCGGCCTGACGGAGCCTGTGCCGCCTCGTGACGCCCGATGCTGCTCGTGTTATCCGTGTTCCATGGCCGATCGCCCCACTGACTACGAGCTCTACCTGCGCGTCCCCGAGCTTCTGAGCCTTCAGAAGTCAGCGGCAGAGCTCTCCTGCGCCGACGAGCTCCTCTTTCAGATCATCCACCAGAGCGCCGAGCTGTGGATGAAGCTCATCGACCACGAGATGCTCAACGTCGCGCAGCTCATGGACCGCTGCGCCCTCATCGAAGCGCAGTCCCTCCTTCACCGCATCCATGGCATCCAGCGCCTGCTGCTCGACGGCATGGAGCTGCTCTACACGCTCACGCCCGCCGACTACATGCGCATCCGCGCGGTGCTGGGGCGCGGCTCGGGCCAGGAGTCGCCGGGCTTCCGCCGCATGCTCGCGATCGGCGGCGACATCTGGCCTCATTTTGTTAATTTGATTACAAAAAAAGGCGTCGAGCTCGTGGACCTGTACCGCGACCCGCGCCGCCATCCGGATCTGTACGCGGTTGCCGAGGGGCTGACCGAGTTCGACATCCGCCTTCAGGAGTGGCGCAACCGCCACATCTTGCTCGTCTACCGCACCATCGGCGTCGGCACACCGTCGCTCAAGGGCAAGCACTCGGAGCTCCTGGAGCGCGGCCTGCGCATGCAGTTCTTCCCCGAGCTGTGGACGGTGCGCGACGAGGTCTACGGCAAGTGGGCGGCCGAGCATCCGTCCGGCGCCTCCTACACGCTGACCGGCGCCCCGCCGCCCGCCGCCGCCGAGCCCCCCGAGCCCGCATCGCCTCCGACGGCGCACCGCCCGCCCAAGCGCCGCCGCCCCGCCTGACCGCTGTTTCGGGTAAAGTCGGCCCATGCTGACCACCGATCTTGAGCTGCGGGGCCTGCGCGCCCAGTTTCCCGCTCTGGAAAACAGCGTCTACATGATCAGCCACTCGCTCGGCGCCATGCCCGGGGCCACCCGCGATGCCCTGGGCGAGTTCGCGGACCTGTGGGTGCGCAAGGCCATCGTCGCCTGGGAGGACTGGCTGGCCGAGGCGCAGGCCGCCGGCAACCGCATCGGGCGCATCATCGGCGCCGCTCCCGGCACCATCCAGATGGCGACCAACGTCTCGGAGGTGCAGGCGCGCGTGGCCAGCTGCTTCGACTACGCCAAGCCGCGCAACCGCGTCGTCTACACATCGCTAAACTTTCCGACGGTGAGCTACGTCTGGAAGGCCGAGGAGCGGCGCGGCGCCGAGGTCGTCATCGTCCCCTCCGACGACGGCATCTCGGTGCCGATCGAGCGGCTGCTGGCGGCCATCGACGAGCGCACGCTCATCGTGCCGGTGAGCCACGTGCTGTTTCGCAGCTCGTACATCCAGGACGCCGCCGCGATCGTGAAGCGCGCCCACGAGGTCGGCGCGCTGGTGCTGCTCGACGTGTATCAGTCGGCGGGCACGGTGCCGCTGGATGTCACCGCGCTCAACGTCGACATGGCGTGCGGCGGCTCGGTCAAGTGGCTGTGCGGCGGGCCCGGCGCCGGCTATCTGTACGTGCGTCCCGACCTTCTGCCGCGCTTCTCGCCGCGCGTCACCGGCTGGTTTGGCCACCGCGCCCCGTTCGCCTTCACCATGCCCGAGCAGGAGTATGCCGACGGCATCGCCCGCTTCGGCGCCGGCACCCTCGCCATTGCCCCGCTCTACCAGGCCCGCGCCGGCGCCGAGATCATCGGGCGCATCGGCGTGCAGGCCATCCGCCAGAAGTCGCTGCGCCAGACCGAGGAGCTGCTGCGGCGCGTCAAAGCCGCCGGCTACCGCCTGAACTCACCGACGGAAGCGAGCGTGCGCGGCGGCACCGTCATCTTCGACTTTCCCGGCGCCGATCGCGTCTGCGCCGAGCTCAACAGCCGCTCGTACTTTTGCGACCACCGCCCCGGCGCCGGCATCCGCGTCTCGCCCCACTTCTACACCACCGACGAGGAGATTGGGCGCTTCATGGATCAGGTCGCGGAGCTCCGCCAGAAGATCGCATGAAGTTTCCCGAGGACGCCCCCGTCACCCCCGAGAAGCGCACCGCCCTGCGCGAGCGGCTCTTGCGCCTGCACATCGAGCTCGGCCTCGTCGACGAGCAGGCGGTTCGCGGCGGCGGCCCCGGCGGCCAGAAGATCAACAAGACCTCCAGCGGCGTGCTCCTGCGCTACCAGCTCGGCGAGGAGCTGCTCGTCATCCGCTGCCAGCGCGAGCGCCAGCACTCGCTCAACCGCTTCCTGGCCCTGCGTGAGCTCTGCGATGAGGTCGAGGCGCGCATCTCGCCCGAGACCAGCCCCCGCCTGCTCGCCGCCGCCCAGGCGCGCAAGCAGAAGGACCGGGCCCGCCGCCGCTCGCAAAAAAAGCACACACCGCCCTCCAGCACCTGACGTGTGGGGCCTGACTCCGGCTGCCTCCGCCTGCTCGCTCTTCGTCGGTGACCGCAAATAGTACCGACGGGGACGAAACATGGGCTATTATTGGCCGATAATTCTCGTGAATAGGCATACAGATTGCCCGGAGGCAGTCACGCCATGCCCGAGACAAAAAGCGCCCAGCCCCTGACCCTTTTTCAGTCCCCCGTCATGGCGGCTCTTGAGCGCCTGCTCAGCCAGCTCACGCGCCGCGTCGCCGGCCCGCAGAGCCAGTTTGGCAGCCGCAACCTCAGCTTCGTCGAGCGGATTTTATCACGCCGGCTCGACTCGTTGGGCTTTGCCCCGACGGCCGACAAGACCACGTCCGAGCGAGCCGTGCCGCCGCAGAGCTGGCTGCTGCCGAAGAGCTGGGTCCCGTCGCCCGCCGAGCTCCTGCGCAGCGAGCAGCCCGAGGAGCCTGCCGCGCGTCTGCCCGCCGGCTCGCCCGCCGCCGCGCCGCTGTCCGTGGCTGCCGCGCAGCGACGACCGGTGGTGGTGCCGCTGCCCGCGCCGGCTGCCCGTCAGGGAGCGCCGGCCGCGCCCGCGATGCCGCTGCCGATTCCCGACGAGCTGCCCGCTGCTGCGCCGCGTCCTGCCGTCGCGCGTCCCGCCGCTGGCCGCCCCGTCGAGACTCCGGCCCCGGACGTCGTCCGAGCCGCGACTCCGGCGGCGGCCCCGGCAGCTGTGAGCGTGCCGGCTTCGCTTGCGTCGCCTCCATCTCTGCCTGCCGACGAGGTTCTCCTGCCGGCTGCGGCTCCGCTGCCGCTGCCCGAGACAGCCAGCGCCGAAGCGCCATCCGCCGTCGAGACGCCGGCCGCCAGCGCGGCTGCGATTGCGTCGTCGCCGTCGAGCCAGCCGGCCGTCGAGCCGTCGCCAGCGATGCCCAGCCAGGCTGCCGCGCCGCTTGCGTCCTCCGTCCCGGCCGCCTCTGCCGCTGCGCCCGAGACGCGGGTTCGCGACTGGCTTGCGCAGTGGTCGAGCCCCGCCGCCGCGCCCGCTGGGCGGGCTCCGTCGCTGTCTTCCGCCGCGCCGTCTGCCCCGTCGCCGGGGCCGTCGGCGTTTGCGCGCTCGTTCAACCACCTCGGCTGGGCCGACAGCCAGCTGACCCGCAGCCCGTCGCAGCGACTGGCCGCGGCGCCCTCGACGCCGCTCGTCGAGCCCGCAGCTCGTCCGGCGCCTGCGCTGGCGATGCCGATGGTGTCCACGCCCGAGCTGGTGCCGCCGACGAAGCAGACTCTGTCTGCGGCTCCGCTCATCGCCGCCGCCCGGCCCGCTCAGCCTGCCGACGAGGCTCGCCGCGTCCCAGCCCCGGCTGCGCCGCGTCCCGTCTCAGCGCCCACCGCACCGACGGCGCTGCCGGCTGCGCTTGCGCCCGTGCTGACCCAGCTGGCTACGGCTCCGCAGGCTGCCGAGGCGCAGCCAGGAGCACCTTCCGCCACGCCCCAGCCCGCGGCGCTGCCTGCGCTGCCGGGAGCGTCGGCGCCGCCGGTCACGAGGCAGCCGGCCGTCGCTGCGCCGGCTCGCAGCCAGGCCCAGCCGTCGCTGGAGCCAGCTTCAAATGTTGGACTGGATCTTGGGCTGCTGGCGCGACCGCTGTTCGCGGGTCTGTCGTCGACGCAGGCCGGTCTGGGCGCCGCGCTGGCGCCGGCTCAGCCGGGCGCGTGGCTGCCGCCGGCGTGGTCAGAGCCGGGGGCGCTGGCCTCGCGCTTCGATGGCTTTGCCACTGCCCATCGCAGCCTGGTTGCCGCTGCTGCTCCGTCGGCGGGACCGTCTGGTCTGCGCGAATGGGCGGCGGCGCCTGGCGTTCCGTCGTCGCTGTCGCGAGCGCTGCATCGGGAAGATAGCTACACGCCGGCTCGCTGGCAGCGAGCCGAGGCGGCGCTGCCCTATCTGCCGGCTCCGAGCGCCCCGACGGCTCCGACGGCCGAGCCTGCCCCGCAAGCTGCCGCACGGGGTCTCGTTTCTGCGCCCGCTGCGCGGGTGGCGGCGGGAAGCGCGGCAGCCGCGCCGCTGCTGCGCGCCCCGAGCCTGGCGGCCGCGCCGTCGCCCATTGCTGCGCCTGGTCAGCTGGCGACGCCGCAGCCAGGCCGCAGCGAGCCTGCGCAGCCGTGGCGGGCAATCGGTGGAGCGGCGACGCTGGCCGAGATGTTCGCGGCCGGCATCGGACTCGGCAGCGGCTCGATTGCGACGCTGGCCCAGACGTCTGCCCCTGCCTCCGGCGGTCTCATCGCCGACTGGCTCCAGCCGCTGCTGCGCGCTGGGAGCGGCGATGGCTCGACGGGCGCGACCTCGCTGGGCGCCGGCCTTCTCAGCTTCGCGGCTCCGGAGGAGCGCCTGCCTGCCGAGGGCGCTGCCGCACCGTCGCCGCTGAGCGTCCAGACGCCGGGCCGCCGTCCGATCGGGGCTGCGGGCGAGCGGCCGCTGCCGCTGCTGAGCCGCGCTGCCGCCGAGCCTGCGACCTCGTGGCGCTGGGTGCCGACGGCGAGTGGGCTCGTCTGGGTTGCGCCGGAGCAGGCCAGCCCGACCGCGGCCCAGACTTCAGGTCCGGCCCTGGCTGCCCGCGCGGCCAGCCCCGAGACACGCGGTGCACCGTCGCAGACCGCAGCCGCAGCCGCGCCGATTGACGGCGCCGGCTGGTCGCAGATGGGCGCACTCGGGCTGCGCACCGAGCAGCTGGCGGCGATGCAGGGCGTGCGGGTGGCCGGCGCTCCGCTGGCTTCGCCGACCGCCGCCGCTCAGCGCCAGGACTGGGTCGGCGCACCGGGCATCTCCGACGTGATTGCCAGAGCACTGGGTCGCGATGAGAGCCGGGCGCCGGCGCGCTGGCAGCAGCTGGGCAGTCAGCTTCCCTTTGTCAGCATGCCGTCGCCTGCGCCCGAGGACGAGCGTGCGCCTGCGGCACGGCCGGCCGCAGCCCCGCAGCCGCAGCCCGGCGCCGCGATGGCAGCGCCGCAAGGACGTCGTCCCTGGCTGGAGCTCGGAGGCACGGCGGCGCTGGCCGAGCTCTTTGCGGCTGGCGTTGGCCTGGGCAGCGGCTCGGCAGGGCTCCTTGCCGAAGCGTCGCCCGAGCGCAGGCCCGGGCTGGTCGCCGACTGGCTGCACTCGCTGCTCAACGCCGCGGAGCCGGTCGCCTCGGGGCCCGGCGCAGCGGTGGAGCGGCGGTCGCCAATTACGGCAAGCATGTTGCCCTATCTGGGGCTTGAGGCCGCGCCCAGTCGAGAGCGGGCGGCCGTGGTCCAGCAGAGGCCAGCCGGCGAGCGCAGCGTCGAGCGCGCAGCGCCCTTGAGCCCGACTCGGGCCTGGCCGCGAGCGGGCGGTCTCTCGGTGGGCGCCGAGCAGTTTGCGACGTCGCACGGCCTGGGCGGAGCGGCTGGCTCCGCATCGCGCAGCGAGGCCGGTCAGTGGGTGCCGATCGCGGGCGGCATGGTGTTTGTGCCTCGGGAAGAGCGGCCAGAAGAGACGCCGGCAGCGGCGGGCGCGCGGCCGCAGCCAGCGACGGCGTGGGCGATGCCGGCCTTGTCGGTGGTGGGCGAGTCCTGGTCGCGGGCAGGTGCAATGGGCCTGCGCACCGAGCTCTTCGCGTCGCAGCAGGTGGCCAGCAAGCAGCCGGGCGGCATGGTCGGCCAGCTGGCGCTCCCCGAGCAGGATCGCGGCGCAGAGGCACCGGCTGAGGGGCAGGCGTCGCCGCGCTGGGGCTGGTCGGGCGGCGGCGGGCTGATCTATCTGGGACCTGCTCCGGGGCCGAGCGCAGCGACGCAAGAGGGCTCTTTTGGCGCGCAGCCGTCGCGGCCGTCGATCTTTGATCTGGCCAGAGCGGGATTCGATGCTCCGCAGAGCCAGGGCCCGGGGCGAGCGGGCCTGGGCGGCGAGCAGCGGCAGCCGCTGGGGCTGTCCTGGGTTGCGCCGTCCGTCGCTGCGGCAGCGCAGGGCGGCGAAGCGCACGAGGCCGAGCAGGCTCCGCACGAGGCCGAGCAGACGGTCAGCCGTCGGGCCTGGAGCGGCGGGCTGCCGGTGCTGTCGCTGCCGCCCGAGAGTGCGGGGCGCGCCGCGGGGCAGCAGCCGGTTGCGCCGTCGAAGCCCATGGTGCCGTCGACGCAGGAGCTGGGCGCTCGCTTTGCCGCGCCGATGCTGACGAGCTTCCCGCGGCAGGAGGCTGCGGGTCAGGCGCCGCTGTCGCTGTGGCCGCAGACCACGCTGGCCACCACCGAGCGGCTGTCGCGCGTGCTGTCGATGCTGCCCACGGGCTGGCAGCCGACGCCGGCGGTGGTCACGGCCATGTCCGAGGCCGGGGCGCCGGGAATGCCGCTGTGGCAGAAGATTCCCACGCCGGCGGCGATGCCGGTGCCGATGCCCAAGATGAGAGTCCAGCCGAGCGCGGATCCCACGGACGACGACGATGCCGAGGAGCCGCTCCAGTCGCGGGCGGACATGCCGATGGTGAGCGCGCGACCCGGTGCAGCGCAGCGTCAGCAGCAGCAGCAGCAGCAGCAGCAGCAGCGTCAGGCGGTGGCGGCAGCGCCTTCGCAGCCGGTGGCCAGGCGGGCGCCCGACACCCAGATGATCACCGCGGCGCTGGAGGCCAGCGGCGCCAGCAAGGCGCAGGTCGAGGCGTCGGTGAAGCTGATGCAGGCGATCCGCTCGCACGCCACGTCGGGAGTGGCCAAGTCGGATGACCGGCTGAGCCTGGACGATCTGCACATGATCGCGATCTCGATGGGGCAGGGCAGGATGGCGGCGTCTCAGTCGCCGATCGCGAACGCGGTGGGCAGCGTCGATGCGGCGCTGCGTCTGCCGCCGGCGCTGCACCCCAAAGCCGCCGAAGACACGCCGACGATCAACAAGAAGATCAAGCACCTGTCCGACATGGTGGTAAAGCAGATCGAGAGCACCATGAAGAATCAGGCGATCCGCGGCGGCCACGGCGGCTAACAGGCTGGCGCAAGAGTCGACCGAGGACCCTCACCCAGCCTCTCCCGCTTGCGGGAGAGGGGGCGGGTTGGCATGGTTAGCGGCGCGGCTGGAGCATCTTGGCGATGAGGCCGGTCCAGCCGGTCTGATGGCTGGCGCCGACGCCGCGGCCGCTATCGCCGTGGAAGTACTCGTAAAACAGGATGTGGTCGCGGAAGTGGGGGTCGTCCTGGAACTTGGCGTTGTTCCCGAACGCGGGACGGCGGCCGTTCTCGTCGCGCAGAAAGATGCGCGAGAGGCGCGTGGCGAGCTCGTCGGCGATCTCGCGGATGGTCAGGTACTGGCCCGAGCCCGTCGGGCACTCGACCTTGAAGTCGTCGCCGTAGTAGTGGTGGAACTTCTGGAGCGCCTCCAGGATGAGGTAGTTGACGGGAAACCAGATGGGGCCGCGCCAGTTGGAGTTGCCGCCGAACAGGCCCGAGGTGCTCTCGGCGGGCTGATACTCGACGCTGTGGTGCTGGCCGGCGATGGGCAGGATGTAGGGGCGGTCCTTGTGGGCGCGCGAAAGCGCCCGGATGCCGTAGGGCGACAGGAACTCGGTCTCGTCGAGCATGCGGCGCAGCAGCCGCTTCATGCGCCGGCCGCGCAGGAGCGACAAGAGCCGCCGCTTGCCGCGCCCCGAGACATCCCAGTGCGAGATGAGGCCGGCGAGATCCGGCCGGTAGTTTAGAAACCACTCCAGCCGCTGGTGGAACTCGGGCACCTGCTCCAGCAGATCCGGCTCGATGACCTCCACGGCGAACAGCGGGATGAGGCCGACCATCGAGCGGACCTTGAGCGGCAGGAGCTGGCCGCCGGGCAGGTAGAGCACGTCGTAGTAGAACTGATCCTCTTCGTCCCACAGGCCCACGCCCTTGTTGCCCATGTTGGTCATGGCTTCGGCGATGTGCAGGAAGTGCTCGAAGAACTTGGTGGCCACGTCCTCGTAGACGTGGTTGTGCTTGGCCAGCTCCAGCGCGATGCGCATGAGGTTCAGGCAGTACATCGCCATCCAGCTGGTGCCGTCGGACTGGTTGATGAAGCCGCCGGTGGGCAGCGGCGCGCTGCGGTCGAACACGCCGATGTTGTCGAGGCCGAGGAAGCCGCCCTGGAAGATGTTGCGCCCCTGGGCGTCTTTGCGGTTCACCCACCAGGTGAAGTTGAGCATCAGCTTGTGGAACACGCGCTCCAGGAACGCGAGGTCGCCGTTGCCGCCGGTGGTGCGCTGATCGATCTTGAACACGCGCCAGGTGGCCCAGGCGTGCACGGGCGGGTTCACGTCGCCCAGCGCCCACTCGTACGCCGGCAGCTGGCCGTTTGGGTGCATGTACCACTCGCGCGTGAGCAGCACGAGCTGCGACTTGGCGAAGTCGGGATCCACCAGCGCCAGGGCCACGCAGTGGAACGCGAGATCCCAGGCCGCGTACCATGGGTATTCCCACTTGTCGGGCATGCTCACGACATCGGCGTTGTTGAGGTGGCGCCACTCCCAGTTGCGGGCGTGCTGCCGCTCGGGCGGCGGGGTCGGCTGCGCGGGATCGCCGTCGAGCCACTGCGGGACGTCGTAGTAGAAGAACTGCTTGCTCCAGAGCATGCCGGCCAGCGCCTGCCGCTGCACCAGCCGGGCGTCCTGGGACTCCATGTCCTTTTGCAGCTCGGCGTAGAACAGGTCGGTCTCGCGGCGGCGCTCGGCGAACAGCGCGGCGAAGTGGGCGAAGGGGCTGCGGTTTGCGGCCGAGCTCAGGCGGGCGCGCACGGTGGCGTGGCCGCCGGCGGCAACCGTGAGCTGGTAGTGGGCGGCGACCTTGGTGCCGGCCTTCTCGGGGTTTACGGCGTCCTTCTGGCCGGCGATGAGGTAGTCGTTGATGCCGTCCTTGAAGTAGCCGCGGGCGTTTTTCATGCCGAAGAGGCGGCGGCCATTGGTCTCGTTGTCACAGAACAGGAGCTCGGGCGAGTCGTCGACGTAGAAGTGGAACTGGCCGACCTGCATGTGGCTGGCGATGACGTGGCCGGAGGCAGCCTGGTTCATCACCGGGCGCAGCATGCCGTGGGCCCAGGCCCAGGTGTTGCGGAACCACAGCTGCGGCAGCACGTGGAGGGTGGCGGCCTCGGGGCCGCGGTTGTGGATGGTGACCTGCATCAGGATGTCGCTGATGTCGGCCTTGACATACTCGACGAAGACGTCGAAGTAGCGATCTTCGTTGAAGATGCCGGTGTCGATCAGCTCGAACTCGGGCTGGTCGGTGCCGCGGCGGGCGTTTTCGTCGATGAGCGCCTGGTAGGGGAACTCTGCCTGCGGATACTTGTAGAGCATCTTCAGGTAGGAGTGGGTGGGTGTGGCGTCGAGGTAGTAGTAGAGCTCCTTGACGTCCTCGCCGTGGTTGCCCTGGCTGTTGGTCAGGCCGAACAGGCGCTCTTTTAAGATGGGGTCGCGGCCGTTCCACAGGCCCAGCGCCAGGCACAGGAACTGGTTGTCATCGCTGATGCCGGCGATGCCGTCCTCGCCCCAGCGGTAGGTGCGGCTGCGCGCCTGGTCGTGCGTGAAGTAGTCCCAGGCCGTGCCGTCGCGGCTGTAGTCCTCGCGGACCGTGCCCCACTGCCGCTCGCTGAGGTAGGGGCCCCAGCTGTACCAGTTCTTCTCCTTGCGGCGGGTCTGGCCGAGGCGATGGTGCTCGGCCGTCAGCGCTGCCCACAGATCGACCTCGGGCGACCTGGGCTTGTCCTTGTCCGGAGGAGTCTGGCTCATGGTACCGATGATATCGCACCGGCCCCGGTTTCAGAGATTCGCGGTTGAGCTGGATGTCCGGGGACATCTGGAGCAAGGGCGCGCGCAAGGGGAGGGATGTCCGGGGACATCTGGAGCAAGGGCGCGTGCAAGGGGAGGGATGTCCGGGGACATCTGGAGCAAGGGCGCGCGCAAGGGGAGGGATGTCCGGGGACATCTGGAGCAAGGGCGCGCGCAAGGGGA